>Ga0207701_10000932_pt1 | contig 31024 bp, 27 predicted proteins | sample KBSSwiSSwithPhiX_FD_184294 | JGI IMG/M metagenome (GOLD analysis project Ga0207701, IMG submission 184294) | Switchgrass rhizosphere bulk soil microbial communities from Kellogg Biological Station, Michigan, USA, with PhiX - S5 (SPAdes) (version 2) | ecosystem: Environmental > Terrestrial >... | reverse complement strand
GGCGATGAATGCGTCGGTGATCGTATCGTCTCCGCTCGACAGCGCACCCGTGGACTTGTCCACCGACACGAAGACGATGTTGCCCGGCGCCTGGAACGACGGCGGGTTCTCGCGGCCGCGCTTGGCAAGGTAGGACTTCATTACTTCGATCCAGATGGGCAGCGCGGCAGTCGCGCCCGTCTCGCCGTTGCCCAGCGACTTCTTCTCGTCGTATCCGAGCCACACGCCGATCGTGATATCGGGATCGAATCCGATGAACCACGCATCGGTGTACTCGTCCATCGTTCCGGTCTTGCCGGCGATCGGCCAGTCGAGCGACGCGGCGGTGGCAGCCGTGCCTCGCGTCGTGACGCCCTGCAGCAGCGTCGTCATCACGTAGGCCGTGTCGGCACGGATCGCGTCGTGCGGCTCGGGATGGTTCTCCTCGAGCACGTTGCCCTGGCGATCCACCACCCGCAGTACCTGGTAGGGCGACATCCGAATGCCCTGGTGCGGGAACGCCGTGTACGCCGATGTCGCCTCGAGCAACGTTGCCTCTGTTGCGCCCAGGCCCAGCGAGAGGTAGGGCTGGAACTTGCTGGTGAACCCGAATCGCCTGGCGTAGTCGATGGCGACGGCCGGGCCGATACTGTCGAGCAGCTTGACCGTCGGCACGTTGCGCGACTGCTCGAGCGCGTAGCGGAGCGTGACCGGTCCCCTGAAAGTCCGGTCGTAGTTCTGCGGCGAGTAGAGCGGCTGCCCCGGACCGGCCGGGAACGCCACCGGCGCGTCAACGATGATCGACGTCGGCGTGTAGCCCCGATCGATGGCGGCCGTGTAGACGATAGGCTTGAAGGTGGAGCCCATCTGCCGCAGCGCCTGCGTCGAGCGGTTGAACTTGCTGCGCGAGAAGTCCGACCCGCCGATCATCGCCCGAATCTGGCCCGTTGCGTTGTCGATCGCGAGCAATGCGCCCTCGACGACCGGATCCTGCTCGAGGTCCGCCGTGGCAAACGCGGTCGCCTCGTCAACCTTCGTCAGCCGCGCCTGGACGAGGTCGCCTTCGCGCAGAAAGTCCGGCTTCACCTTCCTCGTCCACGCGTAGCCTGCCTTCGGCACCTCCACCGTCAACGTGCCCGCGCGCAGCAGCAGCGAGCCGGCCGGCGCCGTCCTGGGCGCGTGACTCGCGCCGAGCACGATCGCAGGAACGACGTCGCCAACCGTCATCGGGCCCTTCCAGCGCTCGGTCGTCCACCTCTCGACATCACTGCCGTCGACGATGATGTTGCGCGCCGGCTTGCGGAAGCCGCGCCGCTTGTCCACCTTGCGCAGGCCGGCATCGAACGCCACTTCCGCCGCACGCTGCAGCGACGGATCAATCGTCGTGTAGACGGCCAGGCCGCTTTCGTAGAGCCGCTTGGCGCCGTAGCGTTCCTCGAGGTGCTGCCTGACCTCCTCGAGGTAGAACGCGGCGAAACCACCGGCCGACGGCCGGCCCGCCGTGACAACAGGCGACTTCTTCGCCTGGTCGGCGCGCGCCGCGGTGATGAAGCCTTCCTCGACCATGCGCTGCAGCGCGTAATTCCGCCGCCGCGTCGCGCGCTCGAGGCTCACGTAGGGGCTCTGCCGCGACGGCGCCTGGATGATGCCCGCCAGCATCGCCGCCTCTTCGAGCGTGAGGTCCTTCGCCGACTTGCCGAAGTAGAGCCGCGAGGCGGCTTCGGCACCGTAGGTTCCATGGCCCCAGGGAATGTGATTGCAGTACAGCGTGAAGATCTCGCGCTTGGTGTAGCGCTTCTCGATCTGAATCGTGAGGAGCGCTTCCTTGACCTTGCGACCGAGCGTCTTCTCGTTCGTGAGGAACAGGTTCCTGGCAAGCTGCTGCGTGAGCGTGCTCGCGCCCGCGCGCTGACCGCGCACGAGATCCTTGATGACCGTCACGATGATGCGCGGGATGCTGAGGCCGAGATGCGAATCGAAGTCCTGGTCCTCGGCCGAGACGATGGCCTGCTTCAGCAGCGGCGAGATCTGGTCGTAGGTGATGACGACCCGGCGCTGCGTGGCGAACTCGCCAACGACCTCGCCATTGACGCCGTACACGCGCGTGATAGTGCTCGGCGCGTAGTCGTCGAGCGAGGATACCTGCGGCATGTCGCCGGAGGCGGCAAACAGCAAGCCGCTCAGCGTGCCGGCGAGCGCCGCGGCGACGAAAAGAAGCGCGATGCCCGCATGCCGGGCGATTCGGACGACGTAGTGCGCCACGTCAGAATGGTCAGTGCTTCGGTCCGCCGCCGGGATTCGCGACGACTATCCCTGAGCCAGTCGCTGGCGGCGCGGCTCTTGGCGCAGGTTTCGCGGTGGCCGGAGGCGGTGGCGCCGCCGTTGCCGTAGGAGCCGGGGGCGCCGGCGTTGCTGGAGGAGCCGGCGTTGTCCGCATCGTGCCGCCGCCGTGAGGGCGACTGTCCCCCGCGATAGGCGAGGGGGACAGTCCCCTCGTCACGCCACGGGTGGATGGCGTTCCCGGCGATGCGCCTGGATTCGCCGGCAGTCCGCGCGGCGCGGCGACGCCGGCGCGCTCGTAGGCGCCCGCAGGATAGCGCTGCGCGTCAGGCGGTATCGGCGTGCCGCGATGGTAGATGACTGATGGCGGCGTCGATGGCAGCGTCGCCACGCTGCCCGTTCTCGTCGCCACGCTCCCCGGCGTCGACACAGTGGGCGTCAGCGTCCCGGGCGGCACGCGTGGGATGATCGCGCGGGGCGCCTCGCGCTGCACGACGAAGGCCTGTGACGGCGCGTGGAGCGCCTGCGGATCAGGCAGCGTGCGCCCGACCGATCCGCCACGCGCGAACGCGGCTTTTGGCATCACAGTCCACGCGCGCCACGGTCCTCCGTGATGCCCGTACGGCGTGACGACCGCGCCACCGTTCCAGCCGACCACGGGCCGATCGTTCGCCCCGAGCGGGCACCACCCGACGTAGCCCGGCGACACGGCCCACTGCACCCACGCTGACGACCAGGTGCGGCCGGGAATCCAGAACCAGCCGCCGCCCGCGTTCATGCCCCAGCGGCCGTAGTGATGCGTGGGATACGTCCATCGACCGCCGTTGCCGACGAAGGACCAGCCGACGCCATGGCCAATGTGGGTCCAGCGGCCATGGGAGTACGGGCACCAGCCCGTGCCCACCGTTGGATACCAGACGTAGCCGTAAGGCGCCAGGTAGCTCCACGAGCCCGAGTTGTCGAAGTCGCTCCCGTAACTTGTGAGCTCGTCGGGCAGGTACGCAGCCGACTGCGTGCCGCGCCGCTGGTCGAGCAGTTGCGCCGACCAGCGATAGAAACTGTCCATTTGCGCCGAGTTGAACGGCACCGGTGTGGAGGGCAATGCCCCTTCCTCGACCAGCACGCGCTGTCCGGCCTGCACGTAGCTCGTGCCGCCGTCGGTGACGATCTCCACCGCGCCGCGCACCACCGCGACGTCGAGTACCAATCCGGCGCCACCATCGTAGAGCGAAATGCGCGACTCGCCGCTCGAGGTCAGGCGGACCGACGCGGGCGCAGCATCGACCTGCAGCGCGCCGACGGCACTCGGCTCCCCGAACACCACCAGGCGTCCGCCGAGCAGGCGAACGAGGCTCGCGCCGTTGATGTCGAGGCTGGTCTGCGCGTCCATGTGCAGCGCCGACCCGTCACCGAGCAGGATTTCGGCGCGGCCCTGTTCGGTACGGACGCGATCACCCTCCACGAGCGGGAGGTCTGGCAAGCCCGTCTCGGAACCCGACTCGCGATCGACGGCAACGCTGCCTTCAGTGACCGAGATGTGCGCAGGAGCAGCGACCTGTGCGTGCGACACGGACGTCGCACAGACTGAGAAGGCAAGGGTTCCGGCGACGAGAAGCAGGCGGGGCATCGCAGACCTCATGCCGGGCAGGGTGGCGAGACCAATCATAGCATTGCTAAGGTTGACGATACTTGGCTAACATTTCATACTGATCCTGTCCTAAACGAACGGCCGAACTGAGTGCGGCCTCACGAGTACGAGGAGCTATGAGCAAAATCATCGGCATTGACCTCGGCACGACCAACTCGGTCGTGGCGGTCATCGAAGGCGGACAGCCTGTCGTCATCACCAACGCTGAGGGCAGCCGCCTCACGCCCTCCGTTGTCGCGTTCACCAAGTCGGGCGAGCGGCTTGTGGGCCAGGTGGCCAAGCGTCAGGCGGTGACGAATCCCGAAAACACCATCTTCTCGATCAAGCGCTTCATGGGGCGCCGCTTCACCGAGGTGACCGAGGAGATGTCGATGGTGCCGTACCGCGTCGTGCAGGCGGCCAACGGCGACGTGCGCGTGAAGGCCGCCGACCAGGAGTACGCGCCGCCGCAGATCTCCGCGATGATCCTGCAGAAGTTGAAGCAGTCCGCCGAGGACTACCTGGGCCAGACGGTGAGCCAGGCCGTCATCACCGTGCCGGCGTACTTCAACGACGCGCAGCGTCAGGCGACGAAAGAGGCGGGGCAGATCGCCGGCCTCGAGGTGATGCGTATCGTCAACGAGCCGACGGCCGCCGCGCTCGCTTATGGCCTCGACAAGAAAAAGGAAGAACTGATCGCGGTCTACGACTTCGGCGGAGGCACGTTCGATATCTCCATCCTCGAGGTGGGCGACGGCGTCGTCGAGGTGAAGTCGACCAATGGCGACACACACCTCGGAGGCGACAACCTCGATCAGCGCATCATCGAGTGGATCGTCGACGAGTTCCGCAAGGAGGAGGGCATCGACCTGTCGAAGGATCGCATGGCCCTGCAGCGACTGAGGGAGGCGGCGGAAAAGGCGAAGATGGAGCTCTCCACCGTCGCCGAGACCGAGATCAACCTGCCGTTCATCAGCGCGGACCAGACCGGGCCGAAGCACCTGGTGAAGAAGCTGACGCGCGCGAAGTTCGAGCAGCTCGTCGACGCCCTGCTGCAGCGAACGGTTGGCCCCACGCGGCAGGCGCTGGCGGACGCCGGCGTGTCGGCGACGCAGATCGACGAAGTGGTGCTGGTTGGCGGCTCCACGCGCGTGCCGAAGGTGCAGCAGATCGTCAAGGAGCTGTTCAACAAGGAGCCGCACAAGGGCGTGAACCCGGACGAGGTCGTGGCTGTCGGCGCGGCCGTGCAGGCGGGCGTCCTGGCGGGCGACGTGAAGGACCTGCTCCTGCTCGACGTGACGCCGCTCTCGCTCGGCATCGAAACGCTGGGCGGCGTGATGACGACGCTCATCTCCAGGAACACGACGATTCCGACGCGCAAGAGCGAGACGTTCTCGACGGCCGCCGACAGCCAGACCAGCGTCGAAGTGCACGTGCTCCAGGGCGAGCGTCCGCTGGCGCGCGACAACCGCACCCTGGGCCGCTTCCAGCTGACGGGGATTCCACCGGCGCCTCGCGGCGTGCCGCAGATCGACGTCACCTTCGACATAGACGCCAACGGCATCGTCAACGTCACCGCCAAGGACAAGGCGACGAACAAGGAGCAGAAGATCACCATCACTTCCTCGAGCGGCCTGGCGAAGGACGAAGTCGACCGGATGATGCGCGAGGCCGAGTCGCACGCCGACGAGGACAAGCGGAAGAAGGAAGAAATCGAGCTGCGCAATCAGGCCGACCAGGCCGTCTACGCGGCCGAGAAGTTCGTCAAGGACAACGCCGACAAGGTCTCCGCCGACGTCAAGGGCACGATCGATTCGGCGCTGACGACGCTGAAGGGTGCGCTCGAGAAGAACGATCCGAACGCGATCAAGCAGGGCCTCGAAGCGCTGATGTCGGCCCAGCACCGCGCCGCGGAGGAGATGTACCGCGGAACGGGGGGGGCCGGAGGCGCCCAGCCCGAGTCCCCGGGTCCGTCAGGCGAAGGCCAGTCCGCGCCGGGCGGGGCGGGTGACGGCGTCATCGACGCGGAAGTGGTGGACGAAGGGAAATAGGTGGACTTCTACATCATCCTCGGCGTCACGCGGAGCGCGTCGCTTCCGGAGGTGAAGAAGGCATACCGGCGTCTCGCACGCCAGTTCCACCCGGACGTGAATCCGGGGGACGACCAGGCAGCGATCCGCTTCCGCGAGATTGCCGAGGCGTACACCATCCTGAGCGATCCCGATCGACGCCAGCGGTACGACCAGGTGGGCTACGAACCGCCGTTGGTGGTGACGGATCCATCGGGGTTCGAGGGGTTCGACTTCTCGTCCGCCGTCCATGCAAATCAGCAGTCCACGTTTGGCGATCTGTTTGCGGAAGTCTTCCGCGGCGCGACGGGCCGCCCGATGGTGCCCGAGCGCGGCGCGGACCTGCACGCCGCGCTGTCGCTGACCTTCGATCAGGCGGTGGCCGGGGGCGAGTTCCGAGTACCGGTGGTCCGGCAGGATTCATGTCGCGAGTGCGCCGGTACAGGCGTCGTCTCGAGCGCGACCACGCGGTGTCCGGCGTGTGATGGCAGCGGCAGCGTCCGCTCGGCGCGCGGGCACATGGTCTTCGCCCGGGTCTGCGAGCGCTGCCGGGGATCCGGCCTGCTGGTGCAGCAGCGATGTCAGGGCTGTGGTGGTCTGGGCAGCCTGGCGCGCAGCGAGCGGGTCGCGCTTGCGGTGCCCGCGGGAATTCAGGACCAGGCGAGAGTGCGCGTCGCCGGCCGTGGCCACGCCGGGCGGTTGGGTGCGCCGCCGGGCGATCTCTACGTCACCGTGCACGTGGCGCCGCATCCGCTGTTCCGGCGCGAGGGCGACGATCTCCACCTGGTGGTGCCCGTCGCCGTACACGAAGCGGCGCTTGGCGCGAAGGTCGAGATTCCAGCGGTTGGCGGCACCGCCCGGCTGCGGGTGCCGCCCGGGACTCATTCGGGCCAGCGGTTCCGGCTGCGCGGGCGAGGGGCCCCATCCCCGCGGGACGGCAGCCGCGGCGACCTGGTCGTCGAGATCCGGCTGGTGTTGCCGGCCGTGCTCGACGAGCGATCGAAGGCGCTGCTGAAGGAATTCGGCGCGCTCAACGGCGAAAACGTGCGCCAGCAGTTCGACGAGGCCTGGAAATCAGCCTCGCGCAACGGCTCGGGCGCCTGACGGCGAGGATCTACTCGGGAGGCGAGCCATGGTCACCAAGCGTGGCGGCAAGGCCTACTACATGATCAGCGCCGTGGCGGCGAAATATGACATCCATCCGCAGACGCTGCGGCTCTACGAGCGCGAAGGGTTGCTCAAGCCGTCGCGCACGGAAGGCAACACGAGGCTGTACTCAGAAGAGGATCTCGAGCAGCTCGAAACGATCCTTTCGCTGACGCGCGAGCTCGGCGTCAACCTCGCGGGCGTCGAGGTGATCCTCAACATGCGCCGCAAGATGGAGCGGATGCAGCACGAGGTCAACGAGTTCATGGCCTACGTGAAGAAAGAGCTCGCGCGCGGGCTGGACGACTGGGAGCAGCGCCTGAGCACTGCGATGGTGAAGTCGTCGCCAACCGATCTGGTCAAGGCCGCGTCGCCCGGCGGTGCCGCGGACGAATCGGCCACCGACGCTCCACCGGCGCGCAAGCAAGGATCGTAGGCTGCGCACCCCACGCACTCGTGCTAAATTCTCCTCGTGACCTGCCCTCTCTGCGACGGCACTGGGTGGAAGCCCGTCGAGATCGACGGCGTGCAGCGCGTCACGCGCTGCGACTGCTGGCGAGCCAAGGTCGGTGACACGCTTCTCGCGGACGCGCGGATTCCCCGGCGCTATCAGCACTGCGACCTCGGGGCGTTCATCACGTACCCGAACGAGCGGCTGTTGAATGCGCTCACGAGATCGCGTCAGTTCGCCGAGCAGTTTCCCGTCGTCGACAAGGGCCTGTTCTTCGTGGGCGCGCCCGGCATCGGCAAGACACACCTGGCCGTCGCGATTCTGCGCCAGGTGATCCGGACCCGCGGCGCACGCGGCATCTTCTACGACACGCGAGACCTGCTGAAGGTGATTCGCAGCACGTACGATCCGACCAATCGCACGAGCGAGCAGGACATCCTGCGGCCGGTGATGACGGCCGATCTGCTGGTGCTCGACGACCTGGGCGCGGAAAAGACGTCGGACTGGGTCGAGGAAACGCTGAATCTCATCGTGAACACGCGCTACAACGAGCGCCGCGCGACGATTTTCACGTCGAACTACGAGGAAAAAGAGGATCGGACCGATCCAGAGTCGCTCCTGGTGCGCGTCGGCTTCCGCATGCACTCGCGCCTCTACGAGATGTGCGAGTTCGTCGAGTTCGACGGCGCCGATTTCCGGCACGCACCGTCCAATTCGGGCCCTGACGAGCTGCACGCCCTGTGGAAGACCCTGAAGCGGCCCGGCAAGCTGCCGTCTCGAAGCGGCGGTCCCGTCCGCGCGCAGCTGCGCGAGCACAAAGAACGGCACGACGGTCGGGCCGAGCTCAAATGGACCGGCGGGAAAGCGGGCAGCTGACAGCTGCCAGCTGCCAGCTGCCAGCTGAAATCCCTTGACCCCCCTCGGTCTCTACCTGCACATACCGTTCTGCAGCCACATCTGCAATTACTGCAACTTCAACCGCGGACTCCTGGAGGGCGATCTCAAGCGCCGCTACGTGGACGCGCTCGAGACAGAAATCCGCCGTGCAGGCGATGGATCAGACGCCGATACGATTTTCTTCGGCGGCGGCACGCCGTCGCTGCTGGAGCCCGGGGAGGTTGGGCGCCTGATCGATGCGTGCCGCGCGTCGTTCGCGATCTCGTCGGACGCCGAGGTGACGCTCGAGACGAACCCCGAGACCGTGTCGGCCGGGCGCATGCGCGGCTTTTGCGAGGCCGGCGTGAATCGCGTCAGCCTCGGCGTGCAGTCGCTGCACGATTCGGAGCTGAAGCGGCTCGGGCGGCAGCATAGCGCGCAACGCGCGACCGACGCGCTCGCTCAGGTGCGAGAAGGCGGAATTGGCAATACCAGTCTCGACCTGATGCTCTGGCTTCCGGAGCAGGCACTGGCTGACTGGCAGGCCACTGTGGACGGCCTGGTCGCACTTGGCCCGGACCATGCCTCGCTCTACCTGCTGGAGCTCTATCCGAACGCGCCACTGCGGGAAGAAATGGCGCGCGCGCGCTGGTCGCTCGCGCCCGACGACGACGCGGCAGACATGTACTTGTGGGCGCTCGACCGCCTCGAGTCGGCGGGGTACAGCCAGTACGAAATCTCCAACGTCGCCCGTCGCGGAAGGCAATCCCGCCACAACCTGAAGTATTGGGAGGACGGCGCCTGGCTTGGCTTCGGCTGCGGCGCGCACTCGACGCGAGGGGCCCGGCGGTGGAAGAATGTCGCGCCGACGTCGGACTATATCGCCAGGATGGCCGCTGGCGAAGCGCCGGTGGCTGAGTCGCGTGAACGTCCGGCCGATGAGTGCCTCGGTGATGCGTTGTTTACAGGATTACGGTTGACCGCCGGCCTCGATTTCGACGAGATTGGCGCGCGGTATGGCCTGGACGCCTGGGGACGCTACGAAGAGGCCCTCAGGCCGCAGGAATCAGCGGGCCGTCTCATCATCGAAGGGCACCGCGTCCGGCTGACCCGGGACGGCATGCTGGTGGCGAACGACGTGATGACGATGTTCGTGTAGCGGTTTTCCTTTTTCTCGAAACTGGACCCGTACGATACAGTAGGGTTTTCCCCCTTGAGGAGGGACGCTCGATGACAGGATTCGACTGCCGGACGGCACGCGGCCGCCGGAACGTGATGGTGGCGGCCCTCGTGGCCGGAGGGTTGTCCTTCGCAACGCTGGCGTCGGCACAGGATCCGGCGCAGCAGCCCGCGGCGCCTGCGCCTGCGGCCCCGGCGCAGCCGGCGGCGCCGCAGCCGAACCCGTTCATGTTCAGCAGCGACGCGGCCATGCTGACCTTCTTCATCAAGCCGGACAAGGCGGCAGACTTCGAGAAGGTCATGGCGAAACTCCACCAGGCCCTGGCCAATAGCGACAAGCCCGAGCGCAAGCAGCAGGCTGCCGGCTGGAAGCTGTTCAAGGCCGCCGAGCCCGGTCCTAACGGCACGGTGCTCTACATCAACTTCCTCTCGCCTGCGCTCAAGGGTGGGGACTACACGATCTCGAAGATCCTCGCCGAGGTCTACCCGCAGGAAGTGCAGCAGTTGTTCCCGCTTTACCGCGACGCGTTCGCCGGCCTGAGCCGCGCCGAGCTGAAGCTGATCGAGGACTTCAGCGCGCCCGCGCCACCGGCCCCGCCCGCACAGTAAAAGCGGGCTACGCGTTACAGGCTACGGGCTCCAGGCAAGACCAACGAGGCGGTCGCGGCACGACGCTGCGACCGCCTCGATCTGTTTGAGTTTCCCCACTTCCCATTTCACTTTGCACTTCTCATCACTGTGCACTTCTCACTTCTAACTCCGCACTTTCAAAAGGCAATATTCGCCCCGACCGTGAACCGGTTCGATGTTCCGTACACCGCGTCGCTTCCAAGCTTGAAGATCCGGTAGTCGAGACGGAGTCGCAGCGGTCCCACCAGATCGATCTTCACGCCGCCGCCGACGTTGGTCCCGAAACCGGTGTTCTGCACGCCGATCGGTTCGAAGCGCTCCCGGAAGTAGCCGCCGCCGATGGTCCCGTAGAATTGCAGGCGCGGGACGATCCCGCGAGGCGTCTGGATCAACAGGTTCCCCATCACCGTGCGCAGCGACGGCGCACATTCGCCGGTACTGGACGCCGTCGCGGCCAGGCAGATGTCGTCGCCGTGGGCCTGCGCGTACTCGCCTTCGAAGCCGATGATGAGGACGCCCATGCCGGCTGAGATGCCGGTGGTCGTCCGCATCGACGGAGCCGACTGTGTGCCGATGAAGGCGGTGAGGTCGGCGCGCGCCGGAAGCGCCGTGGTGAGCAGCGCGAGCGTGGAGAGAGTGAGCAGTCGCTGAAGTCGCATCCGGTTGGCAGCGTCCTTTCGGGAGCCGGGAGACCTTTCTGGCCCAATGATATGATTTTCCGGCCCAGAGGCACGCGTGGATTTCCGACTCACCGACGAGCAGCAGCTCCTTCGTCAGACCGTCCGTGAGTTCGCCGAGGCCGAGATCCGCCCTCACGTGCGCGAGTGGGACGACGCGCAGCGCTTTCCCTCCGAGCTGGTGCCGAAACTCGCCGCGCTGGGACTGATGGGCGTGCAGTTCCCAGAGACCTACGGCGGCGCCGCGATGTCCGCCATCGACTACTGCCTCTGCATCGAGGAACTGGCGCGCGTCGATCCGTCGGTCTCACTCTCGGTCGCCGCCCACAACGGCCTGGGGCCCGCGCACATCGCGATGTTCGGCACCGAGGCGCAGAAGCAGCAGTGGCTCGTGCCGCTGGCTCGCGGCGAGAAGCTCGGCGCCTGGGCGCTCACCGAGCCGAACGCGGGCAGCGACGCCGCGGCCACGCGCACGACAGCGACGCGCGAGGGCGAGTGCTGGGTGTTGAACGGCGCGAAGACGTTCATCACGCACGGCGCGAGCGCGGACGTCATGGTGGTGATGGCCGTCAGCGATCGCACGCACGGCGCCAAGGGCATCTCGGCGTTCGTCGTCGAACGGGGCACGCCGGGGTTCCTGGCAGGACGGAAGGAAGACAAGCTCGGGATGCGCGCGAGCGAGACGACCGAGGTTCGCTTCGAGCAGTGCCGCATTCCGATCGGCCACCTGCTGGGAGAGGAAGGGCAGGGGTTCATCAATGCCCTGCAAGTGCTCGACGCCGGGCGCATCGGGATAGCCGCGCTCTCCGTCGGCCTGGCGCAAGGCGCCTTCGAGGCCGCCCGCTCGTACGCGCTCGCGCGACGGCAGTTCGGCCGGGCGATCGCGTCGTTCCAGGCGATTCAATGGAAGCTCGCCGACGTCGCCACGCGCATCGAGGCCGCGCGGCTGCTCACGTATCGCGCCGCGTATCTCAAGGATCGCGGCCGCCGGACGACGCTGGAGTCGGCCATGGCGAAGCTCTACGCCAGCGAGACCGCCGTACGCGCCGCCGAAGAGTCGGTGCAGATCCACGGCGGGTACGGCTTCGTGAAGGACTACCCGGCCGAGAAGTACTTTCGAGACGTGAAGCTCACCACCATCGGCGAGGGCACCAGCGAGATTCAGCGGCTGGTGATCGCCCGTCAGCTGCTGGCCTGAATCGTCCGTGCCCGAGGCCGCTTCGCTCGCCGACCGTGTCCTTGCCGGAGACCCGCGTGCGCTTGCCCGCGCCCTGAGTCTCGTCGAGGACGAGTCGCCCGACGCCGCCGCCATGATGGCCGCGCTGTTTCCCCGCACGGGCCGCGCCTGGACGCTGGGCGTGACCGGGCCTCCCGGCGCCGGCAAGAGCACGCTGGTCGATCAGATCGCGCGCGCGCTTCGCGCCCGCGGCGTGAGCGTGGGCATCATCGCCGTCGATCCCACCAGCCCGTTCACCGGCGGGGCCATTCTCGGCGACCGCGTCCGCATGCAGGCGCATGCGGGCGACGCCGGCGTCTTCATTCGCAGCATGGCGACGCGTGGGCATCTCGGCGGACTCGCAGGTGCAACCGCCGATGCCGCATTGCTGCTCGATGCCGCCGGACGCGAGTGTGTCATCATCGAAACCGTTGGCGTCGGGCAGGCGGAAGTGGACATCGTGCGCACCGCGGACGTCTGTGTCGTGGTGCTGGTGCCAGGCACGGGCGACGAGGTGCAGGCGCTCAAGGCCGGCATCATGGAGATCGCGGATCTGTTCGTGGTGAACAAGTCGGATCGCGAGGGCGCCGACCGCATGGTTGCGGCCGTCGAGACCGTGCTGGGCCTGGCTCCCACAGACGCCGGGGCCTGGACGCCGCCGGTGCTGAAGACCGAGGCCACGCGCGGAGTCGGCGTGCCGCAGGTGCTCGAGGCCATCGACCAGTTTCGCGCGGGCGCCGCAAGGAAAGTGGACCTTCGACGCCGTGAGCGCGCCGAGTACCGATTGCGCGAGCTGCTGACGTCGGCCTTCCTCGATCGCGCCGGGCGGAAGCTGGCCGCTGGCGAACTCGAGCAGCTTGGCCGGCAGGTGGCCGAACGGAAGGTAGATCCCTACACCGCCGTGGCCGGCTTGCTCGACAAAGTGTGCGGCGCATGAAGGCGACGCTCGATCACATCGGCATTGCCGTCCGCGGCCTCGACGAGGCGTTGGCCTTCTATCGCGACGCGCTGGGCCTCGAGGTGTCGGCGGCGCACGATGTGCCATCGGAGCGCGTGCGCGCGGTGTTCGTCCCGGTGGGGGAGCCGGCCCTCGAGCTGCTCGAGGCCACCTCTTCCGAGTCGGCGATCGCGCGGTTCGTCGAGCGGCACGGGCCGGGGCTGCACCACATCACCTTACGCGTCGAGGACCTCGATGCGGCGCTTGCCGAGCTGCGCCGGCGAGGTGTGAAGCTGGTCGATGAGGTACCGCGAGCCGGTGCTCACGGCTCGCGCGTGGCGTTCATCCATCCCTCGGCGGCCGGCGGCGTGCTCGTCGAGCTGAAGCAGGAGCGCACCGAGGTCCCAGGGGACCGCGCGTGAGCGGTCAGGCCCTGCGACTCGGCCGGCTCGAACTGCGTCCGGCACTCGACGGCTACTTCGCGCTCGACGGAGGCGCCATGTTCGGCGTCGTCCCCAAGACGCTCTGGGAGCGGAGCGCACCTCCCGACAGCCGGAATCGCATCCGGCTGGCCACGCGGCCCTGGCTGGTCGGCGACGGGCGCCGGTGGATCCTGATCGACGCTGGAGTGGGCGACAAGCTGGACCCCAAGCTCGCCGACATCTTCAGCCTGGATCGGCGGCGGCACCTCGATCACGCCCTGGCCGATCACGGACTCGTGGCGGACGACATCGATCTGGTGATCGCCTCTCACCTGCACTTCGATCACGCCGGTGGCTTCACGGGCCGTGGCGCCGATGGCCGGCCCGTGCCGAGATTCGCCCGGGCCCGCTATTCGGTAAGGCGCGGCGAGTATGACGACGCGACGCACCCGCACGAACGGAACCGGGCGAGCTACCTGCCCGAGAACTTCGTGCCGCTCGTAGAGGCGGGCCGCGTGGACTTCGTCGAGCAGGACGGCGAGGTGGCGCCAGGTGTTCGCCTGCGGCGAACCGGCGGCCACACGATGCACCACCAGATCGTGCAGATCGAATCGGACGGCAAGGTCGCCGTGTTCATCGCCGATCTGATGCCAACGGCTGCGCACTTGCCGCTCGCGTACATCATGGGATACGACCTCTACCCGATGGACACGCTTGCCTTCAAGCGCGCGTTCGTCGACGAGGCGGTGGCAAACGAGTATCTGATCCTGTTCGAGCACGATCCCGAGATCGCGGCAGGCTACTTCCGCCGTCGCGACGGGCGCATCGTCATCGAGCGGGCTTTGTAACGGCGCGCAGTGGCGGCGGGGCTTCAGCCCCGCACGGTACGCAGGGCCGAACTTTGGTTCGGCCGAGGAGCAGTGAATGAACGCAGAGATTGGCATCATCGGCGGCAGCGGCCTGTACGACATGGCCGAGCTGACCGGACGACAGGAAGTGAGCCTGACGACGCCCTTCGGGGATCCGTCGGGGCACTACGTGCTGGGCACGCTGCGGGGACGCCGGGTGGCGTTCCTGGCGCGGCACGGCGCGGGACATCGCATCAGCCCGTCGGAGCTGAACTTCCGCGCCAACATATACGGGATGAAGAAGCTCGGCGTGCAGGCCATCCTCTCGGCGAGCGCCGTGGGCAGCCTGAAAGAGCAGCTGAAGCCGCTCGACATCGTCGTGCCCGACCAGTTCATCGATCGGACGCGCGGGCGCATCAGCACCTTCTTCGGGCGAGGCATCGTCGTGCACGTCGGCTTCGCGCACCCGATCTGCGGCACGCTGGCGAAGGTGGCCGGCGACGCCGGCGAGAAGGTCGGCGCCACGGTGCACCGCGGCGGCACCTACGTCTGCATGGAGGGACCGCAGTTCTCCACGCTGGCCGAATCGCGTCTCTATCGTTCCTGGGGCGCGGACATCATCGGCATGACGAACCTGCAGGAAGCCAAGCTCGCGCGCGAGGCCGAGATCTGCTACAGCACGATCGCGCTGGTGACCGACTACGATTGCTGGCACCCCGACCACGACGCGGTGACCGTGGACATGGTGATTGCGACGCTGCTCCAGAACGCGAAGACCGCGCAGCAGCTCATCGCGGAAGCCGTGCAGCAGGTGCCGGCGACACGCGCCTGCGCCTGCGCCACCGCGCTCAAGTCCGCCATCATCACGCGGCCGGAGTCCATTCCTGCCGCCGTGAAGCACGAGCTCGAACCGATTATTGGCAAATATATGTAAGTGCCACGTGTGAAGTGAGGAGTGCGCTTCCCACTTCACTCACTTGGCACTTCTGACTTCCAACTTCGCACTTTGAGATGTCGCTCATGAGCATTGTCGTCACGGGTTCGATCGCGTACGACTACCTGATGTCGTTTCCAGGCAAGTTCACCGAACACCTGCTGCCGGAGCACGTGCAGCGGGTGAGCCTGAGCTTCCTGGTGGATTCGATGGACAAGCGGCGCGGAGGATGCGCGCCGAACATCGCGTATACGCTGGCGTTGCTGGGAGAGCGGCCGCGGCTGATGGGCACCGCCGGGCAGGACTTCGGCGACTACCGTCGCTGGCTCGATGCCGCCGGCGTGGACACGTCGCTGGTTGCCGAGGTGCCCGACAAGTTCACGGCCTCGTTCTTCTGCAGCACCGACGTCGACAACAACCAGATCGCGTCGTTCTACACCGGCGCCATGGCGAATGCCGCCGAGCTGTCGTTCCGGACGGCGGGTGACGTGCGATTCACGATCATCTCGCCGAACGACCCCGCGGCCATGACGCAGTACGCGGAGGAGTGCCGGACGCTCGAGATCCCCTTTATCTTCGATCCTGGTCAGCAGTGCGCCCGGATGTCCGGCGAGGCCCTGCTCGACGGGCTGCGTGGCGCGGCCGTTCTCATCCTCAACGACTACGAGCTGGAGCTCCTGAAACAGAAGACCGGCCTCGACGAGGAAGCGCTCATCGCGCACACCGGCATCCTCGTCGTCACCAGGGGCGAGCACGGCTCGTCGCTGATGACCGCGAGCGACCGCATCGACGTGGGCGCCGTGACGCCGCGAGCCATCGTCGACCCGACCGGTGTCGGCGACGCCTACCGCGGCGGCCTGATGAAGGGGATGGTAGCCGGCCTGGATCTGCGGACCTCGGGCCGGCTGGGAAGCGTCGCGGCCGCCTACGTGCTCGAGCATCTTGGCGGCACGAGCCACTCCTACACGATCGAAGAGTTCGCGGCCCGATACGAGGAACATTTCGGGCCGATCGCGCTGCCGGTTGCCAATTGACGAATGACGACTGACGAACGTACTCGTCCTTCGATCCCTCGTCCCTCGATTAGATTCCCGCGGCGAAGCGCGTTTTCGCCGCGGCGAGGATCTGCGCGAACTTCGCCTGCGCGAGGTTCCACTCGGTCTCGATCAACGACTGCCGGGCGTCGGAGAGCTCGATCGACGTGATCAGCCCGTTCTCGTAGGAGACCTGGGCAATCGACAGGCTCTCGCGCGCCAGGTCGAGGGCCTTGCGCTGCGCGTCGACCAGTTCCTGTGCGGCCTCCCACTCGGTGTATGCCGAGGTGACCTCCAGCCGGCCGTTGTCGATCGCCGCATCGAGCCCGTTCCTCGCCTGACGGACCTGCGCTTCGGCGGTTGCCTTGCGCGCCATTGCGCCCGGCGCCGCGAACAGCGGAATCTTCATCGCGAAGCCGACCGCATAGCTGCGGTTCGTGGCGTCCAGGAACTGCGCGTTGACCGCATCCTGCTGGTACTGCAGGTTGCCGGTCAGCGCAAAGCTCGGCTTCCACTCGCCATCGGCCAGCGCGACGGCGTACTCGGCCTGGCTGCGCAGCGCGCCGATGGCCCTGAGGTCGGGCCGCCGGTCGAGCGTGGACAGCAGCTCGGCCTGTGCCGGCAGCCGCTCGATTTGCTCCAGAGAGCCCTGCACGTCGAGCGGCGTTTCCGGCGGCAGCGAGAGCACCGTCCGCAGCGCCTGGTACGCGATGTCCTGCTGCGACCGGGCGCGGATGAGCGTCGTCTTGGCGTTGGCCAGGTCCACTTCCGCACGCAGCACGTCGAAGCGCGCGGCTGATCCCGCCTCGAACCGCGTCTTCGCCAGGTTCAACTGCTGCTGCGCCAGATCCACGCCCTGCTGCGCGACGGTCATGCCCTGTTCCTGCAGCAGTGCCCGATAGAACGTCTCCACGACCTGCAGCGTGAGCTGCTCGCGCGCGCGATCGAGCGTGAGGCGCGCCTCGTCGGACGCGGATGCCTGAATCGCGTACTGATTCCGGAGCCGTCCACCGGTGTAGAGCGGTTGCGCGAAGACCATCTGCATCACGTTCTGGCGCGTGAAGGCGGCCTGGAACGTCTGTTCGTTGGGGCCGAAGATGCCGGCCGGGATCTTGATGAGGGGAAACTCCTGCGCCGGCGTGTACTGAAACGCCACATCGAGCGTCGGCAGGAACGCCGCGCGCGCCTCGGCGACGCGCCCGTCGGCCGCGCGCACCGACTCCTGATCGACCTTCAACTGCTTGTTGTCGCGCAGCGCGATCTCGAGCGCCTTGTCGAACGTCAACGCCACGGGCGCGCCCGCCCCCTGCTTGCTGTCCAGTTCCCCGCCGAAAACGTTCGCGGCCGCCAGCAGCCCGCCGAGGAGCAGCGCGAGCAGCACCATGCCGGTCGCGCGCACAACGGGGCTCAGCCGCATCTTGCCGGACGCGCGGAACGCCCGCAGCCAGCCCAGGAACCGCGAGAGCAGCAAGTAGGACACCGGGACCACGACGAGCGTCAGCAGCGTGGACGTGATGAGCCCGCCGATGGTCGCCACCGAGATCGGCGCGCGGAACTCGCCGCCGTCCCCACGGCCCATGGCCGACGGCAACATGCCCAGGATCATCGCCATCGTCGTCATGACGATGGGGCGGAGGCGGACCGGGCCCGCCTTGAGCAGCGCGTCCCGAACCGACAGGCCCTCCTCGCGGTGCAGCTGGTTCGTGTAGTCCACCAGCAGGATCGCGTTCTTCGTCACCAGGCCCATCAGCATGACGACGCCGATCATCGCGGGCATGCCGACGTGATGCCCGGTCACGAGCAGGGCGAGCAGCGCGCCGACCATCGCCAGCGGCAGCGACAGCATGATCAGCATCGGCTCGGCGAACGATTCGAACTGCGACGCCAGGACGATGTAGATGAAGGCGACGGCGAGCAGCATCGCGAGGCCCATGGCCTGAGCGGACTCCTGCATCAGCTCGACGTCGCCGGAGAAGCCATGCTCGAAGTTGGGCGGCATCGAGACGGACGAGAAGACCTTCTCGACCTCCGCGGAGACGTCGCCGAGCGGGCGGCCGTCGAGATCCACGCCCACCTTCACTTGCCGGCGGCGCTGCTCGCGGTCGATGCTGCTGGGCCCGACGCCCGGCTCCATCCGCACGAGGTCGCCCGCGCGGACAACCGCGCCATTGGGCGCGTAGAGCGGCGTGCGGCCCAGCGTCGCGAAGTCGTTGCGGAACTCGGGTGCCAGCCGTACGCGGATGTCGTGCTCGCGGTCTCCGTCGCGCAGCTTCGTGGGCACGACGCCTTCCACCATGCCGCGGAGCTGGCCGGCGATGCTGCCGACGTCGAAGCCGATGTCGGCCGCCATCTCGCGGTTGATGCGCGCCACCATCTCCGGCTGCCCGGAGACGAGCGTGCTCTTGACGTCGACCGCGCCGCGGATCTGCTTGATCTTCGTGGTCAGCTCGTCGCTGATGCGCTGGAGCTGCTGCAGGTCGTCGCCGCGGACGTAGAGCTCGATGGGCGCCTGGTTCGGGGCGCCCTGCATGAACTGCGGCTTGGCGACCTTGATGTCGGCGAAGGGCAGCTTGTTCAGCTGGGCGCGCACGTCCGCCTTGATCTCCGCGATGCCCCGCGTGCGCTGCTCCTTCTTCGTCAGGCGCACCTGGATTTCGGACGAGCGGACGTCGCCCTGCACGCCGACGGTGCTGAACACCTGCGTGGCTTCGGGAATCCTGCCGAGCGTTTGCTCGATCTGCGAGATCTGCGCCACGCTCTCGTCGAACGACGTGCCTGGCGGCAGGTCGACCAGCACGAGGAACTCGCCGCGATCCTCGTCGGGCACGAACTCGGTGCCGATGACGCCAATCAGCGTCAGGCTGGCCACGAAGGTCGCGCCTGCGATGAACAGCACGGTCCACGGCCGATCGAGGGCCCAGCCGAGAATCGTGTGATAGCCGGCGTCGAGCTTGTCGTACTGGTGGCCGATGCGCTCGAAGAAGCGGCCGGCGCGCGTCCGCAGGCGCTCTTCCTCGGGGATGAAGCGCACGAAGCGCGACGACAGCATCGGGTCGAGCGTGAACGCGACGAGCAGCGACATGCCGACCGCGAAGGCGATCGTCAGCGCGAAAGACTTGAAGAACTGCCCGACGATCCCGGTCATGAAGCCGACGGGCAGGAACACGGCCAGGATCGTGAACGTCGTCGCCATGACGGCCAGGCCGATCTGCGCGGTGCCGTTCCGCGCCGCCGTCATCGGGTCTTCGCCCATCTCCATGTGGCGGTAGATGTTCTCGCGCACGACCACCGCATCGTCGATGAGGATGCCGATGACGAGCGAGAGCGCCATCAGGGTCATCATGTTGATGGTGAAGCCGGCCACATACATGAAGAAGAACGTGGCGATGACCGAGGTCGGGAGCGCGAGGGCCGAGATCAGCGTCGAACGCCAGTCACGCATGAAGACGAAGATGACGAGTACCGCCATCGCGCCGCCGAAGATGATGTGCTCGCGTACTTGTTCCACGTTCGACTTGATGAAGTCGGCGTCGTCGTGGATCGGGCTGATCTTCAGATCCGGGAACGTGGGGGCCACCCTGGCAAGGAGCGCCAGCACCTTCCGTGAAATCTCGACCGTGTTCGCCCCCGACTGCTTGCGGACGGCGAACGATACCGCGTCGCGGCCGTTCAGGCGCGTCGTGGACTCGCGCTCCTTGTAGCCGTCCACGACCGTGCCGACGTCCTTCACCCGCACGGTCGATCCACCTGTCGAGCGCAGGATGACGTTCTCGATTTCCGCGGCAGCCTTGAACTCGCCCTTCGTCCTGAGGGCGATGTTGCGGCCGTCACGAACGACCTTCCCGGCAGGCAGGTCGAGGTTGTCGAACGACAGCTTGTCTGCGACAACGCTGACCGGAAGGCCAAGGGCCTCGAGCCGGCCGGGATCCAGGTTGACCTGGATCTCGCGCACCTCGCCGCCGTTCACCTGCACCGCGGCCACGCCGTCGATCTGCTCGATGAGCGGCTTCAGCTTGTCCTCGACCGTTCGCCGGGTGACGTCGGACGGCGCCGACGACCCCACGGCGAACACCATCACCGGCAGCGCGGCGACGTCGAAGCGCTGAATCGTCGGGTCCTCGATCTGGCGGGGCAGCGAGTCGCGAATCGCCGCGACTTTCTCGCGGACTTCAGCGGCCGCCTGCTGCGCGTCCACTTCGAGGCGCAATTCGATGCCGACCTGCGCGAACGACTCGCGCGAGTGCGACTCGATGCGCTTGACGCCGTTGATGCCGGCGACGGCGTCCTCGATCGGCTTGGTGACCAGCGTCTCGACTTCCTCGGGCGCCGCGCCGGGGTAGGGCACGGTCACCGTAATGAACGGGAAGTTGACGCTGGGGAACAGATCGACTCCCAGGCGGCTCATCGACACGATCCCGAGCACCATGAAGCTCAGGATGACCATCGTGGCGAAGACCGGGCGCTTGATGGACGTATTCGAAATCCACATATGCGTTCCGCTTCGTTACTGCGCTCGAGCCCTGATCGCGGGAATTGCACGCACCTTCGTGCTCGACACGAGGGCCTTCCGCGCATCGGCCACGATCGTCTCGCCGGCGGCGAGGCCCTTCAGAATCTGCACGCGGCCTTCGTCGGTCAGCCCCTCGACTACGGGCACCGCGGTCACGACGTTGTCTGCCACGCGATAGACGACGCGCGCGCCGTCGCGAGTCGCGACGGCGTCCCGGGGCACGAGGACAGTTTTCGTTGCATGTCCCGTCTCGATGCGCGCGGTCGCATACATGCCCGAGATGAGCTCGTTGCGCGGGTTCTGTACGCGGATCTCGACGTGGAAGTGGCGATTACGCTCGTCGACTTCCGGTGCGACCGCGACCAGGCGTCCGGACCAGGTCTGGCCGGGCCGCGCCTGCACCAACACCGTTGCGGGCATGCCAACCGTCAAGCGGCCCGCCTCGAGCTCCGACACGCCGGCGTCCAGCTTCAGCTCGCGGGTGTCCGCCACGACGACTACGCCCTTCGAGTCGCCGGGGCCGACGAGCGCACCGTTGTCGAAGTTGCGCTCGACGACGACGCCGCCGGTCGGGGCGGTGAGCGTGGCGTCGCGCGCGACTTCCTGCGCGCGCCGCGCCGATGCTTCGGCCTGCTGGAGCGTCGCCTGTGCGAGGCTCCGCTGCGCATTCGAGGACCGGAGCGCCGTCTCCGCGGCGTCGAGGCGCTGCTTGGCGAGCGCGCCCTTCTCGAACAGGTTCTTCGCGCGATCGAACTCGAGATGCGCGTTGGCGAGCGCAGCCTCTGCCTGCTCGAGCGACGCGCTCGCGACAGCGACGGCGGCCTTGGCGGCGTCGAGCTGCGCGTCCAGCTCGCGCGTGTCCTGCACGGCGACGACCTGGCCCTCGCCGACGTGGTCGCCGATGTCCACCAGGACGCGCCGCAGCGTGCCCGACATCTTCGGGATCACGGCCACGCGGCTGCGCGCGGAGAGGCTGCCCGAGATCGACAGCGACGCCAGTAAATCGCCCTGCTCGACGGGGATGACCGACACCGCCAGCGGCTCGACTTCGACGAACTGCTTCTTCTCGAGAGGTTCGGCGCGGCTGCTGTCGCCGCACGCCGGCAGCATCAGGCCGGCGGCCAGCAGGAACGCGGGGAGCAGAATGATGCGGCTACGCATGATCGGTGACTCCAGAAGCGGCCGAAATTTCGCGGGCTGCCGGCGTGCAGGGCGACGAGACAAACGACGTGCGCACGCCCGTGCGCAGGCCGGCGATTACCGTATCGAGCGTGTCGGAGGCGAGCAGGTCCGGATTCTCCTCGGGGCCGAGACGCTGGCAGACGTGCAGCGTCGCCGCGCCGTGCGTGGCGGCCCAGAGAATGTGGAACGCGGCCTCGACGTCGAGCGTGGCGGGGAAGATGCCGGCCTCGACGCAGCGGGCGATCGACGCCACGCCGTCGTGCCACATCTCGGCGAGCACGCTGAAGCGCTCCATGTCGGTCAACTGCGGCACTGTGCGGTCCACGAACATCAGCTCGAAGTACTGGGGCTGCTCGCGCGAGAACTGGTAGTAGGCCCAGAAGCCCGCGCGCATCGCGGCCAGCGGATCCGATTGCCCGCAGGCAGCCGCTCGCGCGGCGGACTGCATGGTCCGGAAGCCCTCTTCGGCCAGGGCGAAGAAAATCTCGTCCTTGCTCGTGAAGTAGCCGTAGATGGCGGCCGGGCTGTACTCAATACGTTCGGCGATGCGCCGCATCGACACCGGGCGATAGCCTTCGGTGACAAACAGTTCGCGCGCGGCGTGGAGGATGGCGTCTCTCACGGCCGCGCGGTCGCGGTCGTGGCGTTCCTTGATTCCCATGGAGTATGAACGTTGTTTTTGATCTGAACGGTGTTCGGTGAACGGTGTTCAGATTCTAAAGGGGGTTTGACGGGTGCCGCAAGTACAAAGTTTCACAACGTCCAGCACATATTGCTGAGCTTATGCTTGTGGGACAGGACTCAGTCCTGTCCATCAGTTGCTGCGCTCGCGGAGCCGCAACGGACGAGCAGAACTGAGTTCGGCTCCACAAGTGTCACTGTCTCTGCCTCCGCAACTCGTTGAGCGGGTAGAACGTGTCGCGCCAGACGATCCCTCCGCGACGCAAGGTGAGCAGGATGGCCCGAGCCTGCACCCAGGTCATGAACGGCAGCACGAACGGCTGGAGCAGCGCGGTCCACCCTGGCTGACAGACCACCCGGGCAGCCGCGGCGCTTGCCGCGATCACGACGGCGAGGTCCAGGATCACGATGACTCGCAGCGGTCCGCTCACCCAGAACGGAACAAGGAAGGCGGCGGCATAGAGAAGCTGGCTGGCAAAGCTCGCAACGGCGGCGCCCACCCGGTAGTCCAGCGCGGCGAAGCTGTTCTTCTCCATCCCGTGAATGAGCCCGCGGACGGACGGATACCAGTCCACTTGCACCATGCCGGCGCTGCGCCACACCGCCGTCGTTGCGCCGCGCGACTTCAACAGCCGGCCGAGCCGCAGGTCGTCATCGGGACGCAACCGAATCGGCTCGTGACCACCGGCCGCGCGATAGACCGAGGTCCTGACCAGATTGAACGCGCCAATCCCGATCGACGCCCGGCTGCGAGGATCGGCGACCTGCCAGGCGCGAGTGAACAGCAGGAAGAAGATCGAGAACGCGCCCACTGACCAGCGCACGGCCCTCGACGGCGACGTGATGCACGGCAGGACCGCCAGGTGGTCCACGTTGTCCTGAACGACGAGTCGCATCGCACGCGTCAACGTGCCCGGTGCAAACACGACGTCCCCGTCGGTGAAGAGCACGTAGGCCCCCCGCGCCCGGGCCGCGCCGGCCTGCATCGCGTGCGTCTTTCCGAGCCATCCGCCTGGCAGCGACATCACGTGGACGACCTGCAGCCGGTTGTTGGCCCGCGCCATCTCGTCGGCAATCGATCCCGTCGAATCGGTCGATCGGTCGTTCACCAGCACCACCTCCAGGGCCGGATACGACTGCGCCAGCAGCGCCGTCAGCGTCGCACGAAGGTGCCCGGCCTCCTGACGGGCGGCGATCACCACTGACAGGAAGGGCGGATTGTCGATCGGGCGGTCGCTGATGTCGGCGAGGGGTCGCAGCTTGCGCGTGCCGAGGCCGGCGACGACAAAGATCGCCGCCGTCGCCGTCAGCACGATCGCGATGAGAGATTGAAGGATCAGCACCTGCAGAAATCTTCTCACGCCGGCCGTGTCGTCGTGGTGGTGGACCGCCTGCGCTATGCTCGGCGTCGATGGATCCCGTTGGCCGCCGGGCTGCGCTTGCGTTGCTGTCGCTCGCCGCAATCTGGGGTCTTGCACTTCCGTTGCTGGCGTGCGCGCGTGAGTCGTCTTCACCGTTGGTCTCGATGACTGGCCGCGCCGCCTTTGCACTCGGGCACGTCATCTGTCATCAGCGTCCGGATCGCTCGTTCTTCAGTTGCGGCCTGCAATGGCCCGTGTGCGGACGCTGCTCGGGACTCTACATTGGCGCGGCCGCCGGCGCGGTGCTGGCGCTTGCGCTCGGCGTGCGCCCGCAACGCCCTCGCAGGGCCACGCCCGACGGTGCAGCGTCGCGCTGGCGGCGCATCCTGCTGTTCTCGGCCGCGCCGACGGCCGTCCTCTGGACCGTCGAGTTCGCGGGGCTCGTCGACCCCGGCACCACCGCTCGCTTTGCCGCTGCTCTGCCCCTGGGCATGGCCGCATCCGGCTGGCTGGACGCGGTGGCCCGCGGAGACCTGCGGTAAACTGCTTCGGTGCGTGCTACCACCATCGAGCGGACATCAGGCATGAATCCGGTGCTCGTCGCGCTGGCCGGCTGGTTTGTCCCTGGCGCGGGTCATCTGTGGGCCGGACAACGCGTCAAAGGCGTCGTCTTCATGCTCATGCTGCCCCTGATGTTCGCCATCGGCCTGGCGCTCGAGGGCCGGCTGTTTCCCTTCGAGCCGGGCCAGCCGCTGGTCGCGCTGGCCGCCATCGCGGACGTCGGCATCGGGCTGCCGTACATCGTCGCGCGGGCGCTCGGCCTCGGCGCCGGCACCGTGATCGCCGTCACCTACGAATACGGCAACACATTCCTGATCGTCGCCGGTCTGCTGAACCTGCTCGTCGTCTGCGACGCGTGGGACCTCGCCAGCCTGCGCAAGTAACCAAGTCACAGTCCGTGCACAGTCACCTGCTGCTCCTCGTGCTTTTTGCCCTCCTGGTGTCGATCGTGTTCGCCGTGCTCATGCGCGACGAGCTGAAGACGCAGCTCCAGTTCGGCGTGGTGCTGTTCGGGTCCTTCGTGGTCGGAGCCATCGTCCTCGGATGGCTCATGTACCCGTTCCCACTCTAGTGCGCCGCGCGTTGTGGCTCTGGGGGCCGGTCGCCGCCTACCTGGTGGCGATCTTCCTCGAGTCGTCCGTGAGCCAGGTACCCGAGCTCCCGACGGGCGTCACCGACAAGGACGCGCACGGGTTCCTGTATGCCGGTCTGGCGTTGCTGATTCTTCGCGCGCTGGCGGTCGCCAGCTGGCGCAACGTGACGATTGGGGCAGGGGTCGCCGCCGTCTTGCTGTCGGCCGCCTACGGCGCCACCGACGAGTTCCACCAGCGATTCGTGCCGGGGCGGACCGCGGACCTGCTGGATTTGGCCGCTGACATGGCGGGCGCTGCCGCAGCCGTGGCCGTCGTGTGGCTCATCGCCTGGTGGCGCCGACGCGCCTCGTGACCCGCGATCGTCCGGGGTCGGCCTGATAGAATCCGTTCTGAGTGCAGATCATCGAAGGAACGCAGCGGGCGGCGGGGTTCCGCTTTGCGATCGTGGCCGCCCGCTTCAACGACTTCGTCACCGAGCGCCTGGTGGCAGGCGCCGTCGATGCGCTGAAGTCGGCCGAGGTCGCGGTCGAGGACCTGGTCGTCGTCCGCGTGCCCGGCAGCTTCGAGTTGCCGCTGGCCGCGCAGCGCGCGGCGGAGACCGGGCGGTTCCAGGCGGTGATTTGCCTCGGGTGCCTGATCCGCGGCGCGACGCCGCACTTCGACTTCATCGCGCAGGCCGTCTCGAACGGCCTCACCAGCGCCGCGGCGGCCACCGGTGTCCCGATGGCCTTCGGCATCCTGACGACGAACTCGGCGGAGGAAGCGCTGGAGCGCGCGCAGCCGGGGCCGACGAACAAGGGGTGGGAGGCCGCGATGGCGGCGGTGGAGATGGCGACGCTCGTGGCCAGGCTCGACGCCGTGGCCAGGGAGCCGTCGTGATGGCGAGCGCCGAGAGCTGGGCGTGGGCGCGCCAGGCCCGCGAGGCGGCCGTGCAGATGCTCTATCAATGGGAGATCGGGCGCCTCAGCGTGCCCGAAGTCGCCGACTCGTTCTGGCGGATCGGCGACACCGACGTCGAGCTGCCCGAGCGCGTGCGCGAGCGCGCCTCGGCTCTAGTCGCAGGGACCGTCGCGGCCTTGCCAGCGATTGATCCGCTGATTGAAGAAGCCTCGAAGCACTGGCGGCTCGAGCGCATGCCCGTGCTCGATCGTCTCGTGCTGCGCCTGGCGCTCTACGAGTTGCTGCGCGAACCTTCCACTCCGGGCGCCGTCGTCATCGACGAGGCGCTGGAGCTGACGCGACGCTTCAGCACCGAAGAGGCCGTGCCGTTCGTGAACGGCGTGCTCGACGCGGTGAAGCGGCGCATCGAACGCGGCGAGATCGCCGCAGGTCCGATCCCATCATGAGCCCCGGCGACGAGCTGATCCTCGACCGCCGCCGCCATCTCGACGCGCTCGGCGAGCTTGGCGTGCCGGCCTACCCGAACCGGTTCGCGAGGACCGACAGCATCACGGCGCTGATAGAGGCGCACGGCGGGAAGTCCGCCGAGGCGCTCGAGTCCCCGAGGATCGAGACGACCGCCGGCGGCCGGATTCTCGCGATTCGCAGCTTCGGCAAGGCGAACTTCCTCGTCCTCTCCGACGGCGTCAACCGCATCCAGGCCTACATCCGCCAGGACCAGCTGCCCGAGCGCGACTTCCAGATTTTCAAGCTGCTCGATCTGGGCGATCACGCCGGCGTCGAGGGACACCTGTTCCGCACACGCACGGGCGAGTTGACGATCTCGGCGCGGAGCCTGCAGTTCCTGGCCAAGTGCCACCTGCCACTGCCCGAGAAGTGGCACGGGCTGACCGACGTCGAGACGCGTTATCGGCAGCGCTACCTCGATCTGATCGTCAACCCCGACTCGCGGCGCGTCTTCGAGATCCGCGCGAAGGCTGTCGCGGCAATCCGCGCGTTCCTCGACGCGCGCGGGTTCGTCGAAGTCGAGACGCCGGTGATGCAGCCGGTCGCCGGCGGCGCGGCCGCGCGGCCCTTCGTCACGCACCACAACGCGCTCGACATGGACCTGTTCCTGCGCATCGCGCCGGAGCTGTACCTGAAGCGGCTGGTCGTCGGCGGCATGGAGCGCGTGTACGAGCTCTCGCGCAACTTCCGAAACGAGGGCGTCTCCACGCAGCACAACCCCGAGTTCACGATGCTGGAGTTCTATCAGGCCTATGCGGACTACCAGGACCTGATGGCGATGACCGAGGAGATGCTGGTCGCCGTCGCGCGTGCGGCGACCGGCCGGGACGAGTTCGAATTCAACGGGCACACCATCTCGTTCAAGGCGCCCTTCCGTCGTCTCGTGCTCCGTCAGGCAGCCGCCGAGGAGGCGGCGCGGCGGCTGGGCGACCCGGTGACGGAAGCGGACCTGCGCGACGCGGAGAAGGCGCGCGGCATCGCGGCGCGGATCGGCCTCGAGCTGGAGGCGTCGACCACGGCGGGGAAGGCGGCGACGGCGATCTTCGAAGCGCTGTGGGAGGATCAGCTCGTGCAGCCGACCTTCGTGCACGATTTTCCGACCGAGGTCTCGCCGCTCTCCAAGCAGCGGCCCGACGATCCAGATACGGTCGAGCGGTTCGAGCTGTACGTCGGCGGCTTCGAGGTGGCCAACGCCTTCAGCGAGCTGAATGATCCCCAGGAGCAGCGCCGGCGCTTCGAACAGCAGCTCGAGGAGCGGAAGAAGGGCGACGCCGAGGCGCACGTGATGGACGAGGACTACGTCCGTGCGCTCGAGTACGGCCTGCCGCCGACCGGTGGCGAGGGCATCGGCGTCGATCGTCTGGTCATGGTGCTGACGGGCAGCCCGTCGATACGGGACGTGATCTTGTTTCCGCATATGCGCAGAAGGGAAGGGACCTAGCTGGCAGCTGCCGGCTGGCGGCTGGCAGCCCTCCCGCTGCCCGCTGCCTGCTGCCAGCAGCCCGCTACCCGGCCGCAAATGCCCTTCGAACTCCACATCGCCCTCCGGTATCTGCTGGCGCGCCGGCGGCAGGCGTTCATCTCCGTCATCTCGCTGATCTCGACGCTGGGCGTCATGGTGGGCGTGACGGCGCTCATCATCGCGCTCGCCCTGATGACCGGACTGCAGGGTGAGCTGCGCAGCCGCATCCTGGGTGCCAGCGCACACGTCTACGTGTCGAAGCCGGGCGGTTTGGGCGACTACCATGCGCTGATCGCCCGGCTGACTCGCGTTCCCGGCGTCGTCGGCGCGGCGCCCGTCATCCTGGGCAAGGCCCTTGTCAGAAACGAGCGCGGCGAGCAGTTCGTGTCGCTCAAGGGGATCGATCCCGCGCTGGAGCCCAGCGTCACCGACGTCGGCAAGTCGATGGTGGAGGGAAGCCTCGCCGGCCTGGATGCCCCAACCACGGGCGACGACCCGCCTGGAATCCTGCTTGGCGCCGATCTGGCCAAGGATCTGGAACTGCACGTCGGCGATTCCGTCTCGATCCTGACGCCCGAGGGGACATTGTCGCCGATGGGCATCATGCCGCGCTCGCGCCGCCTGAAGGTCGCGGGCATCTTCCGCCTCGGTCTCTACGAGTTCGACGCGACATACGGCTTTGTCTCGCTGAAGCTGGCATCGAGGCTCCTGGACAGGGACCCGGATTACGTCGAGCTGCGCGTGAAGAATTTCTACGATGCTCCCGTCATCGCACGCGGCCTGGCGGCGACGCTTGGCCCGAGCTACTGGGTGCAGGACTGGGCCGACATGAACAAGTCGCTGTACTCGGCCCTCTGGCTCGAGAAGATGGCCATCTCGATCACGATCGGCCTCATCGTCATGGTGGCCGCCCTCAACATCATCGCGTCGCTTGTCCTGCTGGTGATGGAGAAGAGCCGCGACATCGCGATCCTGAAGACCATGGGCGCGTCGAGCCGGGCGGTGATGACCATCTTCATGCTGCAGGGGCTGATCATCGGCTTGGTCGGCACGGCGGCCGGCGCGGGGCTGGGCACCGGCCTCGCCTGGGTGCTGAACGAATACCGGCTCATTCGCATCCCCGCCGACGTCTACCAGGTCTCGTACGTGCCCTTCGTCATCCTGCCGGGTGACTTCGCCGTCGTTATCGGCGCGGCCGTCCTCATTTGCTTCCTGGCGACCCTGTACCCGTCGCGGCAGGCCGCGCGGCTCGAGCCGGTGGCAGCACTGAGATTTGAATGAGTGAAGCTATCAGCGGCCAGCTGTCAGCTGCCGGCTGTCAGCGACGAGCGCCTATGCCTTTCATCGAAGTTTCCGCACTCAACAAGCGCTACCGCGTCGGCGCGCAGGACATCCACGTGCTCCGTGATCTCGATCTGGTCGTCGAGCGCGGGGAGATGTTGGCCATTGTCGGCGCGAGCGGCGTCGGCAAGAGCACGCTGCTGCACCTGCTGGGCGGGCTCGATCGCGCCGACGCGGGCCGCATCACCGTCGACGGTCACGATCTTGGCGCCATGGCCGATCAGGCGCGCGTGGCGTTTCGCAACGCCCAGGTGGGCTTCGTCTTCCAGTTCCACCACCTGCTGCCGGAGTTCAGCGCGCTCGAGAACGCCGAGATGCCGATCCGGATCGCGCGGCGACCGCCGGCCGAGGCGCGGGCCGCGGCCTCGGCGCTGCTCGGGCGGGTCGGGCTGGCCGAGCGGCTCGACCACCGGCCGTCGATGCTGTCGGGGGGCGAACAGCAGCGCGTGGCGGTCGCGCGCGCCCTGGTCATGCAGCCGGCCCTGGTGCTGGCGGATGAACCGACCGGCGATCTCGACGAGGCCACCGGCGACGCCCTGAACGACCTGTTCCGCGAGATGCACCGCGAGCGCGGCCTCACCTCGGTCATCGCCACGCACAACCCGCGACTGGCGGCTAACTGCGATCGAATTCTGCGGCTGGAAGCCGGCCGGCTCGTCCCCGCCTGACGCTGACCCCGCACCCCCGAACGGCCGATAAGCTGAGATGCCGTATAATCGATGCATGGTCGGCGGTGCGATGCCGCCGAGGACAACTTCATAGCGCAGGTAGGCCGGATGTTCGAACGGTACACCGAAAGGGCAAGACGAGTTCTCTTCTTCGCCCGGTACGAGGCCAGCCAACTCGGAAGCATTTCGATCGAAACCGAGCACCTGCTGCTGGGCCTCATCCGCGAGGGGAAGGGCCTGACCAGTCGCATCTTCGCCCGCTCGCACCTGTCTCTCGAGAACATCCGGAAGGAAATCGAAGGGCGCACGGTCTTCCGCGAGAAGGTCTCGACCAGCGTCGAGATTCCGTTCAGCGCCGAGACCAAGCGTGTCCTGCAGTTCGCGGCCGACGAAGCCGACCGGCTCCTGCACAACTACATCGGCACCGAACACCTCCTGCTCGGCATCCTGCGCGAGGAGCGCTCGGTTGCCGCCTCCATCCTCACTGAGAAGGGGATGCGGCTCAACACCGTCCGCGACGACATCGTCCAGCTCCTGAACGAGAAGACGACGCTGACGCGGGTGAAGGAAACGCCGCTGCTCGCCGAGTTCAGCCGCGACCTCACCGAGGCCGCGATGAAGAACCAGCTCGATCCGCTGGTCGGCCGCGACCACGAGCTCGAGCGCGTGCAGCAGGTGCTCTGCCGGCGCACCAAGAACAACGCGGTGCTCATCGGCGAGCCCGGCGTCGGCAAGACGGCGATCGTCGAGGGCCTGGCGCAGAAGATCGTCTACGGCGACGTCCCGCACTTCCTCGCCGACAAGCGGATTCTCGCGCTGGACATCTCGCTCATCGTGGCGGGCACGAAGTACCGCGGTCAGTTCGAAGAGCGCCTCAAGGCGATCATGAAGGAGCTGACCGACAACCCGAACATCATCGTGTTCATCGACGAGCTGCACACGCTGGTGGGGGC
>Ga0207701_10000930_pt1 | contig 31039 bp, 26 predicted proteins | sample KBSSwiSSwithPhiX_FD_184294 | JGI IMG/M metagenome (GOLD analysis project Ga0207701, IMG submission 184294) | Switchgrass rhizosphere bulk soil microbial communities from Kellogg Biological Station, Michigan, USA, with PhiX - S5 (SPAdes) (version 2) | ecosystem: Environmental > Terrestrial >... | reverse complement strand
ATGTAGCAGATCGCCCAGTTGAACGTTTCGGTGAACCAGATGTTGCCGTCGGCGCCGGCGGCGATCCCGCCCAGCCGTCCCGTCGAATCGGTGACGACGAATTCGGTCACGTCGCCGGCCGTCGTGATGCGGCCGACCGATTTTGTCCCCGTGTCCGTGAACCAGAGGCCGCCCGGGCCCGCGGTGATCGCGATGAGATCGTTCCCGGCGGGCAGCGGAAATTCCGTGACCGTTCCCGTCGGCGTCATGCGCCCGATCTTGGCGTTCCTGCCGCTTTCGGTGAACCAGAGGTTGCCGTCGGGGCCGGTCGCGATGTCGGACGGGCGCGCGGCCACGTTGCCGACCGGGAATTCGGTGAAGGTTCCGTCCGGCGTCAAGCGCCCGATCTTCTGGGCTTCGGTGAACCAGACGTTGCCGTCCGGACCTTTCGTGATGCCGCCCGGAGCGGCGCCGGCTGGAACGATGAAGTACGTGACGAGGCCATTGGGCGTCACGCGGCCGATCCGGTTGCTCGCGGCGACGGAGAACCAGACGTTTCCGTCGGAGCCGGCCGTCATGTCCCCGGGAATCTCGGAGGTGTCGAAGATCGTGAGCACGCCCGCCGGCGTGGCGCGGCCGACGCCACCGAGCACGGGCGTCGTGTTGGACTTCGACTGACCGAACCAGATGTTGCCGTCGGGCCCGGCCGTGATCGGTCCCATCCTGGCGGACGGGCTCGGGCCCATGAACTCGCTGATCATGCCGGCCGGCGTGACACGCCCGACCTGGTAGCTGTCCGATTCGCTGAACCAGATGTTGCCGTCCGGTCCCGCGGTGAGGGCGATCGGGATGCTGCCGAACTGGAACTGCGTGAAGCGCGTGACGGTGCGCTGACCGACGGAGCCCGCCGTGCCCGTTACGCCGGCGACGCCCGTGCCCGCGGCGCCGCCGCCGCCGATGGCTCCGCTCGCGCCGCTCGCGCCCGCGACAGCGCCCCCGCCTGACCCGGCGATCGCGCCCGCCGTGCCGCCTGTTCCGGCCGTCGCGCCGCCGACAGCGCCGCCGCTCGCGCCGCCGGCGCCGGGGGTGCTGCTGCCGCTGGAGCCGCAGCCGGCGATGGCCGCGAGGATTGCGACCGCAAGAGCTGAACGATTCATCCTCACGCGCCGTCGAGGCTACCGCAGCCGAGCGACGCAGGACGATCCTTTCCGGCGCGGATCACCAGCGCGCGGATCCGGCTCACGGGCCCTCACCCTAACCCTCTCCCGCAAAGCGGGAGAGGGGATCTGATCTGCTCTCCCTCGCTCTCCCTCTCCTGCTTTGCGGGATCTGCCCTCCCTCTCCCGCTTTGCGGGAGAGGGTCGGGGTGAGGGTCCGGAAGCTAGGCCTTCTGCAGGGCCAGCGCGGATTTCGCGGCTTCGCGGATCTCGGGGCGGGCGTCGTTGGCGGCGACCTTCTCCAGCACCGCGCGCAGCTTGCCGTTCTGGACCAGCCAGCGGCCCAGCAGCTCGACGGCGTGCTGCCGGTTGGCCGCGTCCGCGTCGCCGAGGGCGACGGCGGTCAGCGCGCCTTCCAGATCGGCCGACGCCGGCCGCAACGACGCCACGCCCACCGCCGCCCTGCGCACCCGCGCCTCGCCGTCCTTGGTCATCGGCGTCGCGATGAACGCGTCGACGGCGGGAGCGTTCATCAGCCGCGTGGCCTCGATCGACGCGACCCGCACGCTGGTGTCGGGCGACGCGAGAAACGGCCGCACCGCCTCCAGCGCGCCGGCGTACGCGGAGTTCGCGATGCCGCGCAGGCAGCGGATCTGATCCTCCGGCTTCCGCGCCGCGCGCAGCAGCGTCACCAGTCGTTCGGCGATCGCGCGCGCGCCGTCGGCGTCGCCCGCATCGCGCAGGCGCCGCGACGCCGTACCGAGGCCGAAAACCGCGTGCTCGCGCAGCAGGGGATCGTTCTGGAGTGACACCAGCGTCTCGATCATCTTCTTGCCGGGGCGCTGCACGCGGACCAGGCTGTCGGCGGCGGCGATGCGCGCATCCTCGTCGCGCTTGGCGTCGACCATCAGCGCGGTCAGCGCCGCTTGCGCGTCGTCGCTGCCCGCGGCCGCGAGCGCATCCATCAGGGGACGCGCCGCGCGCGATCCCGTCCGCGCCTTCGCGGCCGCCTTGCCGATCGCCTCCGGCTGGGCGTGCAGCAGCGAGACCATCGCACCGAATGTTCCGACGCGGTCGCGCAGCTGCGCTTCGCGGCGGGCCTTGTTCTCCTGCGACGCAGGCGACGTATCTCCCGCCTCCGCTTCCAGCGCGGCGGCCAGCTCTTCGAAGGTGCGCCCGTCGAGGCGCGCCTTGTCGAACATCCCGTTCGAGGCGCCCGAGCCATACGCCTGCGCGACCGGCAACGCGACCGTCGCCGCCAGCAGCGCGTCGCGGCCCGGTGCATCGGGACGAGGCGCGGCGATCTCCTTCAGATCGATTGCCACCTTGGTCTCGACCGACAGCGGCGTCTTCAACAGAACCTGACTGGTGACCGTGTCCGCCGCGTTGATCGCGGCGAGCGTGCCGTCCTTGACGCGCAGCTCGCCGCTGGACGCGGTGATCTGCGCTGCGACCCGTGCGCGCGTCGCAGCGTCAGCGTTGCCGGCGACCAGCACCTCGGCGTATCGAACCTTGCGCTTGGCGACCACGCCCGGCTCGGCGCCCCACGCGTACGCGGCGTCGTACCCACCGGTCGCGTCGTATTCGCGCGCCGTCCATACGTCCTTGCCAGCCTGATCGGCTGCTGGCGCCGCGAGCTGGAACGCCGCCGCCAGCGTGCGGTGCATTCCGACGACCGGCGCGGGCAAGCCGGCGGCCAAGCGCTGATCGATGATCTTGCCGGCCTCGACCGTGAATACCAGCGGCCGTGCCAACGCCGCCAGCATCGGATCGGTGTCGGACACCGCGCGCCCGCCCACCGACAGGTGCGGACCGACCAGCGTCATCGCCAGCTCCGCGCGCGCGCCGGCCACGCGCAACGGAACCAGCTCCAGCCCGGTCGTCAGCTCCAGATCGAACGGGCTTTGCCCACCCAGGCCCGCGTGGCTCGCGAGACGCGCGGTGTAGGCGTAGCGCGCGCCCTCGCGCCAGCCGACCTCGATCGCCCGGCGGCGGGCATCCTGGCGTCCGCAGCCGATCGCCGCCGAGATCGCCAGAGCAGCGAGCAGGGCGGGCGACCGGAGGCCTGGGTTCGATACGCGCACGATCACGTCTCTTCGCAGATGTCGCTGTTGAAGCATCTGCCGTTCTGACACGTGAGGTTCTGCTGGCATTGCGAATCATTGATGCATCCCGCGTTGCAACCGCCGGGGCCAGAGCAGATCGAGAGGCCAGGGCGTTGGTTGTCGGGCACGCAGAGCTGCAAGGTGCAGCAGTCCGTGTTGCCGTTCTGGGGCCGGCAGGTCTGGCCGCGGGTGCGGCATTGGCTGCACTTCGGTCCCGGACCGGGATTGGCGGGATCGGTGAAGCAGACCGGCGTCCCCGGGCAGCAGTCGTCGTTGCGGAAACAGGTGCGGGTTTCGTCCGGATTGTTGTTGTTGATGCACGTGCAGAGCGAGTCGTAGAAGAACTGCTGCACCCGTTCGACCGTGACCGCCGAGATGCCGGCCGTCGCTGTCGTCATCAGCGGCTGCAGCTCCGGGAACGGCATCTCCGCGCGCAGCGCGGCCCACGGGTGCGACCCGCCAGCGGCGTCAGGGGTGGCGCCCGCCGAGATCAGCGTGGTGTCACAGGAGCCACCGATTTCTTTCTCGTCATCGGGCGCGGCAGGTCGCGGGCAGAAGCCCTTGAAGCTGAAGAGGCGCTTTCGCCATGACTTGCTGAAGAACGCGACCTTGATCTTCGCCTTCACCGCGATGTTGCCGCTCAGGACGTCGCGAACGCCGGCGCCCAGGCCGGCGCTGAACTGCATGTCCGCGACCAGCCGCTTGGGCGGAATCAAGTTGTTCCCGGTCCCGATCCCGAGGTCCGTGAAGTCCTGGGGCGGGGGCCGATCGTCGATCTCGGTTCCCAGCCCGACGCCGGAGCCGGCGTGCGCATTGATGACCACGTCGCCGAGGTGGATGGTGCCCTCGAGGCCGATCTTGGCGGTGAAGCCGTTGACGCTGAAGCCGACGCCCGCGAACAAGGCCATACCCGCGCCCGCGCTCGGCTTGCCGTCGACCTTGACGAACGCGAGCGGCTTTCTCTCGTTCGGCCGGTTGAGTTGCATCGTGTCGATGATCGCCTCGGCCGGATGGAAATCGAGCTGGCCGTCGATCGTCGCGCCGTAGTCCATCGTGGCGAGCAGCTCGAGGCTGATCGGGATCGGGCCGATCAGGAACTGGCTCTGGAAGATCGTGATCTCCTCGTTCTTGTGGAACGAGTACACCGTGATCGGCTGCTCGGCGCGCTGGAACGCGGCGGTGCGGAGCACGTTGGCCGCTTCGGCGAGGCCGGTCGCGCCCTGGAAGCCGCCGAAACCGACCACCGTTCGCCGGTAGTACTCGATGAAACGGTTGATCGTCTGCTCGACGGTGTCCTGCGAGCAGTCGCCCGGCGGGAAGCCCCGCGGCGGGCTGCTCGTGAGCTGCGTGCAGATCTGCCTGGACAGGTTGTCGTTCGTGTCCGGAGTATCCACGAACTTCTTGTACTGGCGCACCAACTCGACCGCGTCGCGCAGCGCTTTCTTGGCGCGGTCGCCCGCGATGGCGAACTCGTTGTACGCGCGCTCGCACTGTGTCCGCTCGGCGTCCGACGGCACCGAGAACGGGAAGGTGTGGTTGGATTTTCTTTCGACGATGGGCATGAAGTCCAGGCCCAGCACGAGCAGCCTCATGTCATCGCTGCTGACGCCGCAGCGATTGGCCCTCAGCACCGCGTTGGCATCGAGGATCGGGACCATGGCGCCGCCCTTGATGTCGGGGGAGATGATCACCACCGCGGTCACGCCGGCCTCGGCCCTGACGTCCAGGCTCGGGACGCCCAGCGGTCCCAGCGTGAGGTCGCGCTTCAGGTCCAGGTGGGGATCGAAGTTGAAGTTGACCTTGCCGGTGCCCGCGCGACCGGACTTGGCCGGGTTCTGCGGGTCCCGCTTCGCCAGACCATCCTCGAGAGCGAGCTTGCACCAGGGGTGCGCGGGCGTGTCGGCGGGGAACGCGCAGGTGCCGCCGGGGCAGGGATCCCCGAGGGTGGGATACGGATCGGCGACCGGCGGCCTATCCGGCCTCGGGAACGTCGTCTCGGGATCGAACGTGTCGGGCGTGAGGTTCGAATTGGGCGAGAAGTCTTCGACGGTCTGCTCGACGTCGATGTTGCATACGTCGATCTCGTTGCACTGGTCGGGAAAGACGCCCGGTTCGTTCGTCGCGCAGCCGGGAGCCGCGATTCCGCATACCATGTCGGCGTCGGTCTCGTCGGGATCGCCCTCCGCCTTCTTCGCCGGGCAGTTCTTCCCATCGCCGCCGGACGGGCACTGCTTGAACACGCCGCACAGCTCGCCGGGGTTGCAGTCGGCGTTGTCGTGGCAGGCGCGTATCGGCGAGACGACCGTCTCCAGCGCGCACGCCTCCAGCGAATCAGCGTCGAAAGGCGGGCAGTGGCTGTCGGCGGCGGGCGCGTCGATCGGGCTCTGGCATGCGGCCGCGCATTCCGGCGTGTTGTGGTCAGTGGCGCACGCGCTCTCGCAAGCGTGGATGGCGTCGTGGAACCCCGTCTCGGACAGGTTGCCGAACAGGTCCTGCTCGGTGATCGTGCAGACGAACGGCCGGGGCGTTATGCAGGGCATTCCCAGCACGTCGCACGGATCGCCCGGATTGCCCCCGTTCCCGCCCGTGCGATCGTCGGACGTTTCGCAGACGAAACCCGCGGTGGCGTCGCAGGAGCCCGCGGCCCAGGTCAGGCCCGACATGCTGGCGCACATCGCGGTGCCGGGATCGGGGGAGCCCGCCGCCCAGTTTGCGTAGCGGGCGAAGTAACTCACGCCGTCCGCGCCGCCCTGCCAGAAGGTGTCGCCGCTCTCGGACGCCGCGTTTGCCCACCGCCAGGTGCCAACGACGGCGCGATCGTTGCCGCCGATCCAGACGCGCGACGCGGTCCGGTTCGCGTTCACGAACACGTTCTCGGCCTCGCTGTCGATCTGGACCAGCGTTCCCTTCAGGTTGCGGCAGCCGGCGAGCGCGTTCGCCCACGACAGAGGCCCCGGGCAGAACCAGTAGGTCTTGCCGCCAAACCGCTTGAACGTGCAGACGTTACCCGGCCCTTGAGGCTGGGGGCACAGGCTGGCGCTACCGCAATGCCCGCTGCCGTCGCAGGTGAAGTTGCCGCGGCAGGGACCGTCGCTGCAGCGGGTGCCGGCCGCGGCGAACGCGGTGCCGCAGCCGCCGCACACGCCGCGTTTCTGCAGGGTCGGATCGTTCGAGCATGCGCCGTCGATGCAGTCGGGAACACCGTCGTGGTCGGTGTCAGTCTCGGGGACGCCGCAGTTGCACATACCGGGGGTGGTCTTGGCCGGATCGCGGCTGCAGCCGTCGGTGCAGTCGTTGACGCCGTCGTGGTCGGTGTCGCCCAGGGCGCAAGCACCGCAGTTCACGATCTTCTGGCCCACGCACACGCCCGCCGAACAGGCGTCGGGCGCCGTGCACGCGTTGTTGTCGCTGCAGGTGGTGCCGTTCGGCTTGTTCGGGTTCGAGCACAGTCCGGTCGCTGGCGCGCAGACACCAGGATCGTGGCACTGATCCAGCGCGACGCAGGTGACGGGGTTCGAGCCCACGCAGACCGCGTTGCTGCAGCGGTCGGTCCGCGTGCAGGCGTTGCCGTCGTTGCAGGTGGTGCCGTTGGCCAGCGAGGTGTGCGTGCAGATCGCGTCGCCGCACACGTCGGTCGTGCAGGTGTTGTTGTCGTTGCAGTTGGCGTTGTTGGCGCACTGGAACCCGGTGCCGGCCACGAAGTTGATGCGGCAGTCGTGGCCGATGATGACGTCGCGGCCGGCGATGGCGCCGTTGAAGATGTAGCGATCGCCCACGCGAACGTCGCCGCGCGCGACCAGCAGCGCGTTCATCTGCACGTCGTTGCCCAGGGTGACCGCGTTGGTCGCGCCGCCGACGATCAGGCGAAACCCCGAGGCGTTCACGGCGCCGGTCGGCAGGAAGCGCGAGCGGTCCAGACCGGTAACGTTTCCGGACACGCGCACCGTCGTTGCCGCCAGTACGGTAACGCGCGCCTCGACGTTGACCGTCAAGCTCGTGAATTGATAAAGGCCGCCGGAAAGAGTCAACGTTGCGTTGTTATTGAGGAGAACGGCGCCGTACGCGCCCGGGGCCAGCGTCCGGGTCCCGTTGAGGGGGACCGTGACCGCCGTGGTGCCGGGGGTGATCGTCCCCGGCGTCGGTTGCGGGGGCGGCGCCACGTAGGCCGAGACCGGTCCGGTGACGTTGCCCGCGCCGGGCGTGAAGGAGTTGGTGCCGATCTCGCCCGTGCTCGCGCGGTCCCTCAGGACCACACGGGGCGAAAGCATCACCTGGCCCTCGCTGATGTGCGTGTCGATCCCGGCGGTCAACGTGTTGGTCGCGCCGGGCTGAACACCGACGCTGCCGCTGGTGACGCGGGTGCGGTCGTCGAAGCTCATGTTGCGGCTCGCGAACACCGCGAACTGCGTGATGGGCGGGACGGGAACCGTCAGCGCCGACTGCTTCTCGGTCACCGGGTCGGGGCGAGAACAACCGATCGCGGCCACCATCGCCGCCGACAGCGCCGCCGCCGCCGCAAAAACCTTCCGACCCACCAGGATTTCAAGCATGACCAACCTCCCAGAACTCGACCGCGCAAAGAAAAAGACTGCGATGAAGCGTCAACCTGGATACGCGACGCCGACGAACGACGTCAATCAGAATCGTTGTGCACGGCAGCAACGTTCGCGTAACGAACGCCGGGTTCGATTTGGACAAATTTATTGTCGGTTATCCCCGTTTAGGCGGGGACGATTACAATCCCGCGCGCGCCTTTTCGGAATTGCGCAAGTAGCGCCGCAGGAGATGGCAGGAACCGTCCCCGATCTCGCAGGATCGGCGCGCGCGGCGACGCCGCCTGCACGAGTTGTTCGGCAGGCCCGTCGCGGGCGGGTGCGAGTGGGATCACGGTCGGATCGCTGTCCGACGGGCGGCGCAGCCCGTAGCAAATATTTGCGTGCGCGCCCGGCAAGAAGGCGCCGGACAACGATCAGGTTCGGATCGGAGCCGGATCGGAACCGTGTGTGTTAAGGATCGCTTCATGGTGATGCGTACTGGTGCGGTCGCTGGCATCGGCAGCGTGGTGCTGGGATGGGTTCTCGCGGGCGCGCTCGGCGTCGGGTGCAAGCAGAAGCAACCGCCCGCGCCGGCGCCAGCCACTGCCGCCGCGCCGGCGACGGCGCCCGCGCCGGCGGCGCCAGCCGGAGAGGGCGACGACCTCTGTCCGACGATCTGCGAGCGGACGCGACCCCTCGGTTGCAAGCGCGCGGCCGCGTGCCGAGACACCTGCCGCGAGATGCGGCGGCTCGACGCGTGCGGGGCGGAGATGACAGCGGTGCTGTCATGCTTCGCGCGCCAGCCGCTGTCGTCCTGGGAGTGCAGCGAGGAGGGCGACGCCGCGGTCAAGGACGGCTTCTGCGACGAGCCGCAGGGAAAGTTCACGGCCTGCGTCGCGCGCGGGCCGGCCGTCCCGACGCGGATCTAGAATCGCGGACCCCTCTCCCTCACCCTCTCCCCGCTTCGCGGGGCGAGGGGATCAGACGTGCTTCGCGGCGGGGCGTGACTCGGGGGCCGGGTCGTGAGACAAGGGGGGGAGGCACGCTCCGTGAGCAGGTACGTTTCTGCGGCGGTGATCTCGCTCCTTCCGGCGCTCGTCGGATGCGAGGAGGACTCCGCGTTCGCCGGGCCCGGCGGCGGCCTCGGGTCAGCCGAGTGCTTCACATCGGATGAAGGAACACACAACCTGCTGGGCGCGCCGCTGCTGTTCTCGCCCACCAGTCACGGTTTCGGGGTCAGCGCGATCCTTCGCGCCGGCGATCTGGAAACGCTGCACCTTCGCCTGCGCCCGACCGCCTCGTCCCCCTGGACGGACGTCGGGCCGCCGACCGTGCGGGCGTCCGACCTCGCGGAGTGGACCGTCGACGGCCTGGAGGCCGGGAGGCGCTACGAATACCAGGTGACCGACTGCTCGCAGACGGGCGGCAAGATCCTGTACGCGAACCGCGCGATCACGCAGCGTCCACCGGGACAGTCGTTCACGTTCGCGCTCGTCTCGGACACGCACATCGGTTCGGATCTGGCGTTCGACAACCAGGGCGACGAGACGGTCCTGTCCGCCATCAGTGGTGACATCGCGGCGGCGCCGACGGATTTCGTGGTGAACCTCGGCGACATTCTGGACTACCACCAGTACGGCTTCCTCGCCCCGCCCCCCACCGCGGAGATCGCGCGGCAGTCCTACGTCAATTATCGCAACACGCTGGGGGACCTCGCCGGCAGCGCGTTCCACTATCCCGTCATCGGTGGATGGGACAGCGAGAACGGCTGCGACACCGCCGACGTGATCGACCGGTCGCGCAGCCAGCGCCTTCTCTATTGGCCGTCGCCGGGCCCCGCCACCTATCCGGAGGGCGGCAGCGCGTTCGAGGACTACTACGCGTTCACCTGGGGTGATGCGCTGTTCATCGTGCTGAACGTCTTCTCGTACACGCCGACCTGTCACTTGCTGGGCGCGGGCCCGGGCCTGGCCGACGACTGGACCCTGGGGCAGGCGCAGCTCGACTGGTTCCGGCAGACGCTGGCCAACGCCCGATCGAAGTGGAAGGTGGTCTTGATCCACCATCCGGTGGGCGGCAACGCCGGCGACGACATCAACTCGGCCTACGGCCGCGGCGGTGGCCGCGCAGCGCACGTCGGCGAGCAAGAGATGGTGCACGAGCTGATGAAGCAGTACGGCGTGCAGATCTTCTTCTACGGCCACGACCACGTGTTCACGGACATGCTCGTCGACGGAATCCACTACACGCTGCCCGGCAGCGCCGGCGCGCCCTGGAAGTTCGTGATGGCGGAGACCGGTTACGACACCTTCTGGCCGGACTCGGGCTGGGGCCGCGTCGACGTCACGCCGGATGAGATTCACGTCCAGTTCATCCCGATGACCGGCGCGCCGCTGTTCGACTACACCGTTCGCTGAGGCGCGGTTAAACCTGAGAGGTCAGCTGGGCGGGCCGCTGGTGCCGGCGGCGCGGCGGCGGATTCGTTCCAATTCGGCTTCGTCGAAGTCGTAGCGAGCGCGGCAGAAGTTGCAGCTCACCTCGGCCTTGCCGTCGTCCAGGATCATGGCCGACAGGTCGGCGTCGCCGAGCATGGCCAGCGAGACGCCGGCGCGCTCGCGCGAGCACGGGCAGAAGAAACGCGCGGGGCGGCGGTCGAGCAAACGAATTTCGCCCAGGCGGCCGCCGAACACCGCGCGCAGCAGGTCGTCGCCCGAGGGCGGTAGGCCGCCGGCGACCACGCGCGCCAGCGCGCCGTCCGCGAACAGTCCGCGGGCCAGCGCGACCTCGATCGCCGCCTCGCCGGGCAGGGCCTGCACCAGGATCCCCGCCGACGCGACCACGCGCCCATCGTCCGCGGCCGTCGTTTCGCAGGCCAGCGCGCTCTCGATCTGTTCGCTCTCGGTCAGGTAGCGCTCGACGTCCTCGTCGATCTCGCCGCTGGCGATCGCTGTCGTGCCGCTGAAGTTTTCGCGCAGGCCGACGTCGCGGATGACGCTGACGACGCCCGAACGACCGACCGCGTCCGCCAGGCTGGGCCGCGGGTTTCGCGGGTCGCCCGCGGGCGCGATCGCGCCCGCGCCCGGGTGCTTGACGTAGGCGCGCGCGGTCCCGGATCCGTTCGCATCGACGGTCACGCCGCCCAGCGGCCCGTCGCCCAGCACCTGCAGCGTCACGCGCTCGTCGTCCTTGGTCAGCGTCGCCAGCAGCAACCCGGCCGTCAGCCCACGCCCCAGCCCGATCGCACCGGCCGGTGCCGCCTGGTGGCGGCGTGCCACCTCGCGCACGACGCCGGTCGTCAGCGCGGCAACCACCCGCACCGGCAGATCGGCGAGCACGCCGCGAACGATCTCGTCGCCCGCGTGGTCGAGGTCTTGGTCGTCGGCGCCGTCGTCGCGCATGCGCGCGGCATTCTAGCGTCGCAGGCGCGCGCTACCAGGTGGCCGTCAGCGCCATGCCGCTGGTGTTGCGCGCGACCATCGGCGCGAGGCGGAAGCTCGGCCCGTTCTTGGCGTACCGGTACTCCTGGACGTCGTGGCCGACCATCCCGACAGCGAACATGACGATGCCCGCCGCCTGGGCCGCGCTCCAGAGGATGAAGAAGCCTTCCCCACCCGATCCGTTCTGTTTCGACAGGGTGATGAGCGGCCCAGCGACCGGAACCCAGAGCCAGTCCGTCTCATCGTTGCTGCAACTGCTGCCGCTGCACGAGTCGTCGGTGGCCACGACGAAGCTGATGCTGGCGGCGACGCCCCAGCTGACGCCGAAGGTGATCGCGCCGCCGGTCACCAGCCCGCGCCGCGGCTTGTGCACCGTCACCAGCTGCGGGGGCGGGGCTCCGGGATACGGCGCGCCGTATGCGCCGCGATAGCCGGGCGGCGGGTAGCCGGGCGCGTAGCCGGGCGGCGGGTAGCCGGGCGGCGGGTAGCCGGGCGGCGGGTATCCGGCGGGCGGTGGATACTGCCCGTACGGAGTCGGTTGATAGGGCGCGGGCGCTCCGGGCTGGGGCGCGGCGGCCGGCGGCTGGGGCGCGGTGGCCGGCGGCGCGGGGTTGGCGGCAGGGGGTGGAGCGGTCTGCGCGAACGCCGGTCGAACCGCGGCGCTGCCGATGAACACCAGGACACCCACGGCAATCCACGATCGAACCGTCGACGACATGCGCCCAGTGTCGAATGGACGGCCGGGCTCGTCAATGTACGCACGTCACGCGCGTCAACTTGTCCCCTCCAGGCGCGCAGCATCTTGTCCCCTCGCCCCGCGCAGCGGGGAGAGGGTTAGGGAGAGGGGTCCGACTATTTCTTGGCGCCGCTGACCTTGAGGCGGTTGTTGACGCCCAGGATGCCGTCGACGTGGGCGAGCTTCTGCGCCTCCTTCTTCTCCTTCGCCGTGTCGACGGTTCCTTCCAGCACGGCGATGCCGTCGTCGACCTTCACGTCGATGCGGTTGTTCTCGAGGTCCGGCGTCTGCTGGAAGCACGCCCGGATGTCTTCTTCTTGCTTCTCGTTCGCGTCGGCCGCGCTCTGATCGGCGACGGCCATCGAGCTCGTCCCCACCACGAAGAGACCGGCCGCCCCGACGGACAGCGCCAACAAAATTCGTTTCATAGGGCACCCCCTTACGAGATCCAATCTGGGCCTTCGCGCGGCCGTGAACAGCCGTGCTCGTGCAAGAATGACCGTCTCGACCGTGGCCGCGCTGCGCGGATGGGGTTCCGCTACCAGCGCGCGGTCAGCGCCAGCCCGCCGGTTTCACGCGCGAGCAGCGGCGTGAGCCGCAGCGTCGGGCCGCGCGCGGCGAGCTGGTATTCGATGACGTCGTGGCCCATGACGCCGACGATGAACATGGCGACGCCGGCCGCCTGGGCCGCGCTCCAGAGGAAGAAGAATCCCGCATCGTCGGAGCCCGAGCTGCCCATGGCGAGGATCGCGGGCCCCGCGATCGGGATCCACATGTAGTCCTTGTTGTTGCTGGTGCTGCCCATCAGCAGGAAGCTGATGGTGGCGGCGATGCCGTAGGTCACGCCGAACGTGACCGCGCCCGCCGTGACCAGACCCCGCCGCGCGCGGTGCACGGTGACCGGCTGCGCCAACCGGTATCCGGTGGGCGGTGGGTACGGCGACGCGTATCCGGGCGGCGGATATCCGGGCGGCGGGTAGCCCGCTGGCGGCGGATAGCCGGCTGGTGGCGGCGCCGGATATCCCGCAGACGGATAGCCCTGCGGCGGATAGCCCGGCGGGGGATTGGCCGCCGGCGCGGCCGGCGTTACCGACGGGTCGCCCGCGGCAGCGGGCGCGTCGGCGGCCACGGCGATCGCGGGTCGGACCGCGGCAGTGCCGACGAAAGCCACGAGACCCAGGGCGATCCAGGACCGGACCGGCAACGACATACGAATAGTGTCGGCCAGGCCGGGTTCGACCACAACCACGACTCCCGGCGGCCATACACCCTTCATGCCGGGGCGCGCTCGATACGCAGGTCTGGTGCTGGCCTTGCTGTGCGGTGCCTGCGCCACGTCGGAGGGCGACCCGGCGGGGTCGGGCGGCAGCGGCGGCGGATCCGCGGGGACGACGGGAAGCGCGGGAACATCGGGCAGCGCGGGCAGCGCGGGAACGACGGGTAGCGCGGGCACGACCGGCACGGGCGGAACGACGGGAGTTGCTGGTACGACCGGAACGGCCGGTGCCGGCGGCAGCGTCACGGGCGTCGCGGGGACGTCGGGCGGCAGCACCTCGGGCTGCGGCCAGGCGCCGCCTATGACGGGCGCCTTCCAGGCGATGATCACGGTCGGCGCGCTCCAGCGCGGTTACTACGCCGCGATCCCGGCGACGTACGATCCGGCGGTGCCGCGCGCGCTGGTGTTCGGCTATCACGGCAGCACGTACACCGGGAAGATGATGCGGCCCTATCTCGACATGGAGAAGGCGCCGCTCGTCGACAAGGCGGTCTTCATCTATCCGGACGGGTTGCCGCCGGCGTCCGATCCGAACAAGGCGTGGGATCTGTCAGCGAACGGAATGGACATGCCGTTCTTCGACGCGATGGTGGCGAAGATGTCCGCCGACTACTGCATCGATCCGAAGCGCATCTTCGTCGCCGGCCAGAGTTACGGCGGGCTGATGACCGAGGCCGTGGGCTGCTTGCGCGGCGACGTGGTCCGCGCGATCGCCGCCGTCGCGGGCTCGGGGCCAAACAATGCTTCGCAGTGCAAGGGGCCGGTGGCCGCGTGGATCACGCACGGCATGGACGACATGAACGTCGCGTTCACCAGCGGCGAGAAGAGCCGCGATTTCTGGGTGATGAAGAACGGCTGCACCACGACGACCGCGCAAGGTACGCCGATGCAGTGCCAGAACTACCAGGGCTGCATGCCTGGCTATCCGGTGATCTGGTGCCCGCACGTCAACGAGACCGGCCACCAGGAACCGCCCTGGGGCAAGGTCGCCGTTCGCGAATTTTTCGCCAGCTTCTGAACGCCGACGGCGTCTGCGCCCTCAGCCCTTCGTGAAATCCGCCATGCGCCGCGCCAGCTCTTCGGGCGGAACGTCCTCGACGTGCATCCCGATGGTCCAGCAGTGGCCGAAGGGATCTTCGATGGTGCCGCTGCGATCGCCGTAGAACTGGTTCGTGAGCGGCCGGCGCACCTTACCGCCCGCCTCGACGGCGCGGTTGAAGACCGCGTCGCAGTCCGCGACGTACAGCGCGAGCCCGCTGGTGACGCCGCCCAGTGTGCGCGGGCTCTTCGCGATGGCGTCCGGGTGGTCCATCTCGTCGGCGAGCATCAGGATCGAATCTCCGATCTTCAGCTCGGCGTGGCCCACCTTGCCGTCCGGCATCGGCATGCGAACCAGCTCCTCGGCGCCGAACGCTTTCTTGTAGTACGCGATCGCGTCGCTCGCGCCCTTCACGCTGATGTACGTGACCACCGTCGAGTACCCTGCCGGAATCGGATTCACCTTCGCCATGACGACCTCCGTCGGCCCCGAGCCTACTGCGCGGCCCGGCGCCGCGCACGTGTCGACTGGTCTACAATTGTTGCTGCGATGGCGATCGAACAGGAGCGCCGGTTTCTGGTGCGCGGGCCGTTTCCGAAGACAGACGGCGTCGCGATCGCGCAGGGCTACCTGTCGACGGTGAAGGAGCGGACGGTGCGCGTCCGGACGAAGGGCGACAAGGGCTTCATCACCGTGAAGGGAGAAACGGACGCCGCCGGGAAGCGAAGCGAATTCGAGTACGAGATACCGATCGCGGACGCGCGGGAGATGATGGCCCTCTGCGCGCCCTATCCGATCGAGAAGACCCGGTACATCGTGAATGACGCGGGCGTGTCGTGGGAGGTCGACGAGTTTCACGGCGCGAACGAAGGCCTGGTGATCGCGGAGATCGAAGGAACGGACGACGTCATCGCGCGCGCGATCGCGGCGCGGCCCGCGTGGCTGGGCGACGACGTCACCACAGCCTTCGAATACTCGAACGCGCGGCTGTCCGAGAGGCCGTTCACAAAATGGTGAGCGCTCCGGTCTTGGTCGCGTCGGCGCTGGCCTCCGCCGTAGTCACGTGGGGGGTGCCGGCGTCGTTTCGGCCGCTGGTGTCGGTCTTCGGTTCGAAAGTCGAGGGCGACCGGAGCAAGGAGATCAGCAAGGAGATCATTCACCGGATCGTGCGGCGCCACTTCGACGAGGTTAAGGCGTGCTACGACCAGGAGCTGTCGCGCCAGCCGGCGCTGGCCGGGAGAATCGACGTGCAGTTCACCATCGCGCCGTCGGGACAGATCAGCGAGGCCAGCGTGCGCCAATCGACGCTCGGAAACGCATACGTCGAGAGCTGCATCGTCGCGGCGCTCCGTCGCTGGGAGTTCCCGAAGCCGCTCGACCACCATCCCGTGATCGTCAGCTATCCCTTCATCCTGTCGCCACCGGATCCGAAGTAGGGTGAGGGTCGACCGCGCATGTCGCTGATCGCCGTCTTCAAGGGCAAAGGGCCGAGCGGGTTCGGCTACGGGTCCACGGCCGCCGAGGTGGTGGCCGGGTGCGATCTGACGGGGCGGACGATGCTGGTGACCGGCTGTAACTCCGGGATCGGACTCGAGACGATCCGCGCGCTGGTGGGGCGGGGCGCGCGGATCATCGCCGCCGCGCGGACGCTGGAGAAAGCGCGCGCGGCCTGCAACGGCATCCGCGCGCGCGGGCAGACGGCGGGCGACTTCCTTCCCGTCGCGTGCGATCTCGCCGAGCCGGCGTCGATTCGCGCTTGCGTCAGCGCCGTGAAGGCCGGCGCCGCGCCGCTGGACGCGATCGTCTGCAACGCAGGGATCATGGCGCCGCCCGAGCTGCGCCAGGCGCACGGCTACGAGCTGCAGTTCTTCACCAACCACGTCGGTCACTTCCTGCTGGTGACCGGGCTGCTCGATCGACTGGCGCCCGCGGGTCGCGTCGTCGTCGTCGCCAGCAACGCCCATCGCCGCGCTCCGCGCGGCATCGAGTTCGACAACCTGTCGGGCGAACGCGACTACTCGCCCCTCCGCATGTACGGGCAGTCGAAGCTGGCCAACATCCTGTTCGCACGCGAGCTGGCCCGCCGCCTCGGCGACGGCCGGACCTGCAACGCGCTTCACCCGGGCGTGATCGCCACGAACTTGATGAAGGACGTCCCGCTCGCCGGCCGCGTCGCGCTGGCGCTCGCGACGCCGCTGGTGCTCAAGACCGCCGCCGAGGGCGCCGCCACCTCGTGCTACCTCGCGACCAACCCCGCGGTCGCCACCGTCACGGGCGGCTACTTTCGCGACTGCAACCCCGGCGAGCCTCGGCCGATGGGCAAGGACGACGCGATGGCCGCGCGCCTGTGGGCGGCGTCGGAGGAGATCGCGGCGCAGTTCGGAAGCTAGAAGCGATCCGGATCGATCCTCGGGCCGCCTGGCCTCTCTCCTCCTGGCCCGGCTGGCCTTTCTCCTCCCGGCCCCTCAGGCTTCTCGGGGTAAGGTGGATCCGGACCATCGAGAAGGGGAACACCGTTGTGCATGCGGATCCCACTTGATTTCTCCCGCGACCGGATGTGACGCGATTTTTCCCGCGACCGGATGGGAACGGATTCGACGCCTCCTTCAGGGCCAGCCGGAGCCGGTGCGGCGGTAGCCGCGGGACCGGCCGGCGCGGGAGGTGCCGGCGCGGGAGGTGCCGGCGCGGGCGCGGGAGGTGCCGGCGCATCAAGTTCCGACGCAGGTGCCACGCTGGTGGACGTCGTCTCCGTCGGAGGTGTGCTCTGCTTGGAGGCCGAAGACGAGCACGCGGTCAAGCCGATCGCCAGCGCCAGAATCGCGTACCCACCTCGTTGCTGGGTCATGAGGAACCTCCCGCGTTCAAGGCTCTTGTGAACTCAACGGCGGAGCTACTGGACCGGCGGTGCAGTTCGTGTTCGACAAGCAGATGGACGAAGCAGAGCGAGAACGGCAACACCGCGTCCGCGAAGATTCCCAGGTTGGCGACCAGGACGTAGCCGAAGACGAACGGGATCGCGCATAGACCGATGATCGCGAAGCGACGCTTCTTGTGATAGCTGCTGTAGAGGGCCAGCCCCAGGAAGATGTCGGCGATGATCGCGAAGCCCGTGGGTAGCTCCACCGAGAAACGATCGTCGAGCAACGCCTCGACGTAATTCGCGTGCATGTACATCCCGGGGAGCTCACCCGCCGGGCTCGAGAAGCGATCGATGAACGGCCCGGTATTGGGCCCGTACTCGTGCCAGGTTCCGCCGATGAGCACGACGCGATTACGGCAGCAGGCGACGTTCCCCGCCGTGAGGAGCTCGGTGGACGTCACCGCATCGTTTCGAAATGTCTCCAACGTAATGAAGTCGCCGTAGACGAACTCGTGGTTACGGGTGGCAAGCATGATCCGGCTCTTCAGGGACGTGCGCGTGTGCAAGTGCGCCGCGCTTTCGTACGCCGCCACAATCCGCTCGGCGAACGAGGGGATCGATTTGAGCTCGTGGGTCGTTTCATCACGCGCGGGCATCGCGAGTGCGATGTGGCGGAGGTCGTCAGGCATGTTGAGGTGGCCGACCGTGACATTCGGGGGCAGCGCGCCGTCCGTGAAGATGTTGGGTGCGCGTCGCCATTCACCGCGTTCGGCGACGAGGAAGGTCGTCAGCACGACCGGCGTCGTTGCGCTGACGTTCTCGATCGTAGCCAGGAGGTACGCGTTCTCCGTCGCGTACGCGGGCACGTCCTTCAGTTCGTTCGTTGCCGTCGTCAGCCGAAAGTCCAGCGCGACGACGGCGGCGCCGCGGTCCGCGGCCTTCTGGATCAGGTCAGCGAGGTACCGGCGGTTGGTGGGTGTTCGACCTGACGGCGGACCATTCCAGAACGCACCGTCGTCGATCTCGACCGGCGTGACGACTTTGACGTCCCTTGATCGCGGGGTCGCCGAGGTGACGACCCGATGCACCCAGAGCTGCATAGCGACGAGCCATGGCAGCTGCTCCCGCACGAACGAGGAGTGAAAGAGAATCGTTCCGCCAAGGACCAAGGCGACCGTCACCGCGAAGCCTTTGGTCCATCGCATGCCCCCCGACTCGTTCATCGCCCTGCTGCGCAGAGTCGAATCAGCGAACGTGACGGTCAATTGGTATTGTGTTTACGCACCTGGCAATCGGCGCTCTATCGACCGGCCGCGACCGCCAAGCTCACCAGCTGCCGCACGTTCAGCGGGCATTCGACCGGGACCGGATCGCCCACCCAGCGGACGGCCGTGTACTCGTCGCACGCCGTGAGATCGCGCGTCGCGACGTCAGCGACGAACGCGAAGTTCATGTGCAGGCCCTTGCTGCCGGCGGGGTGTTCCTCGTAGCCGATCAACCCGGGCGGTGAGCCGTCGACGCCGAGGCCCGTCGGAAAGACGCCCTCCAGCCCCGTCTCCTCGCGCAGCTCGCGACGCGCCGCCTCCAGCGGCGTCTCGCCCGCTTCGATCTCGCCGCCGACGGGCAGCCACAGGTCGAGGCGCTTGTGACGCACCAGCAGGATCTGACCGGCGTTGCGGGCGAAGACGGCGACCGAGAACGCGCGACGATTGTCCACGCCGCCAGCATTCCACAACTCGTGGTGACTTTTCCGCGCTTTCGTCACCGCGCGGGCGGTTGGAATGCCACGCTGTCAGCGACCGAGGCCGCGCGCCGTGCAAACACCTGATCCGCGCCGGATCGGCGCTCGGTCCGGTCCTTGCTGTTGCCTGCGCAAATGCAGGCGCGTTGCGCGGTGCTGGTCGCGGCGGCGACACTGCTCGGAGCGCCGGCATGCACGCCGTCCGCGCACACCGCGCGCGGCAGCTCATCCCCGCGCGCGCCTCTGCCGACGGGCTTCAGGCGCGAGGAACCACCGCACAGACACGTCGTCTCGATCTCCCTCGACGGCGTTGCGGCCGACAGCACCGTCACGGTGCTCGTACGCATGCGGGACCTTTCTCCCGAGCAGCGGGCCCAGGTCGCCACGTACCTGCAGCAACGCCCGGTTGGCGAGACCTGCGACTGTGACACTTCTCCGCCCGACGACGATACGGTCATCATCACCGACGTTCGGTCGACGCTCGAGTGCTTGCTACCGGACCTGTTTCGCCCGCGCTGAAGCGACGAAACGGATCCGATCCCCTCGCCCCGCCAATGTGGATAGCGGGGAGAGGGTTGGGGAGAGGGGTCCGTCTTTACCGCGGGCCCCCTCACCCGCCGAGCCTTCGGCTCGTCGGCCTCCCCCCCCTTCGGGGGCGAGGCGAAGTAACGGATCCGATCCCCTCGCCCCGCGAAGCGGGGAGAGGGTTAGGGAGAGGGGTCCGTCTTCACCGAGGTCACTTCTCCGTCAGCGCGGCGACGCCGGGCAGCACCTTGCCCTCGAGGTACTCGAGCGATGCGCCGCCGCCGGTCGACACGTGCGAAACCTTGCTGGCGACGCCCGCCTTCTTCACGGCCGACGCGGAGTCGCCGCCGCCGATGATCGTCGTCGCGCCAGCGGCGGTCGCCTTGGCCAGCGCCTCGGCGATCGCGATCGTCCCCTTGGCCGTCGCGTCGATCTCGAACACGCCCACGGGGCCGTTCCAGACGATGGTCTTCGCGCCGAGCAGGATCTTCGTGAACGCGTCGACGGTGGCCGGGCCTGCGTCGACCGCTTCCCAGTCGGCCGGGATGGCGTTCTTCGCGACCGTCTTCAACGCGCCGACGGTGCGGCCCTTGAAGTCCAGCTTGTCGGTGACGACGAACTCCGTCCCCAGCACCAGCTTGTCGCCGGCCTCGGCCATCAGGCTCTTCGCGAGCTCGATCTTGTCGTTCTCGACGATCGACTTGCCGGTCTCCAGCCCCTGCGCCTTCAGGAACGTGTACGTCATGCCGCCGCCGATCAGCAGCTTGTCCACGCGCGGCAGCAGGTTCTTGATGACGTCGATCTTCCCGGACACCTTCGACCCGCCGATGACGGCGACGAACGGACGCTTCGGATTCCCGAGCGCCTCGCCCAGGTAGTCGAGCTCCTTCTTCATGAGGAAGCCCGACGCCGCCTGCGGCACGAACTTCGTGATCCCTTCCGTCGACGCGTGCGCGCGGTGCGCGCTGCCGAACGCGTCGTTCACGTAGACGTCGGCCAGCGCGGCCAGCTGCTTCGCGAACGCCGGATCGTTCTCTTCTTCAGCGGCGTGAAAGCGCAGGTTCTCCAGCAGCAGGACGCCGCCCGGTTGCAGCGCGGCGACCGCCTTCTCGGCCGCCGGCCCCACGCAGTCGTCCGCGAACGCGACCGGCGCGCCCAGCAGCCCGGCCAGCGCGTCCGCCACCGGGCGCAGGCTCATGTCCGGCACCTTCTTCCCGTCGGGCCGCCCCAGGTGCGACATCAGGATGACCTTCGCGTTCTTCTCGCGCAGGAACTTGATGGTCGGCAGCGACTCCTTGAGGCGCTTGTCCGACTCGACCTTGCCGTCCTTGAGAGGGACGTTGAAGTCGACGCGCATGATGACGCGCTTGCCAGTGACGTTCAGATCTTCGACGAACAGCTTCTTGCCGGTGCTCATGGTGGGCCCGGGTTTAGCAGGGGAGGGGGCGGGTTGTCGAGACGCCCGTCGCCCTGACGCTGTCAGCGCAACGGCTTGAACGCCGCGCGTATCTCGCTGCTGAACAGCTCCGGTTGTTCCCAGGCGGCGAAGTGGCCGCCCTTGTCGACCTCGTGGAAGTACGTCAGCGTCGGATACGCGCTCCGCGCCCACGTCTCCGGCGAGCGATAGACCTCGTGCGGAAAGACGGTGATCGCGACCGGCACGCCGATCTCGTTGGTCCTCGCGGCGGCGGCGTTCAGCAGGGGCATCCCGCGATTCTCCCAGTAGATCCGCGCCGACGAGGCCGCGCTGTTCGTCAGCCAGTAGAACGCGATGTCGTCCAGCACGTCGTCGCGCGTCGGAGACGTCTCGGGGTTTTCGCCGGTCCAGTCCGCGAAGCCAGGGTGCAGGAGGACGAACGCCGCGAAACCCACCGGCGAATCCATGAGCGCGTAGCCGATTCCCTGCGGGCGCGCCCCCATCATCACCGCGTAGGCGGAGGTTCCCCTCTTGTTGTAGGCGACCAGCGCGTCGTACACCGCGCGTTCCTTGTCCGTCAGTCCTTTCGGCGGCGCCCCGCCGCTCAACAGCGCCGAGGTCACGTTGGCAGGTACGGTCGACGGCAAGTTGATGTGGATGCCGAGCAGTCCGGGCGCGCGCTGCCGCCCCATCGCGCTGGCGATCGGCGAGCCCCAGTCACCGCCCTGCGCGACGTAGCTCGTGTACCCGAGCCGCTTCATCAGCTCGGCCCAGGCGCGCGCGATGTGGTCGGGGTCCCACCCGGTGCCCGTCGGCTTCCCCGAGAATCCAAACCCCGGCATCGTCGGCAACACGAGGTCGAACGCGTCCTCGGCGCGCCCGCCGTGCGCGGTCGGGTTCGTCAGCGGGTCGACCACCTTCATCAGCTCGAAGATCGAGCCGGGCCAGCCGTGGGTCATGATCAGCGGCAGGGCGTTCCGTTCCTTCGACTTGATGTGCGCGAACTGGATGTCGACGCCGTCGATGGTCGTGACGTACTGCGGGATGGCGTTGAACTTCGCCTCGGCCTTGCGCCAGTCGTAGTCCTTGCCCCAGTGCTTGACCAGCGCCTGCATCTTGTCGAGCGGCACGCCCTGCGACTGGTCGGCGACGGTTTCTTTTTCGGGCCAGCGTGTCGTGGCGAGGCGCCGCTTGAGATCGCTCAGGGCCGCGTCGGGAACACGCGCCTTGAACGCCCGGATGGCGGTGCTCGCCGCCGTCGTCGAGATGGCCACCAGCGGCTCTTTCGGGGGCGTCGTTTGGGCGTCGGGCAGTGCGAGAACGACGATCGCGATCAGCAGCTTGAACATCTCTTCCTCTTCCCTCCTTTAATGCCTGTGCCGGCAACAGACGAGGGTGCGCCCGAGAATCGGGCGACAATTGATAGCTCGACCGCGACCGCACAATTTCGACGGGCGGCGGGGTCATTGATGGTGAAAGGAAGGGACACCATGACCACAGATCGGAAGACCCTGACCCTCCAGTACCTGAACGCGATCGGCGACCGGCAGTACCCCGACCTCGAGGCGCTGCTGGCGCCGGACATCCTGTTTCGCGGGCCGGCGCGAACGCTCACCTCGGCGGTGGAGGTGATCGAGGCGCTGAAGCGCCTGGGCGCCATCCACCTGCGCAACGATGTCAAGCGCGTGTTCGTCGACGGCGACGAGGTCTGCGTCATCTATGACTTCGTGACCGACACGCCCGCCGGCGCGGTTCCCACCATCGAGTGGCTGCGTTTCGACGGCGACCGCATCAGCTCGATCGATCTCTACTATGATCGGCTGCCGTGGCAGACAGTCATGGCGGTGATCGCCGAACGGGCGGCGCGGCCGGCGGCGCAGCCGACGGCGTGACGCGATGAGCGCGACGGATGAAGATCCGGGCGCGGCGGAGCTCGGCGGCACGTACGCCGAGCACCGCCCGGCGCTGCTGCGCCACTGCTACCGCATGCTCGGCTCGTTCGAGGAAGCGGAGGACGTCGTTCAGGAGGTGCTGCTGCGCGCCTGGCGCTCGCGCGACACCTACGCGGGCGACGCGCCGCTGGCGCACTGGCTGATGCGCATCGCGACGAACGCGTGCCTCAATGCGCTGACACGCGGGCGGCAGCGCGCGCTGCCGCAGCTGGATCGCGATCCGGGCGCGCCGCTGCTGGAGCACGAAGCGGCGACCTGGGTGACGCCCGCGCCGGACGCGCGCCTGTTCCCGGATCCGGCGCGCGCGGCGGAAGCGCGCGAGCAGGTGGCGCTGGCCTTCATCGCCTTGCTGCAGCGGCTCCCGCCCCGGCAGCGCGCGGTTCTGTTGCTGAAGGACGTGGTCGGCTGGTCGGCCGAGGAGATCGCGTCCGCGCTGGAGCTGACCGCGTCGTCGGTGAACAGCGCGCTTCACCGCGCGCGCCAGACCGTCGCCGCCGCGCCCGTCGACGCTGCCGGCGCGAACGAGGATCCGCCGCCCGAGGTGCTGGCCGCGTACGTGCGCTCGTGGGAGACGCGCGACATCGACGGGCTGGTCGCCCTGTTGCGGCAGGACGTCATCTTCGCGATGCCGCCGCACGACACCTGGTTCCGCGGCGCCGACGCCGTCCGCACGTTCCTCCAGACGCCCCGCTTCGGCGCCTTCTGGACGCGCGGCCTGCGCGTCACGCACACGCGCGCCAACGGGCTACCGGCGATCGTCTTCTACGCACGCTGGCCGGAGGACGAAGCGTACCGACTGCATTCGATCCAGCTGATACGTTTCGAGGCCGGCCGCGCCGCGGAGGTGACCACCTTCATCGGCGCCGCGTACCTCCACGGCTTCGACGTCGCTCCGACGCTGGCGCGCTAGCCGGCCGCGGAACCTGGACGCTTCTCCCAGGTGAGGCCGTGCCAGCACGTATCCCCGTCGACGGGCGTGATGTATTCGGTCTCCCAGTCGACGCGCCCGACGCGTTCCTCGAACGCCGCGCGATAGCCGGGAAAGGTAGTCAGCCGTGAGAGGTAGGGAGACCCCGTCACGCTGACACCGGACAGAAACAGCGTCTTCAGATTCGACAGCCAGGGCCACTTCAAGACCTCGTCCCAGACCTCGAGCGGGAAAGCGGCGCCGCGCAGGTCCAGTTCCTCGAGGCCGACGAAATTGGGCGAGTCGCGCATCACCCGCGCCGTCTTCACGTCCATGCTGGGCGAGTTGCCGGTGTCGCCTGCGTACGAAAGATTCAGCTTACGCAGCCGGCGCAGGTGAGGGGAAGCGGCCATGGCTTCGAGGATGGCGACCGACGGCCCTCGCCAGCTGTCGTCGATGTTGACGCCCAGCTCTTCCAGGTTCGAACGGTAGGGAGACGCCATCGCCTCGACGAGCACCGATTCCTCTGCCAGGTCGCCGTTGCGGTCGTGGTGCAGGATCAACGTCCGCAGATTGCGCAGGTGCGGAGAAGCGAGCATCTCCGCCACGCGCGCGTTCTCGAACGCATAAAGGTTCCAGAACTCCAGCCCGGTCAGGCGTTCGAGGTGCGGCAAGGCGCCGACGAGGCCCCCCAGCTCGTCGAGCTGCGACGTGTCGCGGACGTGGCGAATCGGCGCCCGTCGCAACACGTCGAGAATTTCTTCCGACGATCCCCCGAGGTACATGTCGACGCGTTCGATGAATCCCCGGCGGTAGACCCATTCGTGCAGCTTCGGCTGGCCATACACGTCGCCGGGCGGCGCCGCGAATTCCTCCGCCCACTCCCAGCCGTGCCGCGCCAGCAGGTCCGTCTCGCGCGACGCGAGCGCCGTTCTCTCCCCAGCCTCCGGAGTCAGTCGGTCCAGCGTGCACTGCAGGCGAATGAATTCGGCCCGATCGCGGTCCCCGCTCCGTTCCGCGGCGTCCGCGTATGCCAGGCGCGGCGCATCGTCATCGGGTGCGTCGATGATCGCCTGCAGAAGCGCGTCGTGATTGTCCACGGACGCGCATCATAAGACCGGACCCGCTACTGCGCCCAGAGCTCGGCCTGCGCGCGGCCGCCGCCGGGCAGGTTGCCGTAGCGGAATTCGACGCTGCGGATCGCGCGCCACGAGCCGGGCAGGTCGATGACGTGCGAGCGCGTGTTTGCCGCGAAGATGTGGCGCGTCTGCGGCGAGAAGTCGCTGCCGTCGGAGAAGTGGACGACGACGTCGTTCATTTCCAGCGCGCTGTTCTCGACGACGATCATGAGGCGCCGGTACGCGCGCGCGCGCGTGTCGACGAAGATGAAGTCGCGATCGCGGGTGCCGTCCACCCAGCGCTCGCCGAGCTTGTTCCAGTCGCCGCGCGGTTCAGCGCGGTACGCGTGCGCCGGCCGGCGCTCCTCGGGACGATGGCTGCAGCCCACGCCGAGGGCGATGGACAGCACAACCACAGCTGTTTTCGTTTGCATGCCCCATACGTAATTTCCGCACACCGCGCTGCCCACGCCTTGACCGCCACACAAAGGTGCGCAGCCCGAGGTACCGCGGCCGTTTGCCCGGCGCCCTCACGTTCCCGGGCAGCCGTACACCAGCACGCCGTACATGAACGGCCACCGGAACGTGAAGCCGGCCGTCGTGATGTACGCGTGCCCGCCCCACGGCAGCTGCTGGTATCCGCTCTCGGCGTAGACGCCCATCGCCAGCGCGCCGCTGCCGCCGTGAATCGAGCAGAGATCTGCCCCGGAGGGAACGCCGTAACCCACCTTGAAGATCTCCGCGCTGCTGCGGGCGAGCACGTCCCAGCCGAGGTCGCCGCTCTTGATCAGCATCTCGCCGCGCAAGCCGGCGGAGACGCGGAACCACGGCCGCCGGAACACGAACCACGATCCCTCGGCATATGGGCCGTGAACGCGCACCTCCGACGTCCGATTGTGCTGGGCGCCGAAGAGATCGGCGCCGTAGCCGACGCCCAGATCGATCGGCTTGGCGATCAGCTGGGGAACGCTGGCGCTGTGGATGCCGGCGGCGAGGTGCACCATGGTGCCCTGTCCCCACCGCCCGTCGCGCGCAAAGCCGAACTCGGCCTGACCTGGCGGAAGCACGTACGGAATGCAGGCGGGCGCGCCCGCGAGCGCGGCTGCCAGCGCCAGCCGGACGCCGATCCTCGACACGCGGCCATCGTGACAGAACTTCGGCAGCGCTGAGTACCTTCGTGTGAAAATCGCCCGCGATGGGTGCGGGAGCGTGATTCGCGCAAGGGGCATGCGGCTGGCCGTCGCGCTCGCGCTCGCGGCGTTCAGCGGTTGCGGTCGATCGACCGTTTCATCCGGTCACGGTGGCGCGAGCGGGGCGGCCGGGCACGCCGGCGCGAGCGCCGGCGCCGGAGGCCATGGCGGCACGACGGGAACCTCCGGCGCCAGCGGTTCGATTGGAACCGGCCGCGGCGGCGCGAGCAGCACCGGCGGCGCGAGCGGCACCGGCGGCGCGAGCGGCACCGGCGGCGCGAGCGGCACCGGCGGCGTGAGCGGGACGGGCGGCGCGAGCGGATCTGGCGGCACGACCGGCGCGGGCGGCTCCAGCGGCACAGGTGGCGCTGCAGGCGTCGGAGGAACGGGCGCGCAGGCGGGCGCCGGTGTCGGCACGGGTGGCGCTGGTGGTGCAGCCGGGACAGGCGCGTCGGCGGGCACCGGTGGCCTCGGCGGATCGGCCGGCACTGCCGGAGTGGCCGGGGGCGGCGGAGCCGGCGGTGCTTTCGATTGTTCGCCGGACTGGAATCTGACCTGCGGCGCCAGCGCGCTGACGCTGATGAACGGCCACGTGACGAACTTCTCGTCGCAAGAGTACAGCCCGATAAGCGGTCAGTACTGCAACGCGAGCGGCCTGAACGGTACGACCTTCCAATATTCGGGTGGGCCGAACGACGGTTCGTCCAGCGCAATTGCCGTGGATACGGTCGCCGGGAACCTTAGCCTGTCGCTGACGGTCGGGCCGGCCGGCTTCGCGGGCGGCGGCATCTCTTTCCGCAGCTGTGTGACGGTGCCCGCGTCGAGTGCGATTCGATTCAACGCGTGGCGCGCCAGCGGCGATCAGACCGGCTGCACCTTCAAGGTGCTGCTGCAGACGTTCGAGCAGCGGCCAACGACACAGAACCCGCCGGGCGGCTGCGCATTCGGCGCGAGTTGCTACTACTTCCCGGCGTCGCCGAACATCACGCTGGCGTCGACGCCGACGATCGTCACCGTGGCGCTCGCCGCGTTCACCGGCGTTCCGCACACCATGCCGATCGAGGGCCAGCTGGTCGGCTTGCAGTGGCAGCTCGATTCGGCGCCGGTCGTGGACGGCGGCGCGCAAGCCACGTGCACCCTCGAGGTCCGCCTCGACGACATCGACTTCATCGGGCCGTAGCCGCTGCGCGGCCCTCACCCTAACCCTCTCCCGCAAGGCGGGAGAGGGGACCGGATCTGCCCTCACCCTAACCCTCTCCCGCAAGGCGGGAGAGGGGACCGGATCAGAAGCGGCCGCGGACGCCGGCGGTGGGGAGGACGTAGCGGAGGACGGCGCCGGGTTGGACTTCCTCCGGCAATAGCGCGGCGTTCGTCACGTCGACGTAGAAGTCGAGCAGCCAGTTGCGCCAGACGGCGCGCTTGTCGACGCGGAAGTCGAAGCGGAAATAGCCGGAGCCGTAGGCGGCGTTGTAGCCGGCGGTCGTCGTGGTCGGGCGGCCGCTCTGGTACTGCAGTCGCAGGCCGACGTCCCAGTTGCGGCGCAGCGGCAGCCCTGCGACCAGGTTGAAGAGGTGCGGGCGATCGAAATCGTACGGCACCCAGGTGCCGTCGCGGTACCGCTCGGACCGCGACAGCGTGTACGAGATCCACCCGAACGGGCCCGTCTTCGACTGGCGCCGCAGCAAGAACTCCAGGCCGTACGCGCGCCCGGTCTGCGGCGCCGTCAGACGATCGATGATCTCCTGGCCGCGGTCGTCGGGCGACACGATGTTCGTCGGCAGCAGCGTGCGGTTGGGGTCGGTGATCACCGACGCCTGGTTGAACGACAGATCGAAGATGGTCGGGTCCATGTAATTGAAGAAGCCCTCGACCGACAGCGAGATCTTCTCGCGCAGCGGCATCTCGGCGCCGGCGCTGGTCTGGTACGACCGCAGCAACCCGTACCGCAGCGGCATCACGTCCAGGCCGGGCAGCGGCAGCACGAACCGCGGCGGCTGGTGGTAGATGCCGGCGCTGGCCTTCAGCCACACGGCGCGCGCGTCGCCGACCGCCTCGCTGTCGGACACGTTCCGCTCGAACAGGCGGTAGCGCAGCGTCAGGCGCGGATCGACGGACGGCTTGGTCGCCGTCGCGTCGGAATAGAGGTCCGCGCGCACGCCCGGCCGCACCAGCACGTCGGGCGTCGGCCGCCAGATCGACTCGACGAACGCCGACCCGACGTTGATGGTCCCCAGCGACGACGTGATCATCGTGAACGGGTTCTGCGTCGCCACCGCGCCCTCGCCCTGCCGCAGGCGGCGGAACGTGCCCAGCAAGCCGCCGGTGAACCGCAGCGAGTTGCTCTGCGTCCACGTCGCGTAGGCCTGCGGCTCGACGGTCCACACCCAGAAGTCGGTGCCCTGCGACAGCGTGCGGTCGTAGCCGAGCACGGCGCGGAACGTCTCGCCCAGGCGGCCCTGCGTCAGGTTCGCGCGCACATCGATGCGGTGAAAGCCGAGGATCAGCGACGGCTCCAGCTTCGGGTTGGTTGTGCCCTGCGGCGTGTCCGGCGCCGGCGTGTCCAGCTCGTCGTTGGCGCCGAAGAAGAACACCGTCCAGTTGTTCGCGGGCGTGCCGCCGTCCAGCCGCAGCTGGTAATCCCAGTACGACAGCGACACCTCGTTCGTCGCGAGGCTGAGCAGGATCCCCGGAAAGCCGTAGCGCCCGGCCGCGGTCACCGTCGCGCCCAGCGGCTTGACCGGAGCGCGCACGAAGCCGCCCACCTGCAGCAGGTTGAAGTCGAAGTCCAGCAGGCGCTCGTCCGGGCGCGCGCGCCGCGTGCGGCCGTCGACGATGCCGCCGACGTAGCCGCCGTAGGGCGCGGGCGCGCCGCCGGGGAAGAACTGAATCTCGTCGATGAACACGGGGTGGACGACGCTGGGCCCCGACAGCAGGTGAAACAGCAGCGGGATGCGCGTGCCGTCCAGCAGGAAGCCAGTCGAGCTGGGGCTGGACCCGCGCACGATCGGAAACGGAAGCAGAGACACGATCGACGCCACGCCGGGCAACGTCTGGATCACGCGGAACGGATCCCCGAACGTGCCTGGGACTTTCTGGATCTCGTCGCCGCGCAGCGAGACGCGCGAGACCTCGTCGCGGCGGCGCTCGGCGATGACGACGGTCTCGTTCAGGTTGTAGCGCTCGCGTTCGATCATGTACTTCACGACCAGTTCCTGGCCGGCGGCGATCTTCTCTTGCTGGACGAAGGCGTTGTGCTCCGGGCCGAACACCGACACGCGCGCGGCGCCGGCCGGCAGCGGCAGACGGAAGTGGCCGCCGGCGTCGGACTCGGTCCGGTAGGGCTGGCCGTCGACGACGGCGACGACGGCGGCGTTCGCGAGCGGGTGCCGCGTGCCCAGCTCGACGAGGCGGCCGCGCAGCGACGCCGTCAGCGGCGGGCCGGGCGGCGCTTTCGCTGCGTCAGGCGCGCCGGGCGTGGTTGGCGCTGGCGGACGCGCGCGCGGCAGGAATTTCTGCGTGAAGGTGATCGTGACGGGGACCGGCTTGCCGCCGTAGCGGCCCGGGTCGAAGCGGAAGTCGCGCGCCGCCGCGATCACCGCCTCGTCCCACGGCGGCGCGGGCGGCGTTACCAGCTCGACCTTCGTCACCGCGCCGGTCGTGTCGATCATCAGCTTCACCGTCACGGAGACCGGCTCGTTGATCTGCGGGGCGTCCGCCGGGTAGGGGACCTGCGCGGGGCTGAGCGCGCGCGGCGGCTCGAACACGGCGCGCGCGTCGGCGGCCGCGGCGCCGCCGTCGGGACTGCCGGCATCCGCGCGCTGCGCGTCGGCCGGCGCGTCGGGCGCGCCGCCGTCTGCCGCATCGGCGGCGCGCGCCGGCGAGGCGACCAGCGCGAACGTCGCGAGCGCCAGCGCCGCCGACGCCACCGCCGCGCGCGTCACCGCCAAATGAAGCTCCACGTGCCGACGGCGCCCGTGTGCGGCCAGAACTGCCGCCGCACGATCGCCTTCCCGCTGTCGGGCTCGACGCGCCCGGTGTCCTCCACGCAGCCGGTCCACTGACCGAGCCCCTCCAGACTGAAGACCGTCGCCGTGCGCGGTCCGAGCACGATCGTCCACTCGGCGCGCGCCAGGGCCGCCACGCCCACGCCGCTGCAGGTTGGCAGCGGCGGCGACGCGTTGGGGAACGTGTACGACGTCGAGATCGCGCCGCCATTCGGCTCGGGATCGTTCCGGCCGCTGAACCCCTCGACGAGGCCGCCGAAGCCGAGGCCCAGCGCCAGCGACAGGTGCCGCGTGACGTGCCAGGTGGGATCGAGCGTGCCCGCGAACCGCAGCCCCGAAAGCGTTCCCGGCGCGGACGCGCCCGTGTACTGAAACGACGCGAACAGCGACCAGTCGGCGTCCAGGCGCAGGCCGACACGGATCGTCGGCCCGAGCAGCCGGCCGCTGGGCGCGCCTTCCAGGCCGACGAGCCGGCCGTACGTCAGGCCCAGGCTCAGACGGAAACCGCCGCGCAACCACGCGTCGCGATCGCTCTGCGTCGGCAGCGAGAAGCGCGGCGGACCCTCGTCGTCCTTCGACGCGTGGGACGCGGAGGCGGCGGACGCGGCCGCGTCGACCGGCGCGACCGGGGCGACAGGCGTCGCCAGCGACGGAGTCGTGGGCTCGGGCGCGGGTGGCGTCTCGTGCTGCGCGATCGCCCGCGTCGGCGCCGCCAGCGCGAGCACGAACAACACCACCGCCGCCGGGATCTGCGCGCGTCGCCTCACTGGTTGCACGGCCACCAGTCGGGCGGGCTGGCCGTGAAGTCCCATTCGGGCATCGCGCAGTTCACGTCCTCGAAGCAGCCGCGCAGCGTGTAGTGCGTCAGGCCCTTGCAGCGATCGGACGCGCGACTCGAGACGACCAGCTGGACCTGCCCCGAGGGCCCGCCGCTGGGATCGAACGATGGCATGTGCGCGCACGCGATCACGCGCCCGTCGAAGTCGGGCTTCGCCGGCGGCGGCTCGCGATAGCGAACGCTGCCGTCGTTCGTACGCTCCGCGCACCCGACCTCTTGCACG
>Ga0207701_10000928_pt1 | contig 31063 bp, 34 predicted proteins | sample KBSSwiSSwithPhiX_FD_184294 | JGI IMG/M metagenome (GOLD analysis project Ga0207701, IMG submission 184294) | Switchgrass rhizosphere bulk soil microbial communities from Kellogg Biological Station, Michigan, USA, with PhiX - S5 (SPAdes) (version 2) | ecosystem: Environmental > Terrestrial >... | reverse complement strand
GAGGAACGAGTTGTCGATCCACCCGCCGAGCTGACCGGACCAAGCGAAGTTGAAGGAGTTCGGCTGCGGGCCTCCGTAGATGCCGTCACAGGTGTTGTAGCCGTAACTCGACCACGTAGAGCCGCTGTCGTAGACCGTGAGCGAGCGTTCGGGGTCGCCACCGCGCCGGATGCTGAAGCTGCTGGGGCTTTGAGGGTTGGCTTGGAGAAGCTCGGTGCCGACAGCGCCCGTGTTGTCGTGAAAAAACAGACTGCAATGGATGGAAGTGGTGCGGATATAGATCGCACCAGCATTAAAAGAGGCATAACCCGCCGCGTTGAAATTGCCGCCCACGTTGACGTGAGTCAGGTTCGCCGTGGCGTACTGCGTGAACGTACCGGACGAGGTCAGGTTGCCGCAGTTGACCGTGGTCAGGTTGGCCGTGCCGTACGACGTGATATTGGTGATCGTCGCATTGTCGGACGAGAACGTGCTGAGATAGCCGACCGTAGACCACACGTTGCCAGCCGACATCTGCCCACCGACCGCGAGCGCGTGTGTGACGCTGGTATTGCCGTTCGCGCGGTTGATCGAGAATGGCGATCCGAGATAGCCGCCATCATTGCCGTAGCGGTGCAGTTCGAAATTGCCGGTAGTCGGATCAGCGCCACGCACCAGCCACTGCTGCACGTTGTTGTAGGAGAAATTGACATCGCCGTAGGTACCGGCGGCGGCCTTCACCGTCATCGTCGGCAGATAGAGTGCGCCGGTCAGCGTGCCGCCGGTGAGCGGCAGATAGCCCGGGCCGCCGCCGCCGAACACCGCGTCGACATAGCCCTTGGTGGCGATGTCCATCGGGTCGACCGGGTTCTGCGAGAGCGTGCCGCGGCCGGTCTTGCGGTTCAGCAGGATCGGCGTGTCGATCACCGCACCCGCGTCGGTGTAGCGGGTGAACAGCATGTGCGAGCCGTCGTTCGCGCCGGTCTCCGCAGCGGTGTTGCCGAGCACGATCGCCCAGCGGTTCAGGTTGTTGAAGCGGCCTTGGATCACCGCAGGGTTCAGGTCTACGCGGTCGAGGATCAGCGCCGGGATGCTCTTGCTGATCTTGAGGTCGCCCGTCATCGTGTCGCCGGCGACGTCGACGAAGTCCGGCAGACCCTGCACCGACCAGCCGTATCCGTTCCAGATGTAGGTCACGTTGCCGGACGTGAACTCCTGACCGAGCAGCGGGTTGTTGGGGAAGTTCATCGCCATTGATTTCAGGCTCCACTCTTGAGCAGCGCAACTTCCGCTTCGAGCGTCTCGATGCGGGTCACCGCTTCTTGCAACGCCTTGACGGTCACCGCGAGCAGCGTAAACGGATTTGGCGACTGGATGCAGTCCGGCTGATCCTTCACGCCGGTCGCCGCGCTCTGGATCAACGCCTCCTGAAGCTCATGCGCGACAAAGCCCCACTGCGGTTTGTCGTTGCCGGTTATCCACGGCTTCGCTTCTTCGCCGGCTTCCTGCGCCTCGCGCGTGAGACGCTCCACCTCGACCGGCGGCGTGTAGTCTTGAAGCGTGTACGAGATCGGCCGCAGCGTCTTTATCGTGTCCCACATGCTGGCGAGCGGAGCGACGTCTTTTTTGGTGCGGTAGTCGCTGTAATAAAAATTGCCTTGGAACGTGGCGTCGATATAGATGCCGGCATTGGCGCCATCGAAGTCGAAGGTGACGCAGTTGTCCTTGTAGCCAGCGTACATTCCACTTTTGCAGCGCATTCCAAAAGCGGCGAACTGATGATTGTTGCTGGTAAAAGTACCGTTGACGGTGCAGGCGTTAAACGTTCCGGTGCCGTTGACCGTCGCATTGTACGTCGTCACGGTCCCGTTCGGGCAATAGCAGTTGTCGCAGACAACCGAGCCACCCGGCATGTTGTAGTTGGAGCCATCCCAGTAGATGTAGCGCGCCCCGGAATTGCCGAGGTACATGATGCCGAGACCGGGATTGCCGGCGTAGCCGTAGTTCCAGATCCCTCCTGCGACACAGCTGAGCTGGCCACCTTGTATCAACCCGGGCGTGGAGATCGTGCCAGTCGCGGACAGATTACCGTTGAACACACCGCCGCCGCCGGCGTGGTGATAGTTGGCACCGTCATAGTGGAAGTAGGCAGCGCCCGTGTTGTTCATGTAGATCAGGCTCATGCCGACATTGCCGCCCCAGCCGTAGACCTGCATTTGAGCAGTGGCGGTAATGTACGGAGAGGTCACACTGCCGGCGTTGAACGCACCGGTTACAGTCAACGCACCGCTGATCGTCCCGCCAGTGAGCGGCAGCCGGGCAGCATCGCCCGCATCCATCTGGCCTTTGGTCGGCACATGCGTGGCAGCGGTCGCGTCCGCCGTGACGATGTTGCCGGTGTCCTTGAGGATGATACCGGGAAGTCCATCCTTCGCGCGGATGATCAGATCGCCTGCGACCTTCTGGATGGTCGACGCAGCGCCCGTGCTGGAGTTGAGCTTGATGAACGGCGAGTTCGCCTGCGCCGTCGTGCCCACGACCAGATCGCTGGCCATTCCCTTTATCGTCATCAAGCCGGTTGCGCGGTTGATGATGAGCGGGTAGCCGCCGCCAACCTCGGCACCGGCGTCGGTGTAGTTGACGAGAGTAAAATTGGAGCCGGCATTCGCGCCCGTCTCTGCGCCGATGTCGCCGAACAGCATTTTCCAGCGCAGGAGACCGCTGGCCAGCCCGTCGAGCGAATTGTAGCCGCCGCCCCCCGCCGTCTTGTTCAACTGAAAAGTCGGGTGCGTCCCGCTGATCACCAACGTGCCGGTCAGCGTGCCGCCGGTGAGGGGAAGATAGCTGCCGCTGCCGCCGCCCGAAGCGACAGTGTCGACGTATTGCTTGGTGGCGATACCGAGCGGCGCGATCGGATCACCGGCAACAGTTCCAAGAGCGGTCACACGGTCGATGACCAGCGCATGAGCAACTGTCTGTGTATCGTCATAGCGTGTGATGTAGAGATCAGAAGTCGCAGTGCTGCCTAATTGAATGAGCCATTTATTCACGCCGCTCTTTTGGCCATAGATCAATCCGCCAGTATTGCTGTCACTGCTGTCGAGCGTAAGGACGGGAACGGCTTTTGCAATCTTCAGATCGCCGGTCATCGTGTCGCCAATCTTCGACACTTTGCCAGCCAGCCCGATGTTCACCGCACCGATCTGCCCGTCGACGTAGCTCTTGTTCGCGGCCTCTTCCGGCAAGATCGGAGCGATTGCCGGCAGATAGAGTGCACCGGTCATGGTGTCGCCGGCCTTGGCGACCTTCTCGGTGTCCAGCTCGACGATCGCCGCCTGCACGTTGGTGGCGACGATATTGCCGGCCGGCGTGAACGTTATGCCGTCGGCCGAGCCGCTGCCGGCCAGACTGTCGACATAGGCCTTGGTCGCCGCCTCCAGCGGATCGACCGGCATGCCGATCAAGAACAGCGGGCCGGTCATCGTGTCGCCGGCCTTCGAGACCTTGCCGTTGAGCTGCGCGACATTGGCGAGGTCGCCATCGTCGACATACTGCTTGGTCGCCGCGTGGGTGGCGTTTATCGGGTCGCCGGACAGCACCAGCAGCCCGGTCATCGCATCGCCGGCCTTGGCCACCTTCTCGGCGTCCAGCTCCAGCAAGGCTTCCTGCACGTCGTCGGCCGACAGGCTGCCGCCCGGCGTGAAGTCGATCCCCGATGCCGGCGGCGAGACGTCTTCCGGCAGCCCGCCGCTCGACGAGATCTGCACCCACTGCGACGAGGTGCCGTCGTCGTACCAGAGCCACAGCACGCCGCTGTCGCTCTCCCACCAGAGCTGGTTCGGCTCCGGCACCGGCGGCGCGTCGCCGACGACGATCTGCGGCACCGACAGCAGGCGGCGCTCGTCGGGGTGGACCTCCGGCGGGACGCCGACCCACAGCCGCACCGGATCCGACATCTCGACCGACAGCTCTCCGGGGGAGAGCCCGACGGGCGGGTTGTCCGGTGTCGCCGTGCGCCTGATCTGGACTTTTTGCGGACCGAGAGCCATCAGCTTGGCTTACCGTTGCCGTTGCCGTTCTTGTGTGCCTGCGCGGCGATCAACGAAACGAACGCATCGGTGAGGATGTCGAGCTGGAGCTTGATCTTGGAAAAGCTTTCCGGCGAGAACTCTTTCGGGATCGTGTGCATCGACCGCCGCACCTGTATCGCGATGTTGAGCGCCGCGACCACGCCGTCGTCAAGCCGCTTGTTGGCGCGCAGCGCCTCCAGCATATCCGGTGACGGTGGCGGCTCGAACGGAACGTGCACGTACACGTCCGGCAGCCCGCCGGCTGCGCGCCACTCTTCGTATTCGATCCGATCGACATTGCCGAGATCGTTCGGGATGAACGCATTGTCCGCGGTGCGGACAACAACGTCGTTTGCGGTGAGCCTGTAATCCGCCATCATAACCTCGCGCTAAACACCAGACTGTCGGACAGCAAAGCACCGACGTCGCCATATGTCGGCACTGCCGATGTCGCCGCGTGGGACAACGACACCCGCGCTCCGTTGAGTCCGAGATTGGAATTGACGATCACGAGCGAGGCATTGGTCCCGCTCGCATTGCCGATGTTCGTTTGCTCGATGTAGTAGTCTCCAGTCGGCAGTATCGACAACGTCGGCAGTGCGCGCTTGGTCACGTAGCGCCCGTTAACCTGAATAGCAGTCTGGGAACTGAACGCGCCGACCCAACCGGCACCGCCGACCTCGTACAGCCGCTTCACCAACGGCAGCTCCGTATCGACCGAGCGCGCCGCGATGATCTGCGTGGTGGAAGGCGGCGCGTAGATGCCCGGCAGCACCATGATGTTCGCCAGCCAGACGCTGTTGTTGGCCGCCGAGAAGGCGTTCCCGGTCGCCGCGTCCGACGCGATGAAATTGCCGGCCAGCCACGCATTCGCAGTCGGCGTTCGGAATTGCGTGCCGCAAGTAAACGGGAACAGGATATTAAGACCTGCGCCGGTGTCCTTGTTCCACGTCCCCGCCGTATCGCCGGGGATCGTGATCACCTTGTACTCCAGCGTCAGCGCCGCATTGATGGTGTAGTTCGCGATATACGATCGCGTCGCATCGCCGTTGCGGATCGACACGCTGTACGTGCCCGGCATGTTCGCCATGACCCAGAACGCAATGGTGAACGGCCGCGCCTGCGCCGTGCCCAGCATCAGGCGCGCCACCCGCGAGCCCTCGATCACGGTATAGACGTGGTTGATGTCGCCGGCAGCCACCGCAACAGTGTTGCTGGCCGTCAGCAGCAGGAAGTTTTTGAGGTTGGCCTGACCGATCGCACCGGCGCCCTGTGATGCGGAGATCGTCCACCCGGTGCCGCACCCGGCGCGGAACACGTCGCAGACATTCACGCCGGCCGGCGTCAGCGCCACACTCGCCGCGCCGCGCTCCTGTGACACTTCGAAGGCGCCGTTGAGCTGCATGCCGCTGTTCGCCGCGGCATCAGCCACGCTGGCGTCGACATACTGCTTCGTCGCAATGCCGAGGGGAGCCGTTGGATTGCCGAACACGATGCCCAGCCCGGTCTGGCGACTGATTTCGAGCACGGCGCCAAGATTGCCGCCGGCGTTGTCCATACGGCGGATGCGGAAATTCGAGCCGATCAGCGGAACGCCGGTTTCGCTGTCCCACCCAAGCTCAAGCATCCAGCGCAGGCCACCCTGCGAGCGCGACTCGATGGTAGCGCCTTGTCCAAGGTCGCTGCGGTCGAGCACAACTTTCGGCCCGGCCTTCACGATCGACAGGTTGCCGGTCATCGTGTCGCCGGCCTTGGCTACCTTCTCGGCGTCGACTTCCGAGATGGCCGCCTGCACGTCGGTCGCCGCTATGCCGCCTGTCGGCGTGAACGTGACGTTGAGCGCGTCGGAAGCACCGCCGCCACCAGTTCCGATCGCGAGCCATGTGGCGTTGCTGCGTCCATAGGTCTGCCCGTCCGTCGGCGCTTCGGTGATGCCGCCGACGCGCGCGTCGACGTATTGCTTGGTCGCCGCGTGCAGCGCGTTGGTCGGATCGCCGGGCAGGAACAGGAAGCCGGTCATCGCGTCGCCGGCCTTGGCCACCTTCTCGGTGTCCAGCTCCATCAACGCTTCTTGAACATCATCCGCTTGCAGGTTGCCGCCGGGCGTGAACGTGATGCCGCCCGCCGCGCCCGGCCCGCCGGTGCCGGGGATCTCGCCGACCAGCCCGCCGCTCGACGAGACCTGCACCCACTGTGAAGTGTCGCCGTCGAAATACCAGAGCCAGAGAATACCGGTGTCGCTCTCCCACCAGAGCTGATTGTATTCCGGCACGGGTGGCGCATCGCCAGTGACGATCTGCGGCACCGACAGCATGCGACGCTGATCGGGATGAATCTCGGGCGGAACGCCGACCCAGAGCCGGATCGGATCGGCCATCTCGACCGACAGCTCGCCCGGCGCGAGACCGACCGGCGGATTGTTCGGCGTCGCCGTGCGGCGGACCTGAACCTTTTGCGGGCCGAGAGCCATCAATAACTCCCACAATCAATCGAGACGACATGCAGCGGATCTGCCTGCGTGCCGGCGCCGACGATCGACACCTGATCGAACCAGAGACGATTGGCCTCGACCCAGACGTTGAACGCCGCGCACAGATTGTTCAGCTTGGTGCAGTCCCACACGCCGTTTGCATCGAAGCACTCGGCGAGCGCGAGCAGCTCCGACACGATCGCGTTGATGTGCTTGGCCTCGATGCGCGCGTCGCAGGTCGTCGGCAGCGCGGTGATCTCGCACGACGCCACGAACGTCGCGGGCGGAACGTAGGCGTTGTGCACGTCCGGCGGATTGGTTGGGTTGCCTGCGATGTCGCGAACGACGACGCCGCCACCGGTCGTGATCTCCGGGAAAATACTGGGCATCAGCAGCACCTCTTGATATTCGCGGGGCAGTGCATCAGCGAGCGCACGATGCACTCGGCTGACAGCACGGCGGGCCAGACCCTGTCAGGCAAGCCCGCCGGCTTGTCACAGCCGCGGTCCCAATAGGCCGGGACGCGCGGCGGCGGCATGTTGGTTTCGCAGATGTCGCCAGACCCGACTCCTTCCAGCCAGTCCTGAAAATAGCACAGCTCGTAGGACGGCAGCGTGTTGCAGCCGTACGGGTCGCACGGGTCGGTCGACGGCGGCAGCGGCGGATCCGGGTAGATCGGCTTCAGCTCCGCGCCGAGCGACGAGATCACCCAGTTGATGCCGCACAGGCTCTTGATCACACCCATGTTGGCCCGGGTGAGTGCAATCGCGACGCCGCGCTTGACCGCCGCCTCCAGCTCGGGCGGGAAGTTCGGCGGACAGAACACCGGACCGCATTCGGTCCAGATCTCGTACGGCGTGATCTCACCCAGCAGCAGCGAGCGGCAGTGCTGGTTGTGGCAGTCCTCCCACTGGAGGCGCGCCAGATGGTTGTCCAGCGTCGTCACCGCTGTCGCAGGATTGCTCTCGCGCAGCGCCGGCCACAGCGCGCCGTGCACGACGTGGCGCAGCTTGAGCACGGTATAGATCGCGTGCAGCACCAGCGACGGGCAGTTCGGGTCTTGGATCAGCGGGCACTCGGACGGATCGTCCGGGTTGCTCTGGAAGTAGCTGATCGCCTGCGCCTTCCAGTAATCCCACAGCGGGCCGGACGGCAGCAGGTTCATGAACGCCACGAACGTGCAGCACAAATCATTGCCGCACATCGGCGGCGGACAGCAGTACGGCCCCTCCGGCACCGCCACAGGAACGCAGCCGTCGGCAGTCAGCTTGGCGATGGGGATCATCGCCATCGGCGGCTGGCCTGACAGCGGCGGATCCGTCGCTCGCCCGGAGGTCAGCACGGCGGCGTCCGCTGGTCAGGCTGGGTGAATGTGACCTCGTTCAGGCACGGGATCACGTCGCACTCAGGCTCCAGATCGCCGCACGGCGTGACCCACACGTCGTCGCGCGGATACGGCGGGATCTGATCTTCGTAGCCGACCACCTCGAAGCGGACGCTGACGTTGAATTCCGGCCCGATCACCGCGGCGACGATCAGCTCGATCTGCCTCACGCGCAGCGGCATCGACGGGCAGATGCGACCGAACAGCTCGTGGATGTAGGTCTCGATCGTCTGCTTCTGCGCCGCGGTCGGACAGCCGGCGATGTCGATGATCACGTTCACCATCAGCGGCTTCGGCACGTAGACCTTGCCGCACACGCCGATCTCGACCTGCCCCTCGCCATAGCCTTGGTGCTCGCCGAACATCCAGTCGGTGAGATCGTCGGCAACGTTCTGCGGCGGGATCCCGCACGGGAAAATGCCGTCGAAGAAGACGTAGAATTCCATCTTGTTCCCGCAATTGTCGCAGCCGCAGGCGGCGCAGTCGGTGCACTGCGGCGTGCAGCGGCAGCATGAACCTTCGCGCGTGCACACCCGCGTGGCGCACGGAAACTCCATGAACTTCTGCTTGATCCACGCCATGGTGGCGCGCGGCTGGTAGGCGAGCCGCTCCAGATACCGTTTCCTGAACTCCTCACAGCTCTCCTCGCCGGCGCCGCCGCAAAACTGGCCGCCGCAGATCGTCACCAGAGTGTCGATTCCCGGGGCTGGCGTGACCAGCGTGCCCTCTGTCACCGCACCGGCGGAGTTCATGGTGTCGCCCGGCGTCAGCGCACGTATACGCACCGTAAGCGATCCCTCGGCCGGGATGGTGAGCGGCACGGTGCCGACCGACACGAACGTGCCGATGTCGGTCTGGATCTCGAAGTAGGGCGGCACCGGCGAGCCCGGGATGCCGGTCAGCTTGGCATAGCCCTCGGCATGCGACGGCGGCCGCGGATAGACGCCATGCAGCGCCGCCATCTTGTAAAGGTTCTCGCAGCACGCCGTCTCGGGATTGGTCTCGCGCCACATCTGATCGGCGATCGCGTAGAACTGCTCAGCCGCGGCGTAGTCGTTGGAGACGACGTACCACTCGTTCGATTCAGGAATCACCTTGCCGCCACCGAGCACGGTCGACGAGAACATGTTCTTCAGGTGATCGAACAGTTCCTGCGGATCTGGTCGTGAGATTGTGCAAGTCATGACTGCCCGCGCCAGACCCAAGTCTCGGAGACGAAGCTGCCCGACAGATTGATGCGACTGCGCCCAGTTGTCGTGGTCACGGTGACGATGACCTCGACGCTGTTGGAGCCTTTGTAGGTTGCTTCAACCTCGACAGATTCGGCAATGCCGAGAGCTATCAGTTTCCCCATATCCGTTCGGACGGCGACGCCGATTGCCTTCACGGCGTCGGATGTTCGAACGTACGGCTTCTCTGCTGCATTCCACAGCGTAGATCCGATATACAGGCCATCGTCACGGTAGGACTCGGACCAGTGGCCGTAGACCGCAGCAGGCGTCGGGCAGCGCGCGTCGCTGCGCGCCCGGGTGTTCAGGATGTTCAGGATCAGACCTTGCAGCCACTCGTCGTTCTTGATGGTCCGGTACGGACCTTCACCCGGCAGCCCCTGATCCGGGTGTTCGCCCTCGACGTTCTCGTATTCCAGTCCCGGCAACGAACACTCGATGCCGCACATCGTATAGCTGCCGCACGCATTCGCGCGCGTCGTCCAGAAGATCCGGCGACGGCCGTTGTTCTGCGTGAGGCAGGGATCAAGCAGCATCGCCGAGATCCAATGAGAGTTGCGTCGGCTGACCGCCGCCGCTACCGCTGGATTTCTTGGCCTCCTGCTTGTTGCCCTCGAAACCGGGCGGGTCTTCCCTGCCCTGCACGATCTGTGGCGTCTTGACCAGCTTGTTGACCACCAGCTCGCCGTCGACGATCAGCTTGCTGACGCGAAAGACGCCCTGATCGCCCTTGATCTCGAATTCGCCCTTCTCGCCGACAGCGAATTTGTTCTTGGTGATGTGCGCGAGCTTGTCGGAGAAGTGCAGCGAGAACTCATCGTCGGTCGGATGTTGCACGCCGCCCTCGCCTTCCGGCCAGCGTCGCTGCTTGTCATGCGGCGTCGTCAGCACGGCCACCTTCAGCTGCGTGTCGCTCGATGACGAGAGCAAAAACACTTCCGCGTCGTGATCCTTCTTCAGCTTGAATCCGGCGCCGCCGATGATGAGCACCGTCGCCTCTTCGTCCTGCGTGTCGGTGCCCTTGACCTTGATGGTGGATCCTTGCTCCTCGTATGTCAGCTCGTGCCAAGCATGACGCTCGACACCGTCCTGAACGTCATTCGATCGTGCATTGAAGGGGACGAACGGTACTGTCATGAGGTCTCTCCAAACCACGGTGGCAGGGTTAACGGCGGAGTTTTACGCATCTCTTCTTGTTCTTTTCGCTCTGCGTCGGTCAGCGGCTTGGCGGCCGCCTCGACCAGAGACATGAACGGCGCCTCGCTCAGCATAGGCGGGCCCCATGCGTCGGGATACTGCCCTTCGACGATCGGTATGTTGGCCTGACTGCGTCGTGCCGACCCCATGCCCATGTTGAGTGACGACAGGCCGAAACCGCCGCCCCCGCCCCCGCCGCCCGCGCCGCTCGACGGCGGCGGCGACAGCACGAGCGTGGTCTTCAGCTCCTTCTCGGCGTTGACGTGGTAGGTCAGCTCGGTGCATTCGAACATGTCGAAGATGCCTTCCGGCGGCACCTCGACGTAGTGGCAGTTGCCGATGTCCCACGGCGCGCCCGATGGCGTCTGGACGTGAAACACCTCGATCGTGATCTTCTGGCTCTCGCTGTTGCGTTTGTTCATTTCGAACCGCGCACGCCGCTCCAGCTCCTTGTCGGTCGCATCACCGTAGTGCGGTATGGTTTGCAGGCTCTTGCTCTTGACCTTGCCGTTGCGGATCGTCTTGTAGGTTTTCTCCAGCGCCTTCTTGCCGCGGATGGTCTTTTTGGTGCGCTGGCCTTTTACCTTGACCTCGGACTTGGCCTTGTCCTCCGACTGCTCGGCCGAAAACGTCAGGATATTCTCGCCTAGGATCAGCGCGTCGCCGCCGCCGGATTCCGTTCCGACACCGTCGGTCACCCTGAGTTTGCCGTCGCGCGTCTCGTACATGAAGTAGCAGTTCTCGGTGGCGACCCGTTGCAGCTCGTCGATCACCTTGGCGCCGTCGCGAAAACGAACCTTGTCGAGCTTGATGACCTCGCCCTTCCAGTCGAGCTGGATCTGCCACGGCTCGACCAGCTTCTCGCACACCTCCTTGGTCGTCGGCTGCATCATGTTGGTGGTCGGATGCTGGTGCGAGCTGTCGATCAGGCGCTTGGTCTTGCCGCGAGCAGAGAGTTTGATGGTGTATTCGTTCGGACCGATCGAGACGCTGGAGCTGGCCTTCGATCCCTCCTTGCCCTTGCCGGCTTTCTTGTTGGTCTCGTCGGCGCCCTTCTTGCCCTTCTTGGTGCCGCTGCCTTTTCGGCTGTCGACCGTCCCGCAGAATGCCAACTGGCCTGCGATGTAGACGTTGATCTCGGCACCGCATTTGGCAGCCTGCACCATCGGCCCGGACGGCATCGCGCCGCCGAAGATGCTGACGCTGAGCGAACCGGTCATCTCGTCCTTGGACCGTTGCAGGGTCATTTCGGTCCAAGTGTTGAGGCAGTCGCCACCAATCGTGATGACAACAGGTACCGTCATGTCGGCGCGACACCGGACACAATCATGCCGAAGCGTCCATTAGCATCGACCATGTTGCGCTCCTCAAGCTCACGGTGCCGTTTGGCGTCTTTGTAGATCGTGTAGGATGCGACCAGCGGGTGAACCCCACCGGAAAAATTGACCAGTATCTGCCCGGGCAGCCGGTAGGACAGATCGTACATCATCTTGCTGAATTCGGTGGCGTACTTCGTGATCTCCAGAAACAGCGCGTTGTCACAATCGGCGTAGGCTGCCTTGGCCTCGTCGTTGAGCACCGTCATCACGGTGTCGCGCGCAGCAAGGCAGTCGTCGATGGTGGCGTATTTCCGCCCCATCGCTGCGTCGGCCATGCCGATGGCGGCCTGTATCCGGTGCCGGCTGACAACGGCTTCGTCACTCTCGACCGCCGGGCCGACCGGCAGGTTGGTCTCGTGCACCGCCACGTTGACCAACCGGCGAAAGATGTCGAACTTGGCCTTGGCGTCGACGACGTTGCGATTGATGAGCGCAAAACCCTGCGACATGGCGTCATCGACGATCGGCCCGGACTCTGCCAGCCCGTCATCGTTGACGACCTCCCACATACGGAAGATCGCGCGCCAGTCGTTGGCTGGTGAGCCGGATACGACAACGTGCTCCGACACCTTGGCCACGGCCTCGATCAGGCTCTGCGCCTTGTTGATGACGTCGACCTTCCACGGCTGCGGCACGATCGTTGGCGTGTAGTCCCTCAGAAAGGACGCCTGCGAGACCGTGAGCAGTGTGCTTGATATGATCCCGAAGATCGAAGCGCCGATTCCCGTGAATCCCGTGTCCGCCTCGACGAACTCCATCTCAGCAGACGTCTCGCCCGCCGATTCTTCCAGCTTGTCCTTAACCTTGACCGACCTGCACGCCACCATAACGGCGCCGCGAGTCGGATGAACCAGAATGCCCGGACCGGGAGATTCGCAAGCTGCGAACAGCGCCTGACTATCCCAGACATGACTGTCGTCACGGAAGTAGGCGGTGAGGGCGTAGACCCGGATCTTGCGACCAAGGTCGGCGTACGCAGTATGCTCGCCAAAAGGAAACTCTCCTTCTGCTCCACGCCGGCCTCCTTGGATATCGGCTTCAGTGCAATAGAACGGCACGCCCTTGAACGAGGCGGGGACGACGTCCTTGCCGATGGCGCATGCAGAACGAGACACCTAAACTATCTCCTATTCCGGTTTCGCCACCCCGGTCGGGGCTTTGGCTTCGGTGTTGACATTGACGTTGATGTTGGCCGTCGCCGCCGAGATGGCCGCGGCGGCCGCAGCACCGATACTCGCACCGATGCCCGGCGCAGCACCAGCAAGATAGCTGGCCGCAATCTGCCCGGCATTGCCGATCGCATTGGCGCCAGTCGAGAACGTGGAAGCGAACATGGTGCCGGACGACGACAGATCGGACGACGCCAGCGTGATCGAGTTCGATGTCGCCGTCAGCTGCGGCGCCAGCAAGGATAGTGTCGTTGCCGCCTCCGTTGCCGCAGTCGTCGTCGCTGCCGCTGTCGCCGTCGGCGTCGCAGGCGTAAATCCGGGGATGACCGGCGCGGCACCGGGGATAGTCCCGGTCGGCTCTCCGCCCGGCGTGACCGAAACGGTCGTTATCGGCTTGGCCGTCACACCCGCTGTGACGGCCTTGGTGAATGCACCCGGCTGGAGAATCGGACTGGATCCGGGGATCACACCTTGCGGCTCTTCTCCGGGTTTGATCTTGGTGGTCGGGACCGGCGTCGCCTTGGCGCCAAACCTCGCCCCTTCGTACAGGATCTGACGCCGCTCGATCTCTTCTCGCAACTGCTTGATACGCGCAAGTTCATAGTCGAGCTGCTTCTGAACGCCGGCGCTCAGTGGCTTGCCGCCGGATCGCATTATGATGCCGGCCGCGATTTGTTCCGATTGCTTGAGATCTTTTTGTGCCTTCTTCAGTCGTTCGGTATTCTCCGATCGCTCACGCCGTGTCTGCGCGTTGTCCGGCTGAGATTCAACGAAGTCGTAGGCCAGACCGAGCGCCGTCAACCAGCCAGCCCCTTTGAGGATTTTGCCCGGGTTGGCTATGACATACTTCCCGACGGTGACGGCTGCGACGACCGCCGCATCAGCGACGACACCGGCGTTCTGCACCAGCGCCGTGCCCAAGCGTGAGAAGAACCCCTTGCGCCCCGGACCAGCACCACCCGGGCCCGTCTTGGGCGGCGTCTTGCCTTTGTTTCTTGGATCGTTGGGATCGAGACTGGTAGGGCCGAGACTGGGATCGTTCGCCAGCGTAGCCGCGGCGCTCTTCAGCGCATCGGCTGCTTCGATCAGCGAAATGCCGGCTCCGCCCAGTGACCGGGTGGCATCGTCGCCGGTCGTCATCGCCACCATGCCGGAGGTGTAGCCAATAGCACCGGCCATGCCCGTCGCCTGCATGACCTTTCGGATACCCCAATAGGCAGCGCCGCCGGCAAGAGCAGCTCCGCCCGCCGCGGCCGTGACCTTGCCGAGCGCCACCATGTCACCCTCACCAGCTTTCTTGATGAGGTCCGCATTGTCCCTGAAAAAATCGCCGACGTGTTTGCCGACTGTAGTGATGGCGGGCGCGAACGCCACCACCGCTTGTCCCATCATGCCCTTGAACTGGCCAGTGATTGCGTTGACAGAGGCCTGCACCGACATCTGCGAAGCTTCACGCGCGGCTCCCTGCGTGGCGTCGCGCGTGTAGGCGTCAATGATCTGCTTGTTGATCTCGTCGCCCTTGGTGATCAGGATCTGGGCGAACTGCGCAGCGTTGACGTTGGAGTGCAGCTTGTCGAGCGCACCCTTGACCTTCGCCATATCCTTCGGGTCGCCGGAGTAGATCTCCTTTAACGACAGGCCCATCTGCTGGAGGCCGGGAATGATGACCTGCTTGGAATATTCAAGCGGGTCGGTCATCGCCAATTCTTTACCCTTGACGTTATAACCGGTGATTTTACGTTTCTTTGGCCTACCTTTCTTGGTGTATTCCTGCGGGCCGTAGATCGGCGTCATCATGCCGGCTTCGACGCGCGCCGCCGCTGCCTGCTTGCTGATACCCTGACCCTGCGTCTGCCGCATCCACGACGACAGTGCTGTACCAGCGGTTGCCGGATCCATGTCCTCAGCGACAATCGCGGCCATCAACTGACCGCGTTCGTTGAGCGAGAATTTTGCTCCTTTCTCCCGCTTGAACAGGGTGTGCATGAACCGGCCGGTGGCTTCCTCGCCGACCATGCCGATCATCCGGCGCACGAAGTTGCCTGCCTTCTGCAATCCTTGCGGATCGAAATTACCGGCATCGTCGGTCAGCCAGCCGGCCTGATCCATCGCCTTGAAGTAGCCGGCGACTTTTCCGATAGCCTGTCGCGGGTCCATGCCGGGCGTGCGCTTGGCGATGATATCCGCGATATTGAGTTCTTCTTCGGTGCGCAGCTGCGCTTGATTCATGCGGCGCAGCGACTCTTCGCGCATCTCGATGGCGGTTGCTGCGCGCGTTGCGCCCCACGGCTTGGTTCTGTCTAGTGGTATACGCAGTGCTTCGGCGGCTTCACCTTCACGGACTTGCAGCAGAGCCTCGGCAAAACGCTGTCCAACAAGCCCGCGATTGAATTGCTGCGCCCCCGGAAAGGACGCCAGCGTATTCATAACCCTGTCGATTGCCTTTTCGGCTTCCTTGCGACGTCCTTCATACCCGCCCTTGTCGAGTTGAAGCATGTCCATAGTGGTTCTGGCGACGTCGACGTCTTCGGTGCCTTCCTTGGTGGCACGATACGCACCGCGCACGGCAGCCGCGGCGGTATATCCGCCGACAAAATTCCCCATCGTGAACGGCCGCGCCGCAGCCGTGCGCAGCGCCGCAAGCCGACCATGTGCCTGCTGGATGCCGCCAGTGTTGGCGTGGAGATTGATGCGCTGGGAATTGAGCTTGTGGACTTCGGCGGTGAGCTTGTGGACTTCACCGGTCGCCTTGGAGATGCCAGCGACATCAACCTTCGGTGTCGCCTTGATCGCCTTCAGCTTGTTGAGTTCGGCCGTGAACTTGCGCGCTTCGCCTGTAGCCTTGGTCAGCCCGCTGACGTTGATGTCGATCTTGATGTTCTTCAGCGACTGGGCAGTCGTGAACAACTTCTTCAGCTCCGCGTTGATCTTGCGGAGCTGTGCCGACGATTTGTCGACGACGCTGAGAGTCGCCTGTTCCGTAAACGAGGCCATGGCCTACGCTTTACCTCCGGCGAGCTGGACCCGGTACTTCATCTCTTGGCTATGCACCTTGGTGAATTGATTGATGCGCAGCGTCAGCTGCCCGATGCTGAGCTGTCTCAGGTCGCCGGCCGAAGCAGAATAGTAGCGGTACTGCTCTGCTCGCTCGGCTACTCGCCCGGCGACTCTAGAAAACGCGGCAGGACTTCCCGCGAGATCATGACCCCGTCGGCTATTGTGATCTGGTTGACCGCCCACGACGGCAGCAGCGACAGCGAAGTGCCGAGCGGCTTGGCTACGCTGGCGATCAGCGACACCGTCTGCTGGATCGTGGAGTCGACCGCCAGCACATCCTCAATGTCGCCGTAGGTCGCAGCCTGAAACTCCAGCTCCTTGATGTGACCCTTGCCCTGCCCTAGCGGGATCGGATTGCCAAGCTCGTAAATAATGGCACCGCTGATGCCGTCACCTTCGCGAATAATCCTGCCGCCCGCGCCCTCGCCGTCATCGAGATGCCCTGCGATGAGCCGCGCTGCTGGGATCGGCATCTTGAGCACGTCCACCGTGTTCATCGGCACCACGGTGGCGCCGTTGTAGTAGGTGACCTGACGGACCATGCGCAGTCGACGCATCCGCGCGTCAAACAGCTTCGGCTCGGTCATCTGCTGCGCCGCAGTGATGATGTCGGAAAACGCCGAGAACGATATCGGGCGAATGACAGCGCCGTCGATCACGACACCGTTGAGGTCGAATGAAATTTGCAGCCGCTCGGGCTGGGCCGGCAACTTGGTTACGTTCTCACTCACGAGTTGATCCTTGCTGACGCGCAACACGAGCGGAAGAGGATGTTATCCTGCTTCCGTCTCGGTCGCCTGTCGTCCGTTTGCTACGCCGCTGTTGCGAAGGTCGGCTGAACGACTTGCTCGGTGGATTCGAGCGTGCCCGCGGGCAGCAGCTCGTCGATCTCCTTGAACGAGATCGTGAGCGTCACCTCGTGGGTGTCGGACTTCTCGTCACCTGTTCCAGTGCCCTTCGCGGCGGAGTAGACCAGCCCATTGAAGTACTCGACCTGTAGCGCAACGTCGCTACAGCCCTGATACATCGCGAGCGGAATTCTCAGGTCACGGATGACCTTGATCTCCACCTCCGGGTTGGTCGGCTGCCGCTTCACGTAGCCTTGCGGCAGCGGGTCGTTGTTGTAGGCGCACAGCCGCCACGTCGGGAGATCCTCGCTCGACAGCTTGTGCGAAATCGGCCCGTAAATCGCGCCGGTGTCGCAGTCGAGGAACGTCATGAGGATGTTCTTCACGCCGACCTGATTTTCGCAAGTCATGGGTTAGCTCCTTTCTGTCGTGCGATCAGGTCAGCAGTTGCTGAGCATCGCAGGTTTCGCGTTGATGATGATGGTCGAGATGCGGACCGGCGGGCGGTAGGTGAAGTCGATCCACAACTTGCCCGGGATACCCTGACACTTTGGAGCGACCTCGAAGTCGGTCTTGAGAACGATGTCGTTATCGATGTTCTCGAATTCCGAGAACAGATAGCCGACCTGAGACTTCGCCCACGCGCGGAACTGGCCGAGGATCATGCGCGGGTTGGTGCCACGCACGCCGGCCGGGACCGTCGTGTTCTTGGTGAACAGGCCGAGGCCGACGACCTGACCGAGCGCGATCGCAGCCTGATCGGCAGTCGCCGCCGCGAGGCGCCGGCTGTTGACGTTCCACCACGTCGCGTTGAGGCGACCGTTCTCGTCGTAGCGATTGTTGGTGGAGTCGTTGACGACCATCGGCTGGGTGAGGCCGCCGGTGCCGCCCTGAAGCGGAACGGTGACGACAAAGCCGGTGGCTTGCAGCAGCTGCTGCTCGTCGAACGTGAAGCACTGGAAGCAGGCTTCAGGCTGACGCAGGCAAGCAAGCACGCCGAAGTTCGGCCCCTGCACCGACATCTCCGGGTGGTCGATGGTGACGCAGCAGCTGTGCGCCGCGTACGCCGCCGCCTTCATCCAGCCGACGATCGGGTCGGAGTAGCAATGCGCGATGCGGGAGACCTCGGCCGAGTTGGTGTCGGAAGCGAGGATCTGGCCGAACGTGCCGTAGTTGTAGGTGTAGCCGTGGCCGAAGCACTGCGGCTTGTCGCACGACCACGCGCTGGCAATGTACGCGATCATCGCATCCTGCCAGTCGTCGTTGGCGTACAGCATGCCGATGCAGCAGTAGCAGCACTCACCAAGGATGGCGTCGTAGTTCGGCACCGCGAAAGCGATGGTGGTGCCTTGCGCCGTCTGCGCGAACGCCATCTCGACACCAGCCGGAGCGTAGTCGCGGCGCTCATGCCAGTTGTAGATGACGTTCATGGCGTTGCCGACGGTGCCCTTGTTCTTCGCCGTCAATGTGATGACGCCGGCAGCTGCCACGGCATCGTAGGGCAGGCCCGGCTCGGCATTGAGCGCCGTCGCCACGTTGGTCGCAATCTCGTCCGCCGTGTCGCCCTCATGCACGCGCGTCGAGGTGTTGTAGCGCCCGTCGACCATGAACAGGTCGACACGACCATCGCTCATCGCCGGCCCGGTGAAGGTCAGCGTGTAGGCCGCAGCCTGATCAGCGCCGACATCGGCGTCCTTCCACGGCAGAGCAAAGAACTCCATCGCGTTGTTGGGGCAGCACAGAAACGCCGTCTTGAGGCCTTCGGCGATGATGCTGCCTTCGCCGAACAGAACGTCGACGTCGCGCAGCGACGGGATCTTGATCAGCTCTCCACTGACCGCAGTGCCGGTTTCGAGCATCTGACCTTCGATCAGGATGCGGCACTTGCTCTTGTAGGCGTTGAGGGAAGGGTCGAAGCAGATGCGGATCGCGCCGGACCGCAGGCTGTCGATTGACATGGGGTCGCTCCTTTTCGCCGGGTCGGCGTGTTTGAGGTTTAGTTGTCTTTCTTGGCGTAGCTGGGTGCGGCATGCGCCGCGACGATCTTGGCCTTGGTCTTCTCCTTCTTGCCGCCCTGCTCTTCGAGATCCTCCCAGTGATCAATCAGGCGACGAGTGTACGAATTCTCGGTCACCGGAACGAACTTGTCCTCCGGGATGATCTTGCCTTCGAAGAATGCCCGGCGACCGGGCTTCGTTTTTACGTAGATGACGGGCATGGGCGCCCTCCTGTTCGTCGGGGTTGAGAAGCGAGAAGTCACTGGCATGGGTCGACTGGCTCCGGGCACGGATCCGGCACGCAGCCCGGATCCGTGCACAGGTTGAAGCCGATGGTGAACGGTTCGCCGAATTCCTTTTTGTTCGGACACCAGCGGAACGTCGCCATGAACGTGAACGTCAGCGTCACGGCCAGTGGCTCGGCTTCAATCGTCAGGCCACGATAAGCAAGCCGCTCGCCGCCCGGCGTCTCCCAACGCACCATGTTGGACAGCAGCGTATCGCGAATGGCCTCGTAATCGTAGTAGCTCCAGAACGGCGTCTCGGTGCCGTTGGCCTTCTTGTAGCGCGCCGGCTCCAGCCAGAAGTCGACGATGAAGGTGTCAACGACTTCGAACATCTCGGCATTGCTGTGCGACGGCGGGTTCGCGGTCGAGCGAATGAACGCCACCATCGCCAGCGGCAGCGTCGGCACGTTCTCCTTGGTGATCGACACCTCGGAGACCGCGAGCGCGCGGCCATTCAATTCAGGAAACCACAGCGCGATCTGTTCGGCGAGCGCCGGCAAGAAACGTTGCTTGGCCGGTGCTACGACCGCATCCATGATCAAGCGTCGTCTTTTTTCGGCTCGTCGTCGTTGTCAGCGAGCGCAGCAGTCGCTTCGTCGACCGTCACCTGAAACTTCGAACTCAGCTGCTTGGCGATCTGCTCCTTGCTGAACCCCTGACCAGCGAGTGCCTTACCTGCGCTGGCGATCTGCTCCTTCTGCGTTGGCGCCGTGCCTTCTTCCTTCGTGGCTTCGTTGCTCTCGTCAGACATTGCCGTTTCCTCTGGTTAACCTTTTGTCCACTCGACCCAGCGCCCTAGCCGGCCCGCTCTCATGCCCTCTTGCAGCGCGTTGTCGCTCATCTTGCGCCGCGCCATCTTGCTGGTGCCATGCCGCAGGAAACCTGAGTACGGCATGTCGGTGCCGATGGTCACAGTAGCGTGAAACGAGCCGCCGCCGCCAACCTCGTAATTGATCGAGCCCCTCAGATTCCCGGTCCGGCTGTTCGGCCACGCCCCCGGAGCAGACGGTCCCGGATATTTGCCCATGCCACCGCGAAACGCTTCGACACCCGCCTTGCCGATCGAGTGCAGCCAACCTTCGATCGCCCCCGGCTTCTGGCGAGCACGGAAGCGACCCCACGGCGAGAACTCGATTTCGAATCCAGCCATCAGTTAAACACGACCACTATGATGATGCAGACAGCAGCAAGAACGAGACCGGCGATGACCGCCTGTCGGGTGCTCATAGCGTAACCGGCGATTGCTGCGGCGTGAGACTGTTCTGCGGCGGGATCGCGTAGTCCGACTTCTCGACCAAGCGCGCCACCAGAACAGTGAACCCCTTGACCTCGGAATAGCCGAGGATCTTGTACCAGCGCGGCTGCGACTTGCGCGGCTCCTCGTAAACGTAGGCGGTGTCGCTGAACTCGACCAAACCATCGCGCACCGTGATGGCGTGCGTCGCCTTGGTGACCGGGTCCATGATCGCGTAGCCGAGCTGACCGGTGAACATCGGCAAACCGTAGTGCGACTTGATCCGCGCCCAAGCCCAGACCACACCAGTCCTGCGCAGCTCCATGGTCGAGGAGTTGACCACGACATCCTTCTGCGAGCACAGCGCCACACGGTGGACCAGCTCGTGAATTTTTGGACTGCCGGGATCCTTCATCAGAACGCCTCCGGGTCGACGACCCGCCACGTTTCCAACGCCCCGGAGATCATCGCGATGTTGTTGGAGCCCTGCAAGCCGGCGAGGCCGGCGCGGGTCTCCACCCGATTGCGCTGGGTGAGCAGCTCGTCACCCGGATGCTCGATGCACCACGTAATGAACTGCAACATTCCAAGAATGACCGACGGCGGCACGTCGGCGGCCGACTTGTAGCCGGCCCGATACGACAGCAGCATGCCGCCATTGTACATCCACGGCTTCGCGCACGGATCGCAGCAGTTGGTCAGGTCGATGATGTCCTTGCGGATCGGGATCTTGACCCTGCGCGTGCCGGGCGGCACTCGGATGGTAGCGTTGTCGACGATGTGCGTGCCGCCGTAGAGGTACACGTAACCGTCGGCGACCGGGTATTGCAGCACATGGGTGTAGAACGGCTTGCCCGGCCGGCTTCGCGCCGGTCCTTCCGCCGCCTCCTCCACCGTCTTCTGGCGGCTCAGCAGCAGCCCGGTGTAGTGCTCGGCCGACTCCATCGCCGCCGATCGATAGAGCCGCAGCTGCTCGTCCATCACCGACTGCACGTCGTCGATCTTGGCGTGCGAGCGCATGAACTCGATGCCCAGTCGGGCTTCCCAGTCGAGCGCCGTCTCCTCGCCGATCGGAAACGGCGGTTCGTTGAGCGGTCGATTGGGAATCGTGCCTAGCATTTGACGATGCCGATATCGAAACAGTCGGAGCGCGTGAAGCAGGTACAGGCACAGTCCATCGCGGTCTGCAAAACCGTAAGCCGCCAGACCTCGCACTCGTTGGCTGCCGGCGTGACGATCACCGGGAAGCTGACGTTGAAGTATCGGCTGTCGACGGTCGCCGGGCCGACGCTGACGTGCGGCGTCGCCGCCATGGTGGCGGGGTCGATGCCGACCGCGATCATCACCTCGAAGACGACGTCGTTGAATCCGTCGGAGGCGCTGACGTAGAACCGCTCCTGACCCGAAAAGCCGTTCACCGGCAGGTACGAGAACGTGCCGTCGGGCTTGAGATCGAGCTTGCCGTTCTTCGGCCCGTACAGCGCCAGCAGCTTGAACGTCAGCGCGACCGCTTCCGGGTCGGTAATCATGGCAGTGAGGGTGTTTTCGAGCAGCGCGTTGACCGGCGTCGAGAACTTGATCTCGGCGGTCGCCTGCGGCGGCATATTGCTGCCGACCGGCACCGGACAGGTGTCCATCAGCTCAAGCTGGAACTGAGGCGTGCAGTGCAGCTGGCCGATCGGCACCGCCCACGACGCGTAGCCGACCGAGACCTTGGTGACCGTGCCGGGCTTGAGGTTGAGTTTCTGGCAGCAGCATTTCTGACAGGTGGCGTCAACCGCGGTGTAGTCCTCGACCGTGAAATGCATCATGGCGGCGCTCCACTAAGATGAAACCCGGAGATCGCGGGCGGACCTCCGGGCGGTTAGTCAATCGGCGATCAAGGAGCCGCCGGCGGACACTGGAAGCAAGGCGGGGGTGCCAGCGGTACGGCCGTGTTCGGCGCGCAGGCGCTGGAGCATCTCACGACGATCATGACGACTCTCCTCTTTTGTGGGCCTTGGCCCGGGACGATTCAACGTTCGGCTCGGACTTCTGTGCCGGCGCAGTGTACTCCTCGATCTCGGCTTCCGTCATCAGTCGCGCGTAGTTGCGCGTCATCAAAAACCCTGCCGTGTCGGACGGCAGCACGGCGAACATCGTGCCCTTGTCCCACTCGACCCGAGTCGGCTGGGCGAAATAGTTGGTGACGTAATCGAACCACTGGGTGTCGTGACCTTGGCCGCTGACAACCAGCATCACGACGTGAGTTTCGGTGTCTGCCACGCTGCACACTTTCGCTGGAACCAACCGACCCAACCGAGCGTCGGGTTAACCTTGCGCGTCATTTTGATCTTCGCCTTCGGATCATCCAAGGCGTCGACCTCCTGCATGACGCAAACGAAGCCGTCGATGTCGGCAACGAACGACAGCGATCGCGCTGCTTCCGGGCCGACAATGCGAAGGCTCAACGGAGTCATGAATGTTGGCCGCCCGTTGACGACGAGCGCGTCGGCAACGTGAGGCACGTAGGGGCTGAACTCCGCGCCGTTCTCGGATGCGAACACGAACAGCCGACCAAGCTTGCCAGACGCAGGGAGACGACCGCGGATGACGACCTCGTCACCCGGGCCGACTCGCAACTTGCGTCCGACCTGAACCCGCATGGTCAGGTCCGCGGCCCGGAGAGCGTGATCACCACCTCGATCTTGCCGGTATCACCGCTTGCCGGCTCCACCTGAATGAAAGCGTCCGGCTTGCACGGCAGCGTCGCCGTACAGACCGAGCCCGCCAACGTGCCGGCCGGAATGGTGACGAAGGTATCACCCGCCGGCACCGCACCCCACGACGCCGCGCAGGTCAGCACTTCCTGAACCTTGTACTGGGGCAGCAGCGGAACGCATGGATTCGCTGGATCAGCCGGCGCAGCAGCGAACTCGAAGACCGCATCAACCAAGATGTCCGCCTTCACGTTGAACGTGAAGGAAAAACCGACGTGGTGGCGCAGGTCGACAGGGGGAGCAGGATTGGTCGCGACAGCCGACCACGCGACGATGCCTTGATGCTGGTTGGCGGTATTGAACATGCCCATGGCGTCTTCCTTTGATGGAGCAGGCCGCAGCTGCCCTCTCGGGCAGCTGCGTTGATGCTTCCCGGTTAGCGGGGGCCGCCGAGAACCACCACGACATCGACGCCGGCGCCGCTGACCGGCAGCACCTTGATGAAGGCGCCGGGACGACACGGCAGCGTAGCCGTGCAGATCGCACCGGCCGGCGTGCCGGACGGGATGACGATGTGCGAGTTGGGCGCCGGGACCGCACCATTGCTGCACAACGGCACCTCCGGCACGTCGGCAAACGCACCCGGCAGACACGGGTCGGCGTCGCTCGCCGGCGCGGCCTGCACGTTGAACACCGCATCGGCTGCGAGATCCGCCGTGGCGTGGAACGTGAAGCCGAAGTTGACGTGATGCCGGATGTCGATCGGCGGGCTGGCCGCAGCCGCCGCAGAGAAAGCCAGAAGCCCGTTGTTCTGGCTGGCAACGTTGATATTCATGACCTTTTCCTCTCGTTAATCTGGTTCAGTGAACGAGCGGTCCAATCAAGGACCGACCGTGAGGATGCTGGCCGCCGGGCAGCAGGCCACGAAGCCGCCGTCCTCACCACCGAACGAATAGGCGACGCACCACGCCGTCGACTTGCCTTCCCACTGCTCGATCCACAGCGGACGCTTGTTGACGACGTAATAGGCCTGCTTCCACGCACCGGTCGCAGCGATGAACTCGCCGGTGATAAACGGCTTGTCGGCGCCGTTCAACGTCAGACCGTGCGTCGGGTCGGGCAGGCAGTTGGAGATGCGGATGCGCTCGCGCACGTCCGTCGGCGAGTAGGTGAGCAGGCCGTCACCATACAGGAAGCGCCCGTTGCCGTCGGTCTGCGACGTCAGGAACGCGAACGTGTTCTGGTGCATCACCGTGGTCAGCTCGCCGTATTCCAGCGGCACGCCGCCGTGGAACAGCCGGAAGTCGACATGGGTGAAGCTGGACGCCGGCGTGCTGCGCTTGGTGAAGCAGTTCGCCTGCAACCAGCCGAGCGGCTCGTTGACGCCGTCGCCGACCATGGTCGCGCGATTGCGGTTGATGCGGTAGGACCGCGCCGCTGCCTGATACATGAAGGCGAGCAGGTCGTAGTTGGCCTCGGCGAGCGTCTTGCGCTGGAAGCAGAACACGCCGCGGAAATCCGACACGTTGCCGGACTTGAAGGTGATGTTGCCTTCCGGTCCGTATTCGGCGTCGCACTTCGCATCGCAGTCGTACTGGCCGATCGCGCCGTAGTCCATGATCTGCGGATACATGAACGTCGACTTGCCGACGGTGACGCTGTTGTAGAGATCGAGCAGCTCGGCGCACTCGACGATGCAGTTGATCTCGATGCCGAGCATCTCGGGAGAGAACATCGCGCTGTCGAGACTGGAAGCTTCGAACGCCTTGGTCTCGTCCGCGGTGAGCGTGCGAACGATCTTCTGCTTCGACTCGATGCCGACCTGCATCATCTTGCGCACCGCCGAGCGGTAGTGCTTGGCGTCGACGAGGTTGTCGAGGTCCGGCTTGAAGTCCCACTCGCAACCGCCCTTGAACAGGAAGGCGCGGCGCTGAAGCTCGACAGCCGCGGCGCGGTCCGAGTCCTCCAGATCCTTGCCGCCCTTGAGCAGCGGAGCGTCCAGCTCCTTCTTCACCTGATCGAGCGCCTGCTGAAGCATCTGCTGCTTCGTGATCATCTCGGCGTAGTCGGTGGCGTGCTTCTGCACCGTCGTCTTCAGCTCCTCGGACGTCGCCTTGACGCCGCCGAAGTGGTTGTTCAGCTCGGTGTACTGCGCCTCCGCGTCCTTCTTGGATTTCTCCAAGGCAGCGACGATCGCGGCCATTTCGTCGAGCAGCGGCTTGAGCAGCGCCTCTGCGGTCTTGGTGTCGGCGGGCGCTTCCTTGGTGAGGAACGCACCTTTGTACACGCTCGACTTGAGCGCGTTGAGCTTGGCCTTGTTCATTGGTTTAACCCTTGGTTACGATGGAAGTTGCGCCCGCGCCTTGGCGATCAGATCCGCCATCGGCCTGAGCATGGAGACATCCAGCAAGGGATGCGTCGGGGCCTTATCCACCAGCAAGGGTAGCTTCGGCTGCAACAGGTGCACATTCTGTTTCGCCCAAAGGGCAAACTTGTGCGCCTGATTACGGGTGCGGATCGCGCCATCCAGCGTGTCGGCGAGAATGGCGCGCTCGAATTCGGCCATGGTGTCCAGCTCCTGCGGCCCAATGCCGTTGCCGGTGCCCACCTTGACGAAAGTCATCTTGGCGTCCTTCAGCGATGGGAAAGTCACGATCGACACTTCCATCAGGTCGCCCTTCTGCACGATCAGCCATGGATCGTCCTCGTCTTCCATGACGTCGTTGAATTCGAATTCCAGCAGCGTGAAGCCGACAGAAAAATTGAGCCCGCCATTGTGCTTGAGCGTGGTGTGCAGATCCTTGGCGTGCGGGACGTCGAGATTCATCTGCCCTTCGAGCATCAGCTTCTCGTTGACCGTCTCCAGCTTCTTGATCTGGCCGACGACCTTGCTCCAGTCGTGACCGGCGAGCAGCTGCACGCCGCCGGGACCGGCGAGACCCTTTTCCTTGATGCTGTCGTCGAAGGCCTTGGCCATGACCTTGTGACCGTGGCGATCGGTCGAGGGAGTCGACGCAATGCCGGCGATGAAGCCCTCGGGAGCTGAATCGATCCCGGTCTTGACCGCCGAAAAAGGAATGTTGCACTGGATCTTGTCGCCGATCTGCCACTGCGCTTTCATTGCAATGCTCTCCCACCGTTGTCGGCCGGCTCACGCTCGTGATCGCCACCGTCGCGTCCGTTGGCGGCCGCGGCCGGCGGCTTGATTTCTGGAAGCTTGTCCTCGCCCGCCATCTTCTCGAAGCCGAGCACGTCACGCTTCTCGTTGTTCGACAGGAAGGTGACTGCGGACAGCGTCTTGCCGAGATTGGCGCGGCCTTCCCACAAAGCCGGCACCTTGTCGAGATCGAACGCAACCCGCGCACCGGGCGGACAGATCGCCTGCGTCATGCCGGCGGCGATCGGCACGAGATAGCAGGGCACCACGGTGTCCTGCCAGAAGCTGAGACGACTCTCGACATAGTTGCTGGCGTATTTGGCGGCGTCGGCGGAGCCGAGTCCCAACAGAGCGACGGGCACACCAAACACGCCAGCGATCTGCCGCGTCATGTCGTCAAGCGGCAGTTTCGAGTGAATGTCCGACAGCTTGTTGTCGAGCGTGTGGACCTTCACATCGGTGTTGTAGAGGAACAGCACCTCGCCGGAATGCTCGCCGCCCGCGGCGCTCTCCTCCAGATGCTTGAGCAGCGCCGCCTTCTGCTGCTTGGTGATGGTCTTCTCGGCGGTGATCACATACTTGACGTTCGGATGGCCACTAGCCGTGTCGAGCGCGCGCTGCATCAGCGCGTCGATGATCATGAGCGGAACACTGAGGCTCTCGATCGCTGCCGGCGCCTTGTTGTACTCGACCAGCCCGGTGAGTGAGGGGAACGCGATCTCGGCCGCATAGGACACGCCGGTCGCGCCGCCGCGCTCGGCGGTGCGGCGGCTCGGCAGCGTGGTCTTGTTCTCGCCCATGCCGTACTCGTACTTGTCCACGATGCCGCGGCTGTTGAGAACTCCCTTCACATGCTTGGCGGCCAGTGGATAAATCCCGTTCGGCGTGCCGTTGGTGCCGACGCCAACCTTGAAGTGGCTGCGCGCGTAGAGCATCAAATTGAGCGCGATCCAGTACTGGAGCTGCTGCGCCGTGTAGGTGTCGTTGGGCGATTTAAGCAGGTCGTTCAGCGCCTTGAGCTTGGACGCGCCGAGCCGCTCCGAGACGTTGACCTCGGGATCCTCCTCGCAATACCACGGCACCGACTGGACGCTCGAAGCGATGAAATTGGTGATTCTGTATAACTGCGGGGATTTCCGCTGTGCAACATCGGCGGTCGCGATCGCCTGATTGGACAGGAAGCGGACCGGCTGGCCGCCCATGATGTAGATCGGGCTGGCCGGCTCGTCGGTCTCGACGCGGTCCGGCTTTCTCTTGGTGAGCCAATCGACGATACGCATCAGTGCATGTGCTTCTGCTCGACCGCGTGGATCGGCTGCTGACTCATCTGGTTGTCGAGCATGGCCGCGAGCGCGGCCATCGCACGATAGAGATCGACGATCGTGTCCGGTCCGGCGTGCTTGGGGTGCGCGCAATAGTGATCGGCCGCCTTGTTGCAGGCGACCGCGAGCCGCTGGAGGTCGGTCGTCATACCTGTCGTCGCACCACCGCGCTGCGCCGCTGCGCCAGTGCCGCAGCCTGCACCACTTTCGGCGTTGCCATCGCCGGCGCGTGATTCTGCCGGGGCTGAGTCACCACACGCGCGAGCGGCGCGTGCTGACTTCCGGTTCGCCCGCCGGTTACGGGCCTTGCGTACGATCTGCCGCCACATCCACATCCCACGATCCGCTCCTACCATAGTTTCAAGGAAAGCACGCCGCCATCGTCGTCTTCCATCGCCTCGAAGTCCATCGCGGCGTCCTCGGTGGCGTAGCGCGTGGCGTCCCAACCGTGATTGAAGGCGTCGACCGGCGTGGACAGTGCTTGGTTGGTCAGCCGGTCGGTCATCCAGCTGTAGAGGTGCGCCTCCTCCTGCATCTTCTCGCAGTTCGGATCGATGACGATCTCGAAGCCCTGAAGAAACAGGATGCCGCTTTTGACAGACCCCGGGCCCTTCTTGGCCGGCATCGCGTTGATGCCGCGGCTCTGGAGAAACTCGATCGTGCCGGGCTGGCTGGAATCACACTTGACCGCGTCGCCGTCTTCTCTCGTGACCTGCCGCACCATGTGCGGCAGCTGGTCCATCGTCACACGGCCGGACGACTCGTTGGCGATGTAGATCTGCCTCTCCGCGTGCAGCACGAACACCTTCACCACAAAGGAAGGATCGCTGCCAAAGCCAAAATCCATGCCGTACAGAGGAGGAGTATTAGCAGGAACGTTGGGCCGCCCGACTCGGACGTTAGTAAATACCTTGGTTTCGTAGGATACGTCATACTCGCCTTCCCACACATGCAGATAGCGCGCGTAGTTGCCGTCCTTGAGCACCTGCATCTCACCCGGCATTTCGGTGTGCTCGAAGAACGGATTGTCGCGCCAGCTCACCTTGGTGACGATCGAGCGCGGCGGCGGCGTTCCTTTTCTGAAGTAGGCGTCGACCGGGTCGGTGGCCTTGTCGGGATTCCACGTCCAGATCAGCTCGGAGCCTGCGGCGCGCACGGTCGGCAGCAGGATCTCCATGCTCTTGGAGTTGGTCGTCTTGGCTTCCTCGACCCAGACGATGTCGGCGCCTTCAAGCGAGCGGATGCTCTCCACGTTGCGCTCAAGGCCGACGAAGATGAACTGGCTCTGCGTGCCGTTGTGCACGATGTAGCGATCGGTGATGGTGAACTGGTTCGACATGCCGAGAGCGCGGATGCGTTTCTCGACCAGCTCCTTGGACGAATCGCGAATGGAATTCTGAAACTGGCGCGCGCAGACGATGCGCTTGCGGGACTGGCCTGCCTTGATCGGCAGGTAGGTGGCGACGCTCCAGCTTTTTGCCGATCCCCTGCCGCCGTGGATCGCCTTGTGGCGGATGTCCTCGGCGAACAGCGTGTCGATGAACTTCTGGCCGAGCTTGGCCTCGGCTGCGGCTTTTCTGGCCGCACTGGTAGAAGCGGAATCGGTTTTCGGTGTTGCGTACTTCAAGTTCGGATCGGGCTGGCGCGGCGTCAGCTGCTTCTTGCGCGGCTTCATCCCCTGAGCGCGAGGTACAGGAGCAGGAGAATTAGCAGCCATAGCGGCACACTGAGAGCGATGCCGATGGTGATACCGCGAAAAAACGCGCAGCAGGGACAGGACGTCCAGACGTAAGCGGCGACACGAGAGGTCCAGTGCTCTTCGTTCTGACACCATGTCGGTACGAACGTGACCGACGCCCACGCCAGTGCATTCGACAATCCATTGTCTTCCCAGTCGGCGATCTCGCCATCGTGATCGGTGTCGGCCGAGGGATCGGTCGGCCGATAGCGGAACGGGCTGATCATCGGTGATCGATGACCAGATTTTCTCTGGTCGCGGTCTCCTTCGGCAGGAAGGTGCCGGACGGGATGCCGATGATGTTGACCGTCTCGACGTAGACCGGCCGGCCGTCGATGTCGTTGCCTGCCGCCGCCGCCGCCGCGGCCCGGTTGATGCCGTAGCCGCGCGCGGCGTGCACGGTCGAGAGATAGTAGAGCAGGCAACGCACGTCGCCTTGGTCGATCAGCTGGAACAGCTTCTTCTCGGCCTTGTCGCCCATCGCTTCACGAGCTTGGACCAAGGCCTCGGCACACTCGTCGTGCTTCTCGATGTAGTGCTTCAGCGTGGTGCGCGGAATTTTCAGCGATCGGCAGATTTGGGTCAGGAGCCCGCGCTCCTTGAGAATCATCTGGGTGACCATGGCCGGGTTGATGCGGTGACGCTTTTCCAGCTTGGCCAGATTCCGTTCTTGGATCTGCTCGCGCGTCAGCGGCGGCGGTGGGGCCTTCTTGACGCGCTTGTACTTGATCTTCGGTCGGTCTGGATTCTTCGGCATGTCCTCGACTCGGTCTGGGCGAAGCCCATCCGGTGTGCCTTCCTGACAATCCTCCGAGGACACCCGGTCGACCCGGAAACTGGACTGGCAGAGATTGCCGGGCAACCTACTCGCGATTTTGTCGCTCCGTCAAGTTGTTGGGGGTCCGCGATATCAGAACGCTAGACGTGGTGGACGATTTTATCGGCGCGCACGGTGGCGCGCGAGCCGCCGAACAGCGGCATCAGCAGCTCGACCATGCCGTCGCTCGCGGTGTCCGACATCACGAAGCGCACGGTCGCGAGCACGCCGTAGGCGAGCGTGACGGTGTCGCCCTTGTGCAGGATCTCGTTGAACTGGCCAGTGGTCTCGGCCTCGCGAACCGCGTCGATGACCTTGGCCGGCGCACGCCAGATACGGCCGTCGTCGTCGGCGAGGATGTGGCGATGCCGGCATATGCCGCGGGCAAAACGAACCGCCGGGTCGCGTGCGGTGTTGATCGGGATCAGCAGGTAGCGCGGGAACAGCGGGTAGGCGCGTGCGACGAAGGCGCCAGCCCGGGTGGCGTGGCGCCTGTTGATCTGCGGCATGTACGGGTCGAGCCCGAAGCGGCGCAATTCTGTGTGGGCGGTGTATTCGGCGGCAGGCTCGGTCAGGATCGCCGCCCAATCCGATCGGGCCATGATTCGCCTCCGCGTGAGGTCATAGACTCGGAGGGCGCCGGTGTCGAGTACCCTTTGGTGTCAACGGCTTGGCATAACGGCGTAGCTTGTCCTGCCCAAGGTTCAGTGACGTGGTCAGCCGCAGCAGCCGGGCGAGCGGGCCGGGGACGTCGAGCTTGCCGTAGTGATATCGCTGGCAGGTCCGGGCGGAGAGACCGAACAGCTCCGCCGCCGTGATGGCATTGGTGATACCAAGCTCGCGGCAGAGCTGCTGGAATTCGGTCTGGCTCATCGGATAGGGATCCGGGATCGGAGCCTGCGGGGCGGTGGCCCAGCTGACGGTGACCTTGCGCGATATCCGAATGGCGCCGGGCATGATATCATACTCCTGTGGTGGACAGATTGTCATAAGATAGCGCGGGCCCTGCAAGCTTGTCGATAAGGCGATG
>Ga0207701_10000927_pt1 | contig 31063 bp, 15 predicted proteins | sample KBSSwiSSwithPhiX_FD_184294 | JGI IMG/M metagenome (GOLD analysis project Ga0207701, IMG submission 184294) | Switchgrass rhizosphere bulk soil microbial communities from Kellogg Biological Station, Michigan, USA, with PhiX - S5 (SPAdes) (version 2) | ecosystem: Environmental > Terrestrial >... | reverse complement strand
GTCGAGGGGCGGTTCATCGGCCGGCTGACGCCAGACTCAAACCGCTTCAACGGTGCCTTCCAGGCGGGTCAAGGAATCAGCAACACGGTCCAGAGTGGCAACGCGTTCAAGGTCTCGCCGCGACTGGGTGCCGTGTACGACCTGTCGGGCGGGAGCGGGACCACTATCCTCCGTGGCGGCTGGGGCATCTTCTACGACCGCCCGCAGGGCAACATGGTGTTCGACCTGGGCGGCAACGCGCCAGGCGTCCTCAGCTCCTCGGTCCAGTGGGGCCGGCTCCAGGATATCGGCGGCTCCGCGGCATCGTCAGACCCGAATGCCCCATTGGGTCTGAGCCCCACGGCCTTCGACTTCGATCCGCCGCGAGTCCAGCAATGGAACCTCGGCGTGCAGCACAAGCTGCCATACAACCTCGTGGCTGATATCGCCTACGTGGGATCCCATTCCGACCACCAGCTGCGGCAGGAGCAGATCAACTCGATCCCGCTCGGCGCCGCGTTCCTGACCAGCAATCAGGATCCGACCAAGGCCGCCAGCAACGTTCCCGGCTCAACCGCCTTGCCCAACGACCTGATGCGGCCCTACGCCGGCTACAACAACATCCGGATGTGGGACTACTCCGGGTTCTCCAACTACAACGCCCTGCAGGCGGGCGTGACGCGCCGCTTCGACAAGAACTACATGTACTCGGTGTTCTACGTCTGGAGCAAGGCGCTGACCATCAACAACGACGACTTCTCGGCGGGCTGGCCGTTCACGACAGACGATGCGACCATCCGCCACTACGACTACTCGTACGCGGCCTCGGACCGGCCGCACAACTTCGTCTTGAACGCGATCTACCGGACGCCGCACGTGAAGGACGGCGTCGCCGGCATGGTCACGAACGACTGGCAGATCTCAGGCGTCTACCGATATGCGAGCGGGCGGCCGTACGGGATCGGCTTCAGCATCCCAAACATCTCAAGCATCAACCTCACGGGCTCCGACTTCGGCGCGCGCGTGGCGGTGACTTGCAACCCAGGCAGCGGCTCGAGCAGCGATCCGTACAAACAGATCGACACCTCGTGCTTTGCGCCGCCGCAGCCGGGCAGCAAGGGTGACGAGTCGGCACGTTACTTCCTGCACGGTCCGGCGCAGAACAACGTGGACCTGTCGCTCTCGAAGCAGTTCGCACTCTATAAGAGCGCGAAGTTCGAATTCCGGATCGACGCGTTCAACGCGCTCAACCACACGCAGTTCACCGGCGTCAACGCGACGGCGAACTTCGCGAGCCTGACCGACCACACGATCACGAACCTTCCGTACGACGCAAACGGGAACCTCGTGAACAAGAACGGGTTCGGCACCATCAACGGGGTCAACATCCCGCGGACGCTGCAGCTCGTCACGCGCGTGACGTTCTAGCAAGAGAGGGGGCTCGAGGGCGCTCGCCCTCGAGCCTCGTTTTCAGATCCGCGGGGACTCCTTCCTGCACGGCGATCAGCTTCAGCGCGCCCCAATCGTCGCGCGAAGTGTCTCGACGAGTTCTTGCAGTTGACGGATCTCGCGCTGTTGTTCCTTGACCGCCTCGATCAGCAGTGAGGTCAGCCGGGCGTAGTCCACGCCCTTCGCATCGACGCCGTTCGCCTCCATCACCACGACCTCGGGAACGACGCCGTGAACGTCCTCGGCAATCAAGCCGATGTCGTGGCGGCCGCTGTCCTTCCAGTCGTAGGTCACGCCCTGTAGCTGCTGTACTTTCTGGAGCGCGCCGATCATCGGCGTGATGTTGGTCTTCCAGCGGCGGGAACTCGATTGCGTGAGCGTCCCGGAGTACGACAGGTTGCCTTCCACGTGCGCGTCGCCCTGCGAGTAGACGCCGTAGCCAGTGGGGCTCAGGCTGCTTCCGAAGACGCCGTAGGTCACCCCGGTTGACGCAGTCGCGAGTCCTTGCAGGCCTTTGGTGCCTCCCTGCGCGTAGACGCCGCTTCCGCTCGGGCTCTGGCTAACGAAGTATCCACCATAGGTCGATCCTGTCGCAGCGTTTGCGAGACCCTGCACGCCGACTCCGGTTGAGCTCGCGGCGGATGCATTGACGCCGTACGAGGCCCCCGATGAGTTGGTGGCTAGGGCATTGATCCCCGTGGCGCCGGCAATCGCGTCGATGCCAATGTTACCGGCCAGCGACCTGACGCCTATTCCGCCGGAACTCGCCGTCGCCGTGAAGAATCCACCGAAGGTCGCTCCGCTCGCGGCCGTGGCCGTGCCGGACACACCGGTTCCGCCCGTGCTCGCGCTCTGGCCGACGACCCCTGAGTTGGTGCCGGTGGTGGACGTCGCCGAGCCGAACACCCCGCGGCCGGTGGCGCTGGAGCTCACGCCGACAACACCAGACGCGGCGCCGGTCGGGGCTGTGTTCGTCCCGTTGATGGCGCCGGTGATTGCGGCGATGTTCACATTCTGCGAAGCCGTGAAGTTATTCGTCGTCGCCAGGCGCGGAACGACGGTCGTGTCGATCGCCACCTGCGTCGATCCACCGAGCGAGACCGAGCCGCCGCCGATCAGGCCGGTGCCGGGGGTGAGGGTGAGCGAGCTGTTCGCCAGCATCGTGTTGCCAACGCCGCCCGCTGCGATGCTGACGGTTACGTTGCCGCTCGTACCTCCGCCGGCGAGGCCGGCACCGGCAGTGACGCCAGTGATGCCACCGCCGCCGCCCGATGGCCACGCGGTTCGGCAGTCCGTGCCGATGCAGAGTCCGTCGGCTTTCACGTTGCCGACAACATCGACTGCTTGCGTGGGAGCAGGCGTGCCAATCCCGACTCCACCAACGGCGCGAATCAGGAACTGATCCGGGCCGCTTGAAGCGAACTGATTCACGAGGTCCGAGGAATCGGCCCAGACGAATGCACCGTGATGGTTTGCCGCCGCTCGCTGACCGGCGGCGAAACTGAAAGCCGCTGTGGCGGCATTGTTGTCACCACCGGCCACCGTTGCACTGATTCCGCTGGCCAGGTTCGCGTTGCCCCCGGCAATCGTCGCCGTCTTGCCGCTGGCGATATTTCCCGAGCCTCCTCCAATCGCCGTCTGCTCGCCGGCCGTGTTGCCCTGACCGCCTGCCACGGTTCCGTTCAGGCCCGTGACGGTGTTCGACTGGCCGCCCCCGATTGTCCCGAAGTGTGCGTTGACGGTATTGCGCCCTTCGGGAACGCTGTTGTCCCCGCCACCGCTGATCGTCGCACCAAACACAAACGGGCTGATACTGTTCCCATGACCACCGCCCAGAATGTTCGGCGTCGAACCGTCGGTGGGATTGAGGATGACGAATCCACCACCATTCGAGCCGAGGATGATCCTGTTTCCGTCATCGATGATTCGCGCAGGACCGACAGTGCCGTTGTCTTGAAACTTGGCGACTGTGTTCGGTGAGCCGAAACCGCCGAGCCCTCCGGCCGGTCCGCACCCGACCGTGCCATCCTGGCGCACACTCTGCACAGCAAAGCCGCTCGAGCACGTGCCGGTGACGCGCTGCTGAGTCGTCGTGAAGTCCACGCTCAGCGTACCCGTCCCGCCGAGCGCGACGGCGCCGCCGCCTGCCAGACCGCTAGCAGCGGGTGTACTCAACGTCACCGTGCTGTTCTGCAGCATGGCGTTCGTCACGCCAGCAGCGGGAATGCTGAGGCTCACGCTGCCGCTCGTGCCGCCACCTGTCAGGCCGATTCCTGCTGTGACACCGGTGATCGTGCCGCCTCCGCCCGAGGGCAGGTTTGTTAGCATCGAACCGTCGCCGATGAACTTCGTCGCCTTGACGTTGCCGTTAACGTCGAGCGCCTCAATGGGGTTCGGATTCAGAATCCCGACACTGCCGGCGGAAGTAACCGTTAACGCCTCGACGTCCAGGTTGGTGGCCGCAACGAAGGCCTTTCCGTCGGGCTTGTCGTTCCTGAAGTAGCCGCCAAAACCGGATGAACTCGCGCTGACGCCGGACACGCCGTAGCGGTTGCCCAACCCAAAGACTCCGGCAAAATCACCCGAGCCGTAGACGCCTTCCCCGTCCGGGCCTTTGGCCATCCCTACCACTGCACCACCAGTGATGTCTGGCGGAATCTCACCGAATACAGCCACTTGTCCGCCAGGAACGGAAGTGCCGAGGACGTGTAGTCTCGCGTTTGGCGCGTTTGTTCCAATTCCGATCAGAGATCCGTTGTCGAAGAGCTGCGAATCTCCCAGGGTACTCGGACCGGTGAACCTAGTGAGAAAACTCGGAGTACCGGTGCCGCTCAGCCCGCCAGCGGCGATTACCGACTCACAGTTCACCGAACCGTCCCCGTTCACTTCCCGAATCGCTTTACCGGTGACACAACCGCCGGTCACTCGCTTTTGAGCGGTGTTGAAGTCGACCCCCAAGGTGACGTTGCCGCTAGTGGCGCCGCCGGTCAGCCCGTCGGTTGCAGTAACGCTGGTGATGCCGCCTAGGGATGGCCACTCAGTACGGCAATCGGTGCCGATGCAGAATCCGTTTGCCTTGACATTGCCCGCAACATCGAGCGCCTGCGCCGGCCTGGTCGTACCAATACCGACCCCGCCCGTGGCGTGAATCAAGAACTGCTGGGGAGCGCTAGTATGAAAGAACGCCCGATGCCCGTCAGCGAAAAAGACTTCTCCGTCGGACCACACGAAACTGTTGTCATGATCCGCTTCTGCCATCCGGCCAGCCGTAAAGCTATAGTCGCCGCGGGCGGCATTCTCTCTACCGCCGGGGACGGTAGCGTAGTCCCCTATGGCCTGGTTCGAGAATCCACCAGCGACTGCCGCAAAGTACCCGCCCGCAAGATTGTCTTCACCACCCGCCACGGTTGTATTAGCCCCAGGGCCAGTACGATTGTTTACGCCTCCGCCGATGGTTCCTAGAAAGTCAGCAACGTTGCCTGCTCCTCCACCGATTGTGCCATTGTGGCCGATGATCTGATTGCGTATACCGCCGCTAATCGTCGCGCTTTCGACGCCGGCGGCCACGCTGTTGCCCATGGAACCGCCGATAATGTTCGCCGCGCCCCCTGAAGTGACTGGGAGAATCTGAAGCCCGCCCGTTGCTCCACCGATGATGACATTTGTGCCGTCATCCACGATCTGTGACGCGCCCAGTATTGAGGGAGTCAAGAACCTGGGAACAGAGTTCGGTGTCCCTGAGCCGCCGATTGCGCTGCCGCCGCCGCCTGTTGGCCACGCAGCGCGGCAATCGGTCCCGATGCACAGCTGGGCTCCTTTGACGTTGCCCGCTGCACTCACCCCGCCGGTGACATTCAGGATTCCGCCGACGCTCACGTTGGTGCCAACATCCATCCCGCCGGTGACATTCACATTCCCGGCGACATCCAGCATCTGTGTCGGGATCGTGGTCCCGATTCCGACCCGTCCCGTCGATGCGGAAATGAACAGTCGCTCGGTGTAGCTGTTGTCGACACCCGAGCGAACGAACAACCCCGCGCCAGTCGCGGGGAAAACGAACACGCCGTTGTTGCCTGAGTCCTGCAGATTCAGATGGCCGCGGACATCCAGCATCGACGTCGGCGTCGTGGTGCCGATGCCGACTCGTCCCGTCGATCCTGAGATGAACATCCGATCGACGTACGACGCATTGTCGGCGCCGGCTCGAAGAAATAGTCCGGCGCCGGTCGGAAATTGCATCACGGCGACACCGTTGTTGGTCGAATCGTCAAGATTGAACGGCCCCCGCACGCGAACACCACCCACGGCTCGAATCAGAAACTGATTCGGACCGCTCGTCGCCGTGGGAGTGACCGAGGAGTTGTCCGCCCACACAAACGATCCGTCATGATTGGCTTTGGCGCTCCGGCCTGCGGCGAAGCTGAACATGCCGGCGGCCGCATTCTGGAATCCTCCGGGAATCGTGGAGTACTGGCCGGTCGCGGCGTTTGACTGTCCGCCGCCGACGGTGGCGTAGACGCGCGTTGCCGCCGCACCGCCACTGTTGCCCGCTTGGTTGCTCTCGCCGCCGCTGACGGTGCCAAAGCTCTGCACGACACTGTTGTTTGCGTTGCATGGAGCGGGGAACGGCGGGCACAGGGCGCCATCAGGCCTGCTCTCGCCGCCACCCCCGATCGTCGCACCGGCCACACCAGTTGCGACCGAGTTGCCGCCGAAGCCTCCCACCATGTTGGGACTCGTTGCATTTGCCAGCACGTTGAGTCCGCCGCCGGTGACGCCGATCTTGACGTCGGTGTCGGCCGTGCATCCCCACGACGTGCCGTTCCATTTCAGCAACTGACCCGCTGCGCAGCTCCGGACGAGACCGATCGTCACGGTCGCACCGTCGGGACTCGCATTACTGGTCAGACCTCCTGTCGGGTCAGCAATGATTTTGAAGACCGGAGATGTCGGCGGGCCGGCCGCGGCTGCGAGTACCGCTGCTGATTGCGTCGTGGATGACGTCGAGGCTGCGATCGGTTGATTCATAGCCGCGGCGGTCTCGACGCTCTTGCCATCGTTCGACAGTGCGCTCAGAGGTGCCAGGGCATAGGGCACGCTCGCGAGGAACGAACGCGCCTGCTCGGCCTGACCGGCGGCCTGCATGCCGAGCCAGCGAGCCTGACCAGTGCTGAACAGATCCAGCGGCAACCCTGTCGGTAAGGTCGCACCGAGCAGCGCGATGAAACGTCCCTTCGCGTCCGCGGCGACAACCTGTGACTCCATCCACAGCGGTGCCTTGTCGGATTGCTCCTTGTAGAGCGCGAACATCACTGTCTGCTGGCCGGTCAGCGGCTTGCCCTTTTGATCGATCAGCTCGCCGCTGACTTGAATGAGGGCCGGAACTTGGTCCTGTGCGGCGACCAACGGCGCCGACAAGTGCGCGACAAGCAGCAGCGTTAACGCGAACAGTCTTCGAGCGAACATGGTCCGTACCTCCAAGCGTCCTCTGTGTTCCGGGAGTGAGTTGAGCTCCGCCCTGCAATCAAGACAGACGGGTTTCCAGAAGAGACGTCCACGCCGCACCGTTCACTCCTACCTGACGGCGAACGTGACGGTGTGCGTCACCGGGTCGGAGCCGGCCGTGAAACTCAGGCTGTAGCTACCGGTTCCGAACCCTTTGGTACTCAGGTTGAAGATGTACCCACTGAGCGAAGCGTCGTATCGAAAGTCGTTGTCGGGGTTTGCGTTGCCGGTGTCGTCGACCTGGATCGGCTCTTTCGTATCGATCAGCATCACGCGCAGCGCGTGCACGACGATGGAGGGCGACGAGAGATTGTTGCCACGACCGTCGCACAACTGAATTCTGATCGGATAGGCGCTGCCGCTCTTCTTTGCAGAATTCGAGTCGTAGAGTGGGCAGACCCCGTAGGAGACGGTGTACCGAGCGGCCGCTGACGCGATGTTCCCTGCTCCATCGACTGCCTGAACGGTCAGCGACGCCACACCCGCTGCTGCGGTATTGATGTTCGCGCCGCTTGGAACCGTGCCGGTGCACGAGACGATGCCAGACCCACCGTCCGTGCAGGCATAGCTCGTCGCAACGGCTTGGCCCAGAAGGTAGCTGCCGGCCGGCGAGGTGATCACGATTGTCGGCGGCTTTCTATCGACTCGGTTGCCGCCGATCGGTCCGGCCATTGCGCACTTGCCGGCCTTGTCACAGACCTGACGGCTGTCGGTTGTCGCGTTGCTCGTCTCGGTCTCTACGGCAACGTGAGTAGACAGTAAGAATGACGCATCAGCCAAATTGGCCAAACCGGAATGCGCGTCACCCGCAGTACACGCGACCGTCGTGTCCGATGCGTGCCACTGTCCGTCCGGGGCACTGCACGCAATCACTGGCGGTGTGATATCGCGCTTGATAGTGACGGATGCCGAGGATGTTCCACCGCCGCTCGTGGCCGTGCAGGTGAACGTCATGCCGGCAGTATCGAAAGTGACCGTGGCGGGTCCACACCCGGACGAGGATCCGATTGGCGATTCAGCGTCGGTGACCATCCAGCTCACGCCGACGTCACTCGCGTACCAGCCACTGGCCCCGACGGTGCCAATGACAGTCGGAGTGATGATCGGAGGCGTCCTGTCGGCAGGCGAGAACGACGTGACCAATGCATGATCATCAACGACGAAGATGAACTCCTGCCTGACCCCACGCGACGCCATGCCTGACATTTCATGAACATCGATCGTGTCCGCACTGGCGCCACCGGTTTCGACCGTCAGCCTGTATGGCTCTGGAGACGTGAGCGTGTCCAAACCATAGGCGTCTATGACGTAGGTTCCCTTCACATAAGGGATGGTTATGGTCTGAGGCTCAGTCCCGATTCCGGTATAGCTCCCGCCGGGAATTTCGTTAATGACACCCCCCGTCGCAGCGTCCAGTCCGGTTCGATGGCCCTGTTCATCGGTCAAGACGATATTCACGGGTGAGTGAGCAGTAACGTTCACGTTGCACGTTGCGGTGTTTGCACCGAGAACGTAGTCATCGGTTCCGTTCGTGGCGACTTGTGAGGTTGACGTCGCGTGCAACTGGAGGGACTGGATCGGTTTCGGAATCTGGACGCTCGCGCCGACGGGCGCACCGTCCGCCGTCTTGTAGATCTCGATCTGCACGCCGGTTTGCCCCGGCTGATGTACGAGCGCGATCACGTCACCGCACGGGCTGAACTGCCAGTAGGCCGCGGTCTCGCCGTTGAGGGATATCGAGCGGAGCAACGAATGTCCAGGCCCCTTCTCGAGATTGACGAGATTCCATTGCACGGCCGTCTGAGGCGTTTGCGCGCTGACGTAGGCGTAGACGAAGCGACTGTCGTTGGGACCGAAGCCCCAGCCAATGATGCCGAAGGGATCCTCGCCAGTGATCGGCGCTCCCGCCAGGGAAGGAATCGATTCGTCGCTGTACTGAACCGTGCCCGTGCGGGCGTCGATTACGGTGAGACTCGTCTTTCCGCCGCCGCCGACGTATGCGTAGGAAAGATAGCGACCAGACGGGCTGAACTGGATCCGAGAGCTATGCGTGGAGGCCTCTAGACCCGGCCACGCGGGGATCTGTGGCGTTGCGCGCGTGAGATCGTAAAGCGTCACATGGTCGATCGACGCGCCTCCTGAATCCTGGACCGAGTGGGTCACGAAACGATCGTCATCGGGACTGAAGCCCCAGAATGCCGCTTGTATATTCGTCAACACGACGTGACCGTCCGAGACACGCTTGACGGTGACGTTCGCCAACGTGCCGGTAGCCGTCGAGGGATCGACCTGATATTTGCCGCCGGGAGACACTCCGCCGCTGCTGACGGCGAGGTCGACGCCCGGGGCGGTGTTCACGTACGCGCCCGTGCAGCACGCCGCCGGCGGCGGTGGAGGTGGAGGAGCTGTGCATGCGGCAGTGTTCGCACCGAGCGGATGGTCGACGCCATTTGCCGTGGCAACGTGCAAGGCCGCAGTCGCGTGCAGTTGGAGCGATTGGAATGGGCTCGAAATCTGCGCGCCCGTTCCGGCCGATGACCCGTCGTTCGTCTTGTAGATTTCGACCTGCACGCTCTGCTGTCCCGGCTGATGCACGAGCGCGATCACATCGCCGCATGGGCTGAACTGCCAGTAGGCAGCGGTCTGGCCGATGAGCGAAAGCGACTTGACCAGTGGGTGTGCGGGGCCCATCTGCAGGTTGACGAGATTCACCTGGACGTTCGACTGTCCCGTCACGAAGCCGTAGACGAAGCGGCTGTCGTCCGGGCCGAAGCCCCAGCCAACGGTACCGAAGACATCCTGGCCCGCGATCGGTGCACCCCCTGACTGGGGAATCGAAGTCGTGAACCGTTTCGTGCCTGTCTGAGCTTCGACGATCGTCAATTGCGTCTGACCGCCGCCGACGATGTCCGTGTAGAACAGATAACGACCTGAGGGGCTGAACTGGATCCGGGCGGTGTGTGTAGAGTCACTGCTCGACCAGACGAGCGGGGTCGCGCGCGTGAGATCGTAAAGGCCTACCTGGTGAATCGACCCGAATCCTGCTGACAGATCGAGCCAGTGCGCGACGAACCGATCGTCGTCCGGGCTGAAGCCCCAGGACGCGGCCTGGATGTTCGCAAGCACGATGTGACCGTCTGACACTCGCTTGACGGTGAGGCTCGCTAAGCCGAGAGGCGCTGCCTCCGTCTCGACCTTGTACTTGCCCGACGGAGACATCCCTTGCGTATTGCCGATGGGGATCCCTTCGGCCGGGTTCACATAATCGCCTGTGCAGCATGCCGGCGGTGTCGATGGCGGAATCGTGACGACGACGTTGGCAAACCTCGTGTTGTTGCTGATCGCGGTTATGCCGGTTATCAATAGCTGATACGTTCCGGGTGCAGGCGAACCTGAGGTCGAAATGATCAGGCTCGAGAACACGGTTCCGCTCGACGGGACCGTGACGTGGTTGAGAGAAAGCGCAGCGGTCACACCTGTAGGCAGTGCGCCGGTGACAGTCAGGTTGACGACTTCACTGACCCCGTTCGTAGATTGCAGCGAAAGGACCGAGGTCAGATTCGAGGGGGGTTGGAGAGATGTCGGAGCCGCAACAATCGAGAAGTCGAGAGCGCTGACTGTCAGGGGCGTCGATCCTGAAATGTTGCCGGAGACGGCTCGAATCAAGGTCACGCCGTAGTTCAGGCCCGATGCCAGACCCGTCGCGGTGATGGTTGCGACGCCCGGCGTGTCCGATTGCCACGTGACGATGTTCGTGACGTCCCGCTTACTGCCATCGCTGAACGTCCCGAGCGCCGTGAACTGCTGCGTGGCGCCCTTGCCAATCGCAAGATTGAATGGCGACACGGCAATCAATGAAATCGTCACGGGGGTTGGAGCGCTCGGACCGATCTTCGTCACGAAGACGTCATTGCCTCCTGAGGCGGGCTGCGGGGGACCGACAGATGGAAAATCGGTCGAGTCGGTCTCGCCTGTTACATACACATTGCCGAGAGCGTCCATCGCTATCCCTTCGCAGCGCTCACTGCCAGTGCCGCCGAGATAGCTGGAGTAGATCAGCGTCGATCCAGCCGCGTTGAACTCCGCCACGAAACCGTCTTCGAGGCCGCCAAATGCCTGGAACGGATTCGCGAGAGGAAAATTGGTCGATAGCTTTCCCGTGTTTGGATTCGTCTGGGTGTAACCGGCCACGTAAGCATTTCCTGAGGAGTCCACGGCAATTCCAGCGCCAGTGTCGCTGCCATTGCCACCGAGGTATGTCGAGTACACGAGAGCGGAACCAGCGGCATTGAGTTTCACGACCACAGCGTCGGTACCGCCCCCGCCATGTGTCTTCTGGAACGCGTTTGCGGTGGTGGGAAACGTTTCGTCATCGACTGTACCCACGACGTACGCATTTCCGGACGCATCGAGAGCGATTCCCCGAAGCCCGCCGCTGCCCAGGTACGTGGAATAACTCAGCGCCGAACCGGCGGCATTGAGCTTTGTGACGAACCCCTCGCCGCCAGAGACGGTTGCCAGATAGGTTGTTTGGAAAGCACCTGGCGTGGTGGGAAAGTCTGGGGAGCTGGTCGTTCCAGCTACGTACGCGTTGCCGGCGGAGTCCAGCGCGATCGCGTTGCCATACTCATACGACTCGCCGCCAACCGAAGTCGAGAAAACGAGCGCGGAGCCGGCAGGATTGAGTTTCGTCACAAAGACATCCGCCCCGCCTCCGAAGGTTGCCTGCAACGCATTCGCCGTCGGAAAATCAGGGGAAGCCGTGTACCCGGTCACATAGGCGTTTCCGGTCGAGTCGACGGCTATTCCGTAGCCTTCCTCGTCGTTGGAGCCGCCAAGATACGTTGAGTACACGAGCGCGGAACCGGCAGCGTTGAGTTTCGCCACAAAGACGTCCTCGACGCCGCCAAACGCCGGCTGCAAAGCATTCGCTGTAGGGAAATTGGCAGAAAAGGTCAACCCCGTCACGTAGGCGTTTCCAGCGGAGTCAACCGCAATTCCTCCCCCGTCGTCGTAGCTGCCGCCACCGAGGTAGGTCGAGTAAAGCACCGCGGACCCATCGGCGCTGAATTTCGTGACGAACACGTCCTCATTGCCGCCGAACGTTGACGGCAGCCCAGTCGCAATCGGGAAATCTGAGGAAGTGGTGAACCCGGTCACATACGCATTGCCTGACGCGTCCACCGCGATGCCTTTAGACAGGTCGTCTCCACTGCCCCCGATGTGAGTGGAGTACACCAACACAGGATCGATGACGAGAGCGTGATGCGGATCGTACGAACCGAGCTCGAATCCCACCGCCGTCCCGCCCTTGAGCGTGTAATGACCGTCTACGACTTGTCGAACGCCGGCGACTTCTTGGTAGACGGTCGGCTTGTGCCAGCGGATTTCACCCGCGGCTGTGTGCAGCCGCAATTCGCCTTGTGAGTCGATCGCGAGCTGTTCGGCTCCAGCGAAACCAAGCCTGATGGCTGATGGGTCGGCGCCCGGGGCGACGACGAAGTCGTACTCCAGTTGTCGCTGGGTCCCGTAGTAGACGAGGTCTATGCCTCTGTACACACCTTCGAAACGGACCTTGCCGTAGTTGACGATGTTCGTCCGCCACCGCTTCGGATCGTTGCCGAGGAAGTAGTTGCTCTTGCCGGACATCTCGTCGAGGCCGACTGCACTCGCGACGGGAGTCGAGCCAAGGAGCTGCATCCGTATAATCGCGTTTCGCGTCGAAGACGATGCGGCGCGACGATGCGCCTTTGGAGCCGAAGCGCGAAGTGACTCAGCTTGGACGCCCGGACCCAGCGACATGACAGCTTCAGTTCCGGTGAGGAACAAGGAGTACCCGCTTCCCCTGGACAGAAACTGGACGCGGGGATCGGCCTGACCTTGATTGACCTCAAAGCTCAGTGGAACCCTGGCATAGGTCTCGGCAAGCTTCATCGACCGCGCGTTCGAGCCGGGAGCGGGTACTAGTTCCGGTTTGGGCCCTTCGGACCTGGTTCGGTGATCCTGAGCAGCCACGACGCTGAGAAGAAGCGCAGCGACGACGAATCGGGTGTGGTGGACTTTCACGACTGGTCTCCGAATTGACTTTCCAGACGGCGTCAGGCGCGGGTTCCGTCCGCGACCGCCCGCGAGCGGTTTTGAAACCGTCTCCCTGGCATCTACAAAGGCCCCATCTCCAACCTGTGGCATACTCGGGCCATACTCCGAGCCAATTGCCAAGCGACACTGAGTTCTGTTCCGGGAACGTAAGTGCGAGACGGGACCGCTGTCCTCAACGGCGTCCAAAAGAAGTCTGAAAGTTTTCTAAAGGTGCGCGAATGCCGGAAGCGAACCACATATTCGCGTTTGGCCTATTCCAGATCGACGCCGCCGAGCGCCGGCTCACCCGGGACGGTACTCCTGTACCCCTGACACCCAAGGCCTTCGACCTGCTGCTGGTCCTCGTCGAGCAGAGTGGACACCTCGTCACCAAGGACGCCCTGATGCAGCGCGTCTGGCCAGACGTCGTCGTCGAGGAAGCCAACCTGGCCGTACACATTTCCGCCGTGCGGCGGGCGTTGGGGGATCGGAACGGCGACGGTCAGTACATTGAAACCATCCCGAAGCAGGGGTATCGATTCAGGGAGCCGGTCAGCAGAGTCGTCGCGCGGACGGGTGAAGTTCCTGCGGTTGAAGCCCCGCCTCCCATCGTTCCCCCCGCGGCTGCTTCAATTGAGGATCTGCGGCCGGTGGCGGCGAACACGCGGTTGGGGCGCCGCGCATTCCGGTATGGCTTTGTCGCACTCGCCGCTGCGGCGGCGGTCGTTGTTGTCCTTGCCTACAAGGCGAACGCACTGCACCCAGGCGCACCAAATCGGCCATCGGTCCGGTCGATTGCGGTGCTGCCGCTCAAGAATCTGTCGAGCGATCCGGAACAGGAGTACTTCAGCGACGGCATGACCGACGAGCTGATCACCGAGCTCGCCCGGATCGCGGAGCTGCGAGTCATTTCCCACTCGTCGGTCGGACGCTACAAGGATTCGCAGCGGTCGCTGCCGGAGATCGCGCGGGAACTCGGCGTCGATGCCATCGTCGAAGGGTCGGTCAGCCGCTCAGGCGATCGCGTGCGAATCACGGCCCAGCTGATCGATGCCCGCACCGACACCCACCTCTGGGCGGACATGTATGAAGACGACGTCCGCGACGTTCTCGCGCTGCAGGACCGGGTGGCGGCGCGTATTGCCAGCCAGATCGGCGTCAAGCTGACGACGGGGGAACAGGCCCGCCGAGTGAGCGTGCATGTCGCGACTCCAGCGGCGCATGAGGCGTATCTGAAGGGCACGTTCTATTCGAACAAGTTGAGCTGCGTCGGCTTCAGGAAGGCAGCGGAGTACTTTGAGCAGGCCGTCGCTGCAGACGTGGCGTACGCCGCAGCGCATGCCGCGCTTGCGGATACCTACCTGCATCTGGGCGACTGGCAGTGCTCACCGCAGGCGGAGATGTTTCGCAAGACGAGGGTGTCGGCGGCCAAGGCGCTTGATGTCGACCGAGGTCTGGCGGCAGCTCACGCGGTGCTCGGCGACCTCGCCTTCCGCAAGGACTGGGACTGGCCCAGGGCCGACGCGGAATTCAGGCGCGCGACCGAGCTGGAGCCGAACGACGGGCACATCCGCGCCCCGTACGCCATTTTTCTCGTGGCCATGGGCCGACAGGAGGAGGGCTTCGCCCAAATCGAGAAGGCGCGCGAACTCGATCCGGTCTCGGAACGGACGAACGTCGTCCTGAGCTACCTCTTCTACCTCAGTCATCAGTTCGATCGCGGCATCGAGCAGGCGAACAAGACCCTCGAGTTGTACCCGTTTTCGGGCTCGGCGTATCACTGGCTCGGCCGGTCGTACCAGCAAAAGGGGATGAACGATCGTGCCGCTGCCGCCTACCTCCATACGCCCCCTGGTCCGGAGTCGCCCTGGCTAGTGGGTGCGAAACGCGCGTACGAGAAGGGAGGGTTGCGCGGTTTCTGGCTCTACCAGCGCGCGAGAACCGAGGAAGGCAAACCACTCGACTCATGCTGGGACATGGTGTACATGGCCCACCTGAAAGAGAAGGCACGGACCCTGGACCTTCTCGAGAGTGGAGTGCAATCCCACTGCGACGGTCTGCAGTTTTTGCGTGTCGACCCGCTCTACGACATCGTCCGTGACGATCCCCGATACGAGGCGCTGCTCGAGCGCATGCGCCTGAATACCCCCGCTCGGTGATCCAGCCGCATGGCGGCGTCAAGACTCGTTATCTTCCGCGCAAGACGTGGTCGATGTCCTTCAGCAGGGCATCGAAAGTAGTCCGACGTCCGGCGCCGTAGGCGACGGCCCACCGATCCGGACCAAGCCGCGCACGAACCTCCCGCTGCGATTGTTCCTGGAGGTCGTGCACCAACTTGAGCACAACCGTGGCGCCTGTCCGTTCGCTGACGGAGTCCCGAGCGCCCAGGATCCGCGCGGCCCACGCGTCGTCGCCTTTGAGTACCGCGGCGGCGACAAGAGGGACCAGCGTGTATGCGAACGCGTACTTGTCCTGAAGATCCCTGATGAATGTCAGGCTCTCACGCACCAGGGCGATCGCCTCATCGGCATTCCCGCGCCGCACCGCTACGATGGCGCGAAGATACAACCCCCAGGTCAGGAACCACGGACCGGCCTGTCGAAACACGGGCATGGCCTCGTCGAGCAGCCGTTCCGCCTGGACGGCATCGCCGGTGGCAAGCGCGACCGACGCCATCCCGCTGAGCGCATTCCCGTGGCCCCACGGGATCGCTCGCGACCGGAACCCTTCAACCGCCACGGCAAACCGGTCACGCGCCGCGTTGAAGTTGCCACAGGCGTGTTCGATGCGCGCGAACAGATCCTCCAGCCGGACCGCCGCGTCCATGTCGGCGGCGCGGGAGAGTTCGAGCGCGCGGGCAAGCCCGGTGCGCGCTCGCTCCAGTTCCCCTTGCGTGTACCAGAGCACTGTCGCTCCTTCAAGTGCTCTCAACTCGGCGACGGGCGGAAGAGACGGCAAGTCCAGGATCTCTTGATGCCACTGAAGGCCTTCGGCGGCATATCCGCGAATCAACCAAAAATATCTCAGCCCCCAGGCGATGTCGGACGCTTCGACATGGCGCCGGCGATCGATGAGCCACCTCAATGCGCAGCGGTAGTTCTCGAGATCATCACGCACGCGATCCAACCACTCACCCTGCGCAGGTCCCACCAGCCCCTCTGCGGCGAAGGAGGCCTCACCCGCGCAGTGGCGCGCCAGCGCCTCCAGGGCGTCGTCGCGTTCGCCCGACGCAGTTAGCTCCTGTGCCGCGTATGCCCGCACGGTTTCAAGCATCTCGTATAGCGGACGAGCCGCCACGGAGGTCCCTGATCGTAGAAGAAGACTCTTGTCAATCAGGCCGCCCACGGCGTGGACGACATCGGCGCTCGCGGCCGATGCAACGTCACGATCGGCAAGGACCACCGCGGCCGCGTTGATCGAAAAGCGACCCGGCAGCGCGCTGAGGCGGCGGAAGGCGCGCTGCTCGTCAGGGCTCAGGAGCCGATAGCTCCAGGCGACCGTCTCATTCATCGTCTGGTGGCGTTGCGGGAGATCGCGTGGGCCGACCGTCGACAGCAGGGTGCCACGTGTAAGTTGGCGAAGCAGGTCGTCCACGCTCAGCGTCTTGATCCACGGAGCCGTCAGTTCGAGAGCGAGCGGCAGCGCATCGAGGCGCCGACAAATCGCCGTCACGACGGGAGCATTCGCGGACGTGAGGCGAAAATCGGGTTGCACGTCTCGAACCCGCTCCACGAAGAGTCGCACCGCTGGAGCGCGTGCCAGATCAGCGAGTGACTTCGCATCCGGTCCTGCCTCGAACTCGAGAGGTCCGACGGCATACTCGCGCTCGCCTCGCACATGGAGCGGGGCCCGGCTGGTGACGAGCAGTTGGAGCGATGGGACTGACGTCAGGAGATCCGCGACCGGGACGGCCGCGTCCAGGACGTGCTCGAAATTGTCGAGCACCAGCAACGTCGGGTGATTCTGGCACGCGAGACGCGCGCGCTTCGGCAAATCGCGTGCGGTGACGTCGACCAATCCGAAGGCCTCGGCGATCGCTGACTGGACGAACGCCGGATCACGAATGGCGGCCAACGGTACGAAGACCACGCGGGTTGCCCCTTCGTCCGCGATCGCGCGTGCAAGCTCCAGCGCCAGGCGTGTTTTCCCGACGCCACCAGGCCCAATGAGCGTGATGAGGCGTGCGGCGGGATCGGCGAGCCACTGACGCAGTGTCCGTACGTCCGTATCTCGACCGAGAAGAGCCGTCAGTGCCACGGGCAGGGAGACCCGCGTCAATTCATCGACCGCCGTGGCCTGAGCCGGTGCCCGCGCGCTTCCAAAAAACGCGTCACGGGCCGCACCCGTCAGGTCGAGCGCCGCGGACAACGCACGCATGGTCTCGACATGGGGGCGCCGGCGTTCTCCACGCTCGAGCGCGCTCACCGCATGGACCGACAGCCCCGCAATCGTCGCGAGCTCCTCCTGCGTGAATCCCGCCGCTTCGCGGAGCGCCTTGAGTTGTGCGCCAAATGACCGCGGAGCGGCGACGTTCATAGCCCATCTTACCGCCGCGTTCGTGCGAGATGTACTCGGTAGCTGATTTCAGCAGTCTTGGTCGGCGGCCGCGCGCCAGAGGTGCAGTCCCGCGTAGCCTCGCCACGGCCGCCAGGCATCGGCGCGTGTTTCGAGTGCTCGGGCTGAGAGCGGAGCATCACTCGAAGACGCGACACGTCGAAGGACGAGATCCCCGGCGAGAAACGCGTCCGGTTCCCCGAGCCCCCGCAGCGCCACGTACTGGGCAGTCCAGGTTCCGATTCCCGGCAGCGCCGTGAGCGCGCCGATCACATCGTCGGCAGAGCCGCTCAGGTCGAGACCATCTTTGACGGCGCCCGCCAGCGCACGAAGAGCGCCGATGCGCGCGGACGTCAGACCAAGGCCGTCGAGATCCGCGAGGGCGAGCGCCGCCGGAGAAGGGAACAGGTGCGTGAGGCCGGGCTCCCCAGTGGAAACCGCGTGACCGGTACGCTCGACCAGTCGTTCGGCGAACGTGCGACCGGCTGCCACGCTGACCTGCTGACCGAGCACAGCACGGACGGCGCACTCGAATGGGTCCCAAGCGCCTGGAATCCGCAGCCCCGGGTGGGTGCGGACCATGGGTGCGAGCAACGGATCGTGCTCGAGTGCCGACACGATTCGTCCTGGATCGGCTGCCAGGTCGAACATGCGCCGTGCCGTTGAGGACAGGCTGAACAGCGCACCCGGCGCCGCGCCGCGCACGCGCAATTCCAGCGTGTTCTCACCCGCAAGTGGACTCACCCGGACGACGGCGTGACCCGCGCCGCACGCGACGGTGCGAGCGTACCCGCAATCATCGACGCGCTCCACGCCGGCGAGTGCGCGACTCGCGAGGAAGCCCCGCATGTGCTCCCAATCGTAGGGAGGCCGGAAGGCCATCCTGAGGGCAACTTCCTCCCCGCTGACCGCCGGTGCCGAACGACGCCGGCGTCGCAGTTGCTGCGGGGTCAGTTCGTAGGCGCCGCGAAACGCGTCATTGAATCGCCTGATGCTGCCAAACCCGGCGGCAAGTGCGGTCTCCGTGATCGGCAAGTCGGTTTCATCGAGCAGCCGCTTCGCAAAGTGCAGACGCCTTGTCTGGGCGACGGCGATCGGTGACGCGCCGACGTGTTCCATAAAGAGCCGATCGAGGTGACGCATGCCGATCCCCAGGCGTGCGGACAGGTCTTCCACCGAACCATCGTCGAGACATCCGTCGTCAATCAGGCGGAGCGCACGTCTCACGATCGCGGATGTACCGAGCCACGCCGGGCTGCCTGGCGCGGCTTCCGGCCGGCAGCGCAAGCACGGACGGTAGCCGGCTTCGGCCGCGGCTGCCGCGGTCGGATAGTAGCGGATATGTATACGCTTCGGACTGCGCACCGGGCAGATCGGGCGGCAGTAGATGCCCGTCGACGTGACGGCGATGAAGAACCTGCCGTCGAAACGCGGGTCGCGGCTGGTTCGCGCACGATCGAGCGCGAGGACGTCTAGGCCGGAGATCTCCCGCATCGCTGACACCATACGTCAATCTCCGTTCGTCGACTCGCCGTTTTCGGACGTGAACGCTTGGGGCGCCCCTCGTTCGCCAACGCCACGGCCTACCGATTCGAGGCGACGCTAAACCGCGCGGTCCTGACGGCATGACGCGTGCCGGATTGCGCGTTTACTTCCAGCAGGTACTCTCCCGGTGACAGGTGCGTTAATGGCAGCCTCACCTCGAAATCCGCTGAGCGGTTGCCCGAGAAGCTCTCGACCTCAAGCATGCTCTCGTAATTGCTCGCGACGGCATTCTGTTCGTTCCTCACGCTCGCCGTCATCCGCACCGGCGCGATTCGTCCCTTGCCTCCCTGGTAGATCCGAACAAAAACGGCCACGTCATCCGACGCAAGGAAGCGCCGGTGAGTCGTCGGCACGCCGGGCACAAGATCAGAAAGGAATTTGTCGCGCACCGGAGGTGCGGGCCGGCGTTGCAGGATCAATCCAGATGCCGATAACGGATCCTTGGCGAAGTCCGGTATGTCGACGTCGACGAACACGCTGCCGGCCTTTCCTTCAGACGTTGCCGCGATATGGAGCATGTATCGTCCAGGCCGCAGGGGGAAGTGGCCGGGAAGGTCGGCTCCGGTCGCCGTTCCGGTGGCCGGCGCTATCGTCACGGTCTGACGGAGCGCGCCGTGCGGCTTTCCCTCAGAATCGTAGGCCGCCGTCGTGAGTGCGACGTCTCTCGGCGTTGTCGCAACATCCGTCGGAGCGATTCGCGTGGCGAGTATCACTTCCGCTTCACGACGCCCTGATACGGCAACGGGCGCAACCGCCGTGTAGATGGGCAACTCGCCGCTGGGAATGCCGTTGATCGTCTCGGCAGGCGCATTCTTGGAAGGCGGATAGTAACCGTTGCGTGTGTGGAGCTGGACGCCCGGGCGATTCACCTTCACTTCTATCTTGTGAAAACCTTTCTCGTTCGACGCAGGTGTCCGGAATCCGATGAAATAGTACGTGCTGCTCTCGCGAAATGCGTCGGCCACAGAGGACGCGGGATCATTCGTGAAGGCCACGGCGCGGCCGCCCGTGCTTTCGGCAAACGAGTAGAGCGACTCCTTCGCGACCATCGATCCGTCCGCTTCGAGGCCGTGTGCGTCATACGCGTACACCGTGACGTTGGCGCGCTGCAGATCGCTGAAGAGCCGCACGAGGTCCGTACTCTCGCTCCGGGACGAGGGAACGCCGATTTCGCCAAATGTGAACGCCCTGCCGCCGGAGATAAGTATGAGGATCTTTCGTCCCGGCGGCGCGCTGGCCAGGGTGGACGCAACGGCCGCGAGCGATTCGACGTCGCACGATCGGTGGCGGGTATCGCAGACTACCGGAGGCCCCATGGATCCCGTCGTTTTCGGCGTGTAGGACTCAATCGCCTGCACGAGCCGAGATCGATCCGCCGTGAAATTCTGCGCCCGGCCGAGCAAGGTGAACACAACCGCCGCAAGATCCCCAGGCCCCAACTGATCCACCGCATTGCGCGCGATCTGCTTCGCCCGTTGGGTCACGTCCGGCTCGAGCTTCGCGTACGCGTCGTCCATAACAATCGCGACAAGACGGCGAGTCTCGGCGTTCGACACGACGTCCAGTGGCGCGTTCCGCATCCATGGAGCGATGTCTGAGACGGGGGCAGGTACATCAACGGGCGAAAACGCCACGATTGCCTGGGGCCGGCCCTTGTCGAGGATCGTGAAATCCTCCGCGGTCAAGCCGCGAACCGGGTGGCGATCCTTGTCGAGCACTGTGACATCGAGCTGGACGACGTCGATGCTGGTGCGAAAGACGGGAGGTTGCTGAGTTGCCGGAAGCGGCTGCCGCTGCGGCAAGGCGACAACAGTGACCGCGATCGCAAGCGCACCAATCCGGATCATGTTTACACCACGCCTGTTTTCTTCATCACCGCCAGTGCCGCGGCGAGCGGTCAGCCACCGAGTCAGTGCTTCGCGAACATCTCCTGGACGTCCTTCTTGAATGCCGCGCGGCTCGCGGGGCGGCTATAGAACATGTGGCCGCCAGGGTATTCGTGCACCTGCACGCGTGAGGGATCCCCCATGTCCGGCATCTGATCGACGGTCAGAATCGACGCCATGAACGGGCACGACAGATCGTTCCAGCCGTGCGCGATCAGCACCCGCAGCTTGAAATCCGCGGCAATCGACTGACGCAAGTCCGGCACCGCGCCCGTACGCAGTGCAGCGCTCGAGACGTCCCACGCGGCGTTTACTTCGTAGCTGAGCGCGTTGTAGCGGGCTTCGACCTTCCATCCCACCACCCGCGTCACGAAGTCGACCATCGCGGTCGTCGTCGGCGCGATGATGCTGTCGAGCAGCGGATCGTTGCCTCGCTGGCCGGGCGAGAACGGGAACGGATCGAACGCCGTGACGTTGGAATCGTAGACGCTGCCGATCTTCCCGCCTTCGCGCGCCACCTCGCGCAGGAACGCGCCGATCTCGACGCGACCGCCCGCGCGCCGCACGAATGCTTCGTCGAGCCCCGTCAGCTCGGTGACGCGCTTGACGAGACGCGCGGTCGCCTGCGGATCGGAGCGTCCCTTCAACAGGTCCTGCGCGTAGTCGCCCCGCGCGTACGCGATCACCCCGGCGATCGCCGCGGGCGTCAAATTGTCGGTCCGCTCGAGATGCGCCGCCGCCATCGACGGCAGCGTCACGATCCACGCCATCGGCGAGAGATCGCCGTTCTCGTCGATCGTCGGATTGAGATACGGCGAGACGAGGACCACACCGTTCATCGCGACCCCGAGCTGTGACTGCAGGTAGCGCGTGATGCGCGGACCGCGATAGCCGCCGTAGCTCTCGCCGACGAGATATTTTCTCGAGCGCAGCCGCTCATTCTTCAGCAACCAGTCGTAGATGACTCTCGACAGGTAGTGGATGTCGTTGTCGGTGCTGTAGAACTCTTTCTTGGTGTCGTCTGCGTTGAGATACGACCGGCTGAAGCCGGTGCCGACCGGATCGAGGAACACCAGGTCCGTGAAGTCGAGCCACGTCCCGGGATTGTCGGTCAGCGTCGCTTCCGACGGACTGTCGCCCTCCTCGCCGAACGGTACGCGCTTCGGACCGATTGCGCCCAGGTTCAGGTAGACGGACGCCGCGCCAGGACCTCCATTCAGCGCGAACGTCACCGGCCGGTCGCGCCCTTCGATCACGTATGAGGTGAAGACGACGTCGGCGCTCTTCTTGCCGTCCGCGGCGTAGACGGGCAGAGTGCCCACCGTCGCCGTATACTTCAGCGGCCTGCCATCGAGCTGGATGGTCTGATCCACGTGCGCATCGGCCGGCAGCGGCGGCCGCATATCGGCCGGCTTGTCGGCGGCCTTCTCCGCTGGCTTCGACTGGACGGCCGTCGCAGGAGTCTGCGCCATTGCCACGCACGTCCACGCCGCCATGGCGCAAACCGTGACGCGCGCGATGCGGACGGGCGCCTGCCATTGATCTCTGAGTGCGGTCATGCGATTAGCATATCCAATGTTCGGGCAGCATCCGGATTGCGAGCCATCGCACCATGCAGCGCGAACGATTATAGTGACGGGCGAGGCCACAAAATTTCGTCGCTGACAGATGGCCGCTGGTGAACGGAACAATGAAGCGCATCCTGGTGATCGACGTAGGCGGCACGAACGTCAAGGTGTGCCTGTCGGCGCGCAAGGCGCCGTTGAAGATCCCGTCCGGCAAATCGATGACCGCGGCCCGCATGGCCGCCGCGGTGCACAAGGCCACCGACGGGTGGACCTACGACGTCGTGTCGATTGGGTACCCGGGCGCCGTCAAAAACGGCAGGCCCGCGCATGAACCTCACAACCTCGGTGGTGGGTGGATGCGCTTCAACTACAAGAAGGCGTTCGGTGTACCGGTAAAGATCATCAACGACGCCGCGATGCAGGCGCTCGGTGCGTACGCCGGCGGTCGAATGCTGTACCTCGGACTCGGTACAGGCCTCGGCTCCGCGCTCGTGGCGGATCGGGTTCTCGTTCCGCTCGAGCTCGCCCATCTGCCATATCGCCACGGCTGCACCTACGAAGACTACCTGGGGGTTCGCGGCCTCGTCCGACTCGGACGCAAGAAATGGACTCGCCACGTGCAGACAGTCGTGTCGATCCTGCAGGCCGGCCTGCAAGCCGACTACGTCGTGCTTGGTGGAGGGCAGACAAAAGAACTCGAAACGATTCCGCGCGGGGTCATCCTGACCACGAACCAGAGCGGCATTCGTGGCGGTTGCCGTCTGTGGGACGACAACTCCGATCGTCAGCGCCGGCGGTCGTGAAGGCCTTGCCTCGGGTTGAATGAGGGGGACAAGATGGTTGGTACGACAGAGCGCATCAAGATTGGACCGCTCGAAATCAGGTTTCTGCTCGAATCCAAGGCGACAGCGGGTTCCCTGGCGATGTTCGAATTTGACGTGCCCGCCAACGCCCGTGTGCCCATTGCCCATAGCCACGACGGCTACGAGGAGACGATCTACGGCCTCAAGGGTATGTTGACATGGACGGTCGGGGATCGCGTGCACAACGTGGGCCCCGGTGAGGTGCTGTGTATCCCACGCGGCGCCGTGCACCGTTTCGACAATACGAGCGGCGCCGATACCACGATGCTGGCGGTGGTCACCCCAGGCGTGCTGAGCCCCGATTACTTCCGCGAGTTGGCGACCCTCGTCGGCGAGGCTGCCGGCGGTCCACCCAACATGGCCGCAATTGCCGAGGTAATGCGGCGCCACGGTCTCACGCCAGCGCCGTAGCGATGACGTCAGTCTCCTTGCAAGGCGATCAGCGCGCTGGTGCGGGGAGGATCTGATGAGACGCACAGATCTATTTTTGGCTGTAATCATGGCCGCGCTCGTCGTCATCAACGGCTGTTCGAAGACCGAAGGTACGAAGGCCGATGGCACGAGGGTGCCGACCTCTTCCGCGCAACCTGCGGAGCGGCCGGCCGCCGTGGGAACTGGCGGCGCCGGTGCCGACATAAAGAATGATCGTGAGTTCGTGCACGACGTCGCCGTCAAGAACATGGTCGCGACCGAGCTCAGCCGGCTCGCGCTCGAGAAGGCGGCGGGAAGCGATATCAAATTCTTCGCGCAACAAATCATCGACGACCATACGGCGGCAGGAAAGGCGCTGAGGAGCATCGCCTCAGGAGATACGATCGACTGGCCCGCTCAGCTCGACGAGAAGCAGAGCAAGCCCCTGGAGGATCTGAGAAAGAAACAGGGTACTGACTTCGATCGCGAATACGCAAAGGCGATTGTTGAAGGCCACCAGAACCTCGCCGCCATCCTGGAATCGCGACTCGACGTACAGTCGCTCGCGGAGTGGAAGACCGCCGCCGCGGGCCGCGCTCAGAGCAAGGCTCTCCCCGATCCGAAAGCCGAGATGGCGGACGTGAAGGTGAGTCCACTCAAGAGCGCGAACGAAGTCACGATGAAGATCAATCAGTGGGCGGCGGATACGTATCCCGTCGTGCAAAAACATCTCGACTCCGCGAGGACGCTCGAAACCGCAGCGAAGAAACGTTCGACGAACTGAACACTCCATCATCCCCACTTCGGATTCCTGATCGGGCGGGCACGCACTACCCAACGAGCGTTCGGAAGAGGTGAACTGGCATTGCGCTGTTCACTCCGATTCGGGATTCGAGGGATTTAGGATTCGAGGATAAGTGATGAGTGATAAAGGATTATAATTCGCTCTGATGTCGGACCTCCTCGCCATCGTTCGCAATCTGAACCGATTGGCCGCGGTCCAACGCACGGGACTCCTCGACACACCCGCCGAAGAACCGTTCGACCGTTTCACGCGTCTCGCGACGCGCATGTTCAAGACGCCCGTTGCGCTGGTGTCAATCGTCGACTGCGACAGGCAATTCTTCAAGAGCGCGATCGGCGTGCCCGAGCCGTGGCAGACGAAGCGCGAGACGCCGCTCAGCCATTCATTCTGCAAGCACGCGGTGGCCCTTCAGGAGCCGCTCGTCATTGCCGACGCGCGCAAGGATCCACAGTACCGCGACAATCCGGCCGTTCGTGATCTGAAGATCATTGCCTACGCAGGCGTCCCGCTGATGGTCTCGGGGCATGCGCTCGGCGCGTTCTGCGTCATCGACAACGAACCGCATCCGTGGTCGTACGACGAGGTGCGCATGCTCAAAGACCTCGGCGAGTGCGTGATCCACGAGATCGAGTTGAGGACACGCCTGCGCGAGGCGGACAAGCGCGTGAAAGAACTTGAAACGTCGCCGATTGAATTTCGGCCGCAGCACTGAGCGGGATGTGGCGGCGATCAAGCGGCGCGGGCGACCGAGCGACGAGCGCTGGCAGAACCAGATTTGACACGTAAAATCGCTGCTGGCCTGCTTCTCGGCGCAGGCTCGGCGCTCGTCGTTCTACTTCTCGCCTGGACGAACCTCGGAGCACTCGACCGCCTCGATCTTCAGCTGTATGACTGGTCGCTTCGGCGGCTCGCCAATCCCTATTCGGTCAATCGCGACATCGTGCTCGTCGAGATCAACGACGCCAGCATTCAAGACTATGCGCCGGCGGTCGGACGCTGGCCGTGGCCGCGCGTGCTCCAGTCGAATTTGATCGACTTTCTCCATCGCGCTCCCGCGCGCGTGATTGCGTACGACATCCAGCTGTCCGAGACGTCGAACGGCAGCTTCAAGCTTGGCGACGATACCTGGACAGCCGGGGAATCCGACGACGCCATGGTCACCTCCACGCGCACGGCCGGCAACGTCATCCTGCTGGCCGACGCAACCAACCCGGGCGTCGTGGGCGGCGCCTCGCCACCCGCCGTGCCGGCGTGGCGAAGTCCTTTTCGCTTGGGTCCTCTCGTCGAAGAACGACCGGTCATTACCCCGCCATTTCAGTCGCTGAGCGACGCCGCAGCTGGCCTGGGTCACAACTTTCTCGCCCTCGACGATGACGGGGTTGCGCGGCGCATGGCACCATTCGTACGCAGCGGCGAACGATATCTGCCCTCGCTGGGGATGGCTGCGGCACTGGCGGCCGGAGGCTTTCGTCCCGACGAAGTTGCGCTCGAGGGGGAGACCATTCGGATGCGTGACCGGCGGATTCCTCTTGTTGCCGGTACAGTTGCCGACGTTGCCACCTCTCGTGCGTCGCGTAATCAGTGGACGATGCTCATCAACTACCGAGCGCCGGTCCACACGGAAGGCACCGGGCCCTATCCGACATATGAGGCCAGACACCTGCTCGTGTCGCAGGACCAGTTGCTCGCCGGGCAGAAGCCGCTCATTGATCCGTCCGCCTTCAAGGACAAGATCGTCTTCATCGGCCTGACCGGCGCCGGTCTTGTCGATGTGTTTCAAACCCCGATGGGCGGCGGACTCATGCCCGGCATTCAACTGCACGCGACGGTCGCCGACAGCGTGCTCTCGAACAGATTCATTCGAATCGCCCCGGCGGGTTGGCGCATCGTAGCCACGATCGGCGCGGCAGTGCTGATTGGCCTGATGGCGGCGCTGATGCCGTTCTCGGCCGCGGCGGCTGGTGCCGCGATTGCGGCTGCGGCCTGGGCGGCCCTCGCGGTTGTCGCGCTTCGCGGCGGAATCTGGCTGAACGCCATCCAGCCGCTGATGGCAATCGCACTCGTGTTGTTCGCCGGAACGGCGTATCGCTATTTCGTCGAGGACTACCAGAAGCGCGTCGTGAAGACGCTGTTCGGGCGCTACGTATCGAAGGATGTGTTCGAACAGCTGATGGCGCATCCGGACCGGGCGGAGCTTGGCGGCAAGCGGCGCGACATGACGGTCCTGTTCTCCGACATCCGGGGCTTCACGACGGTCACCGAGAAAGGGGATGCCGAGGCGCTCGTCGCACAACTGAACGAATATTTCTCACGGATGGTCGAGATCGTGTTCCGGCACAAGGGAACGGTCGATAAATTCGTTGGGGATATGGTCATGGCCTTGTACGGTGCTCCGGTCGACGATCCGCAGCACGCCGAACATGCGGTCGCGACGGCGGTGGAAATGGTTCGCGAACTGGGTGAGCTCAACCGTAGCTGGGCAGCCCGGGGTATGTCGCCGCTGGATATCGGCGTGGGGATCAATTCCGGAGACATGATCGCGGGCAATATCGGGTCATCCGCGATCATGAGCTACACAGTCATCGGCGACAACGTGAACCTGGGGGCGCGGCTGGAATCGCTGAACAAGGAGTACGGCAGCCGCATAATCATCAGTGACGCGAGCCGGGCACGATTGACGCGCACCTACGACATCCGTCCCCTCGGAGAAGTCGTGGTGAAGGGGAAAACACGGGCGGTGGCGATTTTCGAGGTCGTCGTGCCCTCGCCAAGTCACGCTCAGGAACCGGATCAGACGAGATGAAATTTCCTATTGGGCTGGCATTGGTCTGCCTCATCGCGTGCGCCTCATCGGCGGAGGCGCAATTCGGCAGCCTCAATGATCGGCTGAAGCAGGCAGAGAAGGCGAAAGGCGAATTCGACAAGAAGACTGCCGAAATCCGCATCTCCGACGCTGATGAACGCAAGCTCGGCGAGGATGTCAGCGGGAAGCTCCGCCAGGACTTCGGCGTCTATCAGGACAAGGAAGTGACGAAGTACGTGTCGCTCGTGGGAAAGGTGCTCGCGCAATCGAGCTCGCGTCCGTACCTTGACTGGCAGTTCATCGTGCTCGACACCGACGGCGTCAACGCCTTTGCGTCTCCCGGCGGCATCGTTCACGTCACGCGCGGTTTGCTCGGGCTGGTCAAGAACGAAGCGGAGCTGGCCGGCGTCCTCGGTCATGAGATCACGCACGTCACGGCGAAGCACACGGTTCGCGCGATCCAGAAGAACAAAGCGATCACGCTGACGGCTCAGGAAGCCGGCGGATCGGCGGGGCTGTCGGACTCGGTCCTCTCGAAATTTGCCGGCGCTGCCTACAAGAGCATCATCAGCAATGCGTTCGATCGCGACGACGAGGTGGAAGCGGATCGAGTGGGCGTCGGGCTGGCGAACAAGGCCGGCTACGCGCCGCAAGGCCTGTCCGACGTGCTGAAGCGGCTTCAGGAGCGAAACCGGAATCAGGATCAGCCCAACGGTCTGTTCGCGTCGCATCCTTTGATTAAGGACCGGCTCGAAAACATCGCCAGCACGATCACTCAGAACAAGCTGACGGCGTCGGCACACGTTGCCGCGCGCTTCTCGAAGGCGATCGCGTTCACCGCGAAGCCGCTGTCGGAGATCCCGGTGATCGACGGCACTCGAGGGCTCACCGGCGGAGAGTCTAAGAGCAGCAAGGATCCGAAGGAGAAGGACTCGAAAGAGTCAAAGGAGAAGGATCCCAAAGAGGCGGAAGCCAAGCCCCCGCCAAAGCAGAAAGGCGGGCTGCTCGGCAAGATTGGACTGACCAGCGGTTCGCAGTCTCAGAACAGCCAGACGGTCGCATCGGCCGGCGCCCGCGGACTCGGCCAGCCTGATCGTGATGCGAAGGGCGGCACCAATCCAAACCGGGTGGTCATCATCATCAACCCTGCCGATCTGGCCGAGTTCAAGAAGGGGATCGTCTGAACCAGGATGCGCTTCTACCACGCCTGGCACCTGGTATTCGGCGTTCTCGCGCTGACCACGACGGCCGCGATTTCGGCGCTGACCGTCAACCGCCTGGTTCGCCGCAAGCTCAAGCTTTCGTTGCTGCTTTTCGGTGCCTACGTCGTGGTGCACCTCGTCGTTGGGCTCGAGCTCGCGCCCGACGCCGCCGTTGACGAGCCGCTGATTTCGATCGAGCGGCTCGCATTTGCCGCCGGGTTGATCAACCTCGCCGTCATCTCGTTCCTCAATCCGCTACGAGACGATCGCGTCCCGGATCGGTATCCCGCGATTCTGCAGGACTTCATCGTCATCGGCCTGCTCGTGCTGGTGGCGACCCTCGTGTTTCACGACAAGCTGCTGACGACGTCGGCGGTCAGTGCTGTCGTGATCGGGTTCGCCCTGCAGGACACTCTGGGAAATGCATTCGCGGGGCTCGCGATTCAAAGCGAGCGGCCGTTCAATGTCGGCCACTGGATTCGGGTCGGCGATTTCGAAGGGCGCGTCGCGGAGGTGACCTGGCGCGCGACGAAGCTGCGAACGAAGGCGGGCAACTTCGTCGTCGTTCCCAACAATATCGTCTCGAAGGAAGCCATCACCAATTATTCAGAGCCATCGACGCAGTGCCGGGTCGAGGTAGAGGTGGGGGCAAGCTATCTCGCATCGCCAAACACGGTGAAATCGGCGATTGCCGAAGCGCTGGCGAACTCCTCTCGAGCGCTCACGATGCCAGCGCCCGACGTGGTGCTTGCCGCCTTCGACAGTTCCGCCATCAATTACCGCGTTCGTTTCTGGATTCAGGACTACGAGCGCGACGAAGCCGCGAGAGACGAGGTCCGTTCGGCCATCTACTACGCGTTTGCCCGTCACGGCATCGAGATTCCGTGGCCGATCCAGGTGCAGTACGAAAAGGCGTGGGAGGAGCAGGACCCGGCGGCGCAGGTTCACGAGCGCGGCAGGCTGCTCGGCGGCGTCGATCTGTTTGCCGGATTGAGTGATGAGGCGCGCCGCGAAATCGCCGGAGCGATCCGATCGAGGACGTTCGGCGACGGCGAGTCGATCGTGCGTCAGGGTGAACCGGGCGAATCGATGTTCATCATCGCATCCGGACGTGCCGTCGTCGCGCTGGAGCCAGATCGCCGTGAGGTGGCGACGATCGAGGGAGGCGGATACTTCGGCGAGATGTCGCTGCTCACCGGCGAGCCGAGGACGGCAACGGTCATCGCCCGCGGCGATACCGTAGTGCTCGAAATTGGCGCCGACCTGTTCCGCCACCTTGGGATGACCAGCCCGCAGGCGATCGAACAGGTCGGTGTGGCCGCCGCCGCACGCCGCATCGAGCTCGAAAAAGTTCGTGCGGCCGGCACCGGAGCCGCAGTCGCCGACGCACCAGCCGGTTTCCTCAGCCGGATGCGCCGGTTTCTGCGACTGACGTAGAGCCGCGATTTAGCGATATCTGAACTCGTTGAATCCGCGCTCGTATCCGTCGCGGAATCCCTGTCGATAGACATCCTTGTACTGCTCGCGCGAGCCATAGCTGCTGTCGTAGTGGCGGTCGGCCGATCGATACCAGTCCTGGCGGACCGGATCGAACGAGCGATTCCGGCGGGCATCGTCCCGCCCCTTCTCGTAGCCGTCGTTCACGCCGTTTTGAAACGGGACGTTGTTGTATCCACCATATCCACCGTTTCCCGGATACGCCGGATAGACGGGACGGTTGCTGGGATACGGGTAGGGAGCGGGATAGGGAGTTCCATATCCACCCGCATCGCGCCTTGGCACCGCGCGCCCGTTACCGTAGCGACCGTTGTCGTAGGGGCCGTTGTTGTAAGGGCCGTTGTTGTAAGGGCCGTTGTTGTAACCGTAGTTCGGAACGTAGCGCTGGTATCCTTCCGAATAGCCGGCGGCAAAGCCGGTACGGAACGACTGACGATACCGATCCACTGAGCCGTACTCCCGGTGATACCCCTTATCGCCGTGTTCATATGCTCCCTCGTCCTGGTATCGGAAGGTGTCGCGCTTCTTTCCGTCTTTCTCGCCTTCCTTCAACCCTTCGCGGAAGCCGTTGTCGTACGCGATCCGGCCCGAGTTGTAGAACGACTCCTGGGCTGCCGGATACTGCCGGCCATCATCAATCCACCCGCGCGTCTGCGCCTGCAACGGCGCGGTCAGCGCGAGCACGGCAACACCAAGCGCGGGAACCAACAATAGTCGTCTCATGGGTTCTGGACCTCCGTAGCGCTGAGCGCTCACGAATTCGGAAATCGCAAGAACCACGCCGCGTCGGCCACGTCAAAATCTTCGAAAAATCAGCGATTCTTCGCCAACGGAACTGAGGAGAGGACAGCCCATGCGGCTCGGAAAGGACAGCGCCTGCGGCCCGAGCGAGGCGCGAAGCCGCCGAGCGAGAGCGAG
>Ga0207701_10000926_pt1 | contig 31072 bp, 21 predicted proteins | sample KBSSwiSSwithPhiX_FD_184294 | JGI IMG/M metagenome (GOLD analysis project Ga0207701, IMG submission 184294) | Switchgrass rhizosphere bulk soil microbial communities from Kellogg Biological Station, Michigan, USA, with PhiX - S5 (SPAdes) (version 2) | ecosystem: Environmental > Terrestrial >... | reverse complement strand
CGCGGCGACCGCGCCGGCCGATCGCGCCACGTCCAGCCTTCGTGCCAGGCCAGGTTGTGCAGCACGGTGAGCTCGACGGCCACCAGCGTCGCCGGGAGATACGGCCAGCCGGCGACGCGCGTCAGGAGCGCCAGCAGCCCGAGCTGCAGTGCGGTGCCAGTCGCCCCCACGGCATTGAATCGAAGCCAGCGCCGGAGGTGAGGACGAACTGCGCGGTCCCGCATACCTCGGAAGGCGTGAACGGTAGTCAGGATGGCTCAGGCCCGAGACGCTCGCGACGGGCCTCCAGCTGATCGAGCGTGCGCGGCCAGTCGTCCTTCAACAGGCGTGACAGGGCGCGATCGGACAGCAGCCGCCCGCCGGTCTGGCATCGGCTGCAATAGTTGGCCTCGTTGGTGGCGTAGACGATGCGCTGAATCGGCGAGCCGCAGACAGGGCACGGCTTGCCGAAGCGGCCGTGGACAGCCATGCCCTCGCGGAAGGCGGTCACCTTCTCCGGAAACGCGACACGGGCTTCCGCGCTAAGGCGCGCAATCCATGAGTTCAGCGTCGCACGCGTCGCCTCGAACAGCTGGGCGATTTCCGCACGCGTCAGGCTCGAGGTCAGCTTCATGGGTGAGAGCCGCGCGGCGTGGAGGATCTCGTCGGAGTAGGCGTTGCCGATGCCGCTGAAGATGTGCGGGTCGGTGAGCGCCCGTTTGAGCGTGTGATTGTGGCGCGTCAAGCGGGTCTCGAACTGCTGGAGGTCGGCGTCGAGCACTTCCAGGCCTCCCGGGTTGAAGTCCGCCAGAGCGTCCACCCCTTCAACAATGTGGACCGAGGCCTGGCGCCTGGAACCGGCTTCCGTGAAGAGCAGCGTGCCGGTCGGGAAGTCGAACGCCGCGAGGCCCAGCTTGCCGGGAAGGGCCGCGCCGCGCGGGCGCCACCGGAAGCGACCGGCGATCATCAGGTGCACGATCATGTAGAGGTCCGCCTCGAAGGCGAACACGATCCGCTTGCCCAGTCGATGCAGACCTTCGACGCGGTGCCCGACCAGCTCCTGCGGCTCGGGCCGGATCGTCCGGACCAGGAACGGGTTTCCCAGGCGCACGCGTTCGAGCGGCTGACCGACGACGCGCGGTTGCAGAGCCTCGAGGTAGGCGCTGATGTCAGGGAGCTCGGGCATCTCGCGTCACGCCTCCGCACAGCGGCGCTGGCGGCGCGCTGGTGCATGATATCGTCCCAGTCTACGCGTGAAAGGGGCCGGCTTCCTTCTCCTCGCTTCGATGTTGCTTGGTGCGTGCGCGGCGCTCGCGGCAACGGCGATCGCCGTGTTGACCGGGGCCACGCTGTCGCCAGCCGGCGGTGCCGTGCTTGGGGCGGCATTCGGCCTGAGCGGCGGTTTTACGAGCCGCCGGGCGCGCGGTCCGCGGGTGCTGACGGCTCTGGCGCGCGCGGTGCTGGCGGGCGCGACCGCCGCAGTCGTGGTGACCATGCTGCAGCACCCATGACTCGGAGACCGCGGCTCCGGTGATCACCCGCTCCCGAAACGACTCCATGACCGTTCGCGTTCAGGGCCGCTCCGCGGCCATCGTGCGGCTCGCCGCCCTGACGCTGGCCTATTACGTGGCCGGGCGGGTCGGCTTGAGCCTCGCCTACCTGAACGCCAGCGCCTCACCGATCTGGCCGCCGACGGGCATCGCCATCGCCGCACTGGTGCTGTTCGGACGGGACTTGTGGCCGGCTGTCGCGGCCGGCGCGTTGCTCGTCAACCTCACGACGTCCGGCACGCTGTGGGTCTCCGCCGTGATCGCGGCCGGCAACACCTGCGAGGCGCTTGTCGCCGTCTATCTGGTCGAGCGCTTCGCCAACGGCGCCCAGGCCTTCCAGCGGAGCCGCGACGTGTTCTTCTTCGGCGTCGGCGCGGCGATCATCGCGCCGATCGTGAGCGCGGTCGTCGGCGTGTCCGCGCTGACCCTCGCGCACCTGTCCGATCCAGGCCTGTTCCGGGTGCTGTGGGTGACGTGGTGGATGGGGGATGCGCTCGGCGCGATCCTCTACGCCCCGGCGCTGATCCTACTGTGGACCGATCGCAGGCCGCGCACCCGGGTCGAGCACATCGAGGGCCTGCTCGTCACGTTCGTGTTGGTCGCCGTCGGCGCCGCCGTTTTCCGCTATGGTGGCCAGCCGGCGCGTGCGTCCTATCCGCTCGGGTTCCTGTGCATTCCCCTGGCGTTGTGGCCGGCCTTCCGGGTTGGCCAGCGCGAAACCGCGGTTGCCTCGGTCGCGCTATCGATTGTCGCCGTCTGGGGCACGCTCGGCCGGTATGGGCCCTATGCCGCCGATCTCCCGAACCGCGGGCTCCTGTTGGCGCAGACCTTTGCCGGCGTGGTCGCCGTCACCACCGCCGCGGTGGCCGCGCTCGTCGGTGAGCGTCAGCGACTCTACGACCAGCTCGAACGGCGTGTCTCGCAGCGCACCGATCAGCTGAAGCTGACCAACGACGAGCTGCACGTCGAGATCGCCGCCCGCGAGCGGGTCCAGGGGGCGCTGCGCTCGAGCGAGAGCCGGCTGCTCGAGGCACAGGCGCTGGCCCACGTGGGCAGCTGGGAATGGGACGTAGAGGCCGACCACCTGCGTTGGTCCGACGAGGTCTACCGGATCTACGGCGTCGAGCCGGGACGTTTCGACGTCAACTATCAAAGCTTCATCAACATGGTCCACCGCGACGATCGGGCCCGCCTCGAGGAGGCCGTACGCGAGGCGCTCGCGACCGGCGGCCTGTTCGAGGTGGAACACCGGATCGTCCGTCCCGATGGGACCGAGCGGACCGTGGCGGGCCGCGGCCGCACGGTCTGCGATAGCGATGGCCGGCCAATCCTGATGCTGGGCACGGAGCTCGACATCACCGATCGCAAGCGCGCCGAAGAGCAGCGCCGCGAGCTCGCCGACGCGCAGTCGGCGCGGCGTCAGGCCGAAGCGGCGAGCCGGATGAAGGACGAGTTCCTGGCGATCGTCTCGCACGAGCTGCGCACGCCGTTGAACGCGATCCTCGGCTGGTCGCACATGCTCAGCGTGGGCTCGCTCGATGGTGCCGGCACGGCGAAAGCGTTGGCGATCATCGAACGCAACGCGCTGCTGCAGGCGCGGCTGATCGACGACCTCCTCGATGTCTCCCGTTTCGCGACCGGGCAGGCGGTGGTCCACGCGGCTCCGGTCGCGATCGGCAGCCTCATCACCACGGTCGTGGAAGCGATCGAGCCGTCCGCGGCCACGCGGCGGATCGTAGTGGCGCTGACGATGGCCGACCCGACCGTCGTCGTCGAGGGGGATCCGGCGCGGCTGCAGCAGATCGTCTCGAACCTGCTGTCCAATGCGGTGAAGTTCACCCCGGAAGGCGGCCGGGTCGCGGTCGATGTGGTCTCGAACGCGACCACCGTTGCGATCAGCGTGACCGACAGCGGCCGCGGTATCGCCCCGCACGATCTGCCGCGGGTCTTCGAGCCGTTCTGGCAGGCAGACACGACGCTGACGCGTACAGACGGCGGCCTCGGGCTGGGTCTGGCGATCGTGCGATCGCTCGTCGAGGCTCATGCGGGTACCGTCCGCGCCGAGAGCGACGGCATCGGCCACGGGGCGCGGTTCGTCGTGGAGCTGCCGCGTTCGGTGCCGGCGCGTCGCGCCGCCCGGCCCTCGCAACAGCCCTGAATCAGACCCCGGCGGACGGCTTGGCGCGCAGCACGCCGACCTGCACCAGCAGGCCCGTGAAGTCGAGTACCCGCCGCTCGTGGACGATGAGGCCGTCCTCGAAGCGGAAGAAGCAGCCGCAGGCGATGTCGATGCGGCGACCCGTAGCCGGCATGCCGAAGAACTCACCCGAGTGCTTTCCCGTGACGCGGCCGAGGAGCGCGACGCGGTCCCCCTCGATGATCAGATCCTCGGTCCCGAAGACGAAGTCGGCGAAGGCGGTGAACCACACACGGTAGATGCGCTCGATGTCCTTCCGGCCTTCGAGGACGCCGCCGGTCGGGCTGATCACCACGCCGTGCGGGGCATGGTCCGCCGCCAGCGCGACCGCATCGCGTTCGCGCCAGGCCGCCTCTCGCCGTTCGAACAGAGCGACGATTTCCTCGCGCGTCATGACTCGCCTCCTGAGGCTCAGCCGCGCGATTATAGCGCCGTCCGCACGGCTGGCAGGGCAAGGCCCGCCGGGATCAGTGCTGGCGCAGCGCCACCGCCGCTTCGATGCGCACCGCCCGCCGTGCCGCGCCGAGGGTCGCCAGCGCGGCGACCGCCGCCAGCACCAGTGCGACGAGCACGAGGGTGGAGACGTCGGTCACGCTCGCGTCGAACAGGAGCGTCGCAATCAGCCGGGCCAGCGCCGCGGCCCCGAGCACGCCGACGGCGATGCCGATCGCGGTCAGCCGGGCCGCCTGCCCGAGCACCAGCGTCAGGATCCGCAGCGCGCTGGCCCCGAGTGCCACCCGGACGCCGATCTCGTGGGTCCGTTGCCGCACGCCGTAAGCAATCACGCCGTGCAGGCCGAAGGCGGCCAGGAACAGCGCCGAGAGAGCGAAGGCGTTGATCAGACGCGTCGAGAAGAGCCGTGGCGCGAGCTGCGCGGCCAGGAGCTCACTCCCGCTGCGGACCGCATAGATGGGAAGGCGCGGATCCGCATCCTGCACTGCGGTCCGGATCTCGCTCAGGGAGGGCGTTGCGTGCCGGCCTTTGACGACCAGCGCCAACCCCAGGGTCGAGACCTGCCAGAGGGACTGATAGATCTGCGGACGGATGGGCGCATCGACGCCGTCTTCACGGACGTCGCGCACGACGCCGACCACCGTGAGCCACGGCGCGTCGGCGGGGACTTGCCCGCGCCTGCCGATGAACCGCAGCCGCCGCCCAACGACTGCGCCGTCGCTCAGGTAGGTCCGTGCGAACGTCTGGTTGACCACCACGGCGCGCCGGGTCGCGACATCGTCGTGATCCTCGAGGAGCCGGCCGGCGACCAGCGGAATGCCCAGGGCGCGGAAGTAGCCCGGCGTCACGGAAACGGGCGTCGCGCTGGCCAGGTCGCGGCGGTCCGGCGTCCAGCCTTCGATCGCGAACGGCGCGTTGCCGCTATCCGTCGTCGCCGGCAGGGCGGTCGTGACGCCGGCGGATTCGATACCCGGAATCGCCGAGAGCCGATCGAGCATCGCGCGCATCAAGACAACGCGGGCACGGTGATCGAAGTATGGCCCGCTCGCCGGATCGTTCGGCTGCGGCAACCACACGCGCGCGGTGAGCAAGCCGTCGGTCTGGATCCCGGTCTCGACGGTCTCGATGTTCCACAAGCTCCGGACCAGCAGTGCCGCGGCGGTTAGCAGGATGAACGCGACGGCCATCTGGATCACGACGAGCCCGTTGCGCAGGCGCACCCGGCCGCCGGTATGGCCGCGGCCCGCCGCTCCAGCCGCCTTCAGTCGCTCGATGACGTCCGCCCCGGCGCACTGCAGCGCCGGTACGAGCCCGACGAGAAGCCCCGCCGCGAGCGAGATGGCGAGCGTGAACGCGAAAACGCGCTGGTCGACGTGGATCTCGGCGATCCGCGGCAGGCGATCCGGCATCAGGCTGACGAGCAGGTCCACGCCCCACAGGCTCGCCAGGAATCCCACCGCGCCGCCGACCACCGCGAGCACCACACCCTCGACCAGCACGCTGCTGAAGACACGCGCCCGTGACGCCCCGAGTGCGCGCTGGATCGCCACTTCGCGCTCCCGCTCCACCGCGCGGACCAGCAGCAGGTTGGAGATGTTCGAGATCGCGATCAGCATCACGCAGACGATGCCGGCCATCAGGAAGACGAGCGCGGGACGGATGCTGGCGACGAGATCGTCGGCGAGCGGGCGGACCCGAGGCGTCCAGCCAAGGCGCGGGGGGTACTCGTCAGGATGCTCCGTGGCCAAGGTCCGGGCCAGACGATCGAGACCGGCGCCGGCGGCCTCGGCCGTCACACCGGGAGCGAGCCGCGCAATCGCGGCGGCGACGAACCGGGCGCTGTAGCCGGGCGGCGGAAACGGAGCCGCCTGCCATCCCGACGGGGCCCACACCTCGACGTCCGTTTCGAGCGTGGCGCTGGGATGACGGAAGGTCGCGGGCATCACGCCCACGACCTCGTATACGTCCTCGTCGATGCGCAGCGTGCGGCCGATGATCGCCGGATCGCTGGCGAAGCCGCGGCGCCACAGGCCGTCGCTGATGACGGCGACCGTCGCGATACCGGGGACGGTGTCGTCGGGCGTGAAGATGCGGCCCAGCGCGGCGTGGGCGCCGAGCACCTGGAAGTAGTTCGGGCTCGCGAGCAGGACTTCGACCCGCTCGGGGCGATCGGTGCCGGTGAGATTGGCGCTGATTGGCCAGATGCCGGTAATCGACGCGAACACGCCGGCGCGCCGGGCGAAGTCGTCCAGTTCCGGCTGCGAGAACGGCACGTCGCGTAGCCCCTGCGCCGAGTACTCCGCGGTCACCCGGACCAGTGCCCGCGAATCGGGGAACGGGAGCGGCTTCAGGAGCACGCCGTCGATCACCGAGTAGATCGAGGTCGTCGCGGCGATGCCGAGGGCGAGTGTCCCGATCGCGGAGAGCGCGAACAGCGGCCGTCGCGTCATCCGCCGCAGCGCCAGCCGGATGTCCTGGAGCATGTGACCTCCGGCCACGCCGCGTTGCAGCCGTCATACCAGGCTGAACCGAAAAAAGGCCCGCAAAACCACGTGCCGTGTCGCATCGGCCGTCCGGAACTGGGATGTCGTGCGCGGCGGCGGGCAGGAACGCGCCCGCGCTCACACCCGCCGGCGCGGTGCCCGGCTACTGGTTCAACGTCGCCATCCCGCCCTCCGTATACCGCGTGCCCGCGGCGACGCCGCGCGGTGCGGCGGCCGCGAGCTCGGCGAGTTCGTCGGCGCTCAGGACGATATCCGCCGCGGCCGCGTTCTCCTCCAGGCGCGTTCTCGCCTTGGACCCGGGGATCGGCACGATGTCGTCGCCTTGGGCGAGCAGCCACGCGAGCGTCAGCTGCGCCGCCGTGCAGTGTCGCCGCGCGGCCAGCGCCTCGACCCGGCGCACGAGGTCCAGGTTGGCGTAGAAGTTCTCTCCCTGGAAGCGTGGGTTGTTGCGGCGCCAGTCTCCCTCGGGGAGATCGTCAGGCGTTCGGAACCGGCCGGTGAGGAACCCGCGGCCGAGCGGGCTGTAGGCGACGAACGCGATGTGCAGATCGCGGCATGTAGCGAGAAGGGCCTCTTCAGGATCACGGGACCACAGCGAGTACTCGGTCTGAAGCGCGGTGATCGGATGCACGGCATGGGCTCGCCGGATCGTCTCCGGCGCGGCTTCGGACAATCCGAGATAGCGGACCTTGCCGGCCGCGACCAGGTCGTGCATCGCGCCGACGGTGTCTTCGATCGGGACCTTCGGGTCGACCCGGTGTTGGTAATACAGATCGATCGTGTCGATGCCGAGCCGTTGCAGCGACGCATCGCATGCCTTGCGCACGTACGCCGGCGACCCATCAATCCCCAGGAACGCGCCGTCCTCCGTGCGGACGTTGCCGAACTTGGTGGCGATCACCGCCTCGTCGCGGCGTCCGGCGAGGGCTCGTCCGAGCAGCCGCTCGTTGGTGAACGGGCCGTAGATGTCTGCGGTATCGAAGAAGTTGATCCCGATCTCCAGCGCCCGGTGAAGAGTCGCGATCGATTCCTCCTCGTCGCGATCCGCGTAGAAGTCGGACATGCCCATGCAGCCCAGTCCGATCGCTGAGACCTCCAGCGCGGACGAGCCAAGTCGTCGAGTCTTCATTTCCGTAACGCCTTTCTGCTGAGTCACCAGTAGCGGTTCCGCATTATGACGCTGTCCGTCTGACGCCGGTTGTGGTCAAAGACAAGAGGATTGAAACAGTCGAGAAGGGGCCCGGACATTTTTACAGTCAGCCATTAGACATCTGTGTGGTGAGATTACTCGGCTGTTGCCCTCTTTGTGCGCGGTAATAGGAAAACCACACGTTGCGGCGCGGCAATCGGTTTGCACGAAGATGAACCGACGTACGCACTCGACTCGGCGCGCCGGGGCGCGGCCTGATGAGTGCGATTGACTTGGAGGCATCAACGGGAGGCATACGCATATGAAGCGCAATGTTCTTTTCGGAACGGTTCTCGCCGCGGCGCTGAGTGTCGGCGTCGGCGCACAGAGTGGGCAGACCGGCAGTAGCAGCACCCCCTCGCAGAGCGGCTCGAGCAGCCGTTCGAATCAGTCGGTCACGGTCACCGGGTGTCTGCAGTCCGGCAGCGGGCCGTCGGCCACCGGGACGAGCGGCAGCGCCACGGCTGGCGGCGCGTCGAGCGCGGATACCTTCATCCTCGCGAAGGCGTCGATGGGGGCCGGTTCGGGCAGCTCCGCCGGATCCTCGAGCGCCAGCTCCAGCACCAGCCCGTCGAGCTCCAGCACGAGCCCGTCGAGCAGCGCGTCGAGCTCGAGCACCAGCCCGTCGAGCTCCACAGCGGGCACCGGCGGGTCGGGCATGGGCGCCTCGGCCACCCAGTACAAACTGGCGGGCGGCAGCAAGGATGAGCTCCGCCGCTATGTGAACAGCCAGGTCGAGATCACGGGCAAGATCGAGAACGCTTCGTCGTCGTCGAGTGGCGCGACTGGCAGCACGTCGACCGGCAGCACCGCGGGCGGCAGCGCGACCGGCAGCACCGCAGGCGGCAGCGCCAGTGGCAGCGCTTCGCGCGGCAGCGACTCCGGACCGACGCTGCACGTCGACTCGGTTCGCCAGGTGTCGCCGAGCTGCTCGGCGCAGTAGCGCCTTTTGGCAGCGGGGAACCGGCCGCCAGGCCGGTTCCTATTTTCCCGCCAACACTTCTTCAGAGTCTTCGTATATCGCGGTGACCGTGTCGCCCGCGATCTGCAGCGCCGACGCCCTCCCGCCTTTGAAGTACGTCGACAGCATGCCGGTATCGATCACGAAGACCCGGTTGTCGAAGCGCGTGGAGATGCGCCCCGGCAGCTGCGGCGTGTGGGCGATGACGAGGCGCGTGACATTCAGTCGCCGCAGCAGTGCCGTGACCTCGGCATCCGTCTCGTCGGGAGGGTTTCGCGACAGGCCGCGGAACCACATCGGGCCCTCGGCCGCGAGCAGAGGCGATTGACCCACCTGGATCACGCTTCGAAGCTGATCGATGTAGCCGCTCGTCACGCGGTCATCGACCGGTTCGCCACGCTTGACGGCAGCGGCGATGCGTTCGAGATCGGCGGCGGCCGCTTCGCCGGTTTCCTGCAACGTGGAGTACGGGGACGCGAGTCGCTCCCGCACGAGCGTGTCGGTCGCCTGATCCCAGGCCGCGAGTGCCCGCGCCACTTCTTTGTTCATTTCGTCGACGTCCTCGGTCGATGACGACGACAGGCCGGCATGCATGAACGCGGTCGTGGCGATGCGGACGGCCGGTTTGTGGTCGCGCAGCCACTTGCCGTAGCGGCCGCGCGGGCCCATCGCCTCGACGTACTCCACGAAGCCCGGCGGATGGGTGGCGGTCCACGTTCTGCGATCGCCCGGGGCCGGCGCTCCGCTCCGCTTCGCCGCTGCTTGCTGGGTGTCGAATGCTTTCTTCAGCCGGTCCGCGGAGCCCGCGTCGGCGAAGCTGGCGTACGCCTCGGGCGAGACATCGCTGAGCACCCGCAACATGTTCATCACTTCGTGATTGCCGAGGAGGACCTCGACCCGGCCGCCGGCCGCTTTAGCTTCGCCTTCCAGCCGCATCAGAAGGTCGAGGACCTGCCGAACGCCGCCGCCTCGATCCAGATAGTCGCCGGTCTGGACCAGGGTTGCCGTCCCTCCCGACCAGTGCTGCGAGGCGTCGATCAGCCCGGCCTTTTGAAGGATCCGCGCGAACGCGTCGGCAGCGCCATGGATGTCGCCGATCGCCACCAGCCGCACCGACCCGGCAGGTTGCGGCACGCGCCCGCGCAGGACCGGCGCGGCCGCGAGCAGGGTGGCAGTGAGCAGGGGCGCGAGCAGCAGCAGGCGGCGCATGCCGCGCATCATATCGCCGTGCCGGCCTGTGCGGGCGTCACGAACGCACGTGATAGCATCGTCTGATCCGTTTCACGAAAGGGACCTTGATGACGCCGCGCCGGTTCATGCCCGCGCTGTTGCTGCTGTTCGTCGGCAGCGGCTGCGCCGCCCTCGTCTACGAAATCGTCTGGTTTCAACTCCTTCAACTGGTGATCGGATCGTCGGCGGTCTCGCTGGGCGTTCTCCTCGGCACGTTCATGGGCGGGATGTGCCTGGGCAGTCTGCTGCTGCCGCGCTATGTCTCAGACCGCCAGCATCCTCTGCGCGTCTATGCCTGGCTCGAAATGGGGATTGGGGTCATCGGGGTGGCGGTGTTGTTCGGGATGCCGCTCGTGTCCGGCATCTACACCGCGTGGGCCGGCACCGGCGTGGCCAGCATCCTCCTGCGCGGCATCGCCGCCGGCATCTGCCTGCTCCCGCCGACGATGCTGATGGGGGCGACGCTGCCCGCCGTCTCGCGCTGGGTGCGGACGACGCCCGACGGCGTCTCGTGGCTCGGCTTCTTCTACGGCGGCAATACCGGTGGGGCGGTCATCGGCAGCCTGCTCGCCGGCTTCTATCTCCTGCGCGTTCACGACACCGCGTTCGCGACCTTCGTGGCTGTGGCGCTGAACTTCGCGGTCGCGGGGATCGCGCTGCTGGTGGCGGGGGCCGTCCCCTACGAATCGCCCGGGCAGGAGCCGCGCGGAGGCACCTTCGCCGCGACGCCCGGCGCGTGGGCGGTCTATCTGACGATCGCGCTGTCCGGCCTCACCGCGCTCTCGGCGGAAGTCATCTGGACTCGCATGTTGTCGCTCCTGATCGGCGCGACGGTCTACACCTTCTCGCTGATTCTGGCGGTGTTCCTGCTCGGCATCGGCATCGGCAGCAGCATCGGCTCGGCGATGGCCCGCAGCCTCCAGCGCCCGCGCATCGCGCTCGGCTGGTGTCAGATGCTCTTGTGCGGAGCCATCTTCTGGGCCGCCTACATGTGCACGCAGTCGCTACCCTGGTGGCCGGTCAACCCGTCGCTCGCGACCAGTCCGTGGTTCAATTTCCAGCTCGATCTCGTCCGGACGATGTGGGCCGTCCTGCCAGCCGCGATCCTGTGGGGCGCCAGCTTCCCGCTCGCGCTCGCCTCGGTCGCCAGCGAAGGCCAGGATCCCGCGCGGCTGGTCGGCGGCGTGTACGCCGCCAACACCGTCGGCGCGATCATCGGCGCGACGGTCTCCAGCCTGCTGCTCGTCAGCTGGATCGGCAGCCAGCGCTCCGAGCAGTTACTGATCATCATCGCCGGGCTGTCGGCGCTGCTGGTCCTCGAGGCCGCCCCGTCCGCCGACACTGGCGGCCGCCGCAACGCGTTTGCCGGCACCCTGCCGATCATCGTCGCGGCGGTGTGCGCAGCGCTGCTGGCCCGCAACGTGCCGGCCATCCCGCCGCTCCTCATCGCATACGGCCGCTACGCCGTGACGCGCATCGGCCAGGCCGACATCATCTACTGGGGCGAAGGCTGGAACGCGTCGGTCGCGGTGTCGCGTCTACCGGGTGGCGTCCTCAACTACCACAACGCCGGCAAGGTGCAGGCCTCGAGCGAGCCGCAGGATATGCGCCTGCAGCGGATGCTCGGCCACATGACCACGCTCATTCCGAAGGACCCCAAGCGCGTGCTGGTCATCGGCTGCGGCGCCGGTGTCACCGCGGGGGCCGCGTCGATCGATCCGCGCGTCGAATCGCTGACCATCGCCGAGATCGAGCCGCTCGTACCGCGGGTCGTCTCCACCTACTTCGCCGAGCACAACTTCAACGTCGTCAAGAACCCCAAGACGACCGTGCACCTCGACGACGCGCGGCACTACCTGCAGACGACCGGCGAAAAGTTCGACGCGATCACCTCGGACCCGCTCGACCCGTGGGTCAAGGGCGCGGCCATGCTCTACACTCGCGAGTTCTTCGAGCTCGCCAAGCAGCACCTCAATCCCGGCGGCGTCGTGACGCTGTTCGTGCAGCTGTATGAGAGCAATACGGAGGCGGTGAAGAGCGAGATCGCGACGTTCATGGAAGCGTTCCCCAACGGTGTGGTGTGGGGCAACACGCAGGAGGGCCGGGGGTATGACCTCGTCCTGCTCGGCCAGCTGACCCCGACTCCGATCAACGTCGACGAGATCGAGCAGCGTCTCCAGCGACCCGAGTACGCGCAGGTCCGTCTCTCGCTCAGCCAGATCGGCATGAACTCCGCGGTCGACCTGTTCTCGACCTACGCCGGCACCGCGGCCGAGCTCCAGCCGTGGCTGAAGGACGCGAGCATCAACCGCGATCGCAACCTGCGTCTCCAGTACCTCGCGGGGCTCGGCCTGAACCTCTATCAGAGCGAGTCCATATACGCCAGCATGCTGGCGTATGCGAGCGGCTATCCGAACGGCCTGTTCGTGGCCTCGGACGCGACGACCAACGCGCTCCGCGCCGGGATCCGCAGGGAGCAGGGGCGGTAAGGGGCTCGGGGCTCGAGAGTCGGAACCGGTTCAGGGTTCAAGGTTCAGGGTTCAAGGTTCGGTTCAGGGTTCGTTGGGTCGGTTCAGGGTTCTGCTTCGGGATGGTTAGCATCAGCGAAGCGGCAGGCGGCACGCAGTAAAGGTGTCACACGACCGGCTCGTCGGCGACACGGCCGTCGAACAGGTAGATGTGACGACCGGCCTGAGACACGTATCGCGGATCGTGCGTCGCGATGCAGACGGTTGCGCCATCGGCGTGCAGCTCGGCGAGCATGTCCATCAGCGCATCGCCGCTCTTCGAATCGAGGTTGCCCGTCGGCTCGTCGGCGAGAAGGATGGGCGGCCGTCCGGCGATGGCCCGGGCCACGGCGACGAGCTGCTGGTGACCGCCGGATAGCTGCCCTGGACGCTGCCGCGCGCGCGACGTCAGCCCGACGCGGTCGAGTGCCGCGCCGACGCGGTCGGCGCGCTCGCCGTCCGAGGTGGCGCGCAGCGTCAGCGGATACTCGACGTTCTCCTGCACGGTCATGTCACCGATCAGATTGAAACTCTGGAACACGAGCCCAATCTCGATGTTGCGGACGCGCGCCCGCTCGCCGGGCGACAGCTGATCGACCGGACGGCCATTCAACCAGTACCGGCCGGCGGTCGGCGATTCGAGCAGCGCCATGATCGCCAGCAGCGTCGACTTGCCGCATCCGGACGGCCCCGAGACGGACACGTATTCGCCCTTCCCGATGTCGAGCGAAACCGCCCGCAGCGCGTGCGTCTCTTCGTCGGCGTCGCCGGGGAAGGTCTTGGTGATGCCGGCCAGCCGGATGAGCGGCATCGAGGCATCGGTCGTCGCGTCCGCGGGTTTGCTCTGCCGCCGCCAGAACATGGAAGGCTCCTCCACGACGCGGATAGGACGAAGGCCAGGGTCGCGATCACGACCCCGGCAGATCGCGCCCTGGGACCGGCGCGCCTGCGGTGTCCCGTTGTCAGACGATCCGCGACCGGGTTTGGTTGCGCGAGTTTCGCCGGGGCGGTCGGAACTTCGCTATGATGCCAGCCAGTGATCGCCACCCGCGCCGTCCGAACGTTGCTCGTGTCCGCCTGTCTCGCCGCCACACCGCTGCCGATGACGGCGGCGCAGGGATCCGCCATGTCGCCGACCGAACACGCCATCGTCGAGCACGCACGCGCGCACGCCCCGGAAGGTGTGGCGCTGCTCGAACGGGCCGTCAACATCAACAGCGGCACGCTGCATCTCGAGGGCGTCCGCGCCGTCGGCCAACTGTTCGCGGGTGAGCTCGCATCCCTGGGATTCAAGACCCGCTGGGTCGACGGCGCGGCGGTCAAACGCGCCGGACATCTGGTCGCGGAGCACCCGGGTTCCGGCCCGCGGATCCTGCTGATCGGCCATCTCGACACGGTGTTCGAGCCGGACAGCCCGTTCCAGAAATTCGAGCGGGTGAGTCCCTCGTCTGCGCGGGGACCGGGCGTGCTGGACATGAAGGGAGGCGACGTCATCATGATCCAGGCGCTGCGGGCGCTCGACGCCGCCGGCGTGCTGACGGACATGAGCGTCACCATCGTGATGACCGGCGACGAGGAGTCGTCTGGCGACCCGCAGTCGGTCGCCCGCGAAGCGCTCGTGGCGGCCGCGAAAGGGGCGCAGGTGGCGCTGGGCTTCGAGGATGGCGACGGCCACCCGCAGCACGCCGTGATCGGCAGGCGCGGTACGGCGAGCTGGATGCTCCGGGTGAAAGGGACGCCAGCGCATTCCTCGCAGATCTTCCGCGAGGATATCGGCTACGGATCGTTGTTCGAGGTTGCGCGGATTCTCGACACGTTCCGCGAGAAACTCGCCGGCCAGGAGCACCTGACCTTCAACCCGGCGGTGATCGTCGGCGGAACTCAGGTCAGCTACGACGCCGCGCAGTCACGCGGCACGGCGTTCGGAAAGGACAATGTGATTCCCGAGGAGACGATCGTCACCGGCGACATGCGCGCTCTGTCGGCGGAGCAATTCGCCGCGGCGCAGCAGGCGATGTCAGCGATCGTCGCGCAGTCACTGCCGCACACGCAGGCGACGATCGCGTTCGACGAGGGATATCCGGCGATGGCCCCGACAGACGGCAACCGCCGCCTGCTGGCGCTGTACGATCAGGCCAGCCGGGACATCGGCGCCGGCGAGGTCACGGCGGTCAATCCGGATCGTGCGGGCGCCGCAGACGTATCGTTCGTCGCCGGCCAGGTGCCCATGATTCTCGACGGCATCGGCATGCGCGGCGACGGTGGCCACACCGTGAACGAGACCGCCGATCTGGCCTCCTTCCCGACACAGATCGCTCGCGTCGCGCTGCTTCTCTCGCGACTCCGGGCCTCCATCCACCCCTAGCGGCCCGGTGCAAGTCCCGCTGCATTCGCCGAGTGCTGCATCCCGTCCGCCGGCGTTGCGGCTCGTTCAAATACAGCCAGTATTCTCGCTCGCCGCGCCTTGCCGGCCGGGCGCACCACTCGTCTCGGTGCGACGCGGGACTTGCACCACTGACTGCTAGAACCGGGCGCGCCGAGAGCGTGCCGCGCGACTCGTGCGCCGCCCAAGTTGAGATACCTGCGTCTCTGGATTCTTAACCAGCGAGTTAGAGCTAGTAAGAACCGCTGGATGTGCTGCTTGATGAACGGTGCCCTTCTTTGCGCGTAGTATATGGCCGGCGGAGCAGTCGATGATTGCCGCGGACGCTGCCCGCAGGTCAGGTTTGGCCGCTGATTTGGGTCCCAACCGATTGTCGCTGACACTCGTCTAATGACGCGTTGGCGCCGGAAGTCCGCTGCGAGGAGGCGGTCGATGCGCGTATTGCCCCACAAGATTGTCGTGTACGGCCTCGCGGCTGCCGTGTGCGCACCGCCGCTGTGCGCACAGTCCAAGGATCCCGCCGCGATCCTGGCCAGTGCGCGCCAGGCGATGGGCGGCGACGCGAAGCTCGCGGCGGTGAAGTCGTTCACCGCGACCGGCCGCACCCGTCAGGTGCGCGGCGACAATCTCGTGCCGATCGAGTTCGAGCTGTTTGCCGAGCTGCCCGATAAGTACGTGCGCAAGGACGAAGTGCCGGCTCAGGAAAGCGGGCCGACCGCGACCGGCTTCAACGGTGACGAGCTGCTGGTCGATCCTCCACAGGTCACCCCGCCGGCCCCGCCCGGCGCGGCGCCGGCGAATCCCGCCGCGCTCGAAGCCGCGCGCAAGGCCCGGGTCACGACGCTCAAGCAGGATTTCGCGCGGCTGGCGCTGGGCATGTTCGTGACTTCGTTCTCCTCGTATCCGCTGACGTACACCTACGTCGGTGAGGCGGAGGCGCCGCAAGGCAAGGCCGACGTGATCGACGCCAAGGGACCGAACAATTTCACGCTCCGGCTGTTCCTCAATCAGCAGACACACCTTCCGATCATGGTCAGCTGGCAGGGCGCGCCGGCCGGCCGGGGGCGCGGCCCCATGCCCGCCGGCGCGGCTCCCGGAGGCGCTGGTCCGGCCGCCGGGCGTGGTGCAGCGCCAGCAGCCGCCGCTTCGCCTGGTGAGCGCGGCGCGCCGCCAAGCGCGCCTCCGGCGACGGCCGGTCCGCCGAGTGGTACTCCGGCAGGCGTTGCGCCGCCGGCGGGCGCGCCACCGGCCGGCAGCCCACCGCCATCGGGTAACCCGCCGCAGGCGTCCACCTCGCAGGTCCCCGGCGGTCGCGGCGCCGCGCCGGGCATGCCGGCACCGGTGGAGAACCGCTTGTACTTCGCTGACTACCGAGAGACCGATGGCCTGCAGTTCCCGTTTCGGTTACGCCGGGCGGTAGGGCCCGACACGATCGAGGAGACGACCTTCGATCGCTTCAAGATCAATCCCAAGATCGATCCTCGTCGCTTCGAGAACCGAAAATAACGCGCCCCCCTTCCGGAACGCGCGCCAGAAAGCCAGGCTGCCATGGTCACCGTGCTCGTCGCGCTCCTTGCCTGGGGCGCTGCCGCCCAACCCGCGCGCGACGCCCGCGCGACGATTACCGTCGTCGATCAGACCGGCGCGGTGATCCCCAATGCCGTCGTGACGCTGACGCCCCTGGCGGCCCCGGCGACGCCGCTGTCGCCCGTGCAGACGAGCGACAAGGGCGTTGCCGCCTGGCCTGTGCTGGCGCCCGGCCACTACACGGTGAAGGCGGAGTTCCCCGGCTTTGCGGCCGGCATCCTCAAGGACGTTCAGCTCAAAGCGGGCGACAACAAGCACGTCGTCGTGCTCGCGCTCGAAGGCGTGCGGGATTCGGTCACGGTGTCGCGGGACGCGCGCGAGGCCGCCTCCGATCGGCGCGCGACGTTCGGCACGGCGATGACCCGCGAGCAGATCGACGCGCTCTCCGATGACCCCGACGAGATGGCGCAGCAGCTGCAGGATCTGGTCGGCGGGAATGCCGTCATCCGGGTCGACAGCTTCGAGGGCGGACGGCTGCCGCCCAAGTCGGCGATCAAGGCGATCCACATCACGCGCGACGCCTTCGCCGCCGAGAACCACTATGCCGGTGGCCTGTTCATCGACATCATCACCCAGCCCGGCATCGGCCCGCTCCGGACCAACGTCCAGATGCGGATCCGTGACGGCTCGCTGAGCGGCAAGAACGAGCTGGCGGCCGAGAAGGGACCGGAGCGCACGCAGAACTACAACGGCGGCATCGGCGGGTCGCTGATCAAGCAGAAGGCGTCCTTCTCGGTCAACCTGAACACGTCGACGCAGTTCGAGACGCCGGTCTATCACCTGCACACGCCGGACGGCACCCTGATCAACTCGCTCGGCCCCCGCAGGCCCGGCGACAACACCTTCATCTACGGGCTGTTCGACTACGCGCTGACCCGCGATCAGACCCTGCGGATCAACTACAACCGCAACCACTTCAAGACCAAGAACCTGGGCATTGGTGGCTACGATTCCGCTGAACGCGGCTATTCATCGGAGGAATCGTCCGACACCATCCGCATCCAGGAAGCGGGCCCGCTTGGCCGCCGATTTTTCATCAACACGCGTGCGGCGATCGGCTGGTCCGACAGTGCCTCACAGTCGGTGTTCGAAGGCCGGACCGTCAGGGTGATCGAGCAGTTCACCATCGGTGGCCAGCAGCTGAGCGGCGGCAGCCGGCGCAAGACGCTCAACCTGCAGTCGGATCTCGACTACGTCCGCGGGATCCACTCGGTGCGAACGGGGCTGCTGTTCGACGGCGGCAACTACCGGTCGGATGACGCGAACAACTATCTCGGCACCTACACGTTCGAGAGTCCTGAGGCGTATCTCGCGGGCACGCCGGGCAGTTTCACCCAGCGCGTCGGCGACCCGAACATCGCCTACAAGAACATCCAGGGCGGCGTCTACATCCAGGACGACATCCGCGTCCGCAAGAACCTCACCCTCAGTCCGGGCGTGCGCTATGAGCTCCAGACGCATGTGTCCGACGTCAACAACCTCGGCCCGCGGTTCGGCATCACGTGGTCCCCTGGGAAGGCGGGTGCGACCACCCTGCGCGGCAGCGCCGGGATCTTCTACGACTGGCTGCCGACCGGCACCTACGAGCAGACGCTCCGGGTGGACGGATTCCGCCAGCGCGAGATCAACGTCACCAATCCGACCTACCCGACGACGCCCTCGGATGGACCGGTGCTGCCGACGAATCGCTACCTGCTGGCCGAGGACCTCGCCATGCAGCGCTCCACCCGCTACAGCGCCGGCGTCGATCGGGCGATCACCAAAGGGATCCGCATCAACGCGATTTACGCACACATGAGCGGTGACCATCTGCTGCGCGGCCTCAACCTGAACCCCCCGATCGGCGGGGTCCGCCCCGACCCGAGCTTCAGCAACGTCGTCGAGGTGGTGGACGATGCGCGCTCGCGGCAGGACAGCATCAACATCGGCGCCACCATCAACTTCAATACCGCAACGCCCGGGCCGACGATGCTGGGCGGCGGCGCGATGATCATCATGAACGGCGGAGGCCCCGCCGGCCCCTCGACGTCGCGCTGGAATTGGCGGCGCATGAATGTCTTCACCAACGTCTCGTTCGCGCGCAGCCGCAACAACACCGAAGGGGCCTTCAGCACGCCGGCCACCGGCTTCGTCCGGGACGACTGGGGACCCTCCAACCAGGACGTGCACCGCCGTTTCAACGTCGGGTTCAACAGCAGTCAGCTGCGCAACTTCAACGCCAACCTCAACGTGAACATGTCGAGCGCGCCGCCCTACACCATTCGCACCGGCTTCGACGAGAACGGCGACCTGGTGTTCAACGATCGGCCCGCCGGTGTCGGACGCAACACGCTGCGGGCGAGCGGTCAGCTGAACATCAACGGGTTTTTCACCTACGGATGGAGCTTCGGGAAGGCGGTCGAGCGGCCCGGCGGGATCAATTTCCGCTCGGACGGCGGAGCCATTGCGGTGTCGCAGGGCGCCGCGCAGAGCGCCGGCCGCTACCGGCTGTCACTCAACGTGAACGTCCAGAACCTCACCAATCACGGGAACCTGATCGGCTACACCGGGGTGCTGACGTCCGACAACTTCGGCAAGCCGACAACGGTCGCGGGAACGCGCAAGGTCGACATCGGAGTCGGCCTGTCCTTCTGACGCTGGGACTGCGCCCCTGAGGGCTGACCGATCTACCGGGTCTTCTTCACCGGACTGCCCACGTAGCCATTGCGCGCGCGTACCCGGTAAGCCGGGTCGCGCATCGCCACCCGGATGCTGTGGAACTTCCCGTCCGTGCTCTTGGGCGACGAGTAGCCAAGCACATACTGCTTGTTCAGCTCGTCGGCGATCTTCGACGTCGCCAGATTGAGCCCCGCACCGTCGTGGACCACCTCCGTGCGGCCGCCGCTCTGGCCGGTAATCTCGCTGAGCGCCGCCGGATTGACGCGGGTGTTGATCGGGAACCCGTCGGGCGAGTCGATGGCGATCGCGTAGACGAAGGCGTCGCTCCGCAGGAGCGCGGCCCGCACGTCACGCAGCGTCGCGTCGCTGGCGGTATCGGCCCCGTCCGAGATGATCAGCAACGCGGCGCGTTGCCGGTTGCGCCGATCGATCTGCGGCATGGCGTTCACGACCGCATCGTAGATCGCCGTCCCGCCGGAAGGCCGCAGCGCGGCAAGCGCGTCGCTCACCACCGCCGGCGTGCTGGTCCAGGGCGTCAGCGCCCGCGGCCGGTGATTGAACACGTTGAGAAAGAACTCGTCCGCCGGATCAAGGAGGGTGAACAGGAACCGCTCGACCGCCGCCCGGGCCTCGACCATGCGTTGCCCGAACATGCTGTCGCTGGCGTCAAGGAGCACACCGAGGCCGACCGGCATGCGCTCGTTGGTGAAGACGGAGATCGTCTGCTCCAGGCCGTCTTCCCAGATCCCGAACGCCTCGCGCGGCAGGTCGGTCACCAGGTGCCCCTCGGCGTCGAGCACGGTCGCCGTGACCATCACCAGGTCCACCCCGGACTCGAGCCGGCGCGGGTCGCGGATGATCTGCGGCGAGGCCCCGAGCGTGACGATCAGGGAGACGCCGAGCGCGGCTGCGACCGCAGCGCGGAACAGGGGCATGTCCTATCGTAGTGGACGCGAGCCGCTTCCGCCTGCTGGCCTCGTCATGGCGCCGGCACCGCGGGCGGTCGCGGCAGGACGCAAGAATCGTCAGCGTGCCTGCACATCGGTAAGCACGATGCAGCCTGACCTCACGAGATCCGGCCGTTTTCGCGTGACCCGGCACTTGCACAGCGAGCTGGGATGTTCCGACCGGGCATGCCCGTGCTCCTGTTGTGCGCCGCTGTCGCGTGTGGCGGTTCGTCGTCTCCGACGACGCCGTCAGCCACCGCCGACGGTTCTGCCCCGACCGCATCTGTCCAGGGCCAGACAATCGACGCCTTGACGGGCACGCCTGCCGGCAATCTGTCTGTGGTCGTCGGCAGCTACCGCGCCGTCACGACGGACGCGAACGGGATGTTCTCGGTCGAGAGCGCGCGCCTCGGCACCTATCCGGCGGCCTTGACCGGACCCGGCATCGTGCCGCGCGAGACGACCATCCGTCCGAGCGCGGACCCGATGCGCCTCTCGGTGATCCCGTCAGGTTTCGATCTCGTGTCCTTCAACGAGATGTTCCGGGGCGAGAACGCCCGTCTGCAGCGCTGGACCACCCGGCCATCGCTCGTGATCATCGCCTCGACGATGGCGTTGGGAACACTGTCTGCGGAGACGTTCACCGCCTCGAGCGAGCAGATGTCGAACGACGAGGTGAACCAGATCGTGGCGCATCTCACCGAGGGTCTGAGCCTCTTGACGGCCGGGACCTTCACCGGCTTCGCGTCGGTCGAAGTCGAGCGGCCGAACGCCGGCACCAAGGTGACTTCGATGCGCAGCGGCACGATCACCGCCGGGCGCTATACCGGCATTGCCAGTCTCGCCAACACGATTGGCTACGGCCGCTGGCTGACGACGGGTGACGGCACGGTCATCGGGGGCGCGCTGTTCCTCGATCGCGACTTCGATCACAACGATGCCCGCCGCCGCCTGTTGCGAATCCACGAGCTGGGGCACGCGCTGGGCTATCAGCATGTGGCGAGCCGGACCTCGATCATGAACGCGTCGATTGGCCCCGAGCCGACCGACTTCGACCGGGCCGGCGCGACGATTGCCTTCCAGCGGTTGCCGGGGAACCGTGCGCCGGATGCGGATCCCGCCGGCGTGGCGCGGATCGCCAGCGTGAGCGAAGGAGGCGGACGATGGTCCGATCCGTCCGTCTGCCGTTGAAACGAGCATGATCAGCGCCGGTGACGGCCGTGCGCGGCGAGCCAGCGCCTGACGAACACCGTGCTGGCGATCACCGCGGTCAGCGGCCAGTAGAGCACCGCCAGCATGCCCATCGCGCCGGCCGTTCCGACGTTGCGGCTGGACAGCATCGAGAGGCCTAGGGTGGAGAACGGGTTGTCGTTCACCAGGTAGGTCCACGTCGCCGACGACCCGAGGCCGGCGGATGCCAGGTCGATGACGCCGTCGACGACGCGGAGGCGCCTGAAGCGCTCGGCCGTCTCGCGCCGGACGTCCCCCATGAGCGATCCGAACCCCTCGACGATCTGCCGGTGGAACTCGGTGACGGGCTCGCGCCCGCCGAGCCGCTGCAGATGGATCCCTTCCCGCACGTCCTCGATTGCTGCCAGGTGATCGGCCCAGCGATCGTCGAGTACGCGGATGGCGATGCGCTGCTCCGCGTGCTGGACCGCATCGCCGCCGGCGGTGCTCAGTGCCGCATAGTGCTCCGGGCACGCCTCAGCACAGATTCCCGGGTCCGCCTCGCCGGTCAGGAGCGCCTGGCGCCACTCGGCGACGATCCGTCGCTGCTCCTCGACGAGCGCGGAGTACTTCCACAACGTGCGCCGGATCTCGAAGTTCTGACCCTCGACGATGCGCTGGGCCCTGGCGATCTCACGCGACACGATCGGATCCGCCACCGGCTCGGAGCCTGGGGGCGGCCGGTGCGCGGGCGGAATCAGCCCCACGACGCCGTAGCGCTGCATCAGGTCGTCCTGCAGGCTGATGAAGAAACGTGATGTGCCGGGGTCACCCTGGCGGCCCGCCCGGCCGCGCAGCTGATCGTCGATGCGGCGGCTCTCGTGACGGTTGGTACCAAGGACGTAGAGGCCGCCAAGAGTCTCGACCAGCCGGCGTTCGGCGGGATCCCCGCCGCCGAGGACGATGTCGGTGCCGCGCCCGGCCATGTTGGTGGAAATCGTGACCGCGCCGAGCCGCCCCGCACCCGCCACAATCCGCGCCTCGTCAGCATCCTGCTTCGCATTGAGGATGGTGCACGCAATGGCTCGCGCGGTGAGTGCGGCCCCCAGCGCCTCGGACTCACGCACCGTCGTCGTGCCCACGAGGAGGGGGCGGCCGGTTGCGTGAACGCTGGCGATTTCGTTGACGATCGCGGCCTCTTTGGCAGCCCTGCTCGCGAACACGACGTCGGGCTCATCGACCCGGCGGCATGTTTGATGCGGCGGAAACACGGTGGTGCCGAGGCCGAAGAACGAGGCGAGCTCCTCGGCGGCGGGCACCGCGGTCGCCGTCATGCCGGCCAAGTGATCGTACAGCCGGACGAAGTGCTGCATCGGGATCGACCCGAGCACGCGCCCTTCCGCACGGATCGCGACCTGCTCCTTGGCTTCGACGGCTGGTTGAATTCCGTTCGGCCAACGGCGATTGTCCGCGACCCGCCCGGTCCACTCGTCGACGATCTCGATCCGTCCCTCGCGCACCACGTAGTCGCGGTCGCGATGCAGCAGCACTTCGGCGTGCAGCGCGACGTGCACCGCGCTGAGAAGCAGGTGATGAGCGGGATCGTCGAGCGCCACGCCGAGCGCCTGGCCGGCGCGCGTGAAGCCGCGATCGGTCAGCACCACCGTACGCGCGTATTCGTCTGCGCCGTAATCGACCCCGCTACGCAGCTCGCGCGCCAATGCGGCGAGCCGGAGAGGATCGAGACCGAGCGGTGGCGCGTCACCGGCGATCACCAGCGGCACTCGCGCCTCGTCGACGAGAATGCAGTCCGCCTCGTCGACAATGGCGGCATGATGACCGCGGTGCACACAGGCGCGCGGGTCGAGCGCGGCGTGATCGCGGAGGTAGTCGAAACCGGCCTCGCGGGCCGTGACGTAGGTCACATCGGCGGCATAGGCGTCGCGCCGCGCCTCACGGTCCAGGTGTTCCGTCACCGCGGCACAACGGAGTCCGAAGCTGGCGTAGAGCGGCGCCATCCACTCGGCGTCACGCTGAGCCAGGTAATCGTTGGCGGTGAAGATGTGGACGCCCTGGCCGGTCAGCGCCCTGAGGATCGCCGGCAGCACCGCCGCGAGTGTCTTGCCCTCACCAGTGGCGAGCTGCGCCAAACGGCCCCTCGCCAGCGCGACGCCGGCAGCCAACTGGACGTCGAACGGGCGCAGCCCGATGGTGTGATGCGCCAGTTCGCGTGCGACAGCGAACACCTCGGTCAGGAGCGCGTCGAGCGGCTCACCGCTGGCGCGGGCGCGCAAATCCGCAGCGCGCGTGGTCAAGGCCGCGAGAGACAGCGCGCCGGCATCCACCGCTTCGATCCGCGCGAGCGCGGCAAAATACGGCCGCACGTCGTGTTCGACAGTGCTGCCGGCGGCGCGGCGATAGCGCTCGGCAAGGGCGTCGGCCGCCGACCATCTGGGCATCGACGACATTTTCCCGAAGTGTAGCGCCAGCGGCTCCGGGTGGCCAGCCGTCCCCGCGCTCGTCACTTGGTGCTAGGTACTTAGCATTGGCAGTGCTACTGTGCGCGGACCGGAGAGGAGACGCGCCACATGTTCGCAGAGGACGTCCGACACGCCGCCCGGCTGTTCGTCAGCAACCGCAGCTTCTCGGCCATCGCTGTTCTGACGCTGGCGCTCGGCGTGGGCGCCGGCACCGCGATCTTCAGCGTCGTCGATGCCGTGCTGATTCGCCCGGCCCCGTTGCCTGGGGCGGCGCAACTGGCCGTGATCTGGGAGACGGACCGCCAGAGCGGCACGACCCGGGAACCAGGATCGTTGCCGGACTTCCTCGATTACCGCGATCGGACGCGAACAGTGATCGGTCTGGCCGCGTTCCTGCCGTCGGAAATCAATTACACGCCGATCGGTCGAGAGCCGCAGCGGCTCCAGGCCGTGTCGGTGACAGACGACTTCTTTTCCACGCTGCACGTCCGGCCGCTCGCCGGCCGTACGTTCACGAAGGACGACATCGGTCCGGGACGACCACCACCGACGGTGATGGTGAGCGCCGCGCTCGCGCAACGGGCTTTTCCCGAGCTACCCGACGTCGTCGGGCAGTCGCTGCGCATCGACGGCCACCCCGTGACGATCGTCGGAGTGATGCCAACCGGTGCGGAGTTCGGCCTGTTCCAGGTGCTGCGTGCCGCGGCCTACTCCCGTTCGTTTGCCGATCGGGCGGCGCGGCCGGGAGTCGACGTGTGGCGACCACTCCGTGACACGCCGGAGACGCTGCCGCGCGATACCCATCCGATCTTCATGATCGGGCGGCTGGCTGACGGGGCCGGTGCGGCGCAGGAGGAACTGGCGTCGATCGCTGCCGATCTCGAGCGCGCGTACCCGGCCAACCGGGCCCGCGGGATCTCGGTCGAACCGCTCGAGGCGGTGGTATTCGGGCCGGTGCGCCCGGCGCTCCTGGTCTTGCTGGCGGCAGTCGCGCTGGTGTTGCTCGTCGCCTGCGCCAACGTCGCCAACCTGCTGCTGGCCCGCGGGACGGCGCGTCGCCGGGAAGTGGCCGTCCGGCTGGCGATCGGCGCTTCACGTTGGCAGCTCGCGCGGCAGTTTGCCGCGGAGGGCCTGATCCTCACCGTGGCCGCTGGCGCTCTCGGCACATGGCTGGCCACCTTCGGGGTCGCAGCGCTGGTGAGGCTGGCGCCCGCCGATCTGCCGCGCATCGCCGACGCCGCGGTGAACCTGCGCGTGCTCGCGGTGACGCTGCTCGTCACCTTGGGCGCGGGGTTCGCCTTCGGACTGGTCCCGCTGCTGCAGGCGCAGCGTGTGGATCTGCAGGATGCGCTGAAGTCTGACGGCGGCCGGGACGCTGACGGCTCCAGCGGACGCTGGATACGCTCGGCGCTGGTGGTCGCCGAGGTGGCGCTGGCGGTGATGCTCGTGATCGGCGCGTCGCTGCTGATCCAAAGCTTCTGGCGGCTGCACCGGACCAACCCGGGCTTCGATCCCACCGGCGTGATCAAGGCCGAGTACCAGCTACCCCCAGATCGCTATCCGGTGGACTTCCGGAAGTATCCAGCCCTCGTCGAGATGCAGGCGTTCTCGGCGGGCCTGCTGGAGCGCGCCAGGGCGCTGCCCGGCGTCCGTGCGGTCGCCATCGCCGGCAACCATCCGATCGATCCCGGTAACACCAATTCGTTTTCGATCGTCGGCCGGGAAACAGAATCACGAACTTTCCCGGAGGTTTCCGTCCGGCGCGTCACGCCGGGGTACTTTCCGACGATGCGGGTACCGCTGGTGCGCGGACGGTTACTGCGCGACGCGGACGCGACTCGCGCGCCAGCGGTGCTCGTCGTCAACGAGGCGGCCGCCGCACGGTTCTTCGCCGGCCAGGATCCGATCGGCAAGCAGATTCGCTTCTGGGGCGCCGCCCGCACGGTCGTCGGCATCGTCGGCGACGAGCGATTTCACGGGATCGCCTCGGCCGCCCCGCCAGCGGTCTATACGCCACTCGCGCAGACTCCGTCCGCGGACGGGTCCGGCGTGCTGCTGGCTCGCGTCGACCGCGATCCGTCCGCGATGGCCGGCTCGATCCGCGAGGTAATCCGGCAGCAGGACGCCGAGCTGGCGGTGTTCGGCCTCGAGTCCATGGACGACGCGATCGTCCGCTCCGTGGCAGAGCGCCGCTTCACGATGGTCATCCTCGGGCTGCTCGCGGGTGTGGCGCTGCTGCTCTCCGCGATCGGGATTCACGGCGTCTTGAGCTACGCCGTCGGACAGCGCACGCGGGAGATCGGGATCCGCATGGCGCTCGGGGCGAGGCCGGGCCGCGTACGCGCGCAGGTGCTGATCGACGGGGTCCGCCTCGCCGCGCTTGGTGCAGCGTTGGGCGTCACCGGCGCGCTGGTCCTGAGTCGCGTGCTCGCGAGCCTTCTCTACGGCGTCGGCGCCACGGACCTGCGCACGTTCGTGGCGGTTCCGGTCGTCCTCTGCCTCGTCGCCCTGGCTGCGAGTTACTTCCCGGCCCGCCGCGCGACGAGGGTAGATCCGGTCCTCGCGATGAGAACTTAGAGGAACCAGGGTTCAAGGTTCAGGGTTCAAGGTTCAGCGTTCAGGGTTGGGTTCAACGTTCACGGTTCGGTTCAGGGTTCACGAATCGGCTGGTTAGCAGCGGCTGAAGCGGGAAGCGGGAAGCTGGAAGCGCTGTTCACAAGCGCGCGAACGCGCTGGCGAACAGCTGGCAGAGCAGGGCGCCGACGACGGCCATGGCGAGGCCCCAGAGCATCAGCCGGCGGAACAGATCGCGGGCGCGATCGGGGTCGGCGAGCGCCGCGACGCACAGGGCGCCCAGCGTGGAGAGGGGAGACACGTCGACGAGCGACGACCCGACGTTGATGCTGAGCGCCACGGCCAGAGGGTTGCCGCCGCCGACCTGCTCGACGAGGCGCGGGGCCAGTGGCAGGAAGGTGGGCAGCACGACGCCGGACGTGCTGCTGTAGATCGAGATCGCACCCGTGACGAACGCGATCATGCCGTTGACCGTCCCGGGTGTGGCGAGGCGCGCCAGCAGCAACGTGAAAAGATCCATCCCGCCCGCCTTCTCGACCACCGCCACCAGCATCGTCACCCCGGTGACCATCACGATCGCGGACCACGGCATGCGCTTGATCGCCGGCGACTCGTCGGCGGCGCGGAGCACCACGATCGCCGCGGCAGCGGCGAAGGCGGCGAGCCCGATCGGCGCCCGCAGGAAGACCACCGACGCGACCCAGATGAGGACGATGGCGAGGGTGAGCCATTGCGGCCGGGAGAGCCGGGCTGCGTGATCGTCGAGCGGATCGGCCGTCCGGGCCTCGGCTCGGCGGACGAGGAGCACGAACGGGACCGCCGAGACCAGCACGTGGGCGAAGAAGTTCGCGGCGAACACCTTCCACTCGTGGGCGCCGAGTCCGGCCGCGGCCATGCGGGCGTTGGCGATAACGCCGACCGCACTCAGGGGCGACAGGTTGCCGGCATTCGCGCCGTTGGCGACCATCAGCGCGGTCAGGAACGGCGGCAGGCCGGTGCGATCCCCAATCACCATGGCGAGCGGCGCGACCAGCGCCACGCTGGCAATCGCGCCCGGACCGAGCATGGAGATGATCCCGGCGATCCCGAAGATCAGGATCGGGACGATCCGGACGCTGCCCCGGGCCGTATGGACCAGCCGATTGGCGAGCAGGCCGATGGTGCCGTTGACCTCGGCCAGACTGAACAGCAGGGTGACGCCGGCGAGGGTGACGAAGAGCGAGGCGGGAAATCCGGCGAGGACGGCATCGGCCGTGCGGCCGGTGTAGAGTCCGAGTCCCCACGCCAGCGCCACGGCGATCATCCCGACGTTCACTTGCGACGTGCAGCTGATGACGATCGCGGCGAGCAGTGCGGCGAGCGCGGCGGCGGCCGGGCTCACGGCGTAGCGACAGCGGTTCGGCGCGGCGCGCCGCATCGCGGGGCCGGGACGTCAGGACTCACGTGCCGACCAACGCGAGCCGCCGGCACGTGAGGTATTGGCACGAAGACCGATTAGGTGACCGTCTGCCCGGGGATCGAGGTGGGCGGGTGCTCGACGAGCCCTTCCTGGAGATCCAGCGCGAGCGGCGGCGGTTCGAGCTCGATGAGGTACTCGAACTGCTTGCGGAAGTCCTGGAGCGACACGCCGGAGGTGGCGGCGAACTTGGCGAGCTCGTGCGGATCCTCGAAGTCATCGCGGCGCAGGCGGACCATGTAGCGCCGGGCGATCGCATAGCGGGTCGAGTTGATGTTGACCAGCCGGACGCGCGTCCGTCCGGTCTGGCTGTCGATCATCTCGCTGAACGGAATCGGCACGAAGTGGCCGCCCTGCATCGAGATCATCGCGGCATTGCCGCCGCCGAGGAGATACTTCGCCGCGCAGTAGCCGAGGTCGCGCGTGTACTCCATGTCCGACGGCACCGGGTCGGCGCAGCGCAGCTCGTAGCCGATGTTCTTGGCCGCGATGGTCGTCTTGATCCCGAACTCGCGGAGCCGGCTCTGCACTTCGGTCTTGAGGATCTCGCCGATGTTGACCTCGGCCAACCGGACGTGGCCGTGGGCGTCACGCTCGACATCGTGCAGCTGCGCGAGATCCTCCGGATCGAGGTCGATGACCAGCCCTTCGGCGATCACCGCGACGCCGTCGCGGCGGCCGTAGCTGAGGCGCTTGACGATGGCGCCGACCAGGGTGTCGACGATCGCCTTGAGCTTGATCTTGCGACCGGAGAACTCCTCGGGGATAAGGGTCAACGTCGCGCCGGCCGCCTTGCCCATGCCGAGCGCGAGATGTCCGGCCGTCCGGCCCATCGCGATCACGAAGTACCACCGCGAGGTCGTCTTGGCGTCGACCATCAGGTTCTTGACAATCTCGACGCCGTGATGCCGGGCCGTCTGGTAGCCGAACGTATCGACGTGCGGGGGCAGGTCGAGGTCGTTGTCGATCGTCTTTGGAACATGAACGACGTGGATGCGGCCGCCGGCTTTCTCTTCCAGCTTCATCGCCGAGAACGCGGTGTCGTCCCCGCCGATGGTGATCAGCATCGACACGTTCAGGCGGAGCAGCGAGATGACCGCTGCTTCGAGCAGCTTCGGGTCTTTGGTCGGATTGGCGCGGGCGATGCCGATGAACGAGCCGCCGCGGAAATGGATCCGGCTGACCTGGTCGATCTCGAGCGGGATGATCCGATCGATGTTGCCGTTCATGATCCACTCGAACCCGTCGCGGATCCCGACGACTTCCACTCCTTCGAGACGGCCGCGGATGGTGGCGGCACTGATCACACTGTTGATGCCGGGGGCGGGGCCGCCGCCGACGAGTATCGCAAGCCTCTTGGTCACGGCCACCATGGTAACGCAACCGTTGACCGACACCACGCTCGGCGCGGCCAATCGGCCCCGCGGTCCCCGGCGCGGCCGGCTGTGGCAGAATGACGGCCATGCTGCTCCTGCTCGCCGTGGCCTGGCTCTCCGCGCAGTCTCCCGCGCCGGCGGCTCCGGCCACGGACGTGTCGTCGATCCGCAATTTCATGCGTGTCACGCCCGATTTCTGCACCGGCGGCCAGCCGCGGCTCGAGCACTTTGCGAGCCTCAAGGCCGAGGGGGTCAAGGCGGTGCTGAATCTGCGCACGCCGGGCGAGCATCGCGCCGCCGAGGAGCAGGAGGCGGTCGAGAAAGCCGGCCTCAAGTACTTCAACATCCCGGTCGAATACAGCAAGCCGTCGCCGGACTCGGTCGACGAGTTCCTGCGCATCACCGACGATCCTGCCAACCGTCCGATGTTCATCCACTGCACGGCGGCGATCCGCGTCGGTGCGTTCTGGATGATTCGGCGCGTCCTGCGCGACGGCTTCACCCCTGACGCGGCGCTCGAGGAAGCGCGCAAGGTCGGTCTCGTGCCAACGCCGCATCTCGAGCAGTTCGCCCGCGAATACATCGACAGCCACAAGGGCAAGCCGCCCGCCGGCGGGACCGGCCGCTGACTCCGCCGGCCGCCGCGGTGCTCGCGTTCGAGCGGGTCGAGAAGCGGTATGGCGAGACCGACGCGCTGCGCGGCGTGACCTTCGACGTCCCTGGCGGAGAGATCTTCGGCCTGCTCGGGCCGAACGGCGCCGGGAAGAGCACGCTGATCCGGATCCTGATGGACATCATCCGGCAGGACGCCGGAACGGTCCGTGTCTTCGGTGAGCCGCGCCGGCGCGAGCACCTCGATCGGCTTGGCTATCTTCCGGAGGAACGCGGGCTCTACACCAAGCTGAAGGTGATCGACGTGCTGGCGTATTTCGGCGCGCTCAAGGGCCTGACCCGCGCCGACGCCAGGCGCCGCGGCCTCGAGTGGCTCGAGCGCGTGGAGCTGCCGCACGTGGCCGCGTGGCGCGTCGATCGCCTGAGCAAGGGGATGTCGCAGAAGGTGCAGATAGCCGGCGCTCTCCTGGCCGACCCTGAGTTGTGCATCCTCGATGAGCCGACGACCGGTCTCGATCCCGTCAACGTGCGCCTGGTGCAGGATCTGCTCCTCGAACGCCGCCGCAGCGGGCGCACCACCATCCTGTCCACCCACCACATGAACCAGGTCGAGGCGCTCTGCGACCGCGTCGCGCTGATCCACAAAGGGCAGCTGCTGGTCTACGGCGCGGTCGACGAAGTGCGGCGGCGGCACTCGCTGCCGGAGGTGATCGTGCACGCCCAGGCGCCGCTGCCGGCGGTGCCGATGGCCGTGGCCATGACCCCCGAGTCCGAACGTGTCACGCGCGTGCGGCTCGCGCCGGGCGCAGATGCGGCGGATTTGCTGGTGGCGCTGGTCGCGGCCGGAGCCCGCATCGATCGCTTCGAGCCGACGCTGGCGCCGATGGAAGACATCTTCCTGCGGGTTGTGGGGGAGGCACGGTCATGATCCGCTGGCACAAGGTCCGGACGATCGCGGCATTCGAGCTGAGCTCGGCGGTCAAGCGCACCGGCTTTCTGGTGATCACCTTCGGCATGCCGCTGTTCATCGCCGGATACGCCGCGCTCGTGGCCCTGCCCGCCTATTACGCGGCCAAGCGCGATCGCGAGCAGCCGGCGATCTTCGGCGTCGTCGATCGGCCGGGCGTTCTCGACCTGCAGGGAGACATCGCCGCGCCCCGGACGGAGCTCGACGAGGACACCCGCCGCCTGCTCGACGCCACCGGCCAGACCGCCGCCGTCGATCGGGCGCTGCCGCGTTCGAGCCTGCTGTTCCGGCC
>Ga0207701_10000924_pt1 | contig 31088 bp, 27 predicted proteins | sample KBSSwiSSwithPhiX_FD_184294 | JGI IMG/M metagenome (GOLD analysis project Ga0207701, IMG submission 184294) | Switchgrass rhizosphere bulk soil microbial communities from Kellogg Biological Station, Michigan, USA, with PhiX - S5 (SPAdes) (version 2) | ecosystem: Environmental > Terrestrial >... | reverse complement strand
GCGCTGCGAACGAGCGCAGTGGATGCCGCCATCGTCAGCCCGCCGCTCAATCTCACCGGCAAGCGGCTGGGCTTTAACGAAGTCATCGATCTGTCGCAGTCAGGAGTGCCTTACTCACACCAGCAGATCGTCGCGATCAAAGATTATCTCGATCGCAATCCAGACGCAGTCTTACGAACTTTACGCGCGCTGATCGAAGGGCTGGCGGCGTGGAAAGATCCGGCAAAAAAGTCGGTGGTCATGTCGAACATCGCTAAATATTTGCGTCTCGACCCGGAGAAAAACAAAGATCAGATTGAAGAAACCTATCGCTACTACAGCAAAACGTTTCCGACCAAACCGTACGCAACCGCCGAAGGTTTGGAGTTCACCGCGCAGATTTTAAAAAAGAACCGGCCGGAGGCGAAAGATATTCAGGCGAAGGATTGGCTCAATAACCGGTTTGTGGCGGAGCTGGACAAAGAAGGATTTCTCGCCAAAGTGTTTGGCGGAAGATAGATGCGCTTTGGTAATTTTCTTTCTTATTTTCGACCGTCCCAAGCTAGGCGAATATAACTGAGTTAGAGTCCGATTTCTGTCAGAGCTATTGCGCCTTCCACCCGAGATCTTCCGGCGTGAAGCGAGAATACTTCTCGACTTCGTCTTTAATCAATTTGTTGAGATCTGCGGTGGAAGTACGCAGATCAACATTATAACCACGCGATTTTAAGTTTTCTTTGAGCTTCGGTTCTTCCACCGTTTTTTTAATCCCATCTGTCAGTATCTTTGCGGTGGCGTCGGGCAAACCTTTCGGCGCCAGGAAGGCGACGCTCGCAAGCAGATTGACTTGCGGGTAACCCTGTTTAGCGAAGGTCGGCACGTCGGGAAGCACCGCAGACTCGACGTCGACAGCTATACCGACCAGCTTACGGGCTTTGATGTGCGGCTGCGCAGCGACGTCAGACGCCATGGCGAAGTTCACGTGACCTCCCAGTAAATTCGTGATGCCCTGCGCCGAGCCAGCGAAGGGTAGGGAAGTAATGTCGACCTTCGCAGCGCGCTTCAGCAATTCCACTTCCAACGTGAGGCTCGTTCCTGGCGGGCCAACGGCGACGATCAGGTCACCGGGTTTTTTCTGCGCTTGGGCGACGAGGTCCTTGAGCGTCTTGATATCCGAGTCGGCGCGGCTAAGCATGATCACCGCCGCGTAGCCGTGGAGGATCGCGATGGGCTGAAAATCGCGAAGCAAGTTCGCCGGCGCTTTCGGGTTGGCAACACTCATCGTGGCGACTTGCCCAAGTAGTGTGCCCAAGAGGGTGTAGCCGTCCTTGCGTGCGGCGGCGACTTTTTCCGCGGCGATGGCACCGGCGCCGGCCGTTTGATTGGCGACGTTAATCTGGGTCTTTAGGTTTTTCGCGAGATCCTCGGCAATCAGGCGAAAAATCAGATCGACGCCGCCACCGGGGCTCGACGACACGACAAGCTCGATCGGTTTGTTCGGAAAGCTTTGGCCGTAGAGAGGCGGACGGGCTACGAAGATGGATAACGCTACGATGATCAATTTAAGCTTCATGGCGCCTCCCAAGCAATTGGTGTAATCCGTTATTCCGGCATGTTTTAAGCCGGAATCCAGGTTCAGAACCGACCCCCGATTAATACATTCGGGGGCTATGCTTCCGTCAGTGTCTTATCTTCCGAATCCGAAATCCGCCCCGTCATGTCTCTTCCAATTTCTCGATGATCTCGTGGCCAATGCGCCGCCGCGTGAGCACGGGGCTCAAAAGCATGAGCAACGCCGCGCCCATGAAAAATGCCGCAATCGGCCGCTGAAAAAAAATCGCCACGCTTCCCTTCGACATGATCATCGACCGTCGGATCGCGGTTTCGAGCAACGGACCAATCACCAATCCCAGTACCATCGGCGCGGGCTCATAGGCAAATTTCCGCATCAGATAACCTACCACGCCGAAAATGATCATGATCAGGACGTCGCCTGTAGTTCCCGAAGTCGTGTACGCGCCGATGATGCCAAAGAGAATGATCAACGGAAAGAGAAAAAAATAGGGAACCTGCAGCACTTTGATCCACAGGCCGATCAGCGGCAGGTTGAGAATCAACAGCAACACATTGCCGATGACCATGCTGCCGAGCACTCCCCAAAAAATTTCCGGCGAGTTCTTGATAAATAGCGGCCCGGGCGCCAAGCCGTGGATCAGCAGCGCGCCGAAAATAAGCGAAGTCACCGACCCCGTCGGCAAGCCCAAACTGAGGAGCGGTATCCAGCCGCTGCAGCTCGCCGCATTGTTCGCGGTCTCGGGTGCGGCCACGCCTTCGATGGCGCCGCGGCCGAACTTCTCCGGATGTTTGGAAAGTTTTTTCTCCAGAGCGTAGGCGGCGAAGGTGGCAATGACGACGTTCAAGCCGGGAATGGCCCCGACTAAAAATCCCAAGACCGTTCCGCGCGCGATCGGCATGGCGGAGTCTTTCCAGTCTTGTGATGTCGGCAGCAGGCCGGTTATTTTTTTCTGAAAAATTGCTCCGGCCTCGGAGCGCAGGTTGATAAGTACCTCGGCTACGCCAAAGAGGCCGATCACCACCGGCGTCAAGCCGACGCCGTCGCGCAAAACCAAAATATCGAAGGTGAAGCGGGGGTGGCCGGTGACCGGATCGAGACCGACGCTGGCGAGAAGAATTCCGAAGAGCGCCATTAATATCGCCTTGTCCATCGCGCCGTGGGCCAGATAAACCAGGGCGGTCAAACCGAAGAGCATGAGTGCGGCATATTCCGGCGGGCCGAAGTGAAGTCCGAATTCTGCGAGGGCCGGCGCTAAATACGCAAGGCCAAAAATCGAAATAGTGCCGCCGATGAAAGATCCGAAAGCCGCGATGCCGAGCGCCGGACCGGCCCGTCCCTGGCGCGCCATGGCGTAGCCGTCGAGACAGGTGATGACCGAAGAAGCTTCGCCGGGAATATTCACCAGGATCGACGTCGTCGAGCCACCGTACTGGGCACCGTAGGTGATGCCAAACAGCATGATCAAATACGCCAGCGGCGGGGCGTGCAGTGCCAGCGGTAGGAGAAGCGCGATGGCGCCTGCCGGACCGAGCCCCGGCAGCACGCCAACCAGGGTGCCGAGCAGGACACCGAAAAACCCGTACAGTAAATTCAGCGGCGAAGAGGCGCTAAAAATGCCTTGAATAAGTGCATCTAGCGTGTCCATTTGTTAAGTGTCACATCCACCAGTCAAGCAGGCCGCGCGGTAATTCGGCTCTCAACAAAACGTCGAAGAAGATATGAGATGTCAGCGCTACGGCGGATGCGAAGATCAAAGTTACAGGCCAGTCGCGGCCGGCGATGACCTTTAAGTAGAACGCGACCAGGAGCAGCGTGCAAAGAAAAAACCCAAATGGCTCGAGCAGGAACGCGTAGGCAGTCATGCCGGCGATGACATAGAGGACAAGCTTCGCTTCGCCGCCGATGTCGAAATGCGAATTTTCAGCCGAGACGCCCGCTCGGGCGCTGCCGATCAAACGAAGGGCAGCGATCACTCCGATGCCAGCGGCGGCAATGAGAGGAAAAAAGCCCGGCCCGGGGCGATTGGCCGCGCTCAAGCCGAGCCGATACGATTCGATCGACGAGTAGAGGGAGAGCAGCAGCCAAAAGCCGCAGATAACGGGTTCCCTTTTCACGGTCCCAGGATTGCGAGCGGCGCAGTCAGGAAATTTCCCTGATGAAATCCGCGGCGCGCTCGCCGATCATCATGCTGGTAAGGTTGGTGTTGGCGTGGGCGACCGTCGGCATAATCGAGGCGTCACCCATCCAGAGATTTTCTAATCCGTGCACGCGCAAATGCTGATCGACGACAGCCATGCGGTCAGAGGCGGGCCCCATCTTGCAGGTGCCGACGCCGTGAAAGTAGCTGGTGTAAGTCGAACGGGCGAACTTCGCCCAGTCTTCGGCTGGGCTCGGTGAGAACAGCTCGCCGCAGAATTGATTCATCGGCTCGGTGGCAGCAAGACGCTGGACGAACTTCATTGCCGACACCATCGCTTGGATGTCTTTCGGATGCTCCAACATGCGCGGATCGATTAGCGGCAGTTCAGTTGGGTCGGATGATTGCAAGGTCAGTCGACCGCGATTGGTTTGCTCGAGCAGGTGGCAGGAGAAGCCGATCATGTCGCCGATGCCCGAAACCGTGGTGATTTCGCGCAGGATGATGTGAAAGTCGATATACTGGCGCGCGGGGTTGGTTTTGAAATAGAGCTTCAAGGTCGAGCGGCCGCGCGCCTGCGAACCAAGACCGTTCGTCTTTGCTTTCAAGGTCATCGTGACCACCGGATGATCTTGGTAGTTTTCGCCAACGCCGTCGAGTTGATGAACGATCGAAATCCCGTGGCGCTTAAGCTCATCGCGCGGGCCGATGCCCGACAGCAGCAGAATTTGCGGCGAGTGATATGCACCCGCACTCAGGATGACCTTGTCCGCTGTGGCGGTATACTCGCTATCGTCTTTTCGAAAGCGAACGCCTTTGACTCTGTTGCCGCTGAGAATCAGCGATACGACCGGCGCATCGGCGATGATTCTGAGATTTCCGCGCGCGCGAGCGGAATCTAAATAGGCGACCGCGGCAGATTGCCGTTTACCATCTTTGATATTGCGCGCCGTCGGCGCGATGCCGTAAGGATTGGGATCGTTTTGATCGTCGAAGCGCGGCAGTCCCAGTTTGGTCACCGCTTCAAGAAGCGCCTGCTCCGATGCGCTCAGAGGCTCGTTGAAAATATGCTTGCGGCTGACGTAGATCGGGCCTTCACTACCGTGAATTGGGCTCTGCGGGAAATCGTGATCGTTTTCTATGCGCTTCAAGACCGGCAAGACTTTTTCCCACGACCAGTCCGGATTGCCTTGACCCGCCCACGCGTCCATGTCGGCTTTGATCGGCCGCGGGATCGACATCATGTTCACCGACGAGCCGCCGCCCATGATCCGCCCTGCAAGAGAATAGAACTCGCTGCCATCGTAGTTGCGTTTGGTCGGGTACATTAAAATATAGGGACTTTCGAGCAAAACAGTGGTCGCTTTCTCGGCGTCCAGAACCGTCGCCGGAATCGGCTGGGGATCCGGTCCGGCTTCAAGCAGCAAAATGTTTCGTTTGGGATCTTCCGAAAGGCGCGCCGCAATCACGCAACCGGCCGAGCCGCCGCCGGCGATGATGATGTCGTAATGATCAGCCACTCTTTCCTCAACAAAAGAGTTCAAAACGTTCAATCCGTTCAAGCCCCCTCCTGCATCCTCCCCCGCGTCGCGGGGGAGGACAGAAGATCGGGTTGAATCCTTCGGCAGCGCTCAGGACAAGCTCCGCGCAGTGGTTGAACGTTTTGAACGAATTCCGAATCATGACCAGTCAACGCCCATCTGTTTTAGACGCCGTCTATATTCCAGCGCTGGTGTGTCCGGGCCGCGCAGATGCAATTCTTCCGCGAGGTCGAGTGGCAACTCTTCTGGGCGCTGCGATTCGACGATTCTTTTGTCCTGCTCGAAGATGCGTCGATGCTGGGCGTTGAGTTGTTCGTCGGGTTTCACGTCGCGATAGTTGCGGCCGGCGAGCCGATAAAATTTCGTTTCGTGATTCGAAACTGGCGTACAGAGATAAATATTCGTATGGCGCTCGATGCTTCCTGGCTGGCGCCGCTGAATGATCACCATAAAGGGCAGTATGACGGTGTAGAGCTGCTTGGCGGCGCTGCTGGCGCGAAATCTGTTGACTGGCGTATCGATCTCGTACTGAAACCCGCCTTGAACTTCAGTCAAAGTGATCTGGGGCGATTCGGCTTGGTTGGGATCTCCGAGGATTCCAGCGTGGACCCAGGGGAAGTGGGAAAAATCAGCAAGGTTTTCGATCATGCGCGCCGCATTGGCGCGCCACTGGCCTTCCGATGTGTAGGGCTCCCAGTTGAAGCTCGGATCGCCGAATTCGGAGGGGAACTCGGGAATGTCCAAGCGCGGCTCACCGAGGCAGACCCACACCAATCCATAACGCTCCCGCGCGCGAAACGCTTTGGCTCGCGCTTTGGCCGGAATCTCGCGATCCGGCGACAGCGACGGTATGTGCGTGCAGCTGCCGTCGCCCGCGTAATTCCAACCATGATAGCCGCACACCAACTGATTACCCTCGATCCAACCGAGCGAAAGCGCCGCGCCGCGATGAATGCAGAGATCGTAGAATGCCGACACTTGTCCGTTGGCGCGCCATAGCACCAACGGCTGGTCGAGCAATTTGACCGCCACGGGTTTATCGGTGACTTCTCGCGACCACGAGATCGGATACCAATAGTGCCATAGCGCATTCATACGACACTCCAGACTCAACGGCTCCAGTTGATTTTATCTGATCCGACTTTACCACCGCTTTATATTTGCTCGCGATGATGAAACGCAAACGACACGTAGGAGACGAACTCTCCGCGCGCGTTGAAGCACGAACTTCAAGTGTCAATTGAGAGCAATTATGGGATCGTAGTGAATAACCAGTTACAGAATGCAAAGGCCGACAGTCGGATTTCGCCTCTGTATGGCCCTTCTATTCCGGTTCGCGCCACATGTACCACGTGGGTGTGCCGATCAACTCTTCTTCGTGTTCGACCACGAAACCGAACTTTTCGTAAAATTCAAGGTTCTCAGGCTTGTCGGTTTCGAGATAACCGGGAAGATTCTCTGCCCGGAGATGGTCCAGATAGCAGCGCATGAGAGCCGTGCCGACTCCTTGCCGCTGCGCCTGGGGTGCGACACCGATCGGGCCAAGATGTAGGTGAGGTTCGTCGGGATCGAGATGGCACCAGCGGACAAACCATCGCATCAGCGGTGCGCTCGCTTTTCCGAACGGCTTCAACAAAGGGGCCATGGCGAAGGACAAAATTTCAGGCGCCGGAAGGCAATGGGGCGAAGGACTGAAATGAGCATAGCCTTGAATCTGACCGTTGGCCAGCGCGACGACAGATTTGCCACAGAACATTTGGCGTAGTCCAAGGCGAAAAAGTGACCGGTTCTGGTCGATCTGGTGAGCACCGAACGCAGAGACATGAAGCGGGTTCGTGACAAACGCATGCGCCAAAATCGTGACGACCGGCTCCAATGCACGTGCGGAATACTTCTCAACGACAATCGCCATCAGCAGCGTTGCTCTCGATCACGTCTCCTTCGGGCCGATTAGCTCTTTCAGGGCTGAAGCGAGGCCAAGGATCTGCTCACGACCGTTTCCCCGAAAGGTCGATCCGTGCATGATCGCGAGGGTTTGCGGATTGAGTTCTGCCAGACGGTTTAGTGTCGCGTCGGTGTACGGCGTGTAAGGCATGTCATTGGCAAGGGGCCCGGAAAGATTTTGCCGGATCGATTCACGCGCGCGGCCGAGCACGTCGGATTCTGTCCAAGGCTCGGGGTCGGCCGGTTGAAAAAGCAAATCGGAACAGAGCAATGTTCGCTCCGTTGTCTCAAAAAAAAGTCCGGCATCCCAACCGTGCGGCACGTGCGGTGTGGCGAGAAACTGCAGGGAGCGCCGTCCAAGCGATAAGCGCTCGCCATCGGATAACGCGCGCGCCGGACGATCGGCGAAGTCGTTCACAGTCACCGTAGCTCCAACGAAACTACAAACAGCCTCCGCGCGGGGCGCGATTTTTAGCCATTCATTGAGCGCACCGCATTCGTCGGACTCGAAATGACTGAAGCCGATCCAACGAAGCTTCGCCGGATCGATAATCGAGGAAACGCCCTCGAGGGTTGACGCGAACATTTTTTTCATGCCGGTGTGCATCAGGAACGGTTCGTCATCAGCGATGAGAAATTGGTTGAACTGGATGGCGAACTCGGGATGGAACGTGGAAATGCGAAACAGATCAGGTGCGATTTCAGTTACTTTAGGCGACATCGGATCCTCCAATTTACAATTAACATAAGTATCTTTGAAATTTGCGTTTAGCAAAGTGCAGCGCAATTCTCCGCCCGATAAAATTTCCTCTCATCCGAGCTTTGACAAAGGGCAACAGAGGAGGATTTACCGGCTGTATAACTGACAGCTCATCCAAGTCAGTCACTCCTAGCTTTTTTTACTACAATCAAATAATCGCTCAGGCTAGACTCCCTTCGAGGAAATAATCTGATTGCGTTTGCTCACACGAGGGGCATCTATGCTGTTGAAGAAAGTTTTTTTGGGATTGAGCCTGCTGCTCTGTTTCGGCCATAGTGAATGGGCCGGCGCACAAGCCACCAAGCTTGTCGTCGCCTATGCTTCGCCGGCAGCAACTTTTTGTCCCGGCTGGATCGCAAAAAGGGAAGGCATTTTTTCCAAGTACGGTCTCGACGTGGAAATGGTGCTAATGCAAGGGGCCTCCATGTACATGCCGGCGCTGGCGAGCGGCAATATCCAGGTGCTTTACGGTGGTGGCACTGCCGTTTCCCGCGCCATTGCAACCGGCGGATTCGATCTCACCGTAATCGCCACCGAGACCCGCTATGTGCCGTTACGCCTCATGGTCCATCCGGCCATTCAATCAGCCGCGCAGCTCAAGGGAAAGAAGCTCGGCGCCGGACAGGCCGGGCTGGATGAGTACGCGACGATACTCTATCTGGAAGAAATCGGCCTGGTGCCGAATAAAGACGTCCAGCTTGTTTATCTCGCCGGCGGTGTACCGAGCCGTGCGGCGGCGATGAAGCAGGGATTGATCGATGGTGTCGCAGTCAATCCCCCGAACGAATACGAGCTGGAGAAAGCGGGGTATCGCGAACTCGCCAATTTTCTGGATCTCAAGATGCCGTATGCCGGTGTGCCACATACCGTGACTCGCGCCTTTCGCGACAAAAACCGCAAGGTTGTCGAAGATTACATGACCGGTGTCATTGAGGGCATGCAAATCTTTCGGACGAATCGGGAGAAGGCTTACAAAGCGATTTTCGAGCTAACAAGACAAAAGGATCCCGTGCTGCTCGAACGGACCTACGATTCTTATATGAGACAATACGACGCGATCGGCGGTGTACCGTTTCCGTGGGAAGCGGGCATCGAGAGTATGATTACGGGATTTCACGAGCGCTTTAACCCGCAAGGCATCAGGAATCGCGATGCCAAAGGCTTCGTCGATCCCTCTTTCGTACAACGGGCTGCTGAGCGATTGAAGCTGGGAAGAAGCAACCGACCTTGAAGATTCAGGGTCGCCAGACATCGTGCTTGGCTCGTCAGCGGGAAGTTCAAAGTCTTTGAAAAAGTTTTTCTATCGAATCGGTATTTTTTCCGCCGCCAGGGTGGCGCTAATGGCGATCGCCAGCTCGCTGCGGATTTGCATCCAGAGCTCGCTCCGATCGGTCCAAGCGCGCAATTCGAAGCCGAACGAATCTGGACCGAGCTTCACGAAGAGCGCTTGCGGCGCCGGCTCGCCGGTCACGAGCGGGTGAGCAGTCGCGGTTTTCTCTAAAAGCTTGATGACCCGTCCCGGGTCAGTACCCTGCGCGACAGTGATTGGCAGCTCGATCCCATGCTGGCGAGTCGATAGTGTCCAATTGATCACACGTTCAGAAATCAACTTCCCGTTCGGCATGATGACTTCCGAACCGTTGGTCATGCGGATGATGCTGGCGCGCACTCCGATGCGTTCCACCACGCCAGCGGCCTCGTCGATTTGCACGATATCGCCGACGCTGATCGGGCGCTCGAACAATACAATCAACCCCGAAATGAAGTTGTTGAAGATATTCTGCAAGCCCAAGCCAACCCCGACGCTGAAGGCGCCTGCGATGATCGTAACTCGTGTCATATCGACACCCAGCGCGGCCAACGCGAGGAAAAAACCCGCGAATAAAATCAAATAATGAAGTGTGGCAGAGATGGCATAGGGCAATCCGCGCTTAAGCGCCAACCGGGGATAAACTTCCTCATCGAGCAGGAAACGGATCAATCGAGAAACGGCAAATGCCGCCCAGAGGGTGATCACGAAGGCAAGCACATCACCGGCAGAAATTTGAATCGACCCGAAGCTGATTTCGGCGCCAAGGAAATCGCGAGCGCTGCTAAGCATCCGCTCGGCGAGCAAGAGTTGCTTCATGAGAACGAAGGCCCAGAAGAGGGTCGCGATGAGCTGCAAGCCGCGCCGGATCTGCCGACTCAACTGATCTCGATGCCGCCGAATGGCCGCCAGGGCATCGAACGGCCGCATCTGCACAGCAAGCTTAACCAGACCGTCCAGCACTTCGAGGGCGGCGTACAGAATCAACGCCAAGTAACTGCTCCGAACCAGGGCATTGCCGAGCAGAGTCGAAAGATTGGTATAACCTGCAGCGCTCGCAATAGCTGCGCTAACGGCAATCGCTAACGCAAGATACCCGGCGATCTTCAGCCTTTTTGCGCGTCCCCGTTCGCCCGCGCAGCGAATCATCCACGCGGCGACGCCGGATATGAGGAGCATCTCGGCAAGGAAAACAAGACGCGGTAAGAACTCGACCGCGGCGGTAATAGAGCGCATTTGGTCTAGCATGAAACAGGCAAGAAGTGCATAGGGCACAGAACGGAACTCGATCGGTATAAGCCGGCGTACAATCCAAACGCTGGCCACCAAAGCCAAAGCGCCGAGGATCGCTTGGAGGAAGCGTGGGGGCTGCGGCAGAATCCAGCCGCTAAACAGCAAGGTTAACACGAGAGCAGCGGCGATCGGCGTGTTGAGTACCGGCGAGTTCGCGTTTTCACTTGCCGCCAATGCGCGGCAGCGCCGGCGTGCCCAATAGAGGCCCGCTGTGAGGCTGCCGAAAAGAGCGATGGCAATGAGAAGCTGGGCGACGTGTCTAACAGTGTATGTGGTCAGCGCCTCCGATTGACGCGCAAAAGAACTCATACTGTCCTGCCTTAGCGTGTCGGCGCTAGACGAATGCGAGCCGACGTTCCACATGGGTGAGCTGTCGCGCAACAATAGACCGCTGAGTATGCTCTCGCGTGCCTGTTCAATGGAGTCAAGGACGTTTGTCACGCGTCCATCCTGAACGCTCACTCGTGATTGCAGGCTCAGGGCGCGCGCGCGTTGTCCTTGAACCGCCGCCCGCGCCTGTCGGATTTCTTCAATCAGGCTTTTCAGCCGGCCGAGAACTTCAGTGGGAGCACTGGACTGGCTCGCGGCGGTGAAGGTCTGCTCCCAGGTTTTGGCCAGGTCATCGATTTGTCCAATTTGACGATCGAGCTCGTGGACCCGCCCACTGAGGCTCCGATTGATACCGCTGATCTCGCGCCGGAGACGGCGCCACTCTCCATCGAGGCTGCCGAGGATTTCGACCGATGGATGTTGTGCGAGAATTTTCCGGGTCTCGCGCAATCGCGTATCAATTTCCCGGGTCAGCGGCGTGAGCCGCCCAGCAATCAACGCTGCGCTCCGATCCGCTGTAAGGTCAGTGCGAATATCGCGGATGCTCGCGCTCACCGATTCCGATTCGGTGAGCACGTCAGCCAGTGGCACCGGGGCTTGGGCGGTTGGCTGCGAAGCAGTGTCGGTCTCTGCCGTCTGTTGGGCGCGCGCCGGCAGCGCCAACAGCATCATTGCGACAACAAGGCACTGCCACGAATGAGGAAAACACAACGACAGGCGCAACCAGCATGGTTCACGGTTGGAGCGCATGTTTTAGAGCTAACAAAAAGATAATAGGCTTTGAAGGCTGAAGGACGAAGCGCTTTGCAGCCGCTGTTCATTGTGCTTCATGAACTGGGCAACGCGCAAGACCGGTGCCAGCGAGGGTCGATGATCGTGCAACGGGCAGCGGGATGAGCTTACTATCGGTCGATCAAAATTGGGACAATCGCCTGGGCAATGGTCGCAGCTTTATTTTCTTCAGCGTAACAGGGGCACTCGGGCAACGAAATAGCTGTGCCTCTCAGGCCTACGATATGGCGCTTTTGAGCAACATGGCGTATGAATACTGGATGCTGGATTATCAATCGGCCAGAATAATAATCATTGTATGATCTCAATATGGCGAGTCCTCTGATCTCTTTCCTGACCGGCCTGGGTTCCCGTCGAGTCGTCGAGACGGTAGTACCGGCCCGCACGCTGTCCGAAGTTGTTCTGCCGCCGCAGACCCGGCGTACCCTGGATCAGGCACTGGCCGAAGTGCGGAATCATAATTTGATCTTCTCTCATTGGGGATTAGGGGAGCGCCACACTTCGGGACGCGGTTTGGCATTCAATTTCGCAGGCCCTCCGGGCACCGGCAAAACGATATGCGCCGAGGCGATCGCCCATGCGCTTGGAAAAAAGCTTCTGGTCGTCGATTACGCCGAGGCCGAGTCCATGTGGCTCGGCGAAACACCGAAAAACATCGTCGCCGCGTTTCGTGCGGCGAGCGAACAAAATGCCGTCTTGTTTTTCGACGAAGCGGATGCCATTGCAACGCGCCGCTCCATTGGGGCCGCCTCTGCTCCGGATCGGGAACGAAACCTGACTGTGAATGTGCTTTTGAGAGAGTTGGAAACTTTCAATGGGATTGTGATCTTTGCAACGAATCTAGCGGCGAACTTTGATCGCGCTTTTGAACGGCGCATCCGGAGCCATGTGCTGTTTGAAATTCCGGGCGCCGAAGAACGAGCGCGGATCTGGCGGCTGCAGATCCATCCGACCAAAACACCGTTGGCAGCGGACGTCGATTTTAACCAGCTCGGCGAGCGATATGTCGCAACCGGCGGCGATATAAAAAATGCCGTGATCAAAGCGGCTGCGGCGGCTGCGGCAGAGTTTGCGCCCGATCTAGGCAAACAGATCGGCCAGCGCCATTTCGAATCGGCGGTTGAAGAGGTACTTGCGGCGAAAGCGATCATGCGGCAGTCGCTATTTGATGAAGCGAATGGCAGTACGCCGGATGCGCTGAATCTGGTAATGCAGCGGGAGGGCCGCTGGCGGGTCGCGATTCTGCTTGCGGTCGGGTTGTCCAGTACGGCATTCGTTGCGGCCATCGCTGCAATTGGATTGGCGCTCTTCCGCTAAACGTGATCTTGGTGTCTAGTCGCTTGAAAATGCTTCTGCAATGAAGTACTTGATTTCAACGCAGTTTGAATATTTACTGGGGCCATGAACTTATTCGATCTCAGTCCTAATCAGCTTAAGCGCGCGGCAGCGATCAAAGAGCAAATCGATCGATTGAACGCGGAACTGCGCCGAATTCTTGGCGCTTCGAATAACTCGCAATCGGCGCAAGGGAAAAGTCGCACGATGAGCGCTGCTGCGAAAAGGAAGATTGCCGCGGCTCAAAAAGCGCGCTGGGCGAACTTTCGACGGGGTAAGTCGGACAAGAGTACGTCCGGCAGAGCGTCAAAGAATGCGAAGAGTCCGGCAACCCGTGCGAAATTGTCGGCCAAAATGAAAGCCTACTGGGCGGCGAAGCGAGCCGGCAAAGGTTCGAACGGCAAGAGCCAGACAAAGGGTAAGGCGTAGCCCAAACGCTTTTGTGATCAACTCACGGCTCATCTCACTTTTTTGTACAGTCCATCGGTAAAGCCGCTCTGATCTAGCTCTCTCACAAAGGTTGAATCAACAAAGTCTTCCGGCTTGCCGGGCTTTCCTTTGGCCTCGGTGGCCAGGATTGTCTTGATGCCCTCCAGAGATGGGTATTGTTTTTTCGGTAGGACCGATTCGCTGAGCAGGTTTTCCCAGGTCTTTTCCAGGACCTCCCGGTCCACAGCGCGGCCGATGAAGCGCGCCAATGCGCGCACCGACGCCTCCTTATCCGTGTAAATACGGTGCACCGCCTCCACCTGCGATTTTACGTAGCGACGCACGATATCGGGATGCTCGCGAATGTATTTTCGTGTGGTTGCCACAGCGGTGTGTTGATACACTAGACCCAATTTGGGCAGGTCGGCCAGGATGTTCATGCCCCGCTTTTGAGCGATAATGCTTGCCGGCGGATTGACCACGGTTCCCTGTACCCGTCCGGACAAAGCAGCGTCGACTCGCGCCGTAGTGCTCCCGATCTGCACGATCGTCACATCTTTTCCGGGCGTCAGGCCGATCTTTTGCAGAGCGTAACGGGCGATGAAATCCGATGAGGATCCAAACCGGCTGATCGCCACCGAACCTCCCTTGAGTTGCTCGGGGGTCTTTATATCGGGACGAGTCAGAAGGTAGTAATTGAGCGAGGTCACCCCGCCGGCGACTAACGCCGCATCCGAGCCCGCTAACACCGAATTTACCACTGCTGCGCCGGCGAGCTGTGTGATCGGCGTGTCGGCGGAAACCAACGCCATCACCGCGGTGGTACCGCCAGTGAAAAAGACCAATTGCACATCGAGCCCGTTCTTTTCAAAGATACCGGCGTCTTTAGCGATCCAAGCCGGCAGTGCATCGCCGCTGATGGCGCTATAGCCGACGCCGATGCGCGCAAGTTGAGCATAAGCCGGCTGGTTAGCGAGTCCGAGGAGCAGAGTCAGGCAGAGCAGAGATGCGGATCGCTTGTTGATCATCATGTTGTTGTTATCCCCCTCCATACTGAGCGCAATCGGAGCGAAGCCAGCCGGATCTGTTGCTTTATTGGGCTCCCCTGGCTACAAAATAGATCGCCCGCCGTATAAGGTATCCTATATTAAGGAGTGGTCAATGGCGCAAAAGTACGTAAATAGTTTTGCTACGCGGAAAGCTCTCAAGGTCGGGAGCGAAAGCTACGATATTTTTAGCTTGCCACAGTTGGAGCAGACGGGTTTCAAAAACGTATCCCGCCTGCCCATCTCTTTGAAAGTCCTTCTCGAGAACTTGTTGCGGCAGGAAGACAATCACCATGTCAACAAAGCGGACATCGAAGCGTTGGCAAATTGGAGCCCGAAAGCCAAGCCGGATAAGGAAATCGCCTTTATGCCGGCGCGAGTGCTCATGCAGGATTTAACCGGCGTACCGGCGGTAGTCGACCTGGCTGCGATGCGCGAGGCGATGAAAAGGCTCGGGGGTGATCCCAAGAAAATAAATCCGCTGGCGCCGGTGGATTTGGTCATCGACCACTCCGTTCAAGTTGATTATTTCGGCTCCCCGGATGCCTTCCACAAAAACTCGGAGCTCGAATTCGAACGCAACGTGGAGCGCTATGCGTTTCTGCGCTGGGGGCAAGGCGCATTCGATAATTTTCGGCTAATTCCGCCGGACACTGGCATCTGCCACCAAGTGAATCTCGAATACCTCGCGCCGGTGGTCTTCCGCGCAAACAAGGACGGCGCTCATTTGGCCTATCCCGACACCGTGGTGGGAACCGATTCGCATACGCCGATGATCAACGGTTTGGGCGTAGTCGGCTGGGGTGTCGGCGGCATCGAAGCAGAAGCGGCGCTTCTCGGCCAGCCGATCATTATGCTGATTCCGGAAGTGATCGGGTTCAAGTTGCACGGCAAGCTGCCCGCGGGTGCCACTGCCACCGACCTGGTTCTCACGGTCGTTCAGATGCTGCGCAAAAAAGGCGTTGTCGAAAAATTTGTCGAGTTTTACGGCACCGGCTTATCGAGTCTCTCGCTGGCCGATCGCGCGACCATCGGTAACATGGGGCCCGAATATGGCGCGACCATCGGCTATTTTCCCATCGACAACGAGACTCTAAGATATCTGGATCTCACCGCGCGCGATGCCGACCTGATCCAGTTGGTAGAGAGATATGCCAAAGAGCAGGGGATGTTTCGCACCGATCAGTCTCCCGACCCGATGTTCAGCGATACCCTAGATCTCGATCTCTCGACGGTCGTGCCGAGCATATCCGGGCCGCGCCGGCCGCAGGATCGAATTGCGCTCACCGAGAGCAAGAACGCCTTCAAGGAGGCGCTGCCCTCTTTAATGAGAAGCGGCAGCGCGGAAAAGACCGTTCCCGTACAGATGAACGGCGACAGATTCGAGCTGAAACATGGTTCGGTGGTTATTTCTGCGATCACGAGTTGCACGAATACATCGAACCCTTCGGTCTTGATCGGCGCGGGCTTGCTCGCCAAAAAAGCCGCTGAAAAGGGACTCAAACCAAAGCCGTGGGTGAAAACCAGCCTGGCGCCGGGGTCTCGGGTAGTTACGGAATATTTGAAAGACAGCGGCCTGCTCTCGTGCCTGGAGAAAATCGGCTTTAATCTCGTTGGTTACGGCTGCACCACCTGTATCGGCAACAGCGGTCCACTGCCGGAGGCGGTAGCCAACGGGATTCAAGCTGGCGATCTCGTCGCCGCCGCGGTGCTGTCAGGCAATCGGAACTTCGAAGGCCGCATTCACGCGAGCGTGCGCGCCAATTATCTCGCTTCACCGCCTCTGGTAGTGGCCTATGCACTGGCGGGCAGCATGGATGTCGATTTTTATAATGATCCCTTGGGCCATGATGCACAGGGCCAACCGGTTTACCTCAAAGACATCTGGCCGTCACCGGAAGAAATCAACGAGACGATGCGCAAGTCCGTGCGCTCAGAAATGTTCAAGAGAGAATACAGCCACGCCACGGAAGGCGACGATCGCTGGAACAAGATGCCGGTCCCTCAGGGCGAGCTGTTCAAGTGGGACATGCAGTCCACTTATGTGCGCCAGGCGCCCTATTTTGAGGGCATGAGTAAAACCCCGAGCGAGCCGAAGCCCATTCACGGCGCCCGCGTGCTCGCACTGCTCGGTGATTCCGTAACGACGGATCATATCTCGCCTGCAGGATCCATTGAGAAGAACGGACCCGCGGCACGGTATCTCACCAACAATGACGTCTTGCCCAAGGATTACAATCAATACGGTGCGCGCCGCGGCAACCATGAAGTGATGATGCGCGGAACCTTCGCGAATATCCGCCTGAAAAATTTCCTTGCGCCCGGGACGGAGGGCGGCGTGACGGTGCACTTGCCCGACAAGAAGCAGATGTCGATCTACGATGCCGCCATGCAATATCAAAAAGAGGGCGTGCCGCTCATTGTCATCGCCGGCAAGGAATACGGCACCGGATCGTCGCGCGATTGGGCCGCCAAGGGACCGAGGCTTCTTGGCATCAAGGCGGCCATTGCCGAAAGTTTCGAGCGCATTCATCGCAGCAATTTAATCGGGATGGGCATCGTGCCGCTGGTTTTCAAGCCGGGCGAAAATCTCAAAACCCATAATCTGACCGGCTTCGAAACGTTTGGCATATTGGGCATCGGTCCAGGGCTAAAGCTGCGCCAGGAATTGACCGTCAAAGCCACCGCCGATGACGGCAAAGTGACCGAATTCAAGGTGATCTGCCGGATCGATACGCCGGCGGAAATGGATTACTACCGCCACGGCGGCATTTTGGAATACGTATTACGGCAGTTATTGCTAAATTAGTTTGGCGTCTCGAGGCTTGGGTCTCGGATTCGACGCTACACACGAGACCCTCGACCCTGGGCTGAATTTCGTGAGACGACGCGAAGCGCTGGCGACGATCGGCAAAAGCTCGCTAGCGCTTTTTTTTGCTGCGGGTTGGCGCGGTGACGGAACGGCCGCTGAAAGGAAACTTATGACGACACCGGGCTTCGTGGGAAAGTTCACGGCAAACAATCCGGGCATCATGACACTCCAGGGCACCAATCAATACGTGGTGGGCAGAGAGAACGTCATCGTGATCGACGTGGCATTGAGCGCCGATTCGAACCTCGATGGAATCATCGAGCAGGTCGAAGCCATGGGAGCGAAGAAAATCGACAAGATTCTACTTACGCACATTCACAGCGATCATTGCGGCGGCGCATTGGCGCTGCGCAAACGCTGCGGCGCGAAGCTCGGCATTCACCGGTCGCGCAAAGGTTATCTGGGCGGCGAGGATTTTCAGTATGACGATAACGATCGGATTTCATTCGGCGATGGCGAGCTGAACGTGTTGCACACGCCGGGCCACGAATCCGGCCATTGCTGTTTCTACGAGAGCGATGAAAAGATTCTGTTCAGCGGCGACAATATTCTCGGCTATGGCACTGCGGTGATCCATCCTCCCGACGGCAACATGACCGACTATCTCAAATCCCTCGAGCGGCTGCTTGGCTTCGACATCAGCCTTATCCTGCCGGGTCACGGTCCGCTGGTCGGCAAGCCCGAAGCCAAAATCCGAGAATACATCAAGCATCGGCTCGAACGAGAACAACAGGTCATTGCGGCGCTCCGTCAAGGACGCGAAACCATCGGCGATGTCACTCAAACGATTTATGTCGATGTTTCCGCCGCGTTGCGGCGAGTGGCCGAGTTCTCCGTGCAAGCACACTTGGAAAAGCTCATGCGTGAAGGTCGAGTCAAGCAGGAGGGGACGCGCTACCGGCTAGTCAGCGAAAATTGACGGGCGAAGCGCGCTGATTCAAAGGGCGCTACCATCGCTTCGGGTTCGATCTCCAGATCCTACCACGCCTGTTTGGCTAATCGCGTCAGTTGATTCGCCCAGCTCCCCATGGCTGAGACAACCGGACCGCGCGCCTGCAGAAGCCAAGCGCGGTTGGCCCCTGCCATTGGCGATCAGCGTGAGGTCTTTGGTTTGTTGGATTGCCTCGAAGCGGACTTTTTGCCGGCGTTCCAGAACGTCTTCATAGGCGTGCACAAATTTCCCGGTGTTCAATTTGTCATGCCATGAACTGAATAGAAACAGCGATACCGGTGTTCGTTAAGCAACTATTTCTCCATGATGATGACCGAATACCCCGCTTGACTGACTTGCTTCGCGCGTTGCTCGGCGGCGGCGCGGCTCGAGAAATTTCCGAGGTGCACCCGATAGTAGGTATTATCCTTTCCATTCACGGGGCTGATGGTGACTTCCCCGAAAGACTCGGCCAAACGGTCGCGCAATTGTCGAGCATTTTCTAGTTGCGCAAAGGAGCCGAGCTGCAAGGTGTAGTCAAGGGAGCTGCGAATGGAGCGAATGCGCGCGGGATTTTCGATCACTTCTATTCGAACAAGCGCGGTTCCCGCTCCAATGATGCCGAGGGCTTGAGCGGCGGCGTGGGAGAGATCGATGATGCGCTCTTTGGCAAAAGGACCGCGGTCATTGATGATCACTTCCGTGGTGCTGCTGTTTTCCATGTTGGTGACCAAGACCCGAGTGCCGAGCGGCAGAGTCTGATGCGCCGCGGTGAATTCGTTTTGATCATAAATGATACCGCTCGCCGTCGCCCTGCCATGAAAACCGGGACCATACCACGACGCGATTCCGATTTGGCTTAGCCCGATGTCGGGCGAAGGTGCGCGGACTTTCGCTGGGGGCACCGAACAGCCGAGGACGAATAAAAAGAGAAAGACAAATTCCCAAGCAGGAATCCAACAAAGCCGGTAACGAGCGCTTTTGTCCTTCGAGCTGAGCGCGAGCGCACGTAACATGGCGCAGAGTATATCGGAAAGCCAGCTCGGAAAAAAGTAAATAGCCCGAGTTGTTTCAGCTCACGCAGTGGCATCGAGCTCGATGTATCCGGTTTACCCCACAGACGGTTTGTGTTACGGTAGCCGGTGATTTAACGGGGAAGGTTCGTATGTCCGGTCATTCTAAGTGGAGCACGATCAAACATAAGAAAGCTGCCAAGGACGCGAAGAAGGGCAAGCTCTTCACCAAGTTCATCAAAGAAATCACTGTGGCTGCGCGCATGGGTGGCGGTGATTTGAACTCCAATCCACGGCTGCGAACCGCGGTTCTCACCGCGCGTGCGCAGAGTATGCCGACCGAAAATATCGAGCGCGCCATCAAAAAGGGTACCGGCGAGCTCGAAGGCGTCACCTATGAAGAGATTCAATACGAAGGTTACGGCCCCGGCGGGATCGCCATCATTGCGCAGGTCTTGACGGACAATAAGAATCGGACGGTTTCCGAAATACGCCGGCTTTTCAGCAAACACGGCGGAAATTTGGGCGAGAGCGGCTCGGTGGCGTGGATGTTCGACAAGAAAGGTCTCATCACCGTCGAAAAAGCACAGGTCGACGAAGATCGCCTGATGGACGTGGTACTCGATGCCGGGGGCGAGGACGTGCGCGACGAGGGTGACATTTTTGAAGTGGTGACCCAGCCGGAAGATTTCGAAAAGGTCAAGGATCGGTTGGACCACGAGAAGATTAGCGTAGCGAGCGCGCAATTGACGCTGTTGCCGAAAACCACCGTCGACGTGGACGCCAAAAATGTCGAGCAGGTTTTAAAATTGAGCGAAGAACTCGAAGATCATGACGACGTGCAGAGCGTCGCGGCTAACTTCAACATTCCCACCGAACTGATGGACAAGGCAAGCTAAAGGGCCGATGCCCAAGAGCAGCGCCAAACCGCTCCATCGCGAAGTCATTCTCGGCATTGATCCCGGCTCATTGATCACAGGCTGGGGCTTGATTGAACTGATCGGCACTCAGCTGCATCATCTTGCGCACGGCACGATCGCGGCGAGCGCGGCCATGGCTCTGCCTTCACGGTTGAGCCAGATCCACACCGGGTTACGAGCTATTATCGAGAGCCATCAGCCCGCTACCGTAAGCTTGGAGAAAGTGTTTTTTTCCCGGAATGCTCAAAGCGCACTTAAATTAGGGCAAGCCAGAGGGGTGGCATTACTCGCGGCAGCGGAGCGTCAACTGAGCATTAGCGAGTACTCCGCCGCAGAAATCAAGCTCGCCGTCGTTGGTTACGGACGCGCCAGCAAAGAGCAGGTGCAAAGAATGGTGAGCGCGTTGCTGTGTTTGCGCGGCGCGATTCGCGCCGATGCTGCCGACGCGCTGGCGAGTGCCATCTGCCACGCACACCGGCGGAGTTTTCAAGATCTGGTCGTCCGTTCCTACGGTCGGATGAAATCCACCAGCTGGCGCGACTATCTGGAAACCGCTTCAGAGCGTTAGCACGTTCCCGACGATCCATATGCTTCGTTGCGCTTCAAAGGCTTCGCTGCAAGCTCCTGAAATTGCGCCTCGGCTCGTTTATCGATCGAGCGCCGTGGGTTTCCATCTTTCTGAGAGGCCTGCAGTGGACGTTTTTACTGAGACTGGCGGATGCCATGGTTTTTTGCCGCGCTTCGTTCCGCTTCGTTTACCGACGTGATCGCGCAAATCAGCGGGGCGCTGGCCCAAAAGATTCCCGGGGAAGTCATTGTCGATGTCGGCGGCATGGGCTACCAGATTTTCATTCCGTTGAATGTTTTTTATCGACTACCGGAAATTGGCGCGCCGGTCCATTTGCAGATTTACACTCATGTACGCGAAGACGCGTTGCAGCTTTTCGGCTTTAGCGATTTTGCCGAAAAGCAAGTGTTTCTGCTTCTCATCGGCGTCTCTGGAATCGGACCGAAGCTCGCAATCAATATCCTGTCCGGTATCCCTGCCGAAGAACTGGCGCGTGCGCTGCGCGAGAGTGACCACGGGCGTTTGCTCGGCATTCCCGGCGTCGGCCGCAAGCTCGCGGAACGCATGATCGTCGAACTGAAGGACAAGCTGACGACGCTTCCTCCGCCTCCGGCCGACAGCGCCGCGGCGGAACCCGGCTCGCAGCTCTTATTGGACGCGGTTTCGGCGCTCGTCAATCTGGGTTATAAAAGACCTGACGCCGAAAAAGCCGTGCGGGAAGTTCTGAAGCGCGGCACGCTTTCACTGGAAGGCGTATTAAAAGAAAGCTTGCGGCTTTTGAGCCCGTGATCGCGAATGGGTCGCGTCTGATCATGGCAGCCATGCTGAGTGGAACAAAACTCGATGAGGATCTAAGCTTCGACGTTACCCTGCGGCCGCGCGGCTTCGACGAGTACATCGGCCAAGACGCCGTCAAAGAAAACCTCAAAGTTGCCATTGCCGCGGCTCAGGCGCGGCGCGACGTTCTCGACCATATTCTTTTTCACGGTCCGCCCGGGCTAGGCAAAACATCGCTCGCGTACATCATCGCGCGCGAAATGGGAGTCAATATTAAGGCCACCTCGGGACCCGTGGTCGAGCGTCCCGGTGATCTCGCCGCCCTGCTGACAAACCTTGACGAGGGGGATGTTCTGTTCATCGACGAAATTCACCGGTTGAACCATATCGTCGAAGAGGTGCTTTATCCGGCGATGGAGGATTACCAGATCGATATTATGGTCGGCCAAGGGCCGGCGGCGCGCTCAATTAAGTTGCCGCTCAAGCGCTTTACGCTGATCGGCGCGACCACTCGCTCGGGCCTTTTAACCTCGCCGCTGCGCGACCGTTTCGGTCATATCCACCGTCTTGATTTCTATGATACCGAAGCGCTGGCGAAAATCCTCCAACGCTCGGCGGCAATTCTCAGCGTGAGTGAAGAAGCCGAAGGCATCATGGAGATCGCGGCACGCTCACGAGGCACGCCGCGCATCGCCAACCGGCTGCTCCGGCGAGTGCGCGACTACACTCAGGTTAAGGGCAACGGCACAATCACCAAACGGCTCACCGAGCAAGCGCTCAGCATGTTGGAGGTCGACCGGCTAGGATTGGATAAGATGGACACCATGCTGCTGCTCACGCTCATCGACAAGTTTGCCGGCGGCCCGGTCGGAGTGGAAACTCTGGCGGCAGCGATCGGCGAAGAGAAGGACACCATCGAAGATGTTTACGAGCCATTTTTGATTCAGGCCGGGTTCATTCAACGCACCCCGCGCGGACGCGTAGCGACGGTGCGTGCTTATGATCACTTCAACCGGCCGCAAAAGGAAGGGACGACAAACCTGGCGCGAAAGCAACCCACCTTGTTTTAGTTGCAGAGGGTGTTCAGAATTAAAGCAAATGGGGTGATTGCCCATGACTGGCTTGGGTAAGACGTTGATCTTGATCGGCATCGTACTGGTGGTCGTCGGCGCGATATTTTCTCTCGCTGGCAAATTGCCGTGGTTGGGGCATCTGCCTGGAGACATCACGATCCAGCGGGAGCGTTTCACTTTCTATTTTCCGGTGGCGACTTGCATCCTCATCAGCATCATTATTTCCCTTGTTCTTTATTTTTTTAGAAGGTAAAATTTTTTGTTGTCCTGCCAGCCCTCAATCGGGCGCCTATGGAAGCCGTAAATCCCGCCGCTGTCGCGCAAAGCCTCAAACTCGAAGAGAACAAGCGCCGCAAACGCGAAGGCATCGTCATACTGGTCACGGCGCTGATGGTTGCCGCCCTGATCTTTTTCGAAGTGCAGTTGCCGGATGTCGCGCCGGAATACTCGCTCGGCGGCAATGTTGTTTTCTTTTTACTGATCAACATCAACATTATCCTGCTCGGCTTGTTGGTCTTTTTGGTCGTGCGCAGCTTGGTCAAGCTCGTTGTGGAGCACAAACGGCGCATGCTCGGCTCGCGCTTGCAGGCGCGGTTGGTGCTGGCCTTCGTCGGCTTGTCCATCGTTCCGAGCGTGCTTTTGTTCATCATTGCGGGCGGATTGTTGCGGCGCTCGTTTGATCGCTGGTTCGATTCCAAAGTCGAAAGCGCATTGCAGGGTTCTTTGGAGATCGGCCAAACCTACTACCAGAACTCTGCCAACAACGCGATTTTCTATGCGCGCCAACTGAGCCAGAGAATCACCGAAGAAGGGCTGGTTAACCCTTCTCGAGTCGCAGAGTTGAAAAAATTCGTCGAGAGTAAACAGCATGAATATAACCTCGGAACCGTGGAGCTTTTCTTGCCTGACGGTCAGCCCCTCGTCGTAGCCTTCAACCAACAGGTCCCCACCGGAGTCACGCTCAAGCCGGAAAGTGAATTTCTGAATCGCGCATTGCGCGGCCTCGAAGTGACGCGCACCGAAGCCTTCGGCGACGGCGATGTGATTCGCGGCGGCGTGCCGGTGTATGCCCGCGACAAACGGATCGTCGGTGTGGTGGTCGTGGATTACTATGTGCCGAAAAGTATCTCCAAAAGAGCGATCCAGATTTCCCAGTCCTATGAACAATACAAGTTTTTGACTTTTCTCAAGGCGCCGGTGAAGAACAGTTATCTTCTCACCATGCTTCTGATCACCTTGGTGATTATTTTTGCTGCGGTCTGGTGCGGCATTTACTTATCCAAGGGCATTATAGTGCCGATCCAAAAACTTGCCGAGGGAACTCACCAGGTGGCGCACGGCAACTGGGACTATAAGATTGAAGCCGGCGGAGACGATGAGCTCGGCGTACTGACGAATTCGTTCAACCAAATGACCGCCGATTTGAAGCAGATCAAGCTCGAGCTTGAGCGGCGCGGCACCGTGGTGCAAACCTTGCTTGCGAATATCGCGGCGGGCGTGGTCTCGGTCGATCCCGCGGGGAAAATAACCACCTGGAACAAGGCTGCGGAACGAATTTTGGGCGTTCCGGCGGAGCGCGCGGTGGGCAGATATTACCATGACGTGTTTCGAGCGGAGCCGCTGCGCGCCATCCGTGAAATCGTCGACAGCGTAAAGAGCGGCGCGAGCGTCGAACAGGAGATCAAGCTGTCGCTCCAGGAGCAGTTACGGAACGTGATGGCCTGCGGCGCGACGCTGCATGATGACGATGGCTCGATCTTGGGCGTCATGCTGTTTTTGGAAGACATAACGCAGATTCAAAAGGTGCAAAGAATGGAAGCCTGGCGCGAAGTCGCGCGCCGGATCGCGCACGAAATCAAAAATCCGCTGACGCCGATTCAGCTCTCCGCAGAGAGACTCCGGAAACGCTACGCCACGGTGTTGGTGGAAGACGGGGCAATCCTCGACAAGTGCACGACCACCATTATCCAACAGGTCGATGAGCTGAAAAAGCTCGTGAACGAGTTTTCGCAGTTCGCCCGCTTGCCGTCAGCTCGGCTCATGGCCAGCGACTTGAACGAGATCATTAGCGAGGCGCTGGTGCTATTCAAGGAGGGCCACGCCGGCGTTGACTTTCAATTCCGGCCGGGGACGATTCCCGAATTGGAACTGGATCGTGAGCAGATCAAACGCGTCTTGATGAACCTGCTGGATAACGCGGTGGCCGCGGTGCAGGGGCGGGGAGCGATCACGCTCGCGACCAAATTTGAACCGGAGCGCGCTGTGGTGACGTTCGAGGTCAGCGATAATGGATGCGGCTTCGCGCCGGAAATGAGAACCAAAATTTTCGAGCCGTATTTTTCGACGAAGGAAAATGGCACGGGTCTTGGCCTGACGATTGTGAGCCAGATTGTCGAGGATCATCGTGGCTACATCCGGGTGCGGCCCAACGATCCTCAGGGAACGCGGTTTACTATTGAATTGCCGGCGGGGATGAACGCGCGAGTTCACATTACGCCGAAGAACGCGCTACACTCGTTATAATGGGAGGATTGGTGCAGGAACCGGCGACACAGAAAACCATTTTGGTGGTCGACGACGAAGATGGGGTGCGCGAATCCGTGCGCGAGGTTTTGAGCGACGAAGGTTATCGAGTCGTCGATACCGCCGATGGTACTCAGGTTCTGAGAATCATCAAAGAGCAGCGGCCCGAGCTCGTGCTGCTCGATATCTGGATGCCTCAGATGGATGGTATTGGGCTCTTAAAAGAGATCAAGAGCCAGAAACCGGATATCAATGTCGTGATGGTTTCGGGCCACGGTAATATTCATACCGCAGTGACCGCGACAAAATTCGGCGCTTTTGATTTTATCGAGAAACCCGTTTCTCTTGACGGGTTGCTATCGACAGTTCAACGTGCGCTCGGCGAAGCCCCGGTACCCGGCGGAAGAACGCAACCCGGCGCGCGATCCAAAAAGGTTCGTGCTGGAAAACCTGCCGTAGTCAAAACAGCGGTGGGACAACGGATCAAACAAAAGACACTAGCGAAAAGTGTCGTCCTCTCCGGCCAAGGTCTTCACTCCGGGGTTAAGACGGGTCTCATTTTGCATCCGTTACCTGCGAACAGCGGCATTCTTTTCACCGGCATCTCCGGCGATGTCACAGTGCCTGCGCATTTGGACTACGTCGGCTCGACCGGATACGCGACTTCGCTCCGATCCAAGGACTATGCCGTCGGCACGGTGGAACACCTGCTTGCGGTATTGCACAGTTATGGGATCAGCAATCTGCTGATCAAAGTACAGGGAGAAATTCCGATTCTGGACGGATCGGCATTGGAGTTTTGTGAGGCGATCGACGAGACCGGTGTCGAAGAGCAGAACGAAGAAGCCGCCGCTATCGTCATTGACCGAGAATATCGGATCGATGCGAAAGACGGTCAATCGATTCGCATTGAGCCGGCGGACAGTTTTTCAGTCCGCTACGTCTTACGTTATCCCCAACCCGTGGGCGAGCAGGAGCACCTATACGTGTCTCGCGGCCCGGAGTTTTTCAAAGCGGAGATCGCGCCAGCGCGCACCTTTGGCTTTCTTAAAGATATCGCGCAGCTGCAAAATATGGGACTTGCGAACGGCGGGCGACTCAGCAATTTTATTTTGATCGATGATGAAAAAATTGTGAATACTCGACTTCGGTTTGAAAACGAATTTGCCCGCCATAAAATTCTGGACATATTGGGTGATTTCTACTTGCTCGGTCGGCCGATTCTTGGCGCGCTGACAGCAATAATGACCGGCCATTCGGACAATATTGCGCTCTTGCGCAAGGTGCGCGAAGGAATGGAATTATAAGCGCGCTGCCGCACACTCTATGGACGCTCACTTTCCGCGGTTATTTACTGTTGATGAAGCCAATGAATTGTTGCCGAACGTGCGGGTGTTGGTGGAGCAGATTTTAGAAAATATCCGCCGGCTCAAGAGGGCCAGCGAAACGGTGATTCGAAAAGAAGGGCTCGATCCGGAGACGCCGAATCTGATGAATCGACTGCGTGACGACAGTGAGATCGCCAAATTGATTGGGCAGGTGAAGGGTTGGGTCGAGGAGATCAATAGCTACGGTTGCATTTGCAAGGGCGTCGAGCAGGGGTTGATCGATTTTCCCTGCATGCTCGGCGCGGAAGTGGTCTTCCTCTGTTGGCAAATCGGCGAATCGAGCGTCAACCACTGGCACCGCATCGAGGATGGATTTGCCGGTCGCAAGCCGCTGCTCGACAGCGAAGCGGTAAAACCGGACAGCAAAGTTTCCTACCATTGAGCCTTCAATTGCCGGTCGTGCCGCGCATGAGAGCGTGCTCGAAGCGCGCAAAGTCTCACCTCTCCTCCTGTCGGCGGTCAGATGCTTTAGAGGAGTTTATCTGAAAAAATCGAACGGTTTCAGAATGCATTGTGAGCCGATTTCCTTTACGCCTTAGCAACTTTTTATTGTAGTCACAGTTTTGGCTATGAACTCGGTAGCGCCTTCTAAAAAAGCCGCGTTGTCTTCGCGTATCAAAGAAGAAGCGCAGCGATTGGGCTTCGGACTTGTGGGAATTTCGCCGGTGGCACCGCCGCCGCACGAGCAGTTCTTCGCTCAGTGGCTCCGCGCCGGTTTCGCCGGAAAACTCGATTACATGCAGCGCACCGAGCTTTTACGCCGTGATCCGCAGCAACTTGTTCCCTGGGCGATTTCGGTCATTTCCGTTGGGCTGAGCTACAATACCAATTTTCCCCGACCCCACCCCTCTGCTCAGAAAACCGGCTGGATTTCGCGGTATGCATGGGGAGATGACTACCACGATTTGATGCGGCAGCGGCTCGAGTCTCTCCTCAACCGAATTCACGCTTTGCACGGACATTCGCTCCAAGGTAAGGCGTTTGTCGATTCCGGGCCAGTTTTGGAGCGCGACTTCGCGGGAATCGCCGGGATCGGATGGATCGGCAAGAACACCCACCTCATTTCTCCCAAGCAGGGATCTTGGTTTTTTCTCGGCGAATTATTCGTTGACTTGCCGCTGGCTTATGATCGCCCGATTCGCGACCGTTGCGGCCGCTGTGATTTATGCATCCAAGCCTGCCCCACTGGAGCATTTGTCGGACCCTATGTTTTGGATGCCCGGCGCTGTATTTCCTATCTGACCATCGAGCTCAAGGATTGGATTCCGCGCTCGCTACGGCCGCTCATCGGCAATCATATATTTGGTTGCGATATTTGTCAGGAGATCTGTCCGTATAATGCGAAGGCTCCCACGAGTTCCGAGCCGGCCTTTGCGCCGCGCGCGGGGCTTTATGCACCGCAATTGATTTCATTTCTGGCGCTCGATGAAAGAGAATTTCGCCGACGCTTTTCCGGGAGCCCGATTTTACGGGCGAAACGGCGCGGTTTTTTGCGCAATGTCGCCGTTGCGCTGGGAAACCTCAAAAGTACGGCAGCCGTGCCAGCGCTGATCGGGGCCTTGGCTGACGATGAAGCGCTGGTACGCGGCCATGCCGCCTGGGCACTGGGCGAGATCGGGTCTGCCGACGCGATTGCGCCGTTAGAGCGAGCGTTGGAAAGTGAACGCGACAGCGAAACAGCCGATGAAATTCGTGCCGCGATTGTCGCATTAAGCGATGCCGACCGCGATGGAGTTCCCTAGACCGCTGCCTTCTCCAAAGCATCCAGTAAGATCTTCGGGATCCGAATAATCTTTCCGGTGAGGTCCGTGCAGGCGTGCTCGGTCATCCCGCTTGCGATTGTCGATCGATCGCTGTCGCGCCAGAGCACATATTTAAACGTGAGCGAAGCGCGCCTGCACTCGCACAATTCGGTTTCGATTTGAATAAGTTCATCGTAGCGGGCCGATTCTACATAACGACAACTCACTTCCACCACGGGGAAATGAAATCCCTGCTGCTCGATGATCGAATAGGGCAAGCCGATTTGTCGCAGGAACTCGGATCGGCCTTGTTCAAACCAACGCAAGTAATTTGCATAATAGACGACGCCCATTTGATCGGTGTCGCCGTAAATCACGCGATAGGAAGTGATTTTTTTGACCGGTGAGTTTTTCATCCCAAAGATCCTTCTAGTAATTTCCCGCGCTGTTCTCAACGAGCTCGCCGCCGGCTTTACCTTGACAAGCGAAACTGAATTATGATTTAAGCTGATAAAATTATCTTTAGCGAAAACTATCGAGCTTCCGAAATAGTTGAGTTCCGAGGAGGATCCGAATGAACAGTTCAGTGACAACGATTTTCTGGCCGCTCAGCGTGACGCTGATGACCGTGCTGGCAATCGCCTGCAGTTCGGTGGAGGAGAAACCGGCACCCACGCCGGCAGCCTCGGCTTCCAAACCCGCGCCCGCTCCGGCTCCGGCGCCGGCACCCGCGCCGGCGAAATCGGAACCCGCCAAGGCAGCAAAAACCAAAGCCGTCGAGGTGGAGGGTGTAATCAGTGCGGTGGGCCAACGAACCATAACATTTCAACTCGAGCGCAAGGGCAAAGTTCGTGAAGAGGTTGTGGGCGTCGATGATAAGACGAAGATTGAGAAAGGCGGGGCCAACGTCAAGCTGGGCGATCTACAAGAGACCGACCAAGCGCTGATCAATTACGAACCGGAAGCTTACACCCCCGCAATTGCCATCAAAGTCACCGGTAAGGGGCAAATCCAAAAGGTTGGAGGCGACGACTAGGAGCGATATCTGTCTGCGCGATCTGCGCCGACAATTTCCAAGTCGAAGGACTGATCGTCCCGCAGAATTCTAAACGAGATCCGTTCCCCCGGGCGCTTTTTCCACATTTCCTGATAAAGCTCCTGGCGCGAACGGATTTCTTTTTTCTCGACGCTCAAGATGATATCGCCCTGTTGCAGACCGAACTTCGCGGCCGGACCGTTGGGAACCACGCCGCCGATGACGATGTGCCCGGCCATCACTTGGGGATAAATGCCGAGCCATGGCCGCCGAGGACGGCTTCGGACCTGGCCGTACTGCTTCAGTTCGTGTTCGTAGGTCCGATAGTAATCGATCGGGATCGCCAGGGTAAATTTTCCGACTTCATTCAGATTCAACGATACCACGCCCAGTAGCTCCGCACGAAAATTTGCAAGGGTACCGCCACCGAACCCTGGATTTGAGGCGGTGATCCGAATGGTCTTGTCGAGCATATACTCCCATTGCCCGTCGTATCCCTCGGTCGACGTAACGTAACCGCCGCTCACGCGGCGGCTCGCCTCGCCGTTGCTGGCGATCATCACCACGGGCTGGCCAGGGATGACTGAATCCGGCGGTGCCAGCTTCAGCGCCGGCAGATCGTGGCCGGATATTTTTACCAATGAAAGCCCGGTTTCTTGATCCTCCGCGGCGATCTGAGCGGGATATTGTTCACCATCGGATAAAGTGACGGTAATCGAAGCGGCGCCCACCGTAACGTAGTGTACCGTCAAAATGTAACCGTCTGGATCAATAATGGTACCCGAGCCGACGCGCTCCGAGCCGAGGTTTCGAGCCGACGGATGCTTGTCCGGAATCTTGACGTGAAGATCTACCGTCGACGGCAGGATCGAATGAATCAAACCAATGTGACCGTTCAAAGTCGCGCTCCTTCGGGATAAACAAATTTTGCTCCCGCGGAGGCGCTGGTGACCGGATTTGCATAAAGCCGTCCTTGCCACGTATTGCGATCTATCAAGGTTTTGTAGATGTCATTGTGCACACCGATTTTGTCGATCGACCATTGCGGAGCAACCGTGATCGCGCGATAGGTTTCACCGGTCAAACGGTGGACGATCATGTTGGGATTCAAAAGCTCGAGAAAATCCACCACCAGCGATACATATTCGGCACGGGTAAATAGTGGAAAAGGCTCCTTCTCGTAAAGCTTCGCCAGCGGGGTGTGTTTAATCACGTGTAGGTTGTGCAACTTGACGCCGTCAATCGCCAAGCGGTTGAGTAACGCCGGCGTATTTAAGATGTCCAAGCCAGTTTCGCCCGGAAATCCGAGAATCAAATGCGTGCAGACGCGAAGGTCGCGACCTTTGGCACGAGCTACCGTATTTACATATTCCGCCAAGCCATGACCACGATTGACCCACGCCAGCGTACGGTCGTACATGGACTCGAGTCCGAGTTCCAGCCACAGATACGTTTGCTGTGCCAGATCATAGAGTAGATCTAGAGTTGATTCCGGCAGACAATCCGGTCGCGTGGCGATCGAAATTCCAACCACCCCGGGAAAGTCGAGAGCCTCGCGATAAAGTTTTTCAAGCTTCGCGGTGGAATCATAGGTATTCGTGTAGCTTTGAAAGTAGGCGATGAACTTCTCCGCTTTATGGCGCTTCCGAAGCGCGAAAGCGCCTTGTTCAAGTTGTGCGGTCACGGATTGCCGCGGCCGATATTCTTGGGGTGTGTGGCTCGCGTTATTGCAATAAATACAGCCGCCCACGGCGACTTTGCCGTCGCGGTTGGG
>Ga0207701_10000922_pt1 | contig 31096 bp, 30 predicted proteins | sample KBSSwiSSwithPhiX_FD_184294 | JGI IMG/M metagenome (GOLD analysis project Ga0207701, IMG submission 184294) | Switchgrass rhizosphere bulk soil microbial communities from Kellogg Biological Station, Michigan, USA, with PhiX - S5 (SPAdes) (version 2) | ecosystem: Environmental > Terrestrial >... | reverse complement strand
CCGTTGAGCGGGATCCGGGACCCGTGTTAATCCGTGTTCTTCCGCGGTCCGTTCTTCCGTGTTCTTCCGTGGCCCGTGTTAATCCGTGTCCTTCCGCGGCCCGTTCTTCCGTGTTCTTCCGTGTTCTTCCGTGGCCCGTGTTCTTCCGTGTTCTTCCGTGGCCCGTGTTCTTCCGTGGCCCTTATCGGTGGCTCCAGCCTTGTCGGATCTTGTCCCATATTGCGTCGGCCTTGTGCCCGGCGGCTTCCGTGGTGACGATACGAGTCGGCCACGACCGTTTGAAACCCTCCGACGGCCATTTGCGGGTGGCGTCGATGCCCATCTTGCTGCCGTATGCCGGGAGATCGCTGGCGTCCTCGAGATCGTCAACCGGACCTCTAGTGAACTGCACATCCCGCTCTGGATCGTAATGCGTGCCGACGATCCAGGCGACCTCAGCCTCGTTCTGGACGTCGACATCCTTGTCGACGACGACGATCGTTTTGGAGAACATGAGTTGGCCGAGTCCCCAGAACGCGTTCATGATCTTGCGGGCGTGGCCGGGATATCGCTTGTCGATCGAGACCAGCACCAGATTGTGAAAAATGCCCGCCGCGGGAAAGTGCATGTCGACGATCTCGGGCAGTGTTTTCCGGATGAGCGGAAGAAAAATACGTTCGCTCGCCAATCCGAGATAGTAGTCCTCCATCGGCGGGATACCGACGACGGTGGTGAGATAGACGGGGCGCTTTCTCCGCGTGATGCAGGTGAGATGAAAGACAGGGTAGTCGTCGGGGTGCGAATAGAACCCTGTGTGATCGCCGAACGGGCCTTCGCGTCGTCGTTCGCCCGGCTCGACATAACCCTCGAGAACGATCTGCGAATTCGCCGGCACCTCGAGATCGGTGGTGACGCACTTGACGAGGTCGACCCGCTCGCGCCGGAGAAAACCTGCGAGCATCAATTCATCCAGCCCTTCGGGCATCGGCGCCGTGGCTGAATAGGCCAGCGCGGGATCAGGACCGAGCGCAACGGCTACAGGCAGGCGGCGTTTCAGTCGCTCGGCGACCCGATAGTGCTGGGCGCCGCCTTTATGGCGCTGCCAGTGCATACCGGTCGACCGGCTGTCGAACACTTGCATGCGATAGGTGCCGACGTTACGCGCGCCCGACTCGGGATCCTTCGTAAACACCAGCGGAAAGGTGATGTAACGACCGCCGTCTTCAGGCCAGCACTTCAAAATCGGCAGCGAATCGAGCGTTCCGTCACGCTCGATGACTTCCTGACACGCCGCATCGGAAACGGTCCTTGGCATCAAATCGCGAAGACGTCCGATCGTCGGCAACATCTTCAGCGCTTCGACCATGCCGGCAGGCATCTTCGGCGTCGCAAGCTCCTCGATCTCACCAGCGAGGTCATCAAGCTTCGACACACCAAGAGCCAGGCAGATACGCTTCATCGAGCCGAATAGATTCAGCGCGACCGGAATGTCGAAGCCTGTCGGCCGCTCGAACAGAAGTCCAGGACCGCCGCCAGGCGATTTCGACACGCGGTCGGTGACGGCGCAGATCTCCAGGTCCCGGCTCACCGGTTCGCTGATGTGCGCCAGCTCGCGTTCTTTATCGAGTGTCGTGATGAAGTCGTTGAGATCCTTGAACATTCTGTCCTTCCGCCTGAAGGCGGAAGCCACCAAGTCTTAGTTTTGTCCCATCTTCTCCGCGACACGAGTCGCCAGATCCAGCGCGCGACGTCCGGCGACACCGTCGACGAGCGGTGACGTCTTCGAGCGCACCGCGCGGATGAAATCGGCAATCTCCCGGCGGAGAGGCTCATCGCGCTCGACCGGCAGCGATCCTCCTTCGATCGATGGCCGCCCACCATCGCGACGGACGAGGCGCCAGCCTTCGACTTCCTGCGCAGCATAGTCGATCGAGATGTACGCATCCGGCTGGAAAAAGCGAATCTTGCGGACGCGTTCTTTGCTGATCCGGCTGGCCGTCACGTTGGCGATGCAGCCGGAGACGAATCGAAGCCGCGCGTTGGCGATGTCGTATTTCGATGTGAGCACCGGCACACCGACAGCTTCGATCGACTGCACGTCGGATTTGACGAGCGCCAGAATGATGTCGAGATCGTGGATCATCAAATCGAAGACGACATCGATATCGAGGCTGCGATCGGGGAACGCACCGAGCCGGTGGACCTCGATGAATCGCGGCGAGGTGACCAGCGGCAGCACCGCGGCGACCGCCGGGTTGTATCGCTCTGTCTGGCCAACCGCCAAAACAGCGCCAGATGCTCGCGCTGCCGACACCAACTCGTCAGCCTCCGAGAGCGAGCGGGCAATCGGCTTCTCGACCAGCGCTGCGATGCCGCGCTGCAAAAACGGGAGCGCGATGTCGCGATGAAGCTCGGTTGGAACCGCTATCGAGACCGCATCGATATTACTGTCGAGGACCTCGCGAAAGTCGGCGAAAGCAGGCGCGCCAGTCGTCGCCGACGCCGCAGCGGCCCGTTCAGTATTCGTGTCGACGACTGCCACCAGCTCGACGCCTTCGAGCGTGCCCAGGATGCGCGCGTGATGGCGCCCAAGATGGCCGACGCCGATCACTGCCGCCCGCAACCGATCAGTCGGCACGCTGGCCACTCCGTGGGCGTCCGACGATGGTTATCCCCGCTTCGTTTGCCGACTTGAAGACGTGCTCGCCGTCGAGCACCAGCGTGCGTTCCGCATCCACCGAGAGGGCCGACGCGCCGGCAATCCGCATTGCCTGGATCGTCGCGATTCCAATCACCGGCACGTCGAACCGCATGTCCTGCTTCGGCTTTGCAACTTTGACGATGCGGACGCCCGGTCCGGCCAGATGCCCGGCACGGCCAATCACTTCATCGGTCCCTTCCATCGCCTCCACCGCCACGACCGCTTTGTGCTTGACCGCGATCGTCTGTCCAATGTCGAGAGCCGCTATGGCATCCGCCATCCGATAGCCGAACTGAAAATCTTCGTGCTCCTGTTCATTCGGCATGCGATCGGTCAAGGTGCCGGCCCGCGCGAGCAGCGGCTGCAAAAAAGTCGTCGAATCCATCAACTCAATGCCTTCGTCGCGCATGACATCCGCGACCGCGGAAATCAGCGCATCCGTATTGCGCGCTTTCAACCGCCTCAGGACTGACACGAGGGTGAAGTCCGGCATGATGCCGGAAAAGATCTTCACGTGCTTGACTTGACCGGCCATCACGGCCTGCGAAACGCCCGCTGATTTCAGAATCTTGATGCACTTGCCAAGTTGCCCGAGCGAGACCCAATGAAAATCCGACCGCGCCTCGCGGGCTGTCGTCTCGAGGTCCGAAAAGGCTTCTTCTTTGATCGCGACGATGGTCACGTCGTGACCAAGGCTGCGCGCGCCCTGCAGCACCAGAAAGGGAAAGCGCCCGTTGCCCGCTATGAGGCCGATTCTGCCCATGCCTGAACACCGCAGTTTATCATTCCCACCTGAGGGGCTCTCGCCCCTCGGACTCCTCGATTCGAGACAGGAAATCACCGGGTGAGACGGCCAGAAGGGCCGTTACGACGTATTATTAAGAGGGCGAGCGGAACAGCTGTGGCTTGGAAGCTCGACTTTCATTCAAGGAGAAGGAATGCGCCGCTTGCTACCCGGCATTCTGCTGCTCATACTCGCGATGGGCGTGGCAGGATGCGACGACAACACGAACAATACCCCGCAGACCCCGACGACGCCGACAACGCCCACGACCCCGACAACGACGGAAACGTTCACCGGCTCATTGCAAAAAAACGGGGCGATCACGTTCCCCTTTACCGCAACCGCAGCCGGGACGGTAGTCATAACGATGACATCTCTGGCGCCTGATTCTTCGCTTCAAATCGGCCTGGGCCTTGGCGCCTGGACGGGCACTGCGTGTCAGATGTCGATCGTGAACGACTCCGCAGCGCAGAACGCAATAGTCACGGGTACTGTGACCGCGGCGGCCAGTCTCTGCGCCCGAGTTTACGATGCGGCCGCCAAGGTCAATTCATCCGTCGATTTCACCGTAACTGTCGCTCACCCCTAGCCGAATTCACCGATTCCACTATTCATCCGCGACTTCCTCCAGCCGGCGGCTCGGTCGTCTAAGTCCAACGCCGCGGCTCGAGGTGCGGATGAAGTCGACGAGATACTGGACCTCGTCGCAGTGGAGGGATGGATCGCGCTCGATCTGCGCGAGCGCGCGGCTGGTATTCGAGTGCAGCAGGTAGCGGTAGGCGCGGCGCAGTTTCGTAATCGAGTCTGACGAGAACTTCCGCCGCACGAGGCCAATTGTGTTCAGACCATAGATGCGCGCACGATTGCCGACGGTCTTGGCAAACGGCAGCGCATCTTTGGTCACGACCGAGAACCCGCCGATGAAGGCATGCCGGCCGACACGGCAGAATTGATGCACTCCGGAAAAAGCGCTGACCGTCGCATAATCCTCGACCGTCACGTGACCGCCGAGGGTGGCGCCATTGCCGAAAATTGTGTGGTTCCCGACGTGACAGTCGTGCGCGATGTGCGCGTAGGCCATGAACAAGTTATGGTCGCCAATCTCGGTGACACCCCCACCGCCCTCCGTGCCGCGGTGGATCGTGACGAACTCGCGAAAGATATTCCGATCGCCGACCAACAGCTTCGTCGGCTCACCGCGAAACTTGAGGTCCTGCGGGATCAAGCCGACCGAGGCAAGCGGGAAAATCTCGTTGCCGTCGCCAAACTCCGACGGTCCTTCGACGACCGCCGAGGCGCCAACGCGGCAGTTGCGTCCGAGACGAACGTGCTGACCGATAACCGCGTGCGGACCGATGACGCTGCCTTCACCAATGACGGCATCCGGATGGACGACCGCAGTCGGATGAATCGTGACCCCCACTCCTACTCCACTGCGGGGCTGCATGACGACAGCGAGCACGAGGTCCGCCTCGGCAGCGACGTTCTCACCGATGAACGCCGTGGCGTGCGCACGAGCAATGCGCGCGCGGCGCGGCCCCATCGTCACCTCGAGCCGCAGTCGATCACCAGGAACGACCGGCAGGCGGAATTTCGCGTTATCGACACCGCGCAGGTAGGCGCGCGCCGCCGCACGCTCATCGCCTGACTGCGTCAGCAGAATCGTCGCGACCTGCGCCAGCGTTTCGATCATCAGGACGCCGGGCATCAACGGCGCGCCCGGAAAGTGCCCCTGGAAGAACTCTTCGCTGACGGTGACGTTTTTGTAGGCGACGATGCGGCGCCCCGGCTCGAGCTCCGCCACCGCATCCACCAGCGCAGATGGATACCGGTAGCACAGGCGATCGAGAGCGGCCGGAATATTGATCGACACTGGTTGGAGTTTACCAGACTCGCTGCTCGCTGCTGGCTGCGCGCTGGTCGCCAAAGAACCCGCAAAAAGAATGGGTCGCGACGGCGAAGCGACGCGACCCATTAATCAACACCGAGAAGCGAAAAGCGAGCAGCGAAGATCTACTTCTTCGGCGCAGTCTTCGTTGCCGTGTCGAAGCGCTTGATCACTTCGCTCGACAGATCGAGGCCGGCGTCGGCAGCAACGACGCCCGAGTCGCGGATGCTGAAGATCATCAGCAGCCCTTTGTCGACGCGCAGCTGCTCGATGATGGGATTGAGCTTTTCCTGAAATTCACCCTGGAGCTGGTTGGTGAGATCCTGAACTTCCGTCTGTGCATCCTGCTGGGCGAACTGCATGTCCCGGTTGGCCTTCTCGATGTCCTTTTCGAGCTGCGCCCGCGCCGAGTCGTTCAGGACGGTCCCACCGGCCTGCAGCTTGTCCTGCATCGCCTTCAGCGCGTTTTGTTTCGCGAGAAGCTCGCTGTTCTTTTTCTTTCTCAGCTCGTCGAGTTTTGCGGTTGCCGCTTTGCCTTCTGCCGAGTTGCTGGCAATGGCCTGGATGTCGATGAACGCGACTTTCGCCCCCTCAGGAAATGGCGCCGGGGGCTTCGGCGCGGGGGCAGGAGGCTGCGCCGGCGCTGTGGCGGCTGGTGGCGTGGCGGGCGGCTGCGTGGCCGGCTTTTGCCCGGTCGCCTGTGCGAATCCCGGTGCCGCGGCCAGCACGGTGATCGCAGTTATTACAAACATGGTCTTCAACACCTTCATCAAAGTCCCCTTAAAAAAAGTTTCCAGCTTCCAGCTTCCAGCTTCCAGTTGCCAGTTTTTATGATTACGACTTTCCGACTTCTGTATTTACTGCGGTTCCAGCAGCCGCTCTTGTTCCTTCCGGTCGTCCCTGCAACCGAGCACTTGGGAACTGGAGACTGGAAACTGGAAACTTCGTCAGAACGTCGAGCCCACCGCGAACCGGAACTTGTACTTCTTCTCCGGCTGCAGGTTGTTGTCGAGCACGTTACCGCGCGACGGGTTCATCGCAAAAATCAGACGGAACGGCACGTTCAGGACCGGCATGAAGAAGCGGATTTCCGCGCCCGTTGATGCCTTGAACGCGGCAGTCTCCCCCACGACCTCGGTCCGCACCGGCAATTCCACCCCTACAAGCGGATTGGAGATTATACCAACGGTGTCGAGGAACAGCGGATATAGCGTCCCGGGCGTCGTCCGCCGATAAATCGGCTCCTTCCATGCGAAGTGCTCGCCGACGTTACGAACCTGGCCTGTATCGGCGAAGAGGACGAGCCGCACCGGCCCGGCGATGTGAATCAGGTATTCGGCGTTGAACAGCAGACTCTTGTTGCCGCCAACTGGAACGCCAGAGAGCTCATCACGTGGCGAGACCGAGCGAATGTCGAACCCTCTGATGCTGTACTCCCCGCCGAGGAAGATCTTCTGGAAGATCGGGAGAGCCCTGGTGTCGCCATAGGGACGGAGGTATTCCCACGCGGCGCGGAACCCGAATGAAGTCCGCTTCGTGTGCGGGAAGTACCAGACGCCCTCGGTTCGCGGATTGATGAAACTCGTGTTGCCGCCGATACCCGCCACGTCGAACGACATCGTGTACCGTTTGCCTGCCGTCGGGAAGATCGGATTGTCGACCGTGTTGTAGACGTAGCTCGGACCGATCTTGCTGATGATCCGCTTCCCGCCCTGCGCCGTGAGCAACGAATCGGCCAGCAGCGGGTTGCCGCGCAGAATCCGCGGATCGTTGAACAGCGGATTCAGGTCCTTGATTTCGACGTTCTCGTAGCTGTAGTTGATGAACATCCGGGCAAAGTCCTGGACCTGGAAACCGTAGACGATGTTTCCGCCCTTGGACGACTGCGTGTAGAGCCCGATGTATTCCAACTCACGGATGAAGAGATCGACGCCGGCGGTTTGCGGCTTGTCGAACAGGAATGGCTCGGTGAAGGCGAGCTGATAATTCGTCGCTCGGCTGCCCTGCTGGGCCGACACGGTGAACGTTTCGCCGCGCCCCAGGAAGTTCGATGTCTGGAACGACAGCTGTCCGAAGAACCCGTCGTACTGCGACACGCCGGCGCCAAAGGTCAGCTGATTTCGATTCTGCTCCTCGAACTTCAGCTTGATGTCGACTTTGTTGTCGACGCCGGCAGTCTTGTCGACGCCGATGGCCTCGCCTTCCAGCGGCTTGAAGTAACCGAGTTGATTCAGTCGCTTGACGCTGTACTTCAGAGCTTCCGTATTGAAGACTCCGCTCTCGACGAGCCGGAACTCGCGGCGGATGACGTTGTCGCGCGTCGTCGTATTCCCGGTGAACGTGATGCGATTGATGAAATACTGCTTGCCTTCCTGCAGACGCAGCGTCACATCGACGATGGGCGGGCCGGCAGGCGCCGCAGCAGGCGCAGCCGGACCCGACAGGTCAGGGCCGCCATTGCCGTTGGGGTTAGCGGCACCGCGAGGAGCAAGATCCGGATAACCGGTGAAGTCCATGTAGCCGCCGACCCCGTAGACTTCCTTGGCTTTCTCGAAACCCTTCCGGACCACTTTCTCGCTGTAGATCTCACCTTCCTCGAGCTTGAACAGCGGGCGTAAGGCCGTCGAATTGACGATCTTGTTCCCCTCGAACTCGAGTTTGCCGATGCGGTATTGCTGGCCTTCGGAGACAGGAATTCGCAGCTCCACGAATCGCGTCTTGCTGTCTTTTGAATCCTCGAGGATCTTCAGTTCCGGCTGGCCGACCCGGGCTTCGATGTATCCGCGGTCGCGATAATACGCGACCACCTTGTCGGCATCCTCTTCAAACTTGTCGGCCTTGTATGTACCGTTCCCCAGAATGAACGAGAACATTCCCCCGCCTTTGTTCTCCTTCATCTGCTTGGCAAGCTTGCTGTCCTTGATTTTTGAATTGCCGACGAAATCGACCTGACGGATCTTGACCTTGGGTCCTTCGGTAATGTGAAACGTGACGTTGACAAGCTTCGGCCCACCCTCGATCGGCTTGATCTCGGGTTTCACCTCGACGAATTCGTACCCCTTTTCTGCGTAGACCTCATGGACAACGCCGCTGACGCGACGAATGAGTCCTGGGTCGATGAACGAATCCAGCCTGATTGAGATCGACTTGTTCTTCAGCGCTTCTTCGATCTTGGAGGTATCGACCTTTTCAGTGCCCACGTAATCGACGATCTTGACGCGCTGACGCTCTTCCATGTTGTAGACGAGCACCTTGCCGACCACACCATTGGCATACTTGACGTCCCGCACTTCGATCGCGAGGTCGTCGAGAAAGTTCGTCGCCCACAGGCGCTTGAAGTCTGCGAGCGCCACCTGCTGAACGCTGTCGTCGAACTTGATCCACTCGTTCAGCGACGGGCGGCTGCCCTTTGCCTGCATGTAATACAGATAGGTATTGGCTTCGACGACGGGACTGCCTCCCTGCTTCTCGAAGCACAGCATGACGGCGGTGAGGACCGGACCCGTGGTGGTTGGTGGCAGCCGGGCCGGCTCGGGCACCTGTTGATTGCAGATGGTGGCCGGCAGCGGCGGCGCCTCCCGTGGGGTGGCCGGCAACTGCGGCACAGGATTCACCTGCGCTCCGGCGGTTGCCGCAACCGTCAGGGCGGCGAACAAGAACGATAGAACACGCATATCTGGGGTCTGGACTGGACAAGGCCGCCCCCGGAGGACATTCACGGGCAGCGGCCAAGCCACGAGTTTACTGGATCTTAGACGTGTAAGGCCACCCGGTGGCCTTTTCGCCTTCGCCGGGTAACTGTCAATGAATACCCGGCTTCGGCGCGACAGGTTGGGTCAAGACAGCCGGCGCCCGCCTTCCGTAGAACCGACCGGCCGATAGGCCAGGGCCCCGGCGTCGAGGTAGATCTGGATGTCGCCCCCCTTCAGATGCCCACGGATGAGTTCCTCAGAGAGCGGATCCTCGATGTAGCGCTGGATCGCGCGGCGTAACGGACGCGCGCCGTACGAGCGGTCCTTGCATGTTTGTTCGATGATCCAGTCGACGACGTCCGGCTCGAGTTCGAGACGGAGCCGGCGGTCGACCAGGTTATCGTTCACCTGCTTGACCAGCAGTCGCGTGATTGTCCGCAGGTCTTCGTCCGAGAGCGCCTCGAACACGATGATTTCATCGATGCGGTTGATGAACTCCGGATTGAACGTCTTCCGCACCTCCCCGAGCACCATGTCGTTCACGCTGCGGCTGATTACGCCGGAGTCGGCCGACTGGAACCCGAGCGATGCCTTCTTCTGGATGAAGCGGGCACCGATGTTCGAGGTCATGATGATGATCGTGTTCTTGAAGTTCACCCGGTTGCCCAGGCCGTCCGTCAGATGCCCGTCTTCGAACACCTGCAGAAGGATGTTGAACAAGTCGGGGTGTGCTTTCTCCACCTCGTCCAGCAGGACAACGGAGTAAGGATTGCGCTTCACCTTCTCGGTGAGCTGCCCGCCTTCCTCGTGTCCCACGTACCCCGGAGGTGAACCAATCAGCTTCGACACCGAGTGCTTCTCCATGTACTCGGACATATCGAAGCGGATGAGCGCGTGATCGCTGCCAAACAGGAAGTTGGCGATCGCGCGTGCCAGTTCGGTCTTGCCGACGCCCGTGGGTCCCAGGAAGATGAAGCTGCCGACAGGGCGGTTCGGTGATTTCAACCCGGCCCGCGACCGGCGAATCGCCCGCGACAGCGCAGAGATTGCCGCGTCCTGCGAGATGACGCGCTTGTGCAGCGCATCTTCCATGTGCAGGAGCTTGTCCCCTTCGTCCTGATTGATCGACGTCAACGGAACGCCGGTCCACTTGGAAACGACCTCGTCGATTTCCCCCTTGCCGACGAGGACACGGCGCGTGCTCGACTTGACGTCGAATTTCTCGCGCACGAACTGCAGGTTCTCGCGCGCCTGCACTTCCTGCTCGCGATAGAACTGCGCCTTTTCGAAGTTCTTCTCCGAAACCGCTGTTTCCATCTGCTCGACCGCAACGCGAATGCTGCGATTGATCTCGCCGAACTCCTCGCTGTAACCAGCCTCGCGCAGCTTCGCACGCGCGCCCGCTTCGTCGATCAGGTCGATCGCCTTGTCGGGGAGGAATCGATCGGTGATGTAGCGGTTCGACTGATAGACGGCTGCCTCGATCGCTTCGCTCGTGTACTCGACGTGATGGAATGACTCGTATCGGTCCTTGACGCCGGTGAGCACTTCAATCGTTTCGCGCTCGGTCGGCGGATCGACCTTGATGGCCTGGAACCGGCGCTCGAGTGAACGGTCCTTCTCGATGTACTTCCGGTATTCGGACGGCGTCGTCGCGCCGATGCAGCGGATTTCACCGCGCGACAGCGCCGGCTTCAGAATGTTTGCCGCATCGAGAGAACCCTCGGCAGAACCTGCACCGACCAGCGTGTGCAGCTCGTCGATAAAGACAATGATGTTCGGGTTCTCGGTCAGCTCCTTCATGATCGCCTTGAGGCGCTCCTCGAACTGACCGCGATATTTGGTGCCGGCGACAATCAACGAAATGTCCAGCGCGAGGAGGCGCTTGTCGGCAAGGAAATGCGGCACGTCGCCGTAGACGATCTTCTGCCCCAGTCCTTCGACGATGGCGGTCTTGCCGACGCCGGGCTCGCCGATGAGCACGGCATTGTTCTTCGTGCGCCGGCAAAGCACCTGCTGCACGCGCTCGATCTCGATGTGCCGTCCGACCAGCGGATCGAGCTGGTTTTTCATCGCCGCTTCCGTCAGGTCGCGGCTGAACTCAGCAAGAAGCGGCGTCTCTTTGACGCGGGTGAGCGTGGTCTTCTCGTTGAGAAGCGCCACGATGTCCTCGCGCACCGTGTTGAGACGCATCCCCTTTTCCATCAGGATGGTCGCCGCCACGGACCGTTCTTCGCGAAGGATCCCAAGCAAAAGGTGCTCGGTGCCGATGTAATTGTGCAGCAGCCGATCGGCCTCCTCGGCAGCAAACTGCAGGACGCGCTTGGTCTCGGCGCTGAATGGAATCTCAACCGACGTCGAGACCTTTTCGCGAAAGACCGTGCGCCCTTCGATTTCCTTGCGAATGCTTTCGAGAGAGAGATGTGACCGGGCAAAGATCCGGCTTGTCAGCCCCTTGCCCTCGCGAATCAATCCAAGGAGAAGGTGCTCGGTTTCGATGGAAATACTACCGAGCTGACTTGCCTCGTAGCGCGCGAAGAAAAGGACCCGTCGCGCTCTTTCCGTATAACGTTCGAACATCCGGTTACCTATGTGAAACGGAAGGACAACCCTTGCCGCATTATACGGCAACGGCGTCCTTCGCCACCACTGGAATCTCGTCCTAAGTTACCTTGTAGACAGCATTTAGGGCTGTCGCCCATAGCAATATCACTCCAGAAGTCTTCCGGCTGTACACCTATTCATCGGGTGATTGGCGCTCTCACTGCAGCACCGCGCAACGGGTGTACCGGATAGGACGCTCGGTATCTCTCGCAGGACGCATGGCTGAAGCGTTAGGCGGGCCGCAGTCTGCCCTCTTCCAACCGAAGAACTCGATCGCAGGCGCCGGCAAGGCGTGGATTGTGGGTGGCGATGATTGACGTCAACCCGCGCTCCGCGTGCATTTCCCGAAGGAGTTCATGCAGCGAATCGGCGGTGTGTTCGTCGAGGTCGCCGGTTGGCTCGTCAGCCAGCAGCAGGGTTGGCTGCATCACTAACGCGCGGGCAATCGCGACCCGCTGCTGCTCCCCTCCCGACAGCATCCCGGGACGATGATCGAGACGGGCTTCGAGGCCAACGCGACGCAGGAGCTCGAAGGCCCGGGCACGCCGTTCCGGCGGGTGTCGCCTGGCGACCCGCATCGGCATCTCGGCATTTTCGATGGCGCTGAACTCGGGAAGCAGATGGTGAAACTGAAACACAAACCCCACGTGGCGGTTTCGAAACGCAACCAGTTCGGCGTCCGACAGCTGCGACAACGTCGTCGTGTCGATCCGCACTGTGCCTTGATCGACTGAGTCAAGGCCGCCTAACACGTGCAGCAACGTGCTCTTCCCCACCCCGGACGCTCCAACGATCGCCACCATCTCGCCACGCTCGAGCGATAAGTCGAGCTGCTTCAACACCATCAGCGTGGTGTCGCCGACAGGGTAGCTCTTGGTCAGGTTGGAGACTTCGATAAAGGACACTGTCAGCTTCCAGCTTCCGGCTTCCAGCTTCCAGCTTCCGGCTTCCAGCTTCCAGCCGGAGATGACCGTGACGAGAGCTGGCAGCTGGGAGCTGGGAGCTGGGAGCTCATCACTGATACCTCAACGCTTGCGCCGGATCGAGCTTGGACGCCTGCCGCGATGGATAGATCGTCGCGACAAAGCAAATCGCCAGCGCCGCAAGGATGACGATCGCGAAGTCGAGCGGCTGCAGGATGAACGGCACGTACGAAATCTGATACACGTCGATCGGAACGTGAATCAGCTTGTAGCGATCGAGCACGTAGATCACTGCGTATCCAAACACCGCGCCGGCGGTGGTTCCGATCACCCCGATCACCAGTCCCTGGAGCACGAAGATCCGCCGAATGCTCCTTGCCGACGTCCCCATCGTCTTGAGGATGGCGATATCGCGGTTCTTTTCCATCACGAGGAGCACGAGAGACGCGGCGATGTTCAGCGCCGCGACCATGACGATGAGTCCAATCGTGATCGAGATCGCCATCTTCTCGAGCCACAACGCGGAGAAGAGCGCCTTGTTGAGATCCGCCCAGTCCTGCGCGAGATATTCAGCCCCGAACTGTGACGTGATTGAATCGGCGACGCGCTGGGCCGCGAACATGTCGTCGACGCGCAGTTCGATGAAGTCCGGTTCGTCTTTGCCGAGCGCTCGTTGAGCGACATCCAGCCGAACAAATGCGTAGCCCGAATCGTACTCGAGGAGACCGAGGCTGAACGTTCCGGCGACTTTGAACGTGCGTGGACGAAACATCGGCCCAAACGGCGTCAACGTGCCCTCGGTCGTGAAGACGCGGATCCGGTCGCCGACCGATACATGCAGCTGCGCCGCCAAATCCTTTCCAAGAAGTATTGCCGGAGCCTCGTCGGCCGACGTATTGAGCGAGTCGAGCTTCCCGGAAATCATCGCGCGTTCGATTTGCGTCACCGTCCGCTCCTGCTCCGGAATGACGCCTTTCACCTCGACGAACGCCTGCTCGCCAGTGTCGGCCTGGACGAGTGCCTTTCCCTGAACGATCGGAGCAGCGCCGACGACGCGAGGGACTGCCAGGAGGCGCTCGACTTCCTTCTGCGGCTCCTTGAGCCCTCCGGCTTTCAGCACGTACACGTGTGCCGCCGACCCAATCAGCCGATCGCGCAGCTCCCCCTGCAGTCCGGTCATCAGCGCCAGCGCGATGAGCACGGCCATCACGCCAACCATGACGCCGACGGCGGAAATCAGAGAGATCAAAGAGATGAAGGCCTGCTTGCGCTTCGCGAGCAGGTACCGGAGCGCGACGAAGAGTTCGAACGGGAGATCCAACTATCGCGGTCTCATCAACGGGAAGAGAATGACGTCGCGAATGGACGGGCTGTTGGTCAGGAGCATGACGAGCCGATCGATGCCGACTCCTTCTCCCGCCGTCGGCGGCAGCCCATACTCGAGCGCGTGAATGTAGTCTTCGTCCATCGCGTGTGCCTCGGCATCACCCGCGGCCCGGTCGCGGAGCTGCGCCTCGAAGCGGCGGCGCTGTTCCGCCGGATCGTTCAACTCGCTGAAGGCATTCGCGATTTCGAATCCACCGACATAGAGTTCGAACCGCTCCACCGTGTCCGGATCGTCAGGTTTCTGTTTCGACAACGGTGACACCTCGGTGGGGAAATCGTAGACGAATGTCGGCTGAATCAGGTCTTCTTCGTTCAACCGTTCGAAGATTTCGGTCGCAATTTTACCGGGTCCCCACGCCGGCAGCAGCTCGATGTGAAGGCGCTGCGCCAGGGCCAACGCCGTCTCCTGCCGCCGAAGATCGTCTTCAGAAACAGACGTTCCAAGACGCTCGCTGGCTTTCACGCGTGCGCCGTCGCGAAGCGATACCCGGCGGTACGGCGGGGCGAGCGAAATCTCGTGATCGCCAAACGTGATCTGATCCGATCCGATGGCCTCGCGCGCGCACGTGGACAGCATCTCTTCGGTCATCACCATTAGTTCTTGATAATCGCTGTATGCCTGATAAAACTCGAGCATGGTGAATTCCGGGTTGTGCTGCGTCGAAATCCCCTCGTTGCGGAAGTTACGGTTGATTTCGTAGACGCGTTCCAGTCCGCCAACGACCAGACGTTTCAAGTAGAGTTCGGGCGCGACCCTGAGGAAGAGCTGCATGTCGAGCGCGTTGTGATGCGTCACGAACGGCCGCGCCAGCGCCCCGCCCGCAATCGGCTGCATCATTGGCGTCTCGACTTCGAGATAGCCCCGCCCGTTCAGAAAACCGCGGATGGAAGCGAGCACCTTGCTCCGGACCTGGAAGACCCGCCGCGAATCGGGATTGACGATGAGATCGAGATAGCGCTGCCGATAACGGATTTCCACATCGTGGAGCCCGTGCCACTTCTCCGGCAGCGGCTCGAAGCACTTGACCAGGAACTGCAGCGACGAGGCGTGGATCGTCAGCTCGTTCGTCTTGGTCCGAAACAGCTTGCCCGCGACACCGACGTAATCACCGAAGTCGAGAAGCTTGAATGCGGCGAAGTCCTTCTCGGGCAGCGAATCCTGGCGGACGTAGGCCTGGATCTTCTCGCGTCCGTCCGAAAGCACGAGGAAATTGGCTTTGCCGAAGCTCCGAATCGCAAGGATCCGGCCGGCCGTTTTTGTCTGAATCGCGGCGGCTTCGAGCTCCTCTTTCGTCTTGTTGCCGTGCGCCGATACCAGTTCAGCAATTGTATCGGTCCGCTCGAACTTGCGGGGATACGGATCGAGACCGAGCCGGACCAGCTCGTCGAAGTTGGCGCGCCGCTGGCGCAGAAGATCGGACTCGCGTTCGTGTTCAGTCATTCAAAAAGGCCTGGGGCTCAGGGCTCCGGTCTGAGAACTTTTTTCACAGAATCCAACACACCGTTCACAAACCCCACGGCCTCTTCGCCGCTATACGTTCGTGCGAGCTCGAGGGCTTCATTGATCACGACCCGCGGCGGGGTGTCTGGATCGGCAAGAAACTGGTAGACCGCGAGCCGCAGGACGAGCCGATCGATGATCGCCATGCGCTCGACTCGCCAGTTGTCGGCATGCGCCGCCAACAAGCCGTCGATTTCCCTCACGCGGTCGATCGTCCCGCGAACCAGCGTGTTCGCGAAGTCGCGCAGCGGATCGGTGAGCGGCGGCTCCGCGTCGTGTGCCGGCCAGTAGGTCGCGATCGCTTCATGCGCGCTGGCCCGTCCGACTTCCCACTGATACAGCATCTGCAACGCCGCTTCACGCGCACGTCGTCGACCGGATGGATCGCCTGAGGTCATGAATCGCCGCGTGCAGGGCCCGGCTCGAAACCAAACGATCGAGCGCTGGCGCGCGCCGGAGCGCGTCCAAGCTGCCGAAACAGCACGGCCATCTCGATGCCGGCGACGGCCGCTTCCCATCCTTTGTTATCTCGCCCCGATTCGGCTCGCTCGGCCGCCTGCGCTTCCGTGTCGGTCGTGAGGACACCGAATGCGATCGGGATGCCCGTTTCCCCGGCCGCCTCCATGATTCCATGGGCGACCGCTGAGGAAATGTATTCGAAATGGGGCGTCGCACCGCGGATGACACAACCGAGGCAGATGATCGCGTCGAAACGCCCGGTTTCAGCCGCGCACCGCGCCGCTTGCGGCAACTCATAGGCGCCCGGAACATCGAACTCCTCGACATCGGTCGAAGATGCGCCGGCTTCCGCAAGAGCAGCACGCGCGCCGGCGGCGAGCGCGTCGGTAATCGATTGATTGAACCGAGACACGATCACCGCAAAACGATAGCCTGCGGCTCCCGGCACGCCGCCCGGAGGAACTGCGGAATCCTGGTGGCGCACCCGCTACTTCCCCCTGAACTCCGGTTTGCGTTTCTCGAGAAACGCTTTCGTTCCTTCGCGCATGTCGTCAGTCGCCGCGACCAGTCCGAAGAGCGTCGCCTCGAAAGCCTGTCCTTCGCGCAGCGGCATTTCCGTTCCTCGATTCACCGCATCGAGGATGTACCGCACCGCCAGCGGAGCCTTCGACGCGAGCGTGTGGGCGAGCTTCCGCGCTTCTCCCATCAGGTTGGCAGCGGTGACGACGCGATTGACGAGGCCAAGACGGTAGGCATCGGCGGCCGAGATCTGATCACCGGTCAGCAGCAACTCCAGCGCCGGTCCGCGCCCAATCAGTCGGGCAAGTCGTTGCGATCCGCCATATCCCGGAATGATGCCGAGATTGATTTCCGGTTGTCCGATACGAGCGGTATCGACCGCGATCCGGATCGTGCAGGCAAGTGCCAGCTCGCATCCACCGCCCAGAGCGAAGCCGTTGATCGCGGCGATGACCGGCTTGCCGAGATGTTCGATCAGGTCGAAGACATGCTGACCGCGAAGCGACAGCTCGCGGCCGCTCGCCGGCGTTTGCGCCGCCAGCTCGTTGATGTCGGCGCCGGCGACGAACGACTTCTCGCCCGCCCCGGTGAGTATCACCGCACGGACGGCGTCGTCGTGTTTGACCGACAGCACCACCCGGCGCAGCTCGTCGATGGTTTGGACGCTGAGCGCATTGAGAACTTTCGGCCGATTGATCGTGACGATGGCAATGGCGCCGTCGCGTTCAATCAGAATGTTCTCGAGCGTATCCAGCGTCATGACGAAGAATCGAGTATACCCCACCGGCGCGCGGCACTCGCCAGCCCGCCAACGGCAACACCGAGGGTGGCGCCGATGAAATCTGCGACGACATCGTATCGATCGGCGCTGCGACCGGGCACGAACAGCTGATGAAACTCGTCGGTCGCGCCGTAACACGTCGCGAGCAGAATGGCGAGGAGGCCGCGCGTCCAGGTGATGCCTCGCACGCGGCCGCCGGCAAAGGCGCGAAGCAGAAGGCCGGCGAGCATCGCGTAGCCGATCGAATGTCCGGATTTGTCGGAGACTCCACCTGGCAGCGCGCCGAGATTCGGAATCGACGAGGCGGCAAAGATCAGCGCCATTTGAAGAATGACGGGGCCCCAGAGCCACCGGGGGGACTGGAGATCAACGCGCGGGCGCGTCACAGCGGAAAGAAATACAGCAACCAGCCGAGGACGAACGCTGTGGCAATGAATCCGCCAAACATCACCGCGCCGGTCCGGAGCTGCTGTCGTGGATGATCGCGAAGAAGGACGCCGAAAACCAGCGAAACGAAGAAGGAGAACACGACAAGGAGCAGGAAGTGACTCGTCACTTGCGTCCTAGCGCAACGTCGTAGGCGTCGAGGATCACGAGAAAGTTGAGAAGACCGGAGACGATCAAAAAGCAATTGCCGTACTCGTAGGTGACGGCCGTCACCATTCCATGCCCTGCCTCGGAGAGGCGCGTCAGCACCCAGGGCGCCCCGGCGAGCACGTTCGCGATCGCCGCAAGCCCAACCAGGGGCTCCGAGAACTCGAACGGAAAAACACGCCCGTGCAGCCACAACCCGATGGCGAACATGAGGGGAAGCGCAAGCAGAAACACCAGACCCTTTTGCCGGCGGCCCATCCAGATATGCCCCGCCCCTGGAACGAGCCACGCCGCAAGGCACAGAAGCACCAGCGTTCCCGGTTCAACAGCGGCGCGCGTTCGCTCGGCCGCAGTCGATTTCGTCGTCATATTGCTTCTTGATGATATCCCGCCTCGGCGCGCAGAGACTGGACAAAAATCCACGCCGCAGCGGCGCCCAGCGGTAACGCGCAGAGCGCGCGTCCAACATTTGATGGATCGACGACGCCACTCCACTCCAGCACCAGGGTGAGCGCCGTCGGAATCGCGGCGAGCAAAAGCATCCTTCGTGTGTTCGTTGGAACACGAGGTCGACGCGAAACCATCCACGCGAGCGCAGCCCCAAACGCTCCTGAGAAATACAGACCGCTGCAACGTCCGCACACTGGCAACTGCGCCCCTGCAAGATGAAACGACCGTGCGGCACGCTGATGACAGATGAGACCGGCTCCGCGGTACAGAGCAGCGGCCGCCGATACGAGGCGCGGCTTGCCGCTCATCAAGGCGTACGGAGCAGCAACGAGCGACACGCACCAGAGAAGCGCAGCAATTGTGAGGACGGCGGGAAGGAGCCGGGCCACGCCGCGATTCTACTGCGGAGACCGAGCTGATCGACTTATCGTTGCGGGCTCTGTATAGACTGCGCGGTCCGTGCGGTCTCTGCCGTATAACCCTGACGGGCGCGCGGTTGGAATTCAGGGTGCGAGTTGATTTTTACGACGATGCGGCGGAAGCGGCCATCCGGTCGCCAGTTCGAGGGAGAGTAGCCAATCGAGTACTGGTTGGACAGCTCGTCGGAAATGCCCGCGTAGATGCCTTTCAGCTCCTGCACAGTTTGCGGGAAATACGAGAGTGCACCCGTTTCCTGCGCGAGCGTCTTCATCGAGTAATCCGACTCTGAGAAATATTTGCGCCCGCTCTCCGCGCGCGCGACGGAATAGCGGTTCTGCAGGCAGATCGTGTAGATATTGATGCCGCTCTTCCGCGCCATCGCCAGCACATCGTCAAAGCTGATAACGCTCGACGTGTCTTCCCCGTCGGAAAGGACGGCAATCGCCTGGCGACGGATCTCCCCCGCCTGCTGCGCGGCGCGGGCAAACTGTTTCATCGCGACATACAACGCGTTGTTCAGCGCCGTCGATCCATGGGGCTGCGCCTGACGCACGGCGTGCTCGAGCACACCGCGATCGGAAGTGAGTTGCTGCGAGATGTTCACGTTGTCGCCGAAGGTCACCACCGCACCACGATCGGTGTCACGAAGCGTCTTGAGGAAACCGATGGCCGCGTCGTGCACGACCTCCATCTTGTCGGCCATGCTCGCGCTGGTATCAATGAGCAGAATGAGATCGATGGGCACCTCGTGGGCCTCGAAGAACTGCAGGTGCTGGAGCACGCCGTCTTCATAGACGGAGAAGTCCGTCTGCCCCAGTCCCGGCACAAGCCGCTTCCCGTTGCTGACGGTGACGTTCAGCGCAACGAGACTGGCGCCGCTGCGGAAAACCGTCCCCGGCTGCGATGGCTGAGTGGGCGAGGGACTCTGCGCGTGGGTGGGAGCGGCGAGGACGACGGCGACAAGGTACCCGAGGGCGAGGCGTTTCACGATTCCTCCTCACCGCGAGCCTGGTGCAAGCCGCGTTCCGGCGCAAGGATAGCGAATTGCTTGGGAAATAGCATAAGCCACTTACACGATGCCGACGGCATTACGTAAGTTTTGGACCATTGACGTCTACAAGCCGGACGCGTGGCCGAAATGTTGTTCGTACCGTTCGAGGAACTCCAGCCACGTATAGGCATGGCTCTGTCCACCAAGGTGCTCGAGGGCGTAGGTTGCCGCGACACTCCCGAGCTGCGCACAGACGCGGTAGCTCGCACTGCGCGCCAAGCCCTTCAGAAGTCCGCCACGAAACGCGTCGCCGACGCCGGTAGGGTCGACAATTTTGTGCGGCGGAACGGCCGGAACCTCGGTCGTCGTATGTCGCTCGATAATCGAGCAACCTCGTTCGCCTCGCGTGACGACCAGGGCGCCACTTCGCTCGAGGATCGCGTCTTCGTTCAGGCCGGTCTTCTGCCGGATTAGTTCAAACTCGTAATCGTTGGCAATGACGATCATGGCGCCCAACATCCCGTCGCGCAGGTCGTCGCCCGACATCCTGGCGCACTGCTGGCCCGGATCCCAGATGAACGAAATGCCGAGCGTGCGGCATTCTTCGGCGTAGGTCAGCATCGCCCCCGGATCGTTGGGCGAGATAATCGCGAGGCCGCAATCGGGAACGTCGCGAAAGGACAGCTCGCCGGCGTTGGCCATGGCGCCAGTGTAAAACGAGGCGATCTGGTTGCTCTCGGTGTCGGTGCTGCAGAAGAACGACGCCGTGAACTTCCCGTCGACTTCGCGAACCAGCGACGTGTCGACGCGCGCCGCGTCCAGCCAGCGGCGGTAGTCGCCGAAATCCTGCCCCGCCGTCGCCATCAGCCGCGGCCGCTCACCGAGGAGCGCCAGCGTGTAGGCGATGTTTGGAGCACATCCTCCGCGCCGCTTGTCCATCGAATCGACGAGAAAACTCAGACTGACACGGTCCATGTGTTCCGGAAGAAAGTGCTCGGTGAACTTTCCTGGAAACGACATCAGGTAGTCGAATGCGATGGAACCGGTAACGACAATATTCATGCTGTTGTGCGACCAGGGACAACGGATCCCGGCTTGAAAGAGGATTACGAAAGATATTTCCCAACAATCGGCGCCAGCTCCCGCCTGATCTCGGCGGGCACCGCATCCGGCCGGGTGATGATGGCGTACTTCAGTGCCGACGCGCATTCGCAGGTGCGTTGAAATGGCAAACGAGCCACCGCCTCTGCGATCACACGCTGTGCATTGGCAGCGTTCTGCATCAGGTTCGCGACAATCATCTCGACGGTGACCTGATCGTGCGAGGGGTGCCAGCAGTCGTAGTCGGTGACGAGCGCGATCGTCGAGTAGCAAATCTCCGCCTCGCGCGCCAGTTTCGCTTCCTGCAGGTTCGTCATGCCGATGACGTCCATTCCCCACGAGCGATACAACTGCGATTCGGCGAGGGTCGAAAACTGCGGCCCCTCCATGCACACGTAGGTGCCGCCTTTGTGAACCACCGGCGATTCGGGCAGCGTACCCGACGCGGCGGAAAGGCCGGCGGCCTGCGCCGCCTGGTAGGCAATGTCGCTCAACGTCGGACAAAACGGATGCGCGAATCCGACATGGGCGACCAGTCCTCTCCCGAAGAATGTCGAGATGCGCCCCTTCGTGCGGTCGAAGAACTGATCGGGCACGACCATGTCTTGCGGCCGATAGCGTTCTTTGAGCGATCCGACCGCACTCGCTGAAACGATGTACTCGACGCCGAGCGTCTTCAACCCGAAGATGTTGGCGCGGAAATTCAGTTCGCTCGGCAACAGCCGGTGCCCCACACCATGGCGCGCCAGAAAAGCGACACGTTGGCCACGGAGCGTTCCTGTCACGTACGGCGCCGAAGGCTCACCGAACGGGGTCACGACCCGTTCCTCGCGGCGGTCGGTCAACTCCGCCATGTCGTACAAACCGCTGCCGCCAATAATGCCGATGGTTGTCATGGGTGATGTCGCTGCAATTGGTGATTTCGTGAGTTCGTGAATTGGTGCATTGCGTCGCTCGGCACACAATTCACGAATTCACCAATTCACAAATCCACCAATTGTACTTTACACAGTAACTGGTTCGACGTACTTGCGTCCGTCTTTCTCGCGGATGTAGCCGGCGACGATCGCAGGATCGTGTTCGAAAAAAATCAGATATTCGCGATCGATCGCTTCGCGGAGAAACGTCCGCTTGAACGCCAGCGTGTCCATCGGATAGAGGTCGTATCCCATGATCCATGGCTCATCGATGTGAGCCGTCGTCGGGATCAGATCCGCCGTGAACACCGCAGTACGCGAACCCGATTCGATCATGACGATCTGGTGATGCATGGTGTGGCCGCCCGTCCGCACCACCCGAACTCCGTGCGTGATGGGGCCGTCGTCGGCAGCGAATTCGAGGACACCCGCCGTCTTCAGCGGGACAAAGTTCTCCTGAAGATAGCTCGCGCGGTTCCGTTCATGGGGATGGGTCGCATCCTCCCATTCCGCCGTCCTCGCGACATATCGCGCGTGGCGAAACCGCGGCCGAATCGTTCCATCCGCATCCCTCGTGGTGAAGCCGCCGGCGTGGTCGAAATGCAAGTGCGACGCAAGAACGAGCTGGATGCTGTCGGCAGTCAAACCGGCGTCGGCCAGCGCATGATCGAGATTGCGCGATCGATCGATGCCGTAAATCGTCGTACTCTTCTCGTCCATCTTGTCGCCAATGCCTGCGTCAATCAGCATCAGGCCTGCCGCGCTGCGCACCAGCAATGGACGCATGGCGAGCGTAATGCGGTTCTTGTCGTCGGCGGGTGCGCGCTTTTGCCACAACGGTTTCGGCACCGTGCCGAACATCGCGCCGCCGTCGAGACGGAGATAGCCATCGAAGAGCGGAGTCAATTCCAGATCGCCGAATTGCATACAGACGCTTTCACTGTGATTTCTTGCCTTCGAGTTCTTCGGATCTTCCACTCTTCGACGGCAAACCGTTTCGTACGTTCACCGTTCGGATACGGCTGGCTGCATGAGTTCGACCAGCACGCCGTGAGCACTCGAGGGATGAATGAACGCGACGAGCGATCCATGGGCGCCTGGACGGGGCGCTTCATCGATCAAACGGACGCCGCGTTCTTTTAGCTGCGCGAGGGCTGCCGCAAGATCGTCCACGCGCAGCGTGATGTGGTGAAGACCAGGTCCTCGCTTCGCGGTGTATTTGGCGATGGGTGAACGGTCATCGGTCGCTTCGAGAAGTTCGAGCGAGGAGTCTCCGACAGGGATGAAATGGACGCGCACACGCTGAGAGGGCACTTCTTCTGGGGTTTGAATCTCGAGTCCGAGCGCATCACGATAGAAGCTCAGGGCGTCTCCGAGATTTGCCACCGCGATGCCGATGTGATCCAGAGTCGCCTTCATAACGCCCTTTTCATGATGTCGTCGACTGCCGTGTACGGATCGATCTCCCGCGCGGCGATTCGATCGAGGATTCGGCCGAACTCTCCATCGGCCAACACATCCGCTTCGACGTGTTGCAGGAAGCGCTGCGCCAGAAGTTCGCGCAGACGGTATTCAGCCCTCGCGCGGCGACGCTTCCCCTGCGCTGCTGCGGTGTGGGCGCGAAAGCGGTCGATCGCGTCGAGCAGATCGGGCACACCGCGGCCAGTCGTCGCTTCCGTTTTCACGATCGGCGGCCGCCACTCAGCGGGCGCGAACGTCTGCAGTGACAGATTCGCCTCGATGGACGCGACCGTTCGATCGGCTCCTTCCCGATCCGCCTTGTTGACGACAAAGACGTCGGCGATTTCCATGATGCCGGCCTTGAGTGCCTGAACCTCGTCGCCCGCTCCCGGAACGAGTGTCACGACCGACACGTCTGCGGTCCGGACGATGTCGATCTCGTCCTGCCCGACACCGACCGTTTCGATGATGACGATGTCCTTACCGGCGGCATCGAGGACGAGCGCGACCTCGCTGGTTGCCCGGGCCAGGCCGCCCAGGTGTCCTCGGGTCGCCATGCTGCGGATGAACACCCCGGCATCGCCCGCGTGGGCCTGCATGCGTACGCGATCACCGAGAATCGCACCGCCGCTGAAAGGGCTCGTCGGATCGACCGCGACCACGCCGACGGTCTGCGCCCTGGTTCGGATCTCCGCCGTGAGTCGGTCGACGAGCGTGCTCTTGCCGGAGCCCGGTGCGCCGGTGACGCCGACAAGATAGGCGCGTCCCGTACGGGGAAAGATCTGCCTGACCAGCTCGGCGCCCGCTGCGGTCTCGTCCTCGATGAGCGAGATCGCGCGCGCCAACGCACGGGGATCGCCGTCGAGTACGCGCGCGGAAAGACTCGGCGGCGTCACTGGCCGAGGAGCTGACGCGCAATGACCAGCCGCTGGATCTCGCTGGTTCCTTCGCCAATGGTCAGCAGCTTCACGTCGCGAAAGTATTTCTCAGCCGGATAGTCTTTGACGAACCCATAACCGCCATGGATCTGCACGCAGTCGTCGGCCGCCTTCACGGCAATTTCACTCGCGAACAGTTTCGCCATAGACGACTCTCTCGTCGTTCGCGCTCCCTTGTCCTTGAGATGCGCCGCGCGATAAGTGAGCAGCCGTGCCGCTTCGATCCGCGTCGCATTGTCTGCAAGCTTCCACCGAATCGCCTGGAATGCGGCAATCGGTTGACCGAATTGTCGCCGCTCTTTGGCGTACCCCAGGGCCGCTTCGTACGCGCCCTGCGCCAGGCCGACCGAGAGCGCGGCGATGCCGATCCTGCCGGAGTCGAGCACCTGCAACGTATTGATGAAGCCTTGTCCTTCTTCGCCGAGCAGGCGCGCCGCAGGCACACGGCAATCCTGGAAGACGACCTCGCTCGTATCGCTGGCGCGCATGCCGAGCTTGTTCTCCTTCTTCCCCGCGGCCATCCCCGGCGTGCCGTGTTCAACGATGAAAGCCGAGATACCCCGATGGCCTTTGCTGCGCTCGGTGACGGCAATGACGACCATGACCCGGCCGATCGCTCCATGCGTGATGAAGTTCTTCGAACCGTTGATGACCCAACATTGCCCCTGGCGGACAGCCGTCGTTCGCATCCCGGCAGCATCGCTGCCGGCTCCCGCCTCGGTCAGCCCCCACGCGCCGAGAACTTCCCCGCGTACCAGACGCGGCAGGAACTCCGCCTTCTGCGCGTCGTCGCCAAACATCGCGATGTGCGAAGTGCAGAGCCCGTTGTGCGCCGCGACCGACAATGCGATCGCCGGGCACACGCGCGCGATCTCCTCGATACAAATGCAGTATTCGACGGCCGACATCCCCGAGCCGCCGTACTCTTCGGGAAACTGAATCCCCATCAGTCCAAGCTCAGCGAGCTTGGGCAGCAAATCCATCGGGAAATGCTGCGACTCGTCCCACTCCATGACGTGGGGACGGATCTCCGCTTCGGCAAACTCGCGGACCGTCCGGCGCAAGAGTTCCTGGTCGTCGGTGAGACGGAAGTCCATCAGTTCTTGAACTTTACAGCAAAGGGTATCCTTATCGATATGCGCGCTCTTTCCTTTTCCCTTTTCCCTTTTGCCTTCTCCCTTTTACTGCTTTCCCCGGCGCCGGCAACAGCTGACATCACCGCTTTCCTTGGATCGAACCCCACCCCAAGTGCGCGCCTCGTCAAAGGCGTTGGCGTGGGCGTCGGTCTTGTCATTGTCGGCTTCGAGTTCGAATACGCGCACACCAACGAAGATCGTGAGGAGTCGGCTCCGGGATTATGGACCTACATGTTCAATGGACTCGTGCAAACGCCGGTTCCGATCGCCGGCATGCAGTTCTACGGCACCGCGGGAGCCGGTGTGTTTCACGAGACGCTGAACGACGTATTTTCGGAAACAAACGTCGGTATCAATGTCGGCGGCGGGATCAAACTTAACTTGGCGGGACCACTACGACTGCGGTTCGACTATCGCGTGTTCACTCTGCAGGGCTCGCCGTTGTACTCGAAACCACAACGGTTTTATGCGGGAGTGAATCTGAAATTCTGAGAAGGGAAAAGGGAGAAGGGCAAAGGGAAAAGGAAAGGGGAAAAGACGAACGTCGGGAAAAGGGAAAAACGGACCTTGTCCCTTTTCCCTTTTCCCTTTTCCCTTTTCCCTTCACTGAATCGGCGTCAGGCTCAAACGGCTCGGGCCGGATGCGAACGCCGCGGTGAACTTCTTCCACATCTCCGCGGTTTCGGGCGCGCGCAGTTCGTCGGGCGTCATCGTCTTCTGGAGCAATCCGAACACGTCGTACTCGGCGTTGGGAACGACCGGATCGACGATGATCACGTAGAGCGCGTTCGCGCCGAACGGCTCAGCCGACTTGTAAATCTTAATCGTGGGTGCCTGCTGCTTGATGGTGGCGTCCTCGCTCCTCGCAAGATTGGCTTTCAGCTTTTTTGCGAACTCTTCGAAGGCGGCCGTCTGATCCGGCTTGATCGGCACGAGCAGTACGCCAGTCGGACTTGTGAAACCAAGTTTAGGCCCGGTAGGTTGTGCCGGCGCTGCCTGGCCTGCCGGTGGCTGCCCGGCGGGCGCCTGTCCCGCAGGCGGTTGCGCGGGGGCTGCCTGAGCAAACAGCACGGCGGGAACCAGCGCCAATGCCAGACCAAAAGTCGGAATTACGAAGGGACGACGCATTCAATCTCCTCCTTAGCGCGAACAACGAGGTAACTCGAAAGAGGACACTTTACCGTACCCAACCCGAGTTCCCCAATAGAACTGTCCCAAAACTGCCTGTCACACGAACACGGACAGGATTTCATTAGCGAGAAGCATGCCGTCGCGGGAGAGCCGCAGTCGGGAGCCCTCGCGCACTGCCAACCCGGCGTCCAGCGAGGGCTGGAGCGGCCGCGCGTACCGGCGCCATACATCCGTGTCGTACCGGCGCCCGACATCGTCGAGATCGAGTCCTTCGGTCAGTCGAAGCCCGGTGAACAACGCCTCTTCGAGTTGTGTCTCGCGCGACAGCGTCCGATGCTCCGCCACCGGGGTCTGTCCGGCATGAAGGCGACTAATGTACTCCTCGGTGGAGGCGACGTTCTTCCATCGCACACCGCCGCGAGTGGAATGTGCGCCGCACCCGAATCCGAGCCACTCCCCGTCCTGCCAGTATTTGAGATTGTGCCGCGACCGGAATCCTTGCCGCGAAACATTGGAAATCTCGTACTGCTCGTACCCGCCGAGCTCCAGCCGCTCGAGACTCCACAAGTACATCTCCGCGGCATCGTCGTCGGGCGCCAGCGACCAGCCCGCGCGTGCCATGTCTTCTTTGAGCGGCGAGTTGGGATAGAGCTCGAGGAGATACAGCGAGGCATGTTCCGGCGCGACGTCGATCAATGCGTCAACACTTTCGCGCCACTGCGCCGGTGTCTGCTGCGGCAGCCACATCATTAGATCGAGCGAGACATTGTCGAAACCCGCGGCGCGCGCCTCCCGGACCGCTTCTCGGGCGCGATTGGCGGAATGAATTCGTCCCAACCGCTGCAGTTCCTCGTCACGAAATGATTGGACACCGAAACTGATACGGGTGACACCGGCTTCCCGAAAGCCGGCCATGCGTTCGAGGGTCGATGTTTCCGGGTTCGTTTCGAGGGTGATTTCCGAGTCCGGTGCGAGAGCAAATGATTCACGGGCGGCAGTGATCAGCCGACCAATCTCGTGTGGATCAAGAAGCGAGGGCGTTCCGCCACCAAAGAAAATCGTATCTGCGGGCTCCCCGTGACCGGCGGCGCGGATTTCGCGTTCGACGGCGGCGACGTAACGATCTTTGAGCTCTCCCTGAAACAACCCGCGGTTGAAGTTGCAGTAGTTACAGATTGATGAACAGAAGGGGACGTGGACGTACAGACCCAGCATGGAATCGCACTTAGCTTCCCGCTTTGCCGCCCGTCCAGCCGAGATCGCGTCCTTTGACCTCAGGGTGCTTGAGTTGCGCGCGGACCGGTCCCTTTGAGCGTGCTGGGAGCGTCCGGCGGCCGGGTGAACGCTTCCACAGCATCACCAGATCGTCGACCCCCCCATTGGGCGGCAAATGACGATAATCCGCGCCGTCGTATTCAAGGAATTCGCACATCTCGTGGAGACGCGAGTGAATACGGAATCCGATCCGCGCCTTGAGGCAATCAGGATCGGTGTCGTCCGGCGTGTCTTCGTAGTTCGACGTGAAGATCGTGTGCCGCCGCTCGTTGTATCGCGTGTTCACGATCAGGTTCATCGTCTCGTCGACCCACTCGGAAGTTTTCTCCGATCCGATGTCGTCGAGGACGAGGAGATCCGCTTCCATCACGGGCCGGAGGACATCCATCTCGGCCGTCCGAACCAGCGGATTGTACGTGCTGCGAATGACGCGCAACAGATCGCGGACGTCATAGAAGAGCCCGCGCGCGCCCTTGACGATGATGACGTGACGAAGAACGGCAACGGCGAGATGCGTTTTGCCGATTCCTGGTGGACCGATCAGGCAAAGTCCTTTGCGGGGTTCCGGAAATTCCTGCGCAAACCTCCGCGCCAGCTTCACGGCACCGAGCAGCTTTTCGTTCGGGTAAGTGACAAAGGTGTCGAGATCGCAGCGCCGATACCGCGGCGGAATCCGCGCGTCCTCGAGCAACCGCGCGGAAAGTCCCTCGCGCCAGCAGTCGCACCGGACAACACGGCGAACGCCATCGGTCTCGACAGCTTTCCAACCAGTATCGTCGCAGAGATCGCAGGACATGAAGGATCGATGAGGACGGTCAGGTTGAATTGTAAGTCGCCAACGACGAATGCGCAATGACGATCAGTTGAGATAACTGCGCAGTTCGCCTGCCCGCTTCGATCGTCGAATCTTTTCCTTGGCCCGCGACTCGATTTGCCGGATTCGTTCGCGTGAGAGTTGAAGCATGTCGCCGACTTCCTGCAGCGTACGCGGCTCACCGTCTCGATCGAGTCCAAACCTCAGCGCGATCACTTCGCGCTCCTTTTTTCCGAGCTCGTGCAGCGCGCCGCGAACGCCGGCATGCAGGCGACGGTGGATGAGTTCCTCTTCCGCAGGTGGAACGCTGACCTGCGCGATGACTTCGCTCAGTTCCGGACTGTCGATTTCATTCGGTCCCCCGATGTGGTCGCTCAGCGAGAGATCGCGATCCCCAATGCGGATCAGCGCCTCGACCTCGCCTTCAGAAATGTCGAGATCGTCGGCGATTTCGCGCTGCGTCGGCGTTCGATTGAGCTCCTCGGTCAGTTCCGACACTTCACGCCCGAAACGCGCGGCAACGGCCGACAACTTCTGCGGAAGCGTGAAGGCGCGTGTCTGCCCGGACAGCGCGTGGGTGATCGCCTGCCGGATCCACCACACGGCGTAGGTGATGAACTTGACGTTGCGCTCGGGATCGAAACGGCGCGCGGCCTCCATCAACCCCAGGTTGCCCTCATGAATCAGGTCGAGAAACGGCACGCCCAGACCGCGATAACGCTTCGCGTAGCTGACGACGAATCGCAGGTTGCCTTCAACCAGCCGCCGCAGCGCGGCCTCGTCGCCGTTCGCTTTGACGCGCGTGCCAAGCTCTCGTTCTTCTTCAGCGGTCAGTCGGGGAATTCGCGCAATCGCCCGAAGGTAGGCCTTGAGGGCATCGCTGTCGTCGGGCTCAGGCCGCGCCATCGAACGATCTTACCTTGATGGGTGGCCTGACCGAGCGGCTACGCCTTGCGGAGGGGCTCTTCGATTTGATCCGGTTCGATGACCGTCTCAGACGCCGGTGCTGCGGGAGTCGAGCGAACGAGATTGGTCGGTGAAGACTTCACGAGCGCCGTGCTCAAGCGCTGTTCCCAGTCGCCAATGCCACGCGACAACTCGTGCTTGACGTAATCGATGAATTCGTTGACCTCCAGCTGCATCGCTTCGATCTTGCGCCGCATGTTGAGGATGATCTCAACGCCGGCGAGATTGACGCCGAGGTCACGCGTCAACGACAGGATCGTTTCGAGCTGCTCGAGATCCTCTTCGGAGTACAGCCTCGTGTTTCCTTCGGTGCGTGATGGCTTGAGCAAGCCTTCGCGTTCGTACAGGCGGAGCGTTTGCGGGTGGATGTTGTACTTCTGCGCCACCGCGCTAATCATGTAGTACGCCTTGCCGGATCGTTTGGCCGTCATAACTGCAAGTCCCGCCTGACGTCTTCCGCGTTCAGACGGCCGAATTCACGCATCAATGCTTTCGATCGTTCATCGGTGACCTCTGGCAGCACCAGCCGGACGTCGATGATCAGATCGCCACGGGCCCCCGATGCGGTCGGCGCGCCGCGTCCGCTGACTCTGAACTGTTGTCCCGCCTGTGTTCCTGGAGCAATCGCCACCTTCACCGGTCCATCGAGGGTTGGCACCTCGATTCGTGCCCCCAACACCGCCTCGTGCACGGCCACCGGCACGGTCAGAAACAGATGATCCCCTTCGCGACGAAGCTGCCGGTGCGGTTGCACGTGGACGTCGATAAAGAGGTCGCCATTTCGCCCCCCGCCGCGTCCCATGTTGCCCCGCTCCGCGATCCGGAGCCGTGACCCGCTGACGACCCCGGCGGGCACGTGCACCGAGAGCGGCTCGCTACGCACCAGACGTCCGTGCGCGTTGCAGACCTCGCATCGCTGAAAACGCTGGCGGCCGCTTCCGCCGCACGCGGCGCATACTTTCGAAAACACCATGTGCCCGCGCGCCCAACGCACTTTACCCGTCGCCTGGCAGTGCGGACACCGCCCTTCCGGAGTCCGCACGCGGCCCACGCCGCCGCAGGCGCCGCAGGGGACTTGGCGCGTAATCACCACCTGCCGGTCCACGCCGCGCAACGATTCCTCGAACGTCACGGTGACCGATGCGTGCAGATCCGCGCCAGGCTCCGCCTTGCTTTCCTCGGCTGCCGCCGGATGCAGCACGTCGGCAAACAGCTCGCTGAACGTCGCCGCATCGGTGCCCCGCGCGGCGACAGAAAAATCGAACCCGGCAAACTCGAACGTGGTCGCCGGTGCACCTGACGTCGACGCCGTCAAACCGCCCCCGGCGTCGTATTGCCGCCGGCGCGTCGGATCACTCAGCGTTTCGTACGCCTCAGTCACGCGCGCGAACACCGCTTCCGCCTGGCGATCGCCCGGATTCACACCCGGGTGATATCGCCGCGACAAGCGTCGATACGCGCGTTTGATCTCGGCCGAGCTCGCGCCAGGACCGAGGCCGAGGATGACGTAGAACTCCATACTTCGCTGTCTGAGTGCCTTGGGTGCCTCGAGTGCCTAGGGTGCCTAGGGTGCCTTGGGTGCCTAGAGTGCCATGGGTGCAATGAGTGCCTGGGTGCCAGCACTCGCGGCACCCTTGGCACCCTTGGCACCCTTGGCACCCTTGGCACCCTTGGCACCCTTGGCA
>Ga0207701_10000921_pt1 | contig 31229 bp, 24 predicted proteins | sample KBSSwiSSwithPhiX_FD_184294 | JGI IMG/M metagenome (GOLD analysis project Ga0207701, IMG submission 184294) | Switchgrass rhizosphere bulk soil microbial communities from Kellogg Biological Station, Michigan, USA, with PhiX - S5 (SPAdes) (version 2) | ecosystem: Environmental > Terrestrial >... | reverse complement strand
CAAGGGCGCGATCGAGGGCGTCGCCGCGCCCGAGGCCGCGAACAACGCCGGCGCGCAGACTTCGTTCATCCCGATGCTGACCCTGGGCATCCCGGGCAACGCGGTGATGGCGCTGATGATCGGCGCGCTCATGATCCAGGGCATCGCCCCCGGGCCGCAGGTGATGAACGAGAAGCCGGAGCTGTTCTGGGGCCTGATCGCCTCGATGTGGGTCGGCAACCTGATGCTGGTGGTGCTCAACCTGCCGCTGATCGGCATGTGGATCAAGCTGCTCACCGTGCCCTACCGCTACCTCTATCCCTCGATCCTGGTGTTCATGGCGATCGGCGTATTCAGCCTGTCGAACAACCCGTTCGACGTGCTGATCATGGCGATCTTCGGCGTCATCGGCTACGTCTGCGTGAAGCTCGAGTGCGAGCCGGCGCCGATGATCCTCGGCTTCATCCTCGGGCCGCTGATGGAGGAAAACCTGCGGCGCGCGATGCTGCTGTCGCGCGGCGACCCGACCACCTTCATCACCAAGCCGATCAGCGCCGGTTTCATCATCGCCTCGGTGATCCTGCTGGTCCTGGTCGCGCTCCCGGCCCTGCGCAAGAAGCGCGAAGAGGCCTTCGCCGCCGAAGAGCAGACCTAGCGGCAGCAGCCGCCTAGAACCGCAGTTCTAGAACTGGCGGAGGATGGTGAGGCCCCCGAGTTCGGCGTAACTTGAGGCTCGGGAGGGGGGCCTCAATGGACGCGCCAGCCGCGTATACGCTGATGGAGAAGGGACCGGAGTGACGCGCCTCGTCATCCGGCACCTTGAAATCCACGTCGCGCACGCCTGCAACCTGCGCTGCGAGAGCTGCTCGCAAAGATCTGGAAATGCGCGCCGCTCGCATACCTGCGCATGCAGAACCGCAAGGCCGCCCTCTCGGACGCCTGGAAACCCTACCTCGCCTACCCCTGCCACCCGGGTGCACCGAACGACCGGATGCGCGCGTTCTTCACCATGGAGGTCGAACCTCAGTGCGGCATGTGCCCCGCCGCCCCGGAACGCTTCGCCATACCGTTGCCGTTCATTCGGAAGACAGGGGATGAGGTCATAAAGGCATGAACCGTAGAACAACCGTCGCAGCCCTGCTCGGATGTGCGCTCCTCGAATGCATTGCGCCAACGTCCCTGGCGCAATCGGGTGGAACCTATGAACTCGGCATGGAGGCGCTCGATCGCTGGGATCTGAGGGCCGCAATAGCTCAATTCGAACGCGCGGGTGACAGTCCATCCTTGCGACGCCTGAGCCAGATATATGGCGAGGCAGAGATGTATGGACTTCGCGACTACGCCAAGGCGCGCGAATACATGGTGCAAGCCGCGGTCAAGGGGGATCCAGAAGCGTTGTCTGCCATAGGCCAAGCGATAGTCAACGGGAAATGGACACCAGGGGGATTGGACATGCGGGAGCCGGTCGAGGAGGGCCTAAGTGCCCTCGAGCGTGCGTGCTCGCTCGGCGAATTCTGGTCGTGTCGCAGTCTTGCGACGTGCCTCAGCGGCAAGTCTCGGTCTTGTCCGAGGGTCTCCAGTAGCGATGCGGATCGATCCGCCTCGTACGCCAAACGATGGAAGTCCCTGGCGATCGCCGCTGCGCAGCGAGGCGACAACCTCGCGCTCATCAGCCTGGCATATGAGCAACCGGAAATCGGATACATGGGCAGCGAGCCCGATGGGTACTCGCTGGTTAGTCGGCGTCGAAACCTCTCAGGAGATGCGGGCGCGGTGCGGCGCGATCCCGCCAGGTATCTCCGCGCCAAGGAAGTTGCCGAGCTCTTCGAGCGATCGTCCTCGGTGAAGGTATCGCCGGCACCTGCCAATCAGGTTGATCTGCTGGTGCGCGCTTCCGCTCCCGCGTACCTGTATGCGTCAAGGAGCGAGGTCCGTCAGATCCTTCATGAGTACGCTCTTGCCGTGCTGCCGTTGAACAACAAAGACCAGTTCGTTCCGGATTCTGCCTTGATCCGACGCGTCATCGCGGAAACAACCGAAACCTTCGAGCCCCGGCTGCGAAGAGGATTCCAGGCCCTGCGCGAGGCACCCGTACAGGACGGGTTGAATCCGGAGCAATGGCTGAAAGGGCGATTCCAAGAGCAGTTCGATGAGTATGAAGTCGCGTACTGGTCAGGGGCGGCATACGCGAAGGTCAAGGGCGTCTTGGGTCAAATCGAAAGCATCGTTGGAGCGTCGGAATTCCAAGCGCGCCGATTCATTTTCGAACTCAAGGAACGCTCTGCGGGAGATCCTTCAAAGCTTACGCAGGCGCTTTCCCAAATCGAGCAAGCGGCGCCCGCCCGGTTTCCAAAAGGTACCCCGGAACTTGCGATGTATGACTTCAGACAAAAAGTCATCGCCTCAGACTACTTCGGGATGAGTCTGCCACCCTGGAATCCGTTCGCTGCGCGCATCGAAACGCCGGTGGTAAGTGTATTGCGCCTGGAAGACGCACCTCAGATTCTGACCTCGATGCTGATACTTGGTCAGCCTGAAAAGATATTTCCTGCCCTGACCAGACAGAATGTCCTGACGTTGCGCGACTATCGAAATGGAGTGCTTCAAATGGAACGCGCTCGCATCGTAAAGGAGTTGGAAGAAAAGCTGTATCCAGCCTACGGACGGGAAGTCAGTTCGGTTCTCGAGGAGTTCCACTTGGCGCTTTCAAAGCGCGTGTTAGTCCCAAGGTCCTGAGTAATTCTTGCTCCTTACTCGAAGAATGCGAGAAAAGGTGACGAGCGCATGAACCGCACAACAGTTCTCGCAACGCTACTCGCAATGGCGCTTTTCGCCTGGAGCGCCGAAACGCCGCTTGCGCAATCAAGCGGAAAGAGAGGCAAGGTGGTCACCGCGGCCGAGGTGTTCGATCAGATGGTGAAGGACATGAAGGCCAGGCGCGAAAAAGAACCCTGGGACAAGCGCCGCAACGCCGCCAATCCCTACGACATGCTCGAAGTGAAGATCGAGGATTGGCTGGGCACCCCCGAAGGCCGCTTCGCGCATTCAATCAAGATCCCCAACCCAGTCCCCGAAGACAGCGGCTACCGGCCAGGGATGACGCAGCAGGAATACTTCGAACACCTATGCAAGAACGAGGCCGGGGAATTCATCTTCAAGACCGCCGACAACGTCGAGGGCATCTATCAGATCCGTCCGCGGCGCATCTACTCACACGGCGAGTGGCAGCACCTGTACGCGCTGGAGGACCCATATGGATATTGGGTCGGAGAATGGGAGGGCGTTGGGCTTGAGATTCAGCAGCCGGATCTGTACTCATTCTTCGAGATCCATCCGTCGGCGAATCGAAAGTTGTCGCTTGACCTGCACCGGTTCTTCGATCGCTCAGTAATCGATGCGCCACCAGCTTGGGCAACGATCGCGCGATATTCGGGTTACGACAATCGTAGCAGCTTGACCATGCGAATCGAATACGACACGAAGCCTCGCGCGAGATACGGCTTCACGTGGCGTGGAGTAAAGCGGGCTATGGACCGAGAGATGGGCATCGCCGGCGGCGAGCTAATTGTTCTCGACTTGCAGACCAGTGAGGTAATGGGCGTTAGGCGTGGCTATAACGTCTGGAACGGCGGGTGGACAGGGAGGATGTGTCCCCGTTACGGGTATAGCGGAGGGCAAGACAAGTTCACCCGATTCACCGCTTGGTTTGTCGCGAAGGTTGCACGACCACCTCGTTGGCAGGAGTACTTTGCACACGAAGAAAAGGGTCGTCGAATAGTTGGAAACCCTCACGATCGACGTTATTGAACTGAGGATCTACATGTCTACTGGTGCTCCCGGCGTTCGCAGCTATCTCGAGCTTGCGCTTCTGCAGTTGGGTGCTGAGTCATACCTGCACAACGCTGTTTCACTCGATGATCAAACATCGGTGGTGAACGCGTGGAAGTTTGGCTTCAACGACTTTTCGCATCGGTTCATTAGAGATACTTTGCAGGCGACGCCTGACTCTGCCCGTTTGCCGGGAAGCAATCGGATGGTCGAGTCCCAAGCAAGGGACCTGTTTACGAACTACGAGATCGTCGACCACCACGCCAACGACGCGACAGGCTTTTCCGCAACATTGTTCAAGAACAAAGCCACCGGCGCCTACACGCTCAGCATGCGCAGCACTGAAGCGCGGCCTTGGGCGGTTGCGGGGGATGCGGAGCGCGATATGGATGGCGCGGGCACGCGCGGGATCTATGAGGAGGGCTTCGCGTTTGCGCAGCTTGCGGCGATGGAGGACTACTGGAGCCACATCCGTTCGGGTCAGCATTGGGATAACGACAAGCAGAAGTGGATAGCTGAATCGAACGACGGAAAGCTCGGTGCTTTCCGTGAGTACATGAAGGGTAGCGCGAAGGAGTTCTACGTCACGGGCTACAGTCTTGGGGCGCACCTCGCGAGCGTGTTCACGTTGCTGCACGCAGCGGAGGTGAAGCGGACGCTGACGTTCAACGGCGCGGGGTTTGGGGAGTTCGTCGCGGGGCCCACCACGGGCGAGACTATCGCGCAGATGTTGGCATTGTTTCGGCAGGCGCTGCTCAATCCGGCTGGCACAACCCCGGACTCGGCCGCCCTGAAGGAGCTGCAAACGGAGGCGATCGCAAAGAAGGTTGCCGACGGGACGTTCGAACCCTTTGCGACCGAGAACGGTCGTATCCACCAATCGGCGTCGGGCATAGAGCGCGGCAACATCTACACGAACCCGCGCTACGACTACGCCGAGGCTTATGTGCAGAGCAAGATGCGGACGAAGTCGCTGGCGACGGCTCCGCTGAAGGCCTTCTTCGACATCGGCCCACTGGAGTTCTTGAAGGCCAGCTTGGGACGCGCGGACTTCGCCGCCTTGGGGCAAGGCATTCAGGATGCGCGGGGCTCGGTCGGTGCCAGCGGTGCAGGCTACGACAAGATCCTCAGCATCTCCGGGCTTGCGACCCACGACGATTTCCGCGGCGTGTCGGACTCGCAGAAACATACGGCCAACACGCTCGGCCTTTTCATCGAGGATCAGCCAGACGTCTATGGCAAAGGCGGGCTTCTCCCGGTTAACAATACCAAGGGCATCACCAAGCAGATCATCGAGAACCAGAATGGCGGACCAGGGGATTACGCGCTCACCCATTCACTGGTGCTTCTGATCGACACGATGAGCCTGGCAGCTGCGATCCAGCAGATGTCACCCGATGTCCCCCTGGAGGACCTCGAAGGTCTGATGGCCGTCTCCTCCAACGTGCGAGGCGAAAGCGATTATTCGCGCTCTGGAACGGCGGTGTCGGACCCGGGCTACTCCGAGCACAACTCCTTGGAGAACTTGCTCGACGCCTTGCGACGGGTACTTGATCCAAGCGCTCAGGTTACGGCGGCGCTCCGAGTCAATGACGACTTTGGCAACTTCACTAACCGTACGCAGTTCCACACCCACCTTGCCGAGGTCAGCGAGAAGAAGAATCAAGGTCTCGAGCTGCGGAGCCTGCTTGCCCTGCCGGCGTCGGCGATCATCAAGGACACGCCGGATGTTGTTGCCGAGACGCAAAAGCTCCTCACCGCGACAGACTTGGTAACCGGAACAATCTTTACGGCAGATCTGGTGGAGGAGGCCACGAGGCCGAATGCCGTATCCGCGCGGGCGTACCGCTACGCGCTAAAGAACGCGAATCCGTTCGTCGTTCTCAATGCACCCTATAGCACGTCCGGCGATCTGGAGATGTACGACGCCGCGGCGCGAACAGGCGAGTTGACTACCGAGTGGATTATGGACCGCGCGGAGTTCTTGCGCCGCAAGCTGGTGCTGAATCTGAACAACCTGAACAACGATCTGACCAACGGCAGCAAGGACATCTACGAGAAGAACAACGCTTCCGCCGCCGCCAACCCCAGGAACTCGTCCGCCACGAGTAGTTTCCGCGACGAGGCGGTGATTTACGACGACAGGGATAGCCGCTATCGCATTAACTTTGCCCACACCGTGGGCGTGCGGCGCGTGACGTTCGGCGGTGATCGCGCCGAGGTCATAACGGGAGGAGACGCTTCAGCGGGTGACCGCCTGTATGGCGGCGGCGGCGCCGACTACATGGAGGGCCGCGGCAGCGACGACGCGCTCCAGGGCGGGGCCGGAGTCGATGTGTACCAGTACAACGCCTCCGTCGGGATCAACGACGGCACGGACAGCATTCTCGACGTCGACGGAAAGGGCGTGCTGCGCTACAGCTATGCGGACGCGGAAGGAAAAGTCCTTAGCACGCTGATCGCCGATGCTTCGGTCAAGGTGTCGGAGACGCAGTGGAAGAGCGCTGACGATCGCTTCACCTTCACGAAGACCGGCAGCGATCTGGCGGTCACGATCGTCGGCGATGCCGGCGGATCGATGGTGTTGAAGGATTTCCGCGACGGCGACTTCGGTATCCGGCTCTGGGACGCGCGTTTACCGCCTGCTACTGGAAGGCTCGTCCTCGGAGATGAGCATGAGGACAACAAGGCCGACGTGCTGTACGGCGGCAGGCCCGGCGCCGAAGTCCCGCCGGCCAGTCCGGGGGCGACGATTCTGGCCGGCCTGGATAACGACGTCGTCTACGCGGATCGCGACGAGGACGAATCCGATCCGTCCCTGTTCGGCGACGCGGACCAGGTGAGCGGAGGCGAAGGCCGCGATTCGATCGAGGCGGGGGCGGGCGACGACTTGGTCGAGGCCGGCGCGGACGGTATTGCGAACGGTGATGTTGGCGGTGACATCGTCGACGCGGGGGCGGGCGACGACGAGGTCTATGCGGGCGTGAAGACCGCGCTGGCCGACGCGATCCTGGAAGCAGGGGACCTGGGTCTCGCAACCGGAACGAAAGGTGACTTCCTGTCGGGCGGCGAGGGCGAGGACTGGCTGATCGGCGAGCGCGCTGACGATCTCGTGATGGGCGGGCGCGGGCGCGACCTGATCGTCGGCGGCGCGGGCGACGACAATATCTACGGCGACCTGGCGCGCGCGGCGAACACGCTCGCGTGGAGCGCGACGCGCGTTACGGAGGTGGTCGATGGCGTGGAAGAGCACAAGCTGGAGATTGCCGGTTCTACCAACGTAGCCGAAGGTCTGGGCGAAGCCGACGTCATATACGCAGGGTCGGGCGCGGATTGGGTATTCGCCGGAGCTGGCGACGATGTGATTGATGCGGGCACCGGGGCGGACGTCGCTTTTGGCGGCGCGGGCGACGACATCATCGCGGGCGGGGACGGAGATGACTTGTTGGCGGGGGACGATGGCTCCGGGAGACCGGCCACAGGCAACGACGTCATCGACGGCGGTGAAGGGAACGACTCGATTTTCGGCAATCGGGGTGACGACGTCCTCGTCGGCGGCAACGGCGACGACACGCTCGCGGGCAACGAGGGCGCAGACGTCCTGATCGGCGGAGCCGGCCGAGACGGCTTGATCGGCGGAGCCGGCCGAGACACGTACGTGTTCAATCGCGGCGACGGCGTGGAGGACATCTTCGACCTCGACGATCAGTTGCGGGATGCCGCAGGCAATCCGATCGCACCGAGTACCGATCGCAGTGTCATCGTTTTCGGCGAAGGCGTGGCGCGGAGCGACATAAAATTCCGGCCCGGCTCGCTTCTCATCGACCTAGGCCAGGGCGACTCGATCCACCTGACGACGTTGTTCGCCGGAGATCCGTCGGCGGACGTCGCCATCGACCGGCTCGAGTTCGCCGACGGCAGCGTGATGATGCACTCGGAAATCCTCGCCCAGGGCTTCGAGATCGACGGCACCGACGCGGCAGAGACCATCTTCGGCACGGCGGTGAGCGACCGCATCGACACGAGGAAGGGCAATGACCTCGCCGTCGGCAATGCCGGCGCCGATACCTACACATTCAATCTTGGCGACGGGCAAGACACGCTCGAGGAAACGACGGGCGGGAACGTCGTGCGCTTCGGGGCGGGGATTGCCTCGACCGATCTCGTGGTGGGCCCGCATTTCGGGTTCGACGGCCGCGGCGACTTTGGCGAATTTCTGCGGATTACCTATAAGGTATATCCGGCTGGAGGCGGGCGCTTCGACCCGCCGCCTCCGCCGCCCGATGAGCTTTTCCTGCGCGGCGGACTGCAGGGCAACTTCGCGCGCTACGAGTTCGCCGACGGCATCTCGCTCACGCACGCGGAGCTGATGCAGCGTTCGGGATCCGTGAGCGTCACTGGCACGGACGCGGATGAGGGCATGGTGGGGTCGAACTTCGCCGATACGCTCCTGGGCGCGCGCGGGGACGACGTGCTTTCCGGCCAGAACGGCGATGACCAGGTCTTCGGCGGCGAGGGCGACGACACGCTCGACGGCCAGGATGGCAACGACACCGTCTTCGGCGAAGCAGGCGACGATGTCGTCGATGGCGGCGCGGGCAACGATCAGCTCGCGGGCGACGAAGGCTTCGACATGCTGTCGGGCGGCGCGGGAAGCGACCAGTTGTTCGGCGGCGGGGACGACGACGCGCTCGACGGCGGCGAAGGCGAAGACGTCCTCTTCGGCGGAGCGGACGCCGACGAGTTGAGCGGCGGTGCCGGGGGGGACGTCCTCAATGGCGATGACGGCGACGACCGGCTCGGTGGCGGCAGCGGGGATGACCTGCTGCAGGGCGGCGCCGGGAACGACACGTACACCGTCGGCACTGGCGATGGCGCCGACATCATCCGCGACGCCGAAGGCGGCAACCGCGTGCTGTTCGGCGACGGGATCACCGCCGCGAGCCTGGTGCTGGACCAGTACATCGCGGACGACGGTACGGATTTCCTGAGCATCGGCTACTCCGGAGGGACGCTTGACATCGCCGATGGCGTGCTCGGACGCGTGGCGGAGTTCGAGTTTGCCGATGGCAGCGTCGTGGAGTGGCCGCAACTTCTCGCCGGCGCTCCGGCGCTGGTGGTCCGCGGCACGGAAGGGGCGGAGACGCTGTACGGCTCGAACAGTGCGGACGAGCTGCTCGGCGGGGGCGGTGACGACACGCTGAACGGTCAGGGCGGCGACGATTTCCTCTCAGGCGGAACCGGCGCGGACGCGCTGCTCGGCGGTGCGGGCGACGACACCCTGTCTGGCAATGCCGGCGACGACGTGCTCGCCGGGGGCACAGGGACCGACACCTACCGGCTCGGTTTCTCGGGAGGTCGCGACACCGTAGAGGAAGTCGCCGGCGAATCCAGCATCCTCGAGCTCGAGCCCGGACTGTTTCCGGTGGATCTTTCGGCGCAACGCGGCGGGGATGACCTCGTCCTGCGGCGGCGGGGTACCGAAGAAGGCATCACGCTCAAGGACTACTACGTGCAGCCGCACGCCTGGACGCTCAAGGACGGCCAGGGCGGGACGCAGGATCTCGCCGAATTTCTCGCTGGCGCGCCCGGCAACAGCGCGAGCCACGCCGAGCGCCTGCGCGCGCTCGCGATCGGCCAGTTCACCAAGCTGCTCGCGGATCGCCGCTACAGCCTGCGCGCGGATGGAAAGTTTCACCTGGAGACGACCGAAACAGGCTTTGCCTTCACGCAGGCGATTCACCGGACAGCCGACTACACCATTACTTCGAGAGTGGACGACATTTCGGAGAATCTAGCCGCGGGCGGCAGCTACGCAAGCATGCTTGCGTCCCGCACCGAAACCCTCACCGAGGTCGTGGTGCGCGCGGCCAGCCGCGAAAACCGCCATCGCGCTGGCAGGTCCGACAGCGCGCCGCAGACCACACCGAACTTCTACCCCTCCGGGGTGGGCTATAGCGGCTACCAGGTGCCGGTGGGAAGCACCACGGTCCAGGTGACCGACGCGCAGGGCAATTACCAGGGAACGTGGGTGTACCCGGAAGGCACCGCGGCGCCGGGCGAGGCGCCCGCCGTGGAATCGCCAGGCGTCACCACGGTGACGTTCGTCACCGTGCGCGAGGAGTACGCCGAGCACCTGCAACTCGATGAGCTCATGGCGGGCGACGGCGCGAACACCATCTCGGTCTCGGGCAACGCGATCGTCGATGCCGGTGGCGGCGACGATTTGATTATCAGCGAGTTCGCCAACTCCAATTTCGAGGCCAGCCGCAGCGACGCCGAGTCGCGCTCGGACGGCCTGTTCGGAAACCAATTCCTGCTGGGGTCCGAGTTCCTGTTTGGCGGAAACGGCGCCGACACGATCTATGGCAGCAGGTCGCCCGACGTGCTGGCGGGCGGCGAGGGTCACGACCAGCTGTTCGGAGAAGGTGGCGCCGACGTTTACTACGTCGACCCTAACGAAGCCGGCATCGATCTCATCCACGACGAAGGCGGCGTCGCCCTGTTCTACGGAGGACGCGTTGAAGGGTCGTTATCCGGAACGCAGCCCGGGACGCCGTACGCCAACGATTTCGCGGCCTGGGAGCCGGCCTACGGCTCGCCGCGGATCAACCCGGATGTCGTGCGCTTCGGGCCGGGGATCCGGCCGCAGGACCTCAGCTTCTCTTGGGGCGAGATGCAATTCCTCGGCTTCAAGCATCCCACGCTCAACATCCGCTGGGCGGCCGACAAGGGCGTCGACATCGTCATTCCGCGCGGCGACGACACGATCGGCAGCGGGATCGAAATCTTCGAGTTCGACGATGGCACGCGCCTGACGATGCGCGAGATGATCGTGCGCGCCCCGGCGCACGACTACCAGTACCTCGACGTAACGCTCGGCGACGGCGACGACACGTTTGCCGGGCGCACCATTGACGAGACGGTGCGCGGCGGAGCGGGCAACGACACGCTGCTGAGCGTCGGCGACATGGATACGACGTATGAGTACTGGGGGCATTTCACGCGCCCCACACGGTCGGGCGACGACACTTTCTATGGCGAAGCCGGCGACGACGTGCTCGACGGCGGCGACGGCCTGGATCTTTTGTATGGAGGCGCGGGCGCGGACGCGTTGACCGATGTCGCCAACGGCTCCTCAGGTAACGGCGCGCTGCTGGACGGGGGCGCAGGCGACGACACTCTCCTCCTGGTCCGCGGCGAAGGATTCGCTGCGGGTGGCACAGGGAACGATTCTGTCGACCTGACCCGCGCTCACGGCGCGGTATACGCGTTCAACCGCGGCGACGGAGCGGATGTGCTGACGGTCGGCAATGTCACGACGATCTCGCTCGGGGGCGGGATTGCCCCGGGCGACGTCCAGCTCTCGTCCATAGGCGACGAACTCATGCTGCTCGAGCTGGGGGCAGGAGACTCGATCCGCCTGAGTGGCGCGCCGGAGAATTTTCGGCTGCAGTTTTTAGGTCTGGACGTTCGGCTGCAAGATCTCGCGGGAACCGAGCTTTTCGCGTCGTCGACAAACGCGGTGGGCGGGCAGCTCGCGTACGACTACGCAGCGTTCGGCGCGACTACGTACATGACCCCCGCCGACGCGCGCGGGGCGCTCGTCGGCGGCATGCTGGAGGCACAGGCCTTCGCGCGCCGGATAGCCGGCACTCCGGGCGACGACGTGCTGTCCGGCGGCACCGGCGACGACGTGTTCAATCCGAACGGCGGGGTGGACAGCATCGCGGACGCCGGCGGCACCGACACGATCGTGTTCGGCGAGGGAACGTCCGAAGGGGATGTTTCGCTCGGACTGGGCTCACTGACCATCCGGGTCGGCGATGGCTCAGTGATTCACTTACCAAACTTCGATCCGCAGGATCCTTTCGGCGCGCACGATATCGAGCGCTTCCGCTTCGCCGACGGCACCGAGCTTTCTTACGCGCAGCTAATCTCCCGCGGCTTCGACTTGACCGGCAGCGACGCGGGCGAAACCATCAACGGCACCGCCACCACGGATCGCATCGACGGCCGCGGTAGCGACGATCTTATGGCCGGCGGTTTCGGCAGCGACACGTACGACTTCGGCCCGGGATCTGGCAGCGACCGCATCGTCGAGGCTTTCTCGCTGGCAGACACTGACGTGCTGCGCGTAGCGGCGGCGCAGGGAGCGGTCGAGGTGACCCGTTCGGGCGACGACTTGGTGCTTGCCCTGACGCAGAGCGGCGAGCAGGTGGCGGTGCGCTGGTTCGCCGACCCGGGGGCACGCATCGAGCGCGTGCAGTTCTCGGACGGCACACTCTGGGATGCGGCGACGTTCGAAGCGCAGGCGGGCGGCGGCAACACGCCGCCGATTGTTGCCAGCCCGGTCGCTGACCAGACTGCGAACGAGGATGAGGCGTACATCTTTGCGTTGCCGCAAGAGACGTTTTCCGATCCGGGGGACACGCTCTTACTTGCGGCGAGCCTCGACAATGGCGCGTCGCTGCCGACATGGCTCGCGTTCGATGCGACAACGCGCACGTTCTCCGGCACGCCACGCAACACCGACGTGGGCACGGTGCGAATCAACCTGATCGCCACCGATGCCGCAGGAGCGAGCGCCATCGACTCCTTCGACCTCACCGTCGCCAATGTCAACGACGCGCCGTTCACCAACGGCGCCATCTCCGATATTTCGGTGGTGGAAGGCCAGCCGGTTCACTACACCGTCGCGGCCGGTCTCTTCGCCGACGAGGACACGGACGACGCGCTCGCCTATGGGATGCGGCTCGCCGGCGGCGGTGAGATTCCCGACTGGCTCTCCTTTAACTCCGCTGCGCGGACGCTCTTGGGTACGACCCCGATGGGCCAAGCGGGCACGGTGCGCCTGGCGGCGACGGCGACGGATTCGCACGGCGAGGAGGCGTTTCTCGAGTTCAATCTCACCTTCACCGCGCTTCCGCCACAGGACATGGTGGGCACCTCGCACGACGATGTGCTCTACGGCGGTTCCGGCAACGACACGATCGTCGGCCGTGGCGGCAGCGACTACGCCAACGGCGGGCAGGGCGACGACCTGGTGCGCGGCGGAAACGGCAGCGACATCTTGCAAGGCTCCGCCGGCGACGATGTCGTGCGGGGCGGGAACGGCCAGGACCTGGTCGACGGCGGCGCCGGCGCGGACGAGGTGCGCGGCGGCGCGCTTTCCGACTTCTTCACTGGTGGCACCGGCGACGACGTACTGTGGACCGGGGGCGGCAGCGACGTGATCGCATTCAACCGCGGCGACGGCTGGGACCTCGTCCACTCCGACGCCGGCCAGAACAACACGCTTTCGCTGGGTGGTGGTATCCGCTACCAAGACCTGTCGCTGCGCAAGACCGGCCGCGACCTGGTGGTCGATCTGGGCGCGGGCGATGCGATTACGCTGAAGGGGTGGTATGGCGCGGCCGGCCGCGAGAGCGTGGCGCGACTGCAGTTCGTCGGCGAACCATCGGACACCTCGCTGGTGAGCAGCTTCGACTTCCTGGGCATCGTCACCGCTTTCGACGCGGCGCGTGCGGCCACTCCAGGCCTGACTGCCTGGAGCATCTCGCAGGCGCTGACGCAGTTCCATCTCGCTTCGAGCGATAGCCAGGCGGTCGGCGGGGACCTCGCCAGCTATTACGCGCAGATGGGATCGTTCAATGGCTTGGGCTTGGCGGCAGCACGCGACGTCCTGACTGCCGCGAGCTTCGGCCAGGAGGCGCAAGCGCTGCGGCCTCTGTTGGGACTGCAGGAAGGGCTGGTGCGGCTCGGCGCATGAGACCGCGCCGCATCCTGATCGCGCAGGAGCTGGGCGGTAACTGGGGCCACCGGGCGCGGGTGCATCGCGTGGCCGGCGCGTTGCGCGCAGCCGGTTTCGCGGTCGTGATGGAGAGCGGCGCGAGCAGGCCCGCGCAGAAGGCCGCGGCGCGGGCGCCGGTCAGCTTCGCCGACATCCTCGAAGCACAGGGTTTCTCCGACGTGGATTCACTGCGCGATTTGGCGTCCTCATGGACGGGCCGCCTACGGCAGGCCGCCGCCGATGTAATCCTCGCCGAGTACGCGCCCGGCGCGCTTTTCGCCGCCCGACTCGCCGGCATCCCCGCGCTGCAGCTCGCGACCGGCTTCGCATCTCCGGCGCATGCGTCGCCGCTTCTGCCCTTTCGCCCCGCGGACGCGCCCGGGCTGCGGCGCCTGCGGGCGCTGGAAGGTCGCCTGCTTGGCGCAATGAACACCGTTCTGCGCGGGAGCGCAGCGCTGCCTCTGCGCCGCGTGGCCGATCTGTTCGACCGCGACAACCTGCTGCTAGCGACCTTCCCCGAGCTCGATCACTATGGGGCGCGGCGCGGCGGACGCTACATCGGCCCCATCTTTGCGGACGCCGAAGGTCAGGCGCCGGCCTGGCCTGCCGGGGAGGGTCCGCGCGTTTTCGCTTATCTGCGCCCCGCGCCCTGCGTTCCGGGCGTGCTCGAAGCCTTGGACAAGTGCGCGGCTCGGGTGCTCGGGGTGATGCCCGGAGGGCCCGCCGGATTCCACAGGGAGCCGCTCGCTCTCCGCAAGCTCGACCCGGCACCGCAATTCGCCGTCACCTATGGGGGCCACGGGACCACAGCGGCGCTGCTGCTGCGCGGCGTGCCGCTCCTGATAATGCCGAACTACGTCGAGCAGCTGCTTGTCGCGCGCCGCGTGGCGCGTCTCGGCGCTGGCATCGTCCTCGCTCCGGACGCGACGCCAGCGGCTATCGCGCGCGCGATCACCGCGATCCAGAGCCCGGCCTATATGCATGCCGCTCGCCACTTCGCCGACCGGCACACCGGATACCGGCCCGAGCACGCCATAGCGTCCGTGGTTTCGACCCTGACCTCCATCCCGGCGCTTCATGCCGCCTGAGCCCTTTTCCCCAGAGCTAGTGGCGCTAGTTCAGGAACGCGGAAGAGAAATACCGGTCACGGGCCCGCTCGGCCGCGGCGGATGCTTGGCGACGTACTCGCGGATGCCTTCGAGGATCGCGCGCGCGAGCTTGTCCTGGTAGGCATTGTTGTTCAGGCGCTTCTCTTCCTGCGGGTTGGAGATGAAGGCCGTCTCGACCAGGATTGACGGGACGTCGTGCGCGGTGAGCACGGCGAAGCTCGCCTGCTCGACGTGCGGCTTGTGCAGCTCGTTGACGCCGCCGAGCTGTTTCAGCACCGAGCTGCCGAGGCGCAGGCTGTAGTCGATGGTCGCGCTCTGCGAGAGGTCCATGATCGTGCGCCGCACATGGTCGTCCTTGCCGACCAGCGCCACGCCGCCGATCAGGTCGGCCTCGTTTTCTTTCTTGGCGAGCGCCCGGGCGAGCTCGGAGGTGGCGCGCTTGTCGGAAAGCGCGAACACGGAAGAGCCGCGCACGTTGGAGCGGGTGAAGGAGTCGGCGTGGATCGAGACGAACAGGTCGGCCCTGACCTTGCGCGCCTTCTCGACGCGCACGTTGAGCGGCAGGAAGTAGTCGCCGTCGCGCGTGAGCAGGGCGCGCATGTTGGGCTCGGCGTCGATCAGCGCCTTGAGCCGCCTGGCGATCATCAGTGTGATGTCCTTCTCGCGCGAGCCGCGCCGGCCGATGGCGCCCGGGTCCTCGCCGCCATGCCCGGCGTCGATCACGATGGTGGCGATGCGCGCCACGCCCGGCTTGGCCGGCTCCACCGGGACCGGACGCTGCTGGGTTTCCTCGATCAGCACGGCGAGCGGATCCACCGCCACCAGCGGATGGATGTCGAGCACCAGGCGGTGGCCGTAGTCCGCGATCGGCGGCAGGGTGAAGATCTGCGGCTTCACCTCGCCCTTGAGGTCGAGCACCAGGCGAACCACGCCGGGCCGGTTGCGTGCGACGCGCAGGCCCTGGATGTAGGGATCGTCGGCTGCGACCTTGCCGTTCAGCTCGGCGAGCGCCGGCGAGATCTCGTTGGTCTCGAGGTCGATCACCAGGCGCTCGGGATCCTTGAGGATGAAGATCTTGTAGTCGATCGGCTCCTTGGATTCGAGCGTGAGGCGCGTGTAATCCTTCGCGGGCCAGATGCGCGACGACAGGACTTCGGCTTGGGCGCTCGCTACAAGGAAGAGGGCAAAGAGGAGAGCCAGGCCTCGCCAGCGCTGGAGTGCGCTTCGAGGCGCGCGCGCCTCGCTTCCCCGTCGAATTCGATGCGGATCCACAGGTCTGGCGGGGAGAGCAGGTCCCCGGCCTTTTCCGGCCATTCCACGACGCACAGCGAAGCCGGGTTGAAGTGCTCCCGGAAGCCGGAATTCAGCCATTCCGAGCGATCCTTGAAGCGATAGAAATCAAAGTGATATAAGTCTAAGCTCGAAAGCGCGTAAGGTTCAAGCAAGGCATAGGTCGGGCTCTTGGCCCGGCCGGTGTGCCCCAGCCCCCGCAGCAGCCCGCGCACAAGGGTAGTCTTGCCCGCGCCCAGCTCCCCGGAAATGAAAAGCACGCGCCCCGCCACCGCTCCCGCCGCCAACGCTTCGCCCAGGCGCAACGTCGCTGCGGAGTCGGCCAGCCTAAGCTCGCGCATCAAGGCCTGGGGACGCGAGCTCGGCTTCCAGGCGGTCGGCATCGCCGACGCCGATCTCAGCGCGGCGGAGCCGCGGCTGCTGGAGTGGCTCGCGCAGGGCTGGCATGGGGAGATGGAGTATATGGCGCGCCACGGCGCGCTCCGCGCCCGTCCCGGCGAGCTCAAGCCCGGCACGCTGCGCGTGATTTCGTGCCGCATGAATTATCTGAACGACACGCCCCAAGGTCTGGAAGAGGTTGGCGAGAAAGCCAACATAGCCCGCTACGCAAGGGGGCGTGATTACCACAAGGTGCTGCGCGACCGGCTGCAGAAGCTGTGCGACCGCATCGCCGCCGAGGCCGGCCCGTTCGGCTACCGCGTGTTCACCGACTCGGCGCCGGTGATGGAGGTCGAGCTCGCCGCGCGCGCGGGCCTGGGCTGGCGCGGCAAGCACACACTGCTCCTCAGCCGCGACGCAGGCTCCTGGTTCTTTCTCGGCGAGATTTATTGCGACATTCCGCTGCCGGTGGACGCACAGGAGCAGGATCACTGCGGGACCTGTGAGCGCTGCATGGAGATCTGCCCGACCCAGGCGATCCGCGGTCCCTATCAGCTCGACGCCAGGCGCTGCATTTCGTATCTCACCATCGAGCACAAGAGCGCGATCCCCGAAGAGCTGCGCCCGCTCATCGGCAACCGGGTCTACGGTTGCGACGACTGTCAGCTGGTATGCCCGTGGAATCGCTTCGCACAGCCGACGGGCGAGAAGGATTTCGAGCCGCGCAACGGCCTCGACCAGGCCACGCTGGTCGAGCTGTTCGCCTGGACCGAGGAAGAGTTCGACACCCGGCTGCAGGGCTCGCCGATCCGCCGCATCGGCTACGAGCGCTGGCTGCGCAACCTGGCGGTCGGGCTGGGCAATGCGCAGACTTCGTTACACGTAGTGGCCGCGCTACGCTCCCGGGCGGACCATCCCTCCGCGCTAGTCAGGGAGCACGTCCGTTGGGCACTCTCCCGCCATGCAAGCCTGGCAGCCTGACCGCTTCCTGCCCGGGTTCGAGTCGCTCGAGCTCGAGTTCCCGGACGACTACGACGGCCGCGCGCTCGCCACGCTGGTGCGCCTGCCGCACGGCGGCGAAGCACCGCGCGGCGCGGCCCTCTTCCTGCACGGCTTCTGCGACTACTTTTTCCAGCGCCACCTCGCCGAGCGCTTCGCGATGGAGGGCTACGCGTTCTACGCGCTCGACCTGCGCAAGCACGGGCGCTCGTTGCGTCCGCACCAGCGTCCGAACTTCTGCAAGAGCATCGCCGAGTTCTACCCGGAAATCACGCGCTCGATCGACGTGATCGGCGAGCCGGTGCTGCTCGCCGGGCACTCGACCGGCGGCTTGATCGCCCCTCTCTACGCACACGAAGGCCCGCACCGCGAGCAGGTGCGCGCGCTCTGGCTCAACAGCCCGTTCTTCGACTGGAACCTGCCGGACTGGCGCCGCGCGCAGCTTCACATGGCGGCGGCGCTCGGGCGCTTCTTTCCGTTCCTCAACGATCCGAAGGCGCTGCTGCCCGACTACACCCAGGCGCTGCTCGACCAGGGCTGGGAATTCGACACCACGCTCAAGCCGGTCCCTGGCTTCCCGGTGTACTACGGCTGGCTCGGCGCCATCGCCGACGCGCACGCCAAGGTCCATGCGGGCCTCGATCTGCACTGCCCGGTGCTGTCCATGCATTCCGACGAGGCCGACATCGTGCTCGACTGGCGGCACATCGCGCGCTGGTCGCGCTCGCTCGGGCCCGATGTCAGCGTGCTGTCGTTCCCCGGCGCGATGCACGACGTGGCACTGTCGCGGCCCGAGATCCGCGACGAGGTCTTCCGGCAGCTCTTCTCCTGGGCGGAGCGCGCCGTGATGTCGCCGGCTTAACACCCTCGCGCCCTATGTTTCCTAGCGCACAGAAAGCAGGTTGCGCAGGGCCGACAATGCCTCCTCCACAGGAGGAATGTCGATGAAACCGGATACGGAAACGAAGCTCAAGTTCGGCGGCTGGGGCCTGGTTGCCGGCGCAGCGGGCGCGATGATTGTCGGCTTCTACTGGGGAGGCTGGACCACCCAGAGCAAGACGCAGCAGATGACCGATGCCGCGGTGCTGAACACCCGCGTCGCTATCTGCGTCGCCCAGTTCACCAAGGGAAGCGACAAGAAGCGGCTCACCGAGCTCAAGGCGATCAATACGTGGGAGCGGGCCGCCTTCATTGAGAAAGGCGGCTGGGACAAGATGCCCGGGGAAGAAAAAGCCAGCGATACCGTAGCGCGGCCCTGTGCCGACGGGCTCGACTCGCTGCTGCAGAAGAGCTAAGGCGCTTTCCGGTTGAACCGGCGGGGTGGCCACCGCCAAAGGGTCAGCAGCGTCGCCAGCGTCCAGCCGACATACGCGGCCGTGAAGACCCATTCCGGCGCCTGGTAGTAGAGGAAGTGGCGCACCCAGCGGCCGACGAACGAATCGGCCCGCACCCCGCCGCGCAGCATGTCTTCCCAGACCGTTAGCGGGCACATGACGCCCAGCACCGCCTCCGCCGCGACGAAGGCGATCGCCCCGAGGTGGAGATAACGGAACCACGGGTTGCGCACCCAGCGCCAGCCGAGCGCGGCCCCGATCCATACCAGCAGCAGCCCGCCGACGATGAAGGCCGCGATGAGAAAGTGGACGACCAGCAAAACGTCCGCCATCATTGGTCAAGCATGGCACAACGCTTTCCCAAGCTCACCCCGGACCAGATGACCCCGGCGCAGCAGGAGGTGGCGGCGGAGATCACCGCCGGCCCCCGCGGCGAGGTGCGCGGCCCTTTCGTCGCGCTGCTGCACAACCCCGAGCTCGCCGGCCACGTGCAGAAGCTGGGCGAGCACCTGCGCTGGAAAGGCAAGCTGCCGGCGCGGCTCAAGGAGCTCGCGGTGCTGGTGACCGCGCGGCGCTGGGCCTGCCAGCACGAATGGGTGATGCACTCCAAGCTCGCGCTGCAGGGCGGCCTTGGCGAGGGCATGATCGAAGACATTCGCAACGGCCGCGAGCCCAAGGGGATGCTCGACGAAGAGAAGGCGGTCTACAACTTCTGCAAGCAAGCCCATGCGGGCCGCGTGAACGACGAAACCTTCGCCTACATCAAGGGGCACTTCGGCCTGGACGGAGCGCTCGAGCTGCTGGCGCTGAACGGTTACTACACGCTGATGGCAATGGTGCTCAACAATGCCGGGTTGCCGCTACCCGGCGACGTTCAACCGCCTTTGCAGCCGCTGAGCGAAGTTACCTCTACTTCTACAAGGCCCGGTTAGCCCCGTTCCTGCGGCCGCTTCGGGTCGGCGCTCCACTCGCTCCACGAGCCCGCGTACAGCTTGCCGCCCTTCAGGCCGGCGACCTCCATTGCGAGCAGGTTATGGCACGCAGCGACGCCGGAGCCGCAGTAGTGGACGACCTCCGAGGGACTGCTGCGGCCGAGCACGGCGGCGAATTCCTTCTTCAACTCGTCTGGACTCTTGAAGGTCCCCTGCGCGGAAAGGTTGTCGCTGTTGAAGCGGTTCTTCGCGCCGGGAATGCGCCCGGCCACGGGATCGATCGGTTCCTGCTCGCCGCGATAGCGCGCCGGCGCGCGGGCATCGAGCAGCGACTGCTTGCCGAGATTTTTCTGCACCGCACTGACATCCACCGTCATGTCCTTGCGCAGCTTGATCGGGTAGTTGAACGGCGTGAAGATCGGTATCTCGACCGAGGTCGGCCGCCCTTCCTTCACCCACTGCGCGAAGCCGCCGTCGAGCACCGCGACCTTGTCGTGGCCGATCCAGCGCAGCATCCACCACAGGCGTGCTGCCATCGAGCCGTTGCCGGCGTCATAGCACACCACTTGGTCCTTCGGCGCGAGGCCGGCCTTTTCCAGCCATTTCTCGAACTCGCCCGGCTCGGGCAGGGGATGGCGGCCATTCTTGCCGCTCTTCCTGCCGGAGAGATCGCGGTCCAGGTGCGCGAAGAGAGCACCGGGGATATGGCCTGCGCGGTACTGCTGCTCGCCTAGCGCGGGCTTGGCGAGGTCGTGGCGGCAGTCGAAGACTCGCGTGTGAGCGAGATTCTTCTCTAGCTCACCGGTCGAGACGAGCGTGGAGCCACTCATGGAAGTGAACCTCCGGGTCTTCCATCGGGGATTGATACGGGCCGGCGTCGTCCAGGCCCTGCTCGTAGAGCGCGCGCCGGCCCCGGTCGAGGCGCTGGCAGATCTCGTAGTCCTCGAGCGCGGTCTCGACGTACGCCGCCTGCTGCGCCTCGATGAACTCGCGCTCGAACAGCACGATTTCCTCGGGGTAATAGAACTCGACCACGTTCGTGGTGTGCGTCGGCGAGCGCGGAATCAGGTGCGACACGACCAGCACATTCGGATACCACTCGAACGTCAGGCCGGGGAAGTAGCTTGCCCATAGCGCCCCGTACTTCGGCGTGCGGCCGTCGAGCTGCTTGAGGCAGGCCTCGTGCCATTTGCGGTACACCGGCGTGCCGGGGCGCTCGAGGCCGGCCTTGGCGGCGACGATCTGGATCGAATACTCCTCGCCGTAGTCGACGGTGAAGTTCTCGCAGTCGGTGAAGTTGCCAAGGCCGGGATGGTACGGGTTGACGTGGTAGACCTCGAGGTAGGTCTCGACGAAGGTCTTCCAGTTCATCCCGTATTCGTCGACGCGCACCGAGTCGAGCACGTAGCCGCTGAAGTCCCAGTCGGCCATGGTGGTGATGCGCGCGAGATCCTTGCGCGGATCGCGCGGCCCGGCGAACAGCAGGCCGTTCCAGTTGATGAGCGGCGTCGAATGCAGCTTGACGCACGGGCTTTCGGGAAAGAAAGGCGCGCCAAGCAGCTCGCCTTTCAGGTCATAGGTCCAGCGATGCAGCGGGCAGACGATGTTCTCGGTGTTGCCGCGGCCTTCGAGCATGATCGCCTGGCGGTGCCGGCAGACGTTCGACAGCAGCTCGACGCCCGACGTGTTGCGCACCAGCACCTGGGAATGGTCGGTGTGCGCGAGGGTGTGATAGTCGCCGACCTTGGGTACCATCAGCTCGTGGCCGACGTAGTTCGCTCCCGCCTGGAACAGCAGCTTCTTCTCTTTTTCGAAGATCTCCGGTTCGAAGTACCACGACACCGGCAACTGCGGCCGGCTTGGCCGTCGAACCTTGAGCTGCGCAACGTCCGCCATTTCGCTGAAATCTCCTAAGTCGTTGTAAAGACCCTAGAAAAACAGTATTTTACCAAACGATGAGCAAACCTTCAGGCGAAGCCAAGCTCAACTTCGAGCAGGCGCTCGCCGAGCTGGAAAAAATCGTGGCCAGGATGGAAAGCGGCGAGCTTTCGCTCGAGCAGTCGCTCGCCACCCACAAGCGCGGGCTCGAGCTCGCGCGCTTCTGCCAGCAGAAGCTGGAGGCGGCACAGCAGCAAGTCAAGGTGCTCGAAGGGGAAGTTCTCAAACCGCTCGAGCGCGTCGCGCCGGAGAACGGTGAAGATAGCCGAGACTGATTTCCAGGCCTGGATGGGCGGCGTGCAGGCTCGCATGGAGAACGTGCTCGGGCGCGTTCTGCCGGTGGCGAGCGTGGCGCCGGCCCGGCTGCACGAGGCCATGCGTTACGCAACGCTGGAAGGCGGCAAGCGCGTGCGCCCGCTGCTCGCGTTCGCCGCGGGCGAAGTTTCCGGCGCGCCGCAGGAGCGCGTGGAGATCGCCGCCGCGGCGGTGGAAATGATCCACGCCTATTCGCTGGTGCATGACGACATGCCCTGCATGGACGATGATGTGCTCAGGCGCGGCAAGCCCACGGTGCATGTGCAGTACGACCAGGCGACTGCGCTGCTGGTCGGCGATGCCCTGCAAGCGCTCGCCTTTCAACTTCTCTCGGAGCACCGGCTGGCCGATGATGTGCGCACGCAGCTCGAGATGGTGAAAACGCTGGCGCTGGCGGCCGGCTCGCGCGGCATGGCGGGCGGGCAGCAGATCGACCTGGAGGCCACCGGCAAGCCGCTCACGCTGCCCGAGCTCGAGTTCATGCACGTCCACAAGACCGGCGCGATCATTCGCGCTGCCGTGCTGCTCGGCGCATCGTGTGGAGAAATTTCCCCGGAAAGAAAGGAACGGCTGGACCACTACGCCAAGGCGATCGGCCTCGCCTTCCAGGTGGTGGACGACGTGCTCGACTACGACGCGAGCACCGCCACGCTCGGCAAGACCGCCGGCAAGGATTCGAAGCAGGGCAAGCCGACCTACGTCTCGGCGATGGGGCTGCCGCAGGCGCGCCAATTCGCCGAGGAGCTGCGCGCGCAGGCGCAGGACGCCTTGGGCAGCCTCGGCGGCGCGGCGCGCCGTTTGTCCGAGCTTGCGGACTTCATCGTGCTGCGGAAGTTCTAGATGTCGACCATCACGGACGAGCTCCCCGCCGACGGCGGCAAGCCGCTCACCTTCGAGCTGCTGAAGACCATCGACGACCCGGCGCAGCTGCGCGCGCTGGATCGGAAGCAGCTCGACCAGCTCGCGACCGAGTTGCGCGCCTATGTGCTCGAGTCGGTGTCGAAGACCGGCGGTCATCTCTCGAGCAACCTTGGCACGGTGGAGCTCACCATCGCGCTGCATTACGTGTTCGACACTCCCGAGGACCGCATCGTGTGGGACGTCGGCCACCAGACCTACCCGCACAAGATCCTCACCGGCCGCCGCGAGGGCATGAACCGGCTGCGCATGCTCGACGGCATCTCGGGCTTCCCGCGCCGCGCCGAATCGAAGTACGACACCTTCGGCACCGCGCATTCTTCAACGTCCATATCCGCCGCGCTGGGAATGGCCGTTGCATCAAAAATAAAAAATGAAGGCCGGCGCTGCATCGCCGTGATCGGCGACGGCGCGATGTCGGCCGGCATGGCCTACGAGGCGATGAACAACGCCGGCGCGATGGACGTCGATGTCCTCGTGATCCTCAACGACAACGAGATGTCGATCTCGCCGCCGGTGGGCGCGCTGACGAACTACCTCGCGCGCCTGCTCTCGGGCCGCATCTATTCGACCGCCCGCCGCGCGAGCGAGCACCTGCTCAAGCGCGTGCCGGGGGTGTGGGAGCTCGCGCGGCGCGCCGAGGAGCACATGAAGGGGATGGTGACGCCCTCGACGCTGTTCGAGGAGTTCGGCTTCAACTACATCGGTCCGATCGACGGCCACGACCTCGATGCGCTGATCCCGACGCTGCAGAACATCAAGAAGCTGAAGGGCCCGCAGTTCCTTCACGTGATCACGCGCAAGGGACAGGGCTACAAGCTCGCCGAGGACGATCCGATCGCCTACCACGGCCCGGGCAAGTTCAATCCCGCGGAAGGCCTGAAGAGCGTGAGCGGCGCCAAGCCCACGTATTCGCAGATCTTCGGCGACTGGCTGTGCGACATGGCGGCGCGCGACCCGCGCGTCGTGGGCATAACCCCGGCCATGCGCGAAGGCTCCGGCATGGTGCGCTACTCCGAGCTCTATCCCGAGCGCTACTTCGACGTCGGCATCGCCGAGCAGCACGCGGTGACTTTCTCCGCCGGTATCGCGGCCGAAGGCATGCGGCCCGTGCTCGCGATCTATTCGACGTTCCTGCAGCGCGGCTACGACCAGCTGATCCACGACGTCGCGATCCAGAACCTGCCGGTGCTGTTCGCGCTCGACCGCGGCGGCCTCGTCGGCGGCGACGGGGCGACGCACAACGGCGCCTTCGATTTCGCCTACTTGCGCACCGTCCCGAACCTCACGGTGATGGCGCCTTCCGACGCCAACGAATGCCGGCAGATGCTCTACAGCGGAAGCGAGCTCGGCACGCCGGCTGCGGTGCGCTATCCGCGCGGCGCCGCGCTGGGCGAAGTCGACCGCGAGATGAAATCGATTCCCGTAGGCAGAGGCGAAGTCAGGAGAACCGGCAAGCGCGTCGCCATCCTCGCGTTCGGCGCGATGCTCAAGCCCGCCCTCGAGGCGGGCGAGGCGCTAGACGCCACGGTCGCCAACATGCGCTTCGTGAAGCCGCTCGACGCCGAGCTGGTGCGCGAGCTGGCGCGGCGCCACGAGCTGCTCGTGACGGTCGAGGAGCACCAGGTCATGGGCGGCGCCGGCTCCGCGGTCTGCGAAGCGCTCAGCCGGCAGGCAATCGACCGCCGGGTCTTGCTGCTCGGCCTGCCCGACCGCTTCATCGACCACGGCGATCCGGCGCGGCTGCTCGCCGCCGTGGGGCTGGACGGCTTCGGCATCGCGCAGTCCATTCGTTCGGCGCTGGGGCAGGCCTGAGGCGTCTCTTCCTCGCCTTGGCGCTCGCCATGCCGGGAATGGCGAGCGCCACCAGCGTGCTGGTGATGTCGATCACCGGCGCCAGCGTGGAAGTCCTCGTCAACAACAGCGCGGTGCGCACGCTGCGTCCCGGAGAGACTTCGCCCGAAGGCGTGAAGCTGATCGACCTCGGCACGGGCGGCGCGCTCATCGAAGTCGACGGCCGGCGCTGGCTCATGCCGCTCGGCTCGTCGACCGCCTCGAGCCTCGTGCTGCAGGCGGACGAGCGCGGCCACTTCATCGTGACGGCCGCGATCAACGGGGTTCCCGTGAGAGCGCTCGTCGATACCGGGGCGAGCGCGGTGGCCATGAACCTGAGCGAGGCGCGCCGCGCGGGGGTCAGCCTCTCGGGCGCCCGGCGCGTGCGGGTCCTCACGGCGAGCGGCGCCCGCGAGGCGCTGCTGGTGCAGATCGCCTCGGTGCAGGTGGGGGAGATCGTGGTCTACGACGTCGAGGCCACGCTGAGCGAGCGTGACGAGCTTCCTATAACCCTGCTCGGCATGAGCTTTCTCAAGCACTTGGACATGTACCGCAGCGGCGCAAGCCTTACCCTGACCCGGCGGCAATGATTAAAATAGGCCGATGAAGTCGAGAGATCTGTACAACATCCCGGACGTCCAGAGCGACCCCGATTCGCGCAAGCTCGCCATCGACAAGGTCGGGATCAAGGCCATCCGCCACCCGGTTCGAATCCAGGAACGCCGCGGCGAAGCGCAGCACACCATCGCCTTGTTCAACATGTACGTCGGCCTGCCGCACCATTTCAAGGGCACGCACATGTCGCGCTTCGTGGAGATCCTCGAGGCGCACGAGCGCGAGATCACCGTCGAGACCTTCCTGCTCATGCTGCGCGAGATGGTGGACAAGCTCGAGGCCGAGGAAGGCCACATCGAGATGTCGTTTCCCTACTTCATCGAGAAGAAGGCGCCGGTGTCCGGGGTGAAGAGCCTGATGGACTACGAGGTCACCTTCTCGGGCGAGATCCGCAAGGGGCGGCAGAGCTTCACCATGAAGGTGGTGGTGCCCGTGACGAGCCTGTGCCCCTGCTCGAAGAAGATCTCCGAGCGCGGTGCGCACAACCAGCGCTCGCACGTGACGGTGACGGCGCGCACCAACGATTTCGTCTGGATCGAGGAGATCGTCGACATCGTCGAGCGGCAGGGCTCGAGCGAGCTCTACGGTCTGCTCAAGCGGCCCGACGAGAAGTTCGTCACCGAGCGCGCCTACGACAACCCGAAGTTCGTCGAGGACCTGGTGCGCGACGTGGCGTCGGTGCTGAACCTCGACGAGCGCATCGAGGCGTACGTGGTCGAGTCGGAGAACTTCGAGTCGATCCACAACCACAGCGCCTACGCCCTCATCGAGAAGAACAAACGGGCAAAGTAAGCCGCATCGTCTTCGGGCTGCTTTCGGAGATCGCGCTGACGGAAGGCGTCGAGGCCCAGGATTTCGCAGCCGAGCGCGCCCGGCTGGTCGCTGAAGTCGACGCAATGTATGCCGAAACGCGCGGCGAGACCGGCCTCGGCGCGATGTCGCCGGCAGTGCGCGCGGCGCTTGGCAAGGTCGAGCGCCATCGCCTGCTGCCACCCGAGCAGGCGAAGTACGCCTACCGCAATCATCCGCTGCCGATCGGCGCGGGACAGACGATATCGCAGCCTTACATCGTCGCGCTGTCGGCCGATCTTCTCGCGCCCAAGCCTGGCGACGTGGTGCTCGAGGTCGGCACCGGCTCGGGGTACCAGGCCTCGGTGCTCGCCGAGCTGGCGAGGCAGGTCTACAGCGTCGAGCTGATCGAGAGCCTGGGAAAAACCGCGGCGGCGCGGCTGGCCCAGCTCGGCTACCGCAACGTCGAGGTGCGCATCGCCGACGGCTACGCCGGCTGGCCGGAAAAGGCGCCCTTCGACGGCATCGTGGTCACCGCGGCGGCGCCGCAGGTGCCGCCGGCGCTGATTGCCCAGTTGAAGCCCGGGGCGCGAATGGTGATCCCGGTCGGTGGCAGCGACGAGGTGCAGTACCTGAAGGTGCTGGTGAAGCGTGCCGACGGCGGCTACGACGAGAAGCGCGTGCTGCCGGTGCGGTTCGTTCCGCTGGTTCCCGGAAAGAAATAGCTCAGTAGCGCCGCGTGAGGGTCATCGTGTCGCCCTCGCGTCTCATGTCCACGCGGTTGAGGAAGCTCATGCCGAGGAGCGCGGTGTCCAGCCCGCCCTCGAACACCACCGCCTCGACCGATTGGAGCTCGATGGCGCCGAGCCGCACCGTGTCGAGGTTCACGCGGTAGACCGGCACCAGGCCGTTCGCCGTGTTGGACAGACCCGGCTCACCCCTGCGGAAGTCGATCCCCGCGCGCCGCGCGAAGCTCGCCGGCAGCGCGATCGAAGTCGCGCCCGTGTCGACCAGGAAGCGGATCGACTGGCCGTTTACCGCCCCCTCGCCGACGAAGTGGCCGCCCGGGCCGGCGGCGAGCGTGACCTGGCTGCGATCGGAAGCCGGCACCGCGCGCCGATAGTGCTGGCCCTGCTGCAGCACGCGCCGCGTGCCTTCGATCTCCATGAGGGCGCTGTCCTTGTCCACCGACAGGACCGTGATCCCGTTCCACGTCTGGCCCACCTTCACGGTCTTCGGATCGCCGCCGTCGAGCGCCACCACCGCCGCCTTGCCGCCGATGACTCCGACCAGCGAAACGTCGGCCGCGGCGGCGAGGCCGCAGGCGAACCACAGAAGCAGCGCAATAATATTGGGCATGGAACCCGTCATTGTTATTCGAACCGCGCGCAGCGAAGGACCCGCCTATTTTGCCAGCTACCTCGAGCGCCGTTCAATTGAATGGGACCTGCTTGCGATCGACGAAGGGGCCTCAGTACCGCGCGATCCGAGACATTTTTCCGGAATCGCCATCATGGGCGGCGCGATGAGTGTGAACGATGACCTCCCCTGGATCCCGCAGGTGCTCGAGCTCATCCGCGACGCGGTGCGCAAGGACGTGCCGGTGCTCGGACACTGCCTCGGCGGCCAGCTCATGTCCAAGGCCTTAGGCGGCAGCGTGCGCGCCAACCCCTACAAGGAGATCGGCTGGGGCGAGGTACGCGTGTGCGACAACGGCGTGGCGCGCGCCTGGCTCGGCGAGCTGCAGGCCTTCGAGACCTACCAGTGGCACGGCGAGACCTTCAGCATCCCGCCTGGCGCCACGCGGGTGCTCGAGAACGCGCACTGTGACAACCAGGCGTTCGCCATCGGCAGGCACTTCGGCATGCAGTGCCACGTCGAGATGACGGCCGAGCTGATCCGGACGTGGGCGCGCGGCGGTGCCGAGGAGATCGCCGCCGCGGCGGCGAGCCCGGCGGTGCAGAAGCCCGCGGAAATGGAGCGCGACATGGAGGCGCGGCTGCAACGCCTGCACCAGGTGGCGGACCGGATTTACGATCGGTGGAGCGAAGGCCTAGTAAGGGGGTAACGGGGGAGGCGGAGCTCCCCTGTTCCTAGTCGCGGAAATTGATGAACTGGAGCGGGACGTCGGTCACCGCTTTCTTGACCAGCGCAATCGCGTTCTGCAGGTCGTCTCTCTTGGCGCCGGAAACGCGCACCGCGTCGCCCTGGATCGAGCCCTGCACCTTGAGCTTGGAGTCCTTGATCAGCTTCTGGATCTCCTTGCCCTTTTCCACCGGGATGCCGACCTTCACCTTCACCGGCTGCTTCACCTTGTCGCCCGAGATCTTCTCGATGCCGCCGAGCTCGAGGCAGCGGATATCGACGCTCCTTTTCGCCAGGCGCTGGCGCAGCACGTCCATGACCTGCCCGAGCTTGAACTCGTCGTCGGCGAACACGGTGAGATCGAGCTTGGCCTGCTCGACGCGCGCGTCTGAGCCCTTGAAGTCGTAGCGGTTCACGATTTCCTTGTTGGCCTGCTCGACCGCGTTCTTCACTTCCTGCTCGTTGACCTGCGAGACGATGTCGAAGGAGGGCATGGCGCGAACTCTACTCCATCAATTGCCGCGACTGCAGGGCGATGGCGCCGATCTCGCGCAGCAGGAATTCCGGCGGCGGCTGGCGATCCGACTCGGTGCGCTGCGAGGGCGGTTTGAGCCGGGCCTCGATGTACGCGCCCAGGCCCCTGCCGCGGGCGACGAGCGACGACCCGAAGCGCCTGCGGCTGCGATCGTAGGCCTCGAGCGCGGCCTGCACGTCGGCGGTTGCGGCGAGCTCGCGCGCCAGGGCTTCGGCATCGAGCGCCGCCTTGGTCACGCCGACTCCGACGTGAGGGCGCGCGACGAAGGCGGCATCGCCCGCCAGCGCGACGCGCCCGAGCGCCATGCTCGGCGATTCGAGATCGAAGATCGCCTGGAAGAAGAGCTGCTCGATCAGCTCCATGAGCGCGGCGATCTGCGGCGCGAGCAGCTCGTGCGCGTCGAGCCTGACCTTTGCGCCGACCTCCGGCCGCAGCAGCGGCGGCGGGATCGAGCTGCCGTGGCAGCGGCCGCTCGCGTCGGTGCACAGCTCGGCGAGCGTGCGGTGATAGTCGGCCGGCCGGTACCACATCAGGTTGTAGCAGCGGCGTCCTGGCCGGGTGTCGTTGTCGCGTCCCGGTACCGGATACGTGAGCATCATCTCGCCGTCGGGCAGGCACATCGCGTAGCTCTCGAAGAGCTCGCGGTGGATTTCCGGCGGAAACGCGTCCTCCTCCACGAGGCCGCGCCATGCGACGTAGCCGGCGTAGCGGGGCTGGACCTGCGGCCAGAGGCCCTCGCGCACGGTGGAGCGAATGCCGTCGGCGCCGACCAGGAGATCGGCGCGCTCGCGCGTGCCGTCCGTAAACGTCGCGGTAACGCCCGAGGTATCCTGCTCGAAGCGCTCGAGCGACATCCCCGCGCGGTAGCTCGCCGCGGGAAGCGCCTCCCTTAGGAGGCTATGAATGCGCCCCCACGAGCTCTGGAGCTGCGTCACGCCGAGGCGGTGAATCAGGCGGCCGCTGCGATCCAGGCAGATCCGTGTCGGCACTCGCACGCCGATGGTGTCGTCCACTGGCAGTCCCAGGCGGCGCAGCGCGGCGATCAATTCGCCGTGCGTGCCGATGCCGGCGCCCCGTCCCGCCAGGGGTTCGTCCACCCGTTCGAAGACCGTGGCTTCCCAGCCGATCCTGCGCAGCGCGTTCGCGGCGAAAAGACCCGCGATCGAGCCGCCGATCACCAGCGCGCGCTGCGCCATCGCGTCAGTTCGGCTGGATCCCCGCCGCCTTGACCAGCACGGCGTTGGTGCGCAGCTCCTCTCTCACCAGGGCATCGAACTCGCCCGAGGTCATCGTCATGGGCTCGGCGCCCAGCTTAGGAAGGCGCTCGCGGACCTCCTGCGACTGCAGCGCCGCGGTCGTGGCGCGGTGCAGGCGCTCGATCAGGGCACCCGGAGTCTTTGCGGGGGCGAACAGGCCGACCCAGAAGTTGTAATCGGAATCGGGGAAGCCCGCCTCGATGGTCGTCGGCAGCTCCGGCAGGATCGATGCGCGTTTCGAGCTGCCGACCGCCAGCGCCTGCACCTTGCCTTCGCGCAGCAACGGCAGCGCCGGCGCGATCGGCGAGAAGTAGAAATCGAGCCTTCCAGCCACCACCTCGGTCAGCGCCTCGGGCGCTCCCTTGAAGGGAATGTGCACGGCTTCCATCTTCGCGCTGCGACGGAACCGCTCGGCATTGAGCTGCGTCGATGCGGCGGCCGAGCCGAAGTTGATCGATCCCGGCTTCGCATGGGCGGCAGCGACCAGGTCGGCCAGCGTCCTGAAGCCCTTGGAAGGCGGCACGACCAGCACCGTGGGCAGGTTCGCGAGCGGCGCAACGCCCGCCAGGTCGCGCGCCGTGTCGTACGACAGGCCCGGATACAGGAAAGGCGCGACCGTGTGCGCCGAGGAAGTTGCGAGCAGCGTGTACCCGTCGGGGTCGGCCTTCGCGACGAACGCCGCGGCGATGGTGGTGCTGGCGCCGGGTCGGTTCTCCACGATCACCGGCTGACCAAGCTGCGCGGAAAGCCGCTCCGACGCAGTGCGCGCGAGAATGTCCGTCGCGCTGCCTGGGGTCAGGGAAACGACGATGTGGACCGGCTTTACCGGCCACGCGGGAGCCTGCGCAATCGCGGCCCACGAGGTAAGCGCGAGCAACGCCGCGGCGAGCTGCTTCATTCGGGGGTCTCCTCTGGCAATATCATGCCATGGCCCTCATCGAAGGAGTTGACGTCGAGCACCGCGGCAGCGGGCCCGACCTGGTCATCCTGCATTCGCTGCTCGCGGACCGCTCGGCGTTCGATCGCGTCGCGCCAGCGCTTTCGAAGAAGCGCCGGGTGTGGCTCGTGAACCTTCCCGGCTATGGCGGCTCGCGGCCCGCGGGCAGTTCGATCGAGGACTATGCCGACCGCATCGCCGCGCTGCTGCGGTCCTTGAAGCTGAATAACCCCGATATCCTGGGCAACGGCTTCGGCGGGTTCATCTCCGTGGCGCTTGCCGCGCGGCACGGCGCCCTGGTGCGTCGCCTGATCGCGGCACCCGCGCTCGCCGCGTTTCCCGAGCCGGCCAAGCAGCCGCTGCGTG
>Ga0207701_10000918_pt1 | contig 31322 bp, 27 predicted proteins | sample KBSSwiSSwithPhiX_FD_184294 | JGI IMG/M metagenome (GOLD analysis project Ga0207701, IMG submission 184294) | Switchgrass rhizosphere bulk soil microbial communities from Kellogg Biological Station, Michigan, USA, with PhiX - S5 (SPAdes) (version 2) | ecosystem: Environmental > Terrestrial >... | reverse complement strand
GTCCTGCCTTCATTGTGATCGGTTGTGGAATTTCGCCCTTGGGTTCCCTGCGCTCCGTGCAGCGTGCCCCCGGAACTTCCTCGTGCGTGTTTCATTGGATTGCGCTACACCGCATAATCTGTGGCTTCGAAGGGCGTGCGGCAGATTCGCGCGCCGATCATTCTAATGCACGGATGAACGACCTTTTCGCCTCCGCCGGAATTGCCAGCGCCGCGCAACCGCTCGCCGAACGGCTGCGGCCGAAGTCCGTCACTGACGTGGCGGGCCAGCGCCATCTACTTGCGCCGGGCAAGCCGCTCGCGGTGGCTTTTGCGTCGGGCAAGCTGCACTCGATGATCCTGTGGGGCCCGCCGGGCGTGGGCAAGACTACGCTCGCGCGCCTGATGGCGGATGCGTTCAACGCCGATTTCATCGCCATTTCGGCCGTTCTGGCCGGAGTCAAGGAAATTCGCGACGCCGTGGCGCGCGCGGAGGCGACGCGCGCGCAGTATGGACGCGCGACGATCCTGTTCGTCGATGAGGTGCACCGATTCAACAAGGCGCAACAGGACGCGTTCCTGCCGTTCGTCGAGCAAGGCGTGCTGACCTTCATCGGCGCGACCACCGAGAATCCCTCGTTCGAAGTGAATGGAGCGTTGCTGTCGCGCGCGGCCGTTTATGTGCTGGAACCGTTGTCGGCGGACGACCTGGCCATCCTTCTCGATCGCGCTGCGGCCGTTGCCATGCCGGGCGTCGCGTTTGCGGTGCCGGCGCGCGACGCGCTGATCGCTTATGCCGACGGCGACGGCCGGCGCCTGATCAACCTGGTTGAACAGCTGGCCGTCGCGACCAAGGAGGCCGGTCGCGATGCCGTCGACCTGGCGTTTCTCGAAGCCACAATTGCGCGCAGCCTGCGCCGCTTCGACAAGGGTGGCGAAGCGTTCTACGACCAGATTTCCGCGCTTCACAAATCGGTGCGTGGGTCCGACCCCGACGCCGCGTTGTACTGGATGTGCCGGATGCTCGACGGCGGCGCCGACCCGCTGTACGTCGCGCGGAGGCTCATCCGCATGGCGAGCGAGGACATCGGACTCGCGGACCCACGCGCGCTGCGCCTCGCGCTGGATGCCGCCGAAACCTACGAGCGGCTCGGCACGCCGGAAGGCGAACTGGCGCTCGCGCAGTGTGTGCTGTATCTCGCGGCCGCGCCGAAGTCCAATGCCGCTTACGTGGCGTTCAACGCGGTGCGCGCCTTTATCGCGGACGACGGCTCGCGTCCGGTGCCGCTGCGCCTGCGCAATGCACCGACCAAGTTGATGAAGGGCCTGGGCTACGGAAAAGGGTATCGCTACGCGCACGATGAGGAGGGCGGCTACGCCGCAGGCGAGCACTACCTGCCCGACGATATGACGCCGCAGAACTTCTACGTGCCGACCGACCGTGGCCTCGAAGCGAGGATTCGCGAAAAACTCGACGCGCTGCGCGCGCGCGACAAGGATGCGGACGGCGACGATTCACGATGATCCCGGGAGTTCGCTGTGGGCGCGCGGCCATGGCGCGCAAGTCTCTGATATAATTAACAAATGCTAGACATAAACCTATTTCGCAACGACCTCGCGCGCGTGGCCGCCGGACTGCGTGCGCGTGGCGCCGTCGTCGATATCGCTGGCTTTGAAGCGCTCGAGGCGCGCCGGAAGGACATCCAGACGAAAACGCAGGACGCTCAGGCGAAACGCAACGCGCTGTCCAAGCAGATCGGCATTGCCAAGGGAAAAGGCGAAGATGCGGCGCCGCTCATGGCCGAAGTCGCGGGATTGGGCGACGAATTAAAAAACCAGGAAGGCGCCCTCCAGGAAGTGCAGACGCAGCTGCGCGATTTCCTGTTGAACCTGCCCAACCTGTCGCATGCGTCCACTCCGGTTGGAAAATCCGCCGACGACAATGTCGAGGTCAGGCGCTGGGGCACGCCGCCGGCATTCGACTTTCCCGCAAAGGACCACACCGACCTCGGAGAAGCGCTGGGGCTGCTCGACTTCGCGTCGGCGGCAAAGATGTCAGGCGCGCGGTTTTCATTCCTGCGCGGCGACCTTGCCGGGCTGCATCGAGCCCTCGCGCAGTTCATGCTCGACACGCACACGCGCGAGCATGGCTACACCGAGTGCTATACGCCTTACATCGTCAATGCCGACACGCTGGTGGGCACCACGCAGCTGCCGAAGTTCGCCGACGACATGTTCGCGGTCAGGCGGGGCGGGGAAGAGGGCGAGACGCAATACCTGATCTCCACGTCGGAAATCACGCTGGCCAACACGGTGCGCGAGGAAATCCTTCCGCTCGCGGCGCTGCCGATCAAATTGACCGCGCACACGCCGTGCTTTCGTTCCGAGGCGGGGAGCTACGGCAAGGACACGCGCGGCCTCATCCGGCAGCATCAGTTCGACAAGGTCGAGATGGTGCAGGTCGTCCATCCGGATCAGTCGTACGCGGCGCTGGAGGAAATCACCGGGAACGCGGAAACAATCCTGCAACGATTGGGATTGCACTACCGCGTGGTGGCGCTGTGCACCGGCGACATCGGGTTTGCCTCCGCCAAGACCTACGACATCGAGGTCTGGTTACCAGGCCAGAAGGCCTACCGGGAGATCTCGTCGTGCTCGAACTGCGAGGATTTCCAGGCGCGCAGGATGCAGGCGCGCTTCCGCAACGCGCAGGGCAAGACCGAATACGTGCACACCCTCAATGGTTCCGGTCTGGCCGTGGGGCGCACGCTCGTCGCCGTGCTCGAGAACTTCCAGCGCGGCGACGGTTCGATCGAGGTGCCGGAGGCGCTGCGTCCGTACATGGGCGGCAAGACGCACATCACTCGCTGAGTTTCGCTGGAGCATCATCGCCGCGGCCAGCACCGCGCCAACGCCCGAGGGCCGCAGTCGCCGGCCTGCGGGTGCCCGGCGCGGCGGCGCTCGTCAACACACGACTTCGCTGGCCGCGCCACCCGCGACGGCCGGCGCGACCCACGGGCGTTGGCGCGGTGCTGTCCACGTCGATGGGTGGCGCGTAGCGCGACGGAAGCGCGGGGTATGGTGCCCGTTCCGGGCGAATGTGTCGCCGTCGGCGGCTTGCGTGCGGCACGTGGTGGGTAGTCGTGTGTTGACTGCCCACCGCGTGCCGTCACACGCACGCGAAGACACGCTTGGCGGCACCTGAGCCCGGGACGGGCACCATGCCCCGCACTTCAATCTGCAGACGGACGCCCGTAGTCAGCGCAGGTTTCCGGTGTGCCCGAGCGAGTAGCGTCCCGGCTGCGGCCAAACTGTGAGGCCGTGCGGCTCTTTGCCTACCGGGATGATTTTCACGTCGCCAGTGGCCGTGTCGAACACGTAGACGACGTTGTCGTAGCGGCCCGATAGCCACAACCACTTTCCGTCGGCGCTGACGTTGCCCATGTCCGGGCTGCCGCCGCCGGGAATCGGCCAGTTGGCCACCACCTTGCGCGTCGCGAAGTCGATCACCGAGACGCCGCCCTTGCCCTTTGGGCTGCCATGGATCTTGTTGGAGCCGCGGTTGGCGACGTACAGCGACTTGCCGTCGCGGCTGGGATAGAGCCCATGCGTGCCCTTGCCGGTTTCGATGAAGCCCACCTGCTTGAACGCGTCGCCGTCGACCACGTGCACACCGTCGGCCATCATGTCGGCGACGAAATAAAGCTTGCCGTCGGGGGAGGCGCGAATGTCCTGCGGCATGCCCTTCCACGTAGTGCAGATGATTTCATCCTTGCCGTCCGGACCCTTGACGACCTTGGTCTGCCGACCTGGCTGGATCATCTGGACGTAGCCCAGTACCTTGCGTTCGACCAGGTCGATCTTGGCCACGGTACCGGAGAACTCGCAGGTGAAGATCACATACCTGCCGTCGATGGAAAAATCGGCGTGATTGATGCCGGCGCAACGCGGAACGTCGATCGAATACTGCAGCTGCATTGTTTTCGGATCACGGAAGTCGAGGCGCTTCATCGCCTCGGCGACGACTATTGCCGACTTCCCGTCCGGCGAAAAATACATGTTGTAGGGGTCGTCCACCGCGATCGGCTTCCCGGGCCTGCCCGATTTTGGATCGACGGGCGTGACACTGCCGTGCTTGGTGTTCTCCGCATTGTTCGCCACCCACAAGGTGCGCAGATCCCACGACGGCACGACGTGCTGCGGATTGAGTCCGACCTTGAATTTGTCGACGACCTGAAATGTGGCGGGGTCGATGACGTACACATCGTTGGACTGAATGTGCGGCACGTACACGCGGTGCAGATCGCCTGCGACCGTCGGGCTCAACTTGGCCGCCGTGGTCTCGCTGTACAGGTTGGATGGATCCGGAACCGGGGGCATGCCCGCGACTGTCGTCACGGCAGGGGACGCTGGCGACGCGGACTGGCCAAATGCCGGCACCGTCGACGAGAGGGATGCAAGCAGCACCACGAAGGGGAGCGCGCCCACGCGCGAGCGGACAACATTGAATTGCTTCACGTACGTTCCTGAAGGATTTTAGGTAGGAGGATTGATGGGACGGGTGGTATGGACAGCGTCAGCGTCGGATGGTTGCCTGGCGAATGGCGGCCACCGTTGCGGCGACGATCGCGTCCACCCCCGATTGTCCCACTTCGACGCTGGACCGGCGAGGATTGCCGCGTACGCCGTCGCCGGCGGAAGGTTTGGGCGCGCGAGCAAGCGCGTCGGAGCGGACCATGCCCGGCGCGAGCGCCAAGGTAAGCGACGTGTCGGCGACGCCGGCGTGCACGCCTATCTCGTCATCGGTAAGGCCGCGAGATTTGAGCGCATCGATGTAGAGCGTCGCGGTTACGCGGTAGTACTCGGTAACGGCATGCGCGCGCACGGCCGTTGCCGCCCACTCGCGATTGAGCCGCGCTGCCACCGCCTGCTCGTTCTTCTGGTAGTCGCCGTGATCGCCGATGAAGACGATGTCGCGAAACCCGTGCAGCTTGAAACTGCGTGCCGAGTATTCAAGCACCTGTTCGAACGCCTTTTCCGGAATCGTGATCGTCCCGGGAAAGCGCATGTGCCCGGTTGGCGGGTCCACGGCACCTTCCGGCGCGTAGGCGATGACCGGTGCCACGAGCGCGTTGCCGAGCTCGCGGGCGATCTTCTCGGCCAGGGCCCGCGCTCGGGCGTTGTGCTTGCCCAACGCAATGTACGGTCCGCTCTGCTCGGTACCGCCGATGGGAACGATGATCGTGGTCTTCCCGGCGCGAATCTCGTCGCGCAATTCCGTCCATGTCAGGTCTTCGAGGAATACCGTAGCCGGGGAAAGGGCGTGGACGCCCATGGCCGTGGTCAGCAGCGCGATGGCTGCGCATTTCGCGAACGCGGAATTCATCCGCGCATCTTAGGCGATGCCGTCACGGCCGGCCAATTGAAACCACGGCTATTTTTGTCGTGAGGCCGTTTGCCCGTCATTTGGACAACGTGAACGGAAACGAGCGCAACCGCGGCTGATACGCGGGCTCCTGCCGCAGCAGGATGTCGTAATACGAGCGGACCCGGTCCACGAATGCGACGGGCATGCCCCCGCGCGCGTAGCCGTATTTGGTCCCTTCGTGGTACTCGGGAAGCGCCAGCAGCGGCAGCACCTGCTTCACGTCCGACCAGACGTCCGGATTGAGCTTCTGCTTCTGGGCGAGGATGCGCGCGTCCTCGAGGTGCGCAAGCCCGATATTGTATGCGCCGAGCGCGAACCAGGTTCGGTCGGGCTCGGGGATGCGCGGCGGCAGCTTGGCCTTCAGGTCCTGCACGTATTTGGCGGCGCCGACTACGGAGTCCATCGGGTTGAGTCGGTCGATCTTCAGGTGCCTGGCCGTGTCCTCGGTGATCTGCATGAGCCCGCGCACGCCGGTCTCGCTGGTGGCAAAGGGATCCCACTGCGACTCCTGGTACGCGATCGCCGCGAGCAGCCGCCAATCGATGCCGGTGGCGACCTGCGCGCTCTGGAAAGCGGCTCGGTATTCCGGCAGCACCGTCTTGATACGCTCGAGCAGTATGCCGGCGTCGATGCGCTGCACCTGCCGTGCGTTGGTGAAGTAGCGATCCGCCAGGCGCTTCAGCAGGCCGTCGCGGCGCGCCTGCGCGAAGAATGCATCGAGCTCGTCGCGCAGCTTTCCCTGCAGCGGCGCGACGGCCCACGCCACGTCGCGCTTGGCGCCGACGGAAAAGCCGACGTCGTAATCGAGATAAATATTGCGCGACGCGGCTGCGTCAATGGACGGCACGATGGCGTAATCGACGTGACCGTCGGACACCTGCGCAATCAGGGCCTCGGCCGAGTGCAGCGCCATGGGCTTCCACTGCACCTCCGTGTGTTCGCGCCGGATTTTAACCAGCGACATCTCGATGCCGGTTCCCTCGACGTATCCGACGGTGGCGCCGGCGAGGTCTTTCCAGTCCTTCGGCTTGAAACCATCGGTGGTATAGATCAGGACCGGCTCGACGGCAAAGAAGCCGGCAGTCCACAGGACGCGCGCACCGTCGTCGCTGGTGGCGCTCGGGGCCACGCCGGCAGGAGGTCGATACAGGCCGCCCGCGCCGATGTGGACTTCACCATCCGCGACCTTCGCGAGGAGATCGGCCGCGGTACCAACCTCCACGATCTCGAGCTTGAGCTTGCGGTCCTCGGCGAATTTCACCAGCAGGTCATGATCGAAACCCGTAGGCTGGCCGTCGGGACCCGGATACCAGGACGTCGGCCCGAGCCGAACCGCCACCACCAGTTTTTCGCTGCTGGCGGGAGGAGGCAGCGGTTCCGGCTGGCACGCCGTGAGCGACACGGTGGCGAGCGCCAATATCGCCCACAGCGCATGAACACGACGCAGGTACCTGGGGGCGGGCGGTGGCGCGGGCAACGGAGGGCGCGATACGTGGATGCCGCAGTGGAGGATATGCGGGAGATTATAGCCACGGCGGCAGCCGCGGCGAGGCGGCCGCCAATGGGAGCTGTGAATCGCGGCTATAATGCAGGTTCTGCGCAACGCGCACCCGATCAACGGCGGGTCGCCCCGCATTGCAGGGTCGTGAATCTGGTCAGGTCCGGAAGGAAGCAGCCACAGCGAATTCCTGTAAGTGACGGGATCACGGCTCGCCACCCATGTTTTTCCGCCATATCGGCGTGATGCTTCGTTGCTTCCTCGACCGCGGCCGCTTATGTACTCATTTGTACATGGCGCGTCCGCGGCCTCGGGTCGCGCCTCGCCTGACGCCGATCTGACGAAAAACGCTCCAGCGCTTCCTTGCCAGCGTTTGTCGGCTGCCGGCGATCTGACGAAAAAGCGCTCCGGCGATTCTCGAAAAGCGGCGATAATTCGGGTATGAGCTATCAGGTTCTCGCCCGCAAGTGGCGGCCGAAGACATTCGCGGAACTTTCCGGACAGGAACACGTGGTCACGGCGCTGTCGAACGCGCTGACCCGCGGGCAGCTGCATCATGCCTACCTGTTGACGGGCACGCGCGGCGTGGGCAAGACGACGATCGCGCGCATCCTTGCCAAGAGCCTGAACTGCATCACCAACGGCGTTACGGCCACGCCGTGCGGCACCTGCGCAGCGTGCATTGACATCGACGCGGGCCGCTTCGTCGATCTCCTCGAACTCGATGCCGCGTCGAACACCGGCATTGACGACATGCGGACGATCCTCGACAACGCGCGCTATGCGCCAACGGTGGGCCGCTACAAGGTCTACCTCATCGACGAAGTGCACCAGCTGTCGAAGGCGGCCTTCAACTCGATGCTGAAGACGCTGGAGGAGCCACCGGAACACGTCAAGTTCGTCCTCGCGACCACCGACCCGCAGAAAATTCCGGTGACCGTGCTGTCGCGCTGCCTCCAATTCAACCTGAAGCCGCTGTCGCCGCAGCTGATCGGCGAGCGCATCGGCCACATCCTTGCCGCGGAAGGCATCGCGTTCGAGGTTGGCGGCGTGACGTTGATCGCGCGCGCCGCGGGAGGGTCGCTGCGCGACGGCCTGTCGCTTCTCGACCAGGCCATCGCTTACGGCAATGGCGACGTGCGGGAAAGCGTCGTGCGCACCATGCTGGGCGCAGTCGATCGTGATTACGTGTACCGGATCGTCGATGCCCTCGTAGCGGGGGATGGCCCTGCGTTATTGGCCGAGAGCGACGCTCTTGCCGGACGCGGCCTCGCAGCGGCTTCGGCGCTCGAGGAGCTGGCGTCGCTGTTTCACCGCATCGCCGTCGTGCAGGTGGTTGCCGGCGCGGCTTCGAACTACGACGATGCCGCGCGCGTTGCGGCGTTCGCGAGTGCGTTTTCGCCGGAGAATATCCAGCTTGCCTACCAGATTTGCGCACAGGGCCGGGCTGACCTCGCGCTGGCGCCCGACGAGGCCACCGGATTCACGATGACTTTGTTGCGGCTGCTCGCCTTCGAGCCGGCCACCGCAACGATGCCGGCCACGCGCAGCGAACGTGCCGCAACCGCCGTGTCGCCATCGCGCCAGAGTGCTCCCGTGCCGCGGCCGGCGCCGCTTGCGCGCGATGCTGCACCCGTAACCAATATCGCCGCCGTTCTGCCGCCCCCCGCCACGCCTGCGCAGAGCAAGCCCGCCGCGCCTGCGGGCCCGGTGATCGCGCTTCCCGAAGACCCGGCGGCGTGGACCGCATTTGTCGCCGCATTGAAGCTGACGGGCATGGCGGCGCAACTGGCCGCGCAAACCGAACTCATCGCCGTCAACAACAACGCATTGACGCTTGCGTTGCCGGTGGCGCACAAGCACCTCGCGGACAAGGTCTTCGCCGACAAGCTCAAGGTCGCGCTGGAGCAGGCGACTGGGCGGCGCCTGTTGCTGGCCTTCGAAGTCGGCGCGTCGACCGAGTCATCGCTCGCGGCGACTGAAAGGCGCGAACGCGCCGACGCCAAGGCCAAGGGCGAGGCCGCGTTTCGCGACGAACCATTCGTACGCGACCTGTTGGTCACTTTCGACGGTCAGGTGAAGACCGATACGATCACGCCGTTGACACGTGACGGGGGCAATTGAGAGCGGTACCCAGTAACGGAGCAGATGCAATGATGAAAAACCAGTTGGCAGGGCTCATGAAGCAGGCCCAGCAGATGCAGGACAACATGAAGCGAGCGCAGGACGAGCTTGCGCTGCTCGAGGTCGAGGGCCAGGCCGGCGCCGGACTGGTCAAGGTGGTGATGACCTGCCGCCACGACGTCAAGCGCGTGAAGATCGACCCTTCGCTGCTCGGCGAGGACCGCGACATGCTGGAAGACCTCGTTGCCGCGGCAATGAACGATGCCGTACGCCGTGCGGAAGCCACGACGCAGGAAAAAATGGCGGGATTGACGTCGGGGTTGCCTTTGCCGGCGGGCTTCAAGCTTCCGTTCTGAGGGCCGGCAAGGGCGGTCGAGACTGCGGACATGGGCGCACCAGGTGAGTGAAAGATCGAGCGACGCGCGGCGCCTGCCGTCGCAGGAGCCGTTGTCCAGCCTGGACGAACTCGCCAAGGCATTGCGGTGCCTTCCCGGCGTAGGTCCCAAGGCGGCGCAGAGGATGGCGCTGCACCTGATGCAGCACGACCGCGACGGCGCCCGGTCGTTGGCGTCGGCGTTGCAGCACGCGGCGCAATCGATCCGGCATTGCGAACGCTGCAACACGTTCACCGAGGATGCGATTTGCACGCTATGCCGCTCGCCGAAGCGTGATACCGCGCAATTGTGCGTTGTCGAAACTCCCGCCGACCTGCTGATGGTCGAGCACACGCAGGCGTACAGCGGTCTGTATTTCGTGCTCATGGGTCGGCTGTCGCCGCTGGACGGGATCGGCCCCAAGGAGATTGGCCTCGACCGCCTGCTTAAGCGCGCCGCCGACGGCATCGTCCGCGAGGTCATTCTCGCCACCAACTTCACGAACGAAGGCGAGGCGACCGCGCATTACATCGGCGAACTGCTCGGCGCACGGGGACTCATGGTGAGTCGGCTCGCTCGTGGCGTGCCGGTGGGCGGGGAACTGGAATACGTGGACGCCGGAACGCTGGCACAGGCGCTGCGCGAGCGGCGCCCACTCCCGGGCTGACGAGCGGAGCCCAATGCGGCGGCGCACAATCACATTTTTTCGTGGGTCGATGTAATAATCCGGCCGGTCGAGTGCAGAATTGGTGCGCTTTCCAATACCTCATCGAGGCAAGGCGACGCCAGAATCGCCAAAAAACCACAAATCGAATCCGCCGCGCGAATTCTCGCGCGGACTACGTTCCCAGGAGGCATCATGACGCGCAAGTTGATTGACCTGAGCCAGAAGGCGTCCGCACCGGCGACGCGCCGCAAGTTCCTGAAGGCCGCTACCGGCGCCGCCGCGGCCGGCGCAGCGTTGGGCTTTCCGATGATCGCCAAGGGTCAGACGACCCCGATCAACATGCGCTTCCAGAGCACATGGCCGTCCAAGGACATTTTTCACGAGTACGCGCTGGATTACGCCAAGAAGGTCAACGACATGACCGGTGGCGAACTCAAAATCGAAGTGCTGCCCGCCGGCGCCGTCGTCCCCGCGTTCGGACTCCTCGAAGCCGTATCCAAGGGCACGCTCGACGGCGGACACGGCGTGCTCGTATATCACTACGGCAAGCAGAACGCGCTTGCGCTGTGGGGTTCGGGCCCGGCGTTCGGCATGGACGCCAATATGCTGATGGCTTGGCACCGCTTCGGTGGAGGCAAAGAGCTGCTGGCCAAGCTCTACAATTCGATCGGCGCCAACGTGATGTCCTATCCCTATGGACCGATGTTCACGCAGCCGCTCGGCTGGTTCAAGAAGCCTATTACCAAGCTCGACGATTTTAAGGGCTTGAAATACCGCACCGTCGGCATCTCCATCGACATGTTCACGGCGATGGGCATGGCAGTCAACGCATTGCCCGGCGGCGAAATCATTCCGGCAATGGATCGCGGACTGCTGGATGCAGCCGAATTCAACAACATGTCGTCCGACCGCACGCTGGGTTTTCCTGATGTGTCGAAGGTGTGCATGCTGCAAAGCTTCCATCAGAACGCCGAGCAGTTCGAGATCACGTTCAACAAGACCAAGTTCGACGCGCTGCCCGAGAAACTGAAGGCGGTGATCGGCAATGCCGTTGACGCGGCATCGATGGAACTGGTCTGGAAGGCGATCGACCGCTATTCCAAGGACTATGTCGAGATGCAGACCAAGGACAAGGTCCGCTTCTACAAGACGCCCGATGCCATCCTGCAGAAGCAGCTCGAGGTATACGACGAGGTCGTCGCCAAGAAGATGGCCGACAATCCCATGTTCAAGGAGATCCTCGACTCGCAGCGTGCGTTTGCGGAACGGGCGGTCAAGTGGGACATGGACAACAACGTGAATCGCCGGATGGCCTATCAGCGGTACTTCGGAACGCCCGCTGCGGCGCCGAAGAAGGCCTGACGAGGCAGTAAACAGTGGGCACCACGCGAGATCGCGTGGTGCCCTTTTTTGATCCTTCGCAGCCGCTCACTGCGCCCTTATGACAACTCAGAATTTCCTGTACGGCATAGATCGGATCAGCACATGGGCCGGGAAAGCAGCTGCCTGGTTGATCATCGCGCTCATGCTGGTCGTCTGCATCGAGGTCTTCAAACGCTACATACTGAATGCGCCGACGTCTTTCATCTACGACGTCAACAACATGCTTTACGGCACGCTGTTCATGTTGTGCGGCGCCTACACGCTCGCGCAAGCTGGGCACGTGCGCGGCGACTTCCTTTACGGATCGTTCCGGCCACGCACGCAGGCGGCGTTGGACCTGACGCTCTACATCGCCTTCTTCCTTCCCGGCATCGCCGCGCTGCTTTACGCCGGCTGGGGCTACGCGGGCGACTCGTTTCGAATCAATGAACACTCCAACGTCACGGCCAATGGACCGCCTGTCTATCAATTCAAGGCGATGATTCCTCTTGCGGGGGCCTTGGTGCTGATGCAGGGCTTTGCCGAGATTGTCCGCTGCATTGTTTGCCTGAAAACGGGTGAGTGGCCGGAACGCCTGAAGGATGCCGAGGAGATCGACGTCGTCGAGCAGCAGCTGGCGGGTAGCACGCACGTCGACGAGGAGTCGCGCAAGCGCGCGATGGAAACGGTGCATGAGATCGACGAGGCCGCGCGCCACCGCGGCATGGGCGCGGACGTGAAGCTATGAGCGATCCGGCACTCGGCCTCACGATGCTGACACTTATCATCGTGGTGATCATGCTGGGCTTCCCGACAGCGTTCACGCTGATGGGGCTCGGCTTCATGTTCGGCTTTGTCGCGTATTACGATCCGGCGCAGTCGTGGACACAGAATCGCATATTCGACCTGATGGTGGAGCGCACCTACGGCGCGATGAACAACGAGTCACTGATCTCGATTCCGCTGTTCGTGCTGATGGGCTATGTCATGGAGCGCGGCGCACTGGTCGACAAGATGTTCTATAGCATCCAGCTCGCGTTCCGCCGCCTGCCGGCATCGCTTGCCGTCGCGACGCTGATCGTCTGCACGTTCTGGGGCATCGCCAGTGGCCTGGTTGGCGCCGTGGTCGTGCTGATGGGCGTCATTGCGCTCAATCCGATGCTGAAAGCGGGGTACAACGTCAAGCTCGCGACCGGCGTCATCACCGCCGGCGGCACTCTAGGCATCCTGATTCCGCCGTCCGTCATGATCATCGTCTACGCGGCGGTCGCCGGGCAGTCCGTGGTCAAGCTGTATGCGTCGGCGATGTTCCCGGGCTTCTTCCTGGCATTTCTCTACGTCGCCTACGTCATCGGCTGGGCTCTGATCAATCCCAAGATTGCGCCGAAATCTGAAGTGACTATCCCGGTTCCTGCGTGGATTTCCGAATTCCAGGAAGCGTACCGGAAGAACATGCTCGTCGGGCTTCTGATCGCGCTGTTCAGACCGGGGCGTGCAGCTTCCATCCGCATCGACGGGAAACCCTTGACGTGGGCAGGCGTGGTCCGCAACTTCGTCCTCGCACTGGTGCCGTTGATGATCGCTGCCGGCACGCTGTGGGCGGTATGGTGGTACGTCGTGATTCACCAGCAGGCCGATGTCCAGGCGCCTGTGGCCATGCAGGCGGCATCCGCGCCCGCAGCGATCGGGAGGTCGGCGCCAGTCGCCGCGGGCCAGGATGCCCCGCCGCAGGAACTGGGCAGTGCCGCCACCGAAGCCGACAAGCCGGCGAGCGGCGAAGGTACGGGACTGCAGGAACTGGGCGATCCCGAACTGCTCAAGCAGGCGGGCATTGCTCCCGCCGAGCTCGGTCCGGCGCCGGAGTTCTATACTTATTTCTGGGCAACCAGCGGTGCGGTGGCGTTGCTGCTGCTTTGGTATTACTTCAAGCTGGGCGCCCCCCAGTTCGAGCTGCTGAAACTGCTGATCGTTTCGGTGTTTCCCCTCGGCCTGCTGACTTTCGTGGTGTTGTCCGTGATCCTGTTCGGGATCACCACGGCGACCGAGTCCGCCGCCATCGGCGCAGCCGGAGCCTTCATCCTGGGGTTCCAGGCTAAAACTCTCGACTGGGAGCGTATCAAGCAGTCGGTGTTCCTCACCGCCAAGACCACCGCCATGGTGTGCTGGCTGTTTGTCGGATCGGCGCTGTTCTCGGGGGTTTTCGCCATCCTCGGCGGGCAGCAGCTGGTGGAGCACTGGGTGTTGTCATTCAACCTGACGCCCGTCCAGTTCATGATCCTGTCGCAGGCAATCATCTTCATCCTCGGCTGGCCGCTCGAATGGACCGAGATCATCGTCATCTTCGTGCCGATATTCCTGCCGCTGCTGAAGCACTTCGACATCGACCCGATCCTCTGGGGCACGTTGGTCTTCGTCAACTTGCAAGCGGCATTCCTGTCGCCGCCGGTCGCGATGTCGGCGTTCTATCTGAAGGGCGTGGCGCCATCGCACGTGACTTTGAACCAGATCTTCGCCGGCATGATGCCGTACATGCTGATCGTCATCCTGTGCATGGTCATCATGTACCTGTGGCCCGGCATGACGTTGTGGCTGCCCAATTACCTCTACGGCGGCGCCGGTTAGAGCGGTTCCTGCATTGCGCTCGACCGCCTTGGCGGAGTAACCTTCACTGCACTGGACGTCCCGCGCGCGGCGCGCGCGGCTGGTTGGAGGAGGTGGCCATGCTCGTCAGCGAAATCCTGCGGATCAAGGGCAATACGCTGTACACGACGACGCCTGACGGCGCGGTGATGGATGCCGTCAAGGTGATGGCCGACAACGACATCGGGTCGCTCGTCGTCATGGAAGGCGGCAGGCTGGTCGGCATGCTTACATTTCGCGAGGTCCTGGCCGCGATGGCCGAGCGCGAGGGCTCGCTTGCGGGCGTCAAGGTGACCGACATCTTCGAGCACGATCCGTTGACCGCCGCTCCCGCCCTCGATGTCATGGAGTTGCGCCGGACGATGCTCGACCGGCACGCGCGCTACGTGCCGGTGATGGACGGCCTGACGCTGCAGGGGGTGGTGTCGTTCCACGACGTGGCCAAGGCCGTTTACGACGAGCAAAACTTCGAAAACCGCATGCTGAAGTCGTACATCAAGGACTGGCCGGACGAAGCCAGCCCCTGATTCGGCGCGGATCCACCTGGGCCGGCCCGCTGCGGCGTCAGGCCTGCAGCACGAACAGCGCGGGGCGTTTCGAGAATTGCGCGTGGTCGCGCGTTTTCCAGTCGCGCGCGCTGTGCCGCGCAATGGTTTCCGACGGCAGCGTCAGATCGGCGGCGATGCACACCTGCGTTCCCGGGTGCAGCGCTGCGGCGATCGCTGCCAGCATCGCTTCGTTGCGATAGGGCGTCTCGATGAAGAGTTGCGCCTGGCGTCGCGCGCGCGATTCACCTTCGAGGCGTTGCAGCGCCGCCGCGCGCTGCTCGGCCTTGACCGGCAGGTAACCGTGGAAGGCGAAGCTCTGCCCGTTCATCCCCGACGCCATCAACGCAAGCAGCACGGCCGATGGCCCGACCAAAGGGACGACGCGAAGTCCTGCGCCGTGCGCGGCGGCCACCAGCACCGCGCCCGGGTCGGCCACGCCAGGACAGCCTGCGTCGGACAGCACGCCGACGTCAACGCCCGACCGCAGCGGCGCGAGCAATGCCGCGACGTGACCTGCAGTCGGTGATTCCCCGAGTTCCTGCATGTCCAGCGATCCAATGGGCAGCGGGGGGTCGAGTGTCTTGATGAACGCCCGCGCCGCCTTGGGTGTCTCGACCACCCAATGAGTCAGCGCGCGCGCCACGGCGATGGTCCGGTCGGGCAGCACGTTGCCCGGGGGGACCGCACCCAGCAGGTTGGGAACGAGATAGAGCGTGCCGGACATGGACTCGACGCTCATGCGGTGAGCGTTGCGCCCGGCGCGAGAATGTCGATGCCTTCGCCGCGCAGCAGCCGACACAGTGCGATCAGCGGCAACCCGATGAGCGCGGTGGGATCGCTGCTATCTATTTTCTCGAACAGCGCGATGCCCAACCCTTCCGACTTGACGGAACCGGCGCAGTCGAAGGGCGCCTCGCGGTCGAGGTAAGCGCCGATTTCCTCCGGATCCAGCGTCCGGAATGTGCTGGCGACATCGACCAGCGTGGCGTTGCAGCGGCCGCTTGCGGCATCGACCAGCGCGACGCCCGTATGAAAGACCACGGTTTTGCCGGAAAGGGTGCGCAACTGTGTAAATGCGGCATCCCGCGACCCGGGCTTGCCGACCGGTACGCCGGCACAGTCGGCGATCTGGTCGGAACCGATCACCAAGGCGTCCGGATACTTGATCGCAACCGCGCGCGCCTTGGCTTCGGCCAAGCGAAGGGCGGTCTGCGCCGGGGCCTCTCCCGGGAGCGCGGTTTCGTCCACGCCCGGCGGCGCGACCAGGAACGGCAGCCCCAAGCGCTCGAGCAGCGCGCTGCGGTACCGTGACGTGGACGCTAGCACCAGCCGGCGCGGCACGTTCGCCGTTGTTTTTGTGGACATTTTTTGACAACTTGTAGGAAACGCGCTATTATCTCTTGTTTACGTCGGCGGCCCCAAGGACTGTAACGTCATGACAACGGGTCCCAAGCCGGGAACGATGAAGCCGGGGACGTTCGACGCTTTCCGGCTGGCCCGCGAGCATGAAGCGGTGCACGGGAAGTTCGACGCTGCGGCCTCCGAGCGTTTGTACGACTGGCTGGCTCCCGGCGATGCGCCGATTGACTGGAACATCGCGGGGACGACGGATGCCCTGGGGCGACCGGCCATCGCGATCGAATTGAATGGCTCGGTTCCGTTGGAATGCCAGCGCTGCCTGGCCACGATGACATGGCCGGTGCGGCAGCGCACCGTGGCGCTTCTGGCCGGAAGCGAGGCTGAAGGCGACGCGCTGGATGCGGGTAGCGACGAGGAAGTGCTCGTGGCTGCCGAACCGCTGGATGCGCTGAGGCTGGTCGAGGACGAATTGCTGTTGTCGTTGCCGTATGCGCCCACGCATGCGGACGGCGAATGCGTGGCGCCCGAGTAGCTCCACGTGCACTGAATGCGCGTAGCGGCGGACATTCCCGCCGATGCGCAGCGGTAGATGACGAATCGAATTGAGACAAGGAGATCCACATGGCAGTCCAGCAGAACAAGAAGTCGCCGTCGAAGCGCGGCATGCATCGGGCGCACGACTTCCTTACCGCCCCGGCGCTTGCCGTGGAACCGGTGAGCGGCGAGGTCCATTTGCGTCATCACATCAGCCCCAACGGCTACTATCGCGGCAAGAAGGTCGTCAAGACCAAGGCCGACGAGTAAAGAGGCAACGGACGGCGTCCCAAGGGCGCTGTCGCCAAGGCCGGATAACACCGAAACGCGCAGGCGGGTAAACTCCGGCCTGCGCGATTCATTTATGCGGACGCGTCTATGGGTGGGTTGATGCACCCTTCGTCGATGCCGCCCACCAGCCGGCCTCTTTCCCACATGACCCTGCCCGTCACCGTTGCCGTTGATGCGATGGGAGGCGACGCCGGCCTCCCGGTCACCGTCGCGGCATCGCTCAAGTTCCTCGAGGACACGCCGGAAGCGCGCGTGATCCTGGTCGGACTGGAAGCGCCGCTCGCTCAGGCGCTCGCACGCTCCCGCTCGCCGGCCCGCGATCGGGTGACGCTCCACGCGGCCAGCGAAGTGGTCGCGATGGACGAGCCGCCGGCCGACGCGCTACGCAAGAAAAAAGATTCTTCGATGCGCGTGGCGATCAACCTGGTCAAGGATGGCTCCGCACAGGCCTGCGTCTCAGCCGGCAATACGGGTGCATTGATGGCCATCGCGCGCTTCGTGCTCAAAACGTTACCCGGCATCGACCGTCCCGCGATCGCCTCCCAGTTGCCGACGAAGCAGGGTGAGACCACGGTGCTGGACCTGGGCGCGAACGTCAACTGCACGCCGGAGCAGCTGGTCCAGTTTGCCGTCATGGGCAGCGCGTTGGTAACCGCTGTCGAAGGCATCGAACGGCCCACGATCGGACTCCTCAATATCGGCGAGGAGGACATCAAGGGCAACGACGTGGTCAAGCGAACGGCCGAATTGCTCAAGCTGTCCGGGCTCAACTTCGCCGGCAACGTCGAGGGCAACGACATCTTCAAGGGCACGACACACGTCGTGGTCTGCGATGGGTTCGTCGGCAATGTCATGCTCAAAGCGTGCGAAGGCATCGTCACGATGCTCTATGATTATCTGAAGGCCGAGTTCACCCGAAATCCATTGACCAAAGTCGCCGCGGTGATTGCCTACCCGGTCCTGTCCGCGTTCAAGCGGCGCATCGACCCGCGACGTCACAACGGGGCGACGCTGGTCGGACTGAAGGGCGTCGTCGTGAAGAGCCACGGTGGCGCCGACGCGCTCGCATTCGGCTATGCACTGCGGAAGGCGTATGCGGAGGCCACGCACGGGGTGCTCGACCGGATCGCCCAGCAGATCGCCGCCATGCCGGCGTTCGCGCCGCCATCGCAACCGGACGCGGATTCGGTTGCCGCAGCCTCGGCCGATGCCTAGCCGAATTGCCGGCACGGGCCGCTATCTGCCCGAGCGCGTCCTCACCAACGAGGAACTCGCGCGGCGTGTGGACACCAGCGACGAGTGGATTCGCACGCGGACCGGAATCCTCCAGCGCCACCTCGCGGCGCCGCACGAGGCGACGTCCGACCTCGCGCTGCACGCTTCGCGCGCAGCGCTCGACGCGGCCGGCATCGCGCCGGCCGACGTCGATGTCGTCATCGTTGCGACGACGACACCCGACATGGTTTTTCCGTCGACGGCGTGCATCCTGCAGGCCAAGCTCGGCAGCAAGGGCGGCGCCGCGTTCGACGTGCAGGCCGTCTGCTCCGGATTTGTGTATGGACTGGCGTTGGCGGACCTGATGGTCGGCAGCGGCATGGCGAGGAACGCGCTCGTCGTCGGCGCGGAGATCTATTCACGCATCCTGGATTGGTCCGATCGCGGGACGTGCGTGTTGTTCGGCGATGGTGCCGGTGCGGTCGTCGTCGTGCCTTCGGCGACAAAAGGAATCCTGACGTCGCACCTTCACGCCGACGGCGATTACGCCGACATCCTGTGCGTACCCGGCAGCGTACGCGACGGCGCGACGTTCGGAACGCCCTTCGTGCACATGGACGGCGGCGCGGTGTTCAAGTTTGCCGTGAAGGTGATGGCCGAAGCGGCGGAGGAGGCGCTGCACGCCACCGGCAAGACCGCGGCCGACATCGACTGGGTCATCCCGCACCAGGCCAACATCCGGATCATGGACGCGACGATGAAGAAGCTGCACCTTCCGCACGAGCGCCTGATCGTGACGGTCGACCGGCACGGCAACACGTCGGCAGCGTCGATTCCGCTGGCGCTCGACATAGCCGTGCGTGACGGCCGCATCAGCGCCGGCCAGCACGTGATGCTGCTGGGCGTGGGTGGCGGTTTCACCTGGGGTTCGGTTTTTCTGAAGTGGTAAGACATTCGTAGTCAAGGGCAAATGAGGTTGGCGAAATGAGGGCGGTGCAATGAAACTGGCATTCGTGTTTCCGGGGCAGGGCTCGCAGGCGCTGGGGATGATGAACGGATTTGCCGCGCATCCGGTGGTGCGCGAGACCTTCGCCGAAGCGTCGGACGCTTTGGGCGACGACCTATGGCAACTGGTGGAGGACGGACCCGCGGAGGCACTCAGCCTGACCACCAACACGCAGCCGGTGATGTTGACAGCCGGCGTCGCGATCTACCGAGCGTGGCTCGCGTCCGGAGGCGCCAAGCCCACCGTCGTGGCAGGGCACAGCCTGGGTGAATATACGGCGCTGGTTGCCGCGGGCGCGCTGGCATTTGCCGATGCGGTGCCGCTGGTGCGGTTTCGCGCGCAGGCAATGCAGGACGCGGTACCGCCGGGCGTCGGCGCCATGGCCGCCATCATGGGCGGCGACGACGATGCCGTGGCGGCGGCGTGCACGGAGGCGGCGCAGGGCCAGGTGGTCGAGCCGGTGAATTTCAACGCGCCCGGACAGGTGGTCATCGCCGGACACCGCGAAGCCGTCGAGCGCGCGATCGCGCTGGCGAAGCAGAAGGGCGCCAAACGCGGCGTGCTCTTGCCGGTCTCCGCGCCTTTCCACAGTTCATTGCTGAAGCCGGCCGCCGACAAACTTGCCGCGCGCCTGGCACAGGTGACATTTGCGCCTCCCGTCATTCCCGTCATTCACAACGTCGACGTGGCCGAACACTCGGCGCCGGACGCTATTCGTGCGGCACTCGCGCAGCAGGCGGCGAGCCCCGTGCGCTGGACGGCGACGGTGCAGCACATGGCAGCGCTGGGCGTCACCCATGTCGTCGAATGCGGTCCGGGCAGGGTGCTTGCCGGAATGAACAAGCGCATCGCCGACAGCATCGAAGCGTTCGCGCTGATCGACAGCGATGCCATCAATGAAACGCTGGCCGCGCTGAAGGGCGCCTGAGGAGACCCGCCATGACACAGGGACAGCTGGCTGGCCAAACGGCGCTGGTCACCGGCGCGACGCGAGGGATTGGCCGCGCGATCGCGCTGGCGCTTGCCGCGGAGGGTGCCAAGGTCGTCGGAACCGCTACCACGGACGACGGGGCCGCAAGCATCGCTGCTTATTTGAAGGACGCGGGCAACGCCGGCACCGGTTTGAAGCTCGATGTCACGGACGCCGCCGCGACGGAGTCCGTACTGGCCGCCATCGACAGCGCGCATGGCGCCGTCACGATCCTCGTCAACAACGCGGGCATCACACGCGACAACCTGCTGCTGCGCATGAAGGATGACGAGTGGGATGCGATCATGGCGACGAACCTCAAACCCGCCTACCGGCTGGCCAAGGCCGTACTGCGGGGGATGATGAAGGCGCGTCAGGGTCGCATCATTCAGATCGGCTCGGTCGTCGGCTCGAGCGGCAATGCGGGACAGGTCAATTATTCCGCGGCAAAGGCCGCGCTGATCGGCTTCACCAAATCGCTGGCGCAGGAAGTGGGCAGCCGCAACATCACCGTCAACTGCGTGGCGCCCGGATTCATCGACACCGACATGACCCGTGACTTGACCGAGGCACAGCGCGAGGCGTTGCTGGCCAGGATTCCGCTCGGCCGCCTGGGCTCGCCCGAGGATGTCGCGAATGCGGTCGCGTTCCTGGCCAGTCCAGCCGCCAGCTACGTCACCGGGACTACGCTACACGTGAACGGTGGCATGTACATGGCTTGAATAGTGCCGGCGAATCCCACTTTCGGGCGCCGGGAACGGGGTCGCTTTGTGGCCGATCTGGTAGAATCCACCGGTTTGCTATTCAGGGGCCCCATAAGGGGAATGCGCATGGAAAATGTAGAACAACGGGTCAAGAAGATTGTCGCCGAGCAGCTGGGCGTCAACGAAGCCGAAATCAAGAACGAGTCGTCCTTTGTCGACGATCTCGGTGCGGATTCGCTCGACACGGTCGAACTCGTTATGGCGCTTGAAGAGGAATTCGAGACTGAGATTCCGGACGAAGAAGCCGAGAAGATCACGACTGTGCAGCAGGCCATCGACTACGTCGGCGGCCACCTCAAGAAGTAGGCCGGACTGCGCGGGCGGGGTCGTGTCGCCCGCGGCATGGGCACTGGTTGTTCGCAACTGAGTTTCGCAACTGAGTTTCGCAACTGAGATTCGCGAACGAGCGGGCGCCGCGCGTGCCCGTGCCGCCACTCTCTCGCGGACTCCCGGAACCTCATCGTTCACGCTCCTGACATGGCCCACCGCCGAATCGTCGTTACCGGGTTGGGAATCATCTCGCCTGTCGGCATCGGGCTGACGGCGTCGTGGTCGAACATCGTCGCCGGTCGTTCCGGCATCACCCGGATCACGCGCTTCGACACGTCGCACTTTCCGGTGCACATCGCCGGCGAAGTGAAGGAATTCGATGTTGGTCAGTACCTGTCGGCCAAGGAAGCTCGCCGCTACGACACGTTCGTCCACTACGGCCTGGTCTCCACGATGGAGGCGATCAAGGACGCAGGCCTGGACGGCTATGCCGGCGACAAGGAGCGCGTCGGCGTGTGCGTGGGATCCGGCATCGGCGGACTGCCGATGATCGAGGAAACGCAGACGGCGTATCTCAACGGCGGCTGGCGCAAGATCTCGCCTTTCTTCGTGCCGGGGTCGATCATCAACATGATTTCCGGCTTGGTGTCGATCCACTATGGCTACAAAGGCCCGAACCTGGCTACGGTGAGCGCCTGCTCAACCGCCAACCACAGCATCGGCGAGGCGGCCCGGCTGATCGAATATGGTGACGCGGACATCATGATCGCCGGCGGCGCCGAAGCGACGATATCGCCGCTCGGCATCGGCGGCTTTTGCGCGTCGCGCGCGCTGTCGATGCACAACGACGACCCTGCGGGCGCGAGCCGCCCGTGGGATGCCGGACGCGACGGCTTCGTGCTGGGCGAGGGCGCCGGTGTTCTCGTGCTCGAGGAGCTCGAGCATGCGAAGGCGCGCGGTGCGCGCATCTACTGCGAACTCACCGGCTACGGGATGAGCGCGGATGCGCACCACATCACGGCGCCGCCCGACGACGGCGACGGCGCCGCGCGGAGCATGCTGAACGCGCTGAAGAATGCGCGCATGGCGACGACCGACATCGACTACATCAATGCTCACGGCACGTCGACGCCGCTGGGAGATCTCGCGGAATGTACCGGCGTGAAGCGCGCATTCGGCGACCATGCATACAAGCTCGCCGTGTCGTCCACCAAGTCGATGACCGGCCACCTGCTCGGCGCGGCCGGCGGCATCGAGGCCGTGTTCACCGTGCTCGCGATGCGCGACCAGATCGCGCCGCCTACGGCAAATCTCGTCAACGTCGATCCCAAATGCGATCTCGATTTCGTTCCCGGCACGGCGCGTAAGACGCGCATTCGCGGTGCCATGTCCAATTCCTTTGGTTTCGGCGGCACCAACGCGACGCTTGTCTTCCGCCAGCTCGACTGACGCGGCACACGCTCGCCCCGTCTCCTAGCCTGCGACCACAGCAATGGCATTGATCGTCCAGAAATACGGCGGGACCTCCGTCGGCAGCATCGAGCGGATCCGCAATGTCGCGCGGCGTGTCGCGCATTTCCACGGACAGGGGCACCAGTTGGTCATCGTGCCCTCGGCCATGGCCGGCGAGACCAATCGCCTGTTGGCCATGGCGCGCGAAATATCTCCCGATCCCAATCCGCGCGAACTCGACGTTGTGGCCGCAACCGGAGAACAGGTGACGATCGGCCTGCTGGCGATTGCGTTGCAGGAACTGGGACTGCGCGCGCGCAGCTACACCGGCGGGCAGGTGCGCATTCTGACCGACAACTCATATACAAAGGCGCGCATCCTCGACATTGACGAGGCCAACATGCGCCGCGACTTGGCGGACGGCACGATCGTCATCGTCGCCGGATTCCAGGGCGTGGATGCCGATGGCAACATCACGACCTTGGGCCGCGGCGGCTCCGACACGTCGGGCGTGGCGCTGGCCGCGGCGCTCAAAGCCGACGAATGCCAGATCTACACCGATGTCGACGGTGTCTATACGACCGACCCCCGCATCGTCCCCGAAGCACGGCGCCTCGACACCGTCACGTTCGAGGAAATGCTGGAGATGGCGAGCCTCGGTTCGAAAGTGCTGCAGATCCGGTCAGTGGAATTCGCCGGCAAATACAAGGTCAAGCTGCGCGTGCTGTCGGCATTCGACGATCCCCAATCCGCGGCGGAAGGCACGCTGATCACATTCGAGGAAGACGACACCATGGAACAGGCGATCATTTCCGCCATCGCATTCAATCGCGACGAGGCGAAGATCTCGGTGATGGGCGTGGAAGACAAGCCCGGCATCGCGCACAGCATCGTCGGCCCCGTGGCCGCGGCCAATCTCGATGTCGACATGATCGTGCAGAACATCGGCGCATCGGGCCATACGGACTTCTCGTTTACGGTCAGCCGCGGCGAGTACCTGAAGACCATGGAAGTCCTGGCGAACGAACGCGGGAAAGGTTTCACGGCGCGCGAGATCATCGGCGACAACAAGGTTTGCAAGGTTTCGGTCGTAGGCATCGGCATGCGCTCGCACGTCGGCATCGCGTCCAAGATGTTCAAGGCGCTGGCGGACGAGGGCATCAACATCCAGATGATCTCGACGTCCGAGATCAAGATCTCGGTCGTCATCGACGAGAAGTACCTCGAACTCGCCGTACGCGTGCTGCACAAGGCGTTCGGCCTCGAAAATGCCCCGGTTCAGCCGGCCTGAATTGCACTAAGGCGCGGATTTTCCGAGGGAAATTACCATTCCCGCTGGACGCGGAGTGCACCGCGCCGGTAGAATGCGCACCAGACCGGAGACGTGGCCGAGTGGTCGAAGGCACTCCCCTGCTAAGGGAGCATACGGGCCAAAACCTGTATCCAGGGTTCGAATCCCTGCGTCTCCGCCAGACCCCTAGTCTGGATGCGGTTCTCCGACGTGTTCCACGTTAAACCCATCATCCGACGCCTCAAAACGTGACGCCGGGCGCCCTTTCAGATCGGGGTGGGACTTCCGGAGACGTCGCGCGCGGTGCCGCGAGCCATTGGACGATGATCGCGCGCGGCATGGATCGAAAATCTTACTGAGTTGCGTCGAGTCCGTTCGGCGGCATTCGGAGCCGCGGTTGCGGCCGTGGTTCTCGTGGTTGCTGGCATCGGTACAGGTTCGTCTGTACCGAATGCGGGGCCGTCGGGCCGACGAAACCGCGGACGATCCGCCAAGACGCGCGGCGGTTCTTTGGAGTCACCAATACGGGGCGAATTGATAACGACATGAATTCCGGCGTTTCGGATCAAACGCTTCTCCAAGGTGCTTGGTACGCCTTGCACCAATCGGGACGTCTGTTAGCCAGCGCCGCCGCTATTTTCGATTCCGGAGACGTTAGCACCGCTTTGGCGGTCGCAATGTTCGGACGCGAGGAGTTGGGACGTTCGCGCCTTTTGAGGGAGTGTGCTCGCGAGGTAGCCGAAGGAAAAACGCTTGATGCAAATGCAACAAAAAAGCGGTGCGCTGGCCATGTCGAAAAGCAATCAGCTTCTGCCTTTAGCGTTACGCTAAGGACGTCGAACGGCGGAGTGCTTGGTAAGGCCATGCGCGATCAATCCCAACACGCGCCCACTTCGGTCGAACGGCAGCGCGCCAAGCGAACGATTGATGCAGCCGTGGAATCGACAAGAAAGCGCCAACCGAATGACCGACACGCGTTGCGGTGCGTAAGCCTATATGTCGATCTAGAGGACTCGGGAACCAACTGGCTGCGCCCGGTGGAGACGACATCCGAAGTCTCTCGCAACGCAGTTGAGGATGCTATTGGTGACTACGCACTAGAATTCGATCACCTAACCAACGAATCGCTGTGGCCGGCACTAAAGGTTCACCATCCCCATTTGCATATCGAGGCGATGATTCGCGCAAAGGCCAAAATGTCAGTCGCAGTCGAATTAATTCCGCCCGTTTGGCCGAAACTGCCCGACGCGTAGCGTTCGTCCTAGCAACCGCTTGCGCGGCTAATCCCACTGCCGGATGATTCGGCGGTAGTGTTTATCTGCACACGACCCTCGATAGCTAAATTCGTTGGACATGGCAGAAAGACTGATTGCGCTATTCGCCGTAATCGTTTCCGGCTGCGTTCCGGTAATGGGAAGGCTTTACGTTCCTGTGAACGCATCGGATGCGGTTGTCAATAGGAATGGCGCGTGCTCCCGATACGCCTACTACGACCGGAAGGTCGGCGATGTCCTGACGCTTAGAGTTTCGATCACTGAGTCCGGCTCCGAGCCGCCACAGTTGTTGATCGAAGGTCGGGGCAAAGGAGGAAGGGTGCCTCAGTTCGTCGACAGTGTGAAGGTCTCGTCCGCGAGCGGTATTACATACTTCGAACCACTCCTAAGCGGTTTCCTGCCGCAAAGCTTTCGACTACCCAGTATCGCCAGTCAATCCGAAACTATTGTTGTCTCGCTTCCCCCCGTCATCGTAAACCGGACGGCCATCGAAATAGAGCCAATTGCGTTCAAGCCCGAGCCGAATTCGGGGATGTTGTTAACATGGGTGTGCCAATAGCAATGCCTGATTCGCATCGAGGGACGCGGCGGCGGCGTGAAGTGGATTGCGCCAGGCACCCGGCGAACGTACCGCACGGCGCCGAAGCGAGCAACCGCGGCGGGCTCGACAACAAGGGCGCGTCGCGTCGCACGGAAAATTGCTTGTCGATTGTGAGGCGCCGCTCGCCGGCGAGGCGCATGCTTGTTTTCTTCGGACCGGGCTCCGGAATCGGCCCGGCCGACAGCGACGCCTCGGTGTACCGATGACGCGCTCCGGTCCAAAGCTCACACGCCGAAGCGAGGTCAATTATCGGCCAAGTCCACGACGGCAACGCGATTGTTGGTAGGCTCGACGCGCATGCTGTCGGCGCCGGTAGAGCGATCCGAGTTGCGGGCGCAGTGTGAGGGGTCCATAGTAGCCTCCGCGCCGCTCCGGCAGCAACGATCCCTCCGTCGCATCGGATCGACAGTCCAGCCTCGGAGGTAGGCGGTAGGCGCTAACAAACCAACGGGGGGCCTATGAACAAGACATTGCGCAAGTTTGCATGGATTGTCGGGATGGCGGCATTGTTACTCGCGGACGCCGGTGTCTCGGCAACGCCGCCGGCAGGTCCGAATATCGGCCACTCATCCTGTGGGGGCACGGCCGTGCCGAATACGTACTGTAATTTCGACACCACGGGCGACGGGATCGTAATCGGGCATGACTCGTGCAAGGTCGAAGGTGCATGTACGGCCCTCGGCAACGGAGCGCGAATCGGCAATGGCTCCTGTAACGGAGAAGAAGCATGCAGCCATTTTGGAGAGATCGGAGGTAGCGCCGTCGTTGGCGATGACTCCTGCAATGGTCCATTCGCCTGCTCGTTTGTAGCCTCGGAAGGTGACAGCGTCATCGGCAACCACTCCTGCAATGTCGATGTCGGCGACTCGGCCTGCCTTGCGGCGGGAGCCGGCGCAGGCCCAGACAGGGGCAGCAGCCGGATCGGCAACAACTCCTGCAACGATAGTGGTGCGTGCGTGGCGGTCGGTGCATTGGTGGGTAGCAGCGTGATCGGCAACAACTCCTGCAACGGGCATGGTGCATGCGACTTCGTGGGGCAGCAGGGCTTTGTGTGCGTTGACGACGAATGCACGATCTTTGAAACGCCTCCAGGCAGCAGCGTGATCGGCAACAACTCGTGTAACGACGAGCTTTCGTGCTTCGATGCAGGACAGGGGGGCATCAATCGCGTCGAGAACGGCTCCTGCAACGGTTTCCGCAGCTGCATATACGCAGGAGCTTATGGCCCCGAAAGCCGCATCGGCAATCATTCGTGCAACTACGATGCCACCTTCGACGTTGACCATTATGTTGGCGCATGCGTAGAAAACCATGGAACGATCGGCAACAACAAGTTCAACTGATTCAGCGTAGCGGCACGTTCGCACACGGACCCCGCCTACTGTGGCGGGGTTCCTGTTTCTGGCCTCGTCGTGCGCGATTGGACTCCCGACGCGAAGGACCTCCCACGGCGGCTCACGGCCTATCCTGCCTAGTCGCCCAGAAATTCGCCAACGGCAGGTGTGGGTCGGTAGGGCCGCCCATGTCCGAGACCGCTTCCGGCCAAAAGGAGACGCTCGCAAGGTCATCAAATTGCCGCATTGGGGAGGATGTTGCGCACGCAACAAGATCGGCGTGTGGGCGATGCCACGCCATTCGCCCGCGCGCTGAGAGTCCCTGTTACAAGGTTCGCAGGAAGGCCACCAGGTCGGCTCGCTCGCGAGCCGTCAGACCAATGTCGAAGCGCTCGTTGTAGAAATCCACGACCGCGTCGAGATCTGCGGCGAAGCCGCTGTGAAAATACGGCGCCCGGGACGCAAGCCCCCGGAGTACCGGCCCTTTGAAGCGCCCGATATCCTTCCACTTGCCGGTGATCATTGCGCGTCCCGGGTCCGTGGTCGCGATGATTTCGCCGCTCGTCTTGTTGCGCAGCTTATAGAGCGGCATGTCGGGCGTGCGCCGGGAGGCGTCGGTGAGCCCAATGTCGAGCGGCGCTGGAATCGAGTGATTCCCCGCATTTGGCGAATCATGGCAAGTGGTGCAGGTACCGTTCAAGACCGGGACGCTGAGATCGTCGTTCAACCCCTTTACACCCGTGATGCTGATCGGTTTGGTGTTGAACAGGGCCTGGCCGCGCGCAACAGCCCGACGAGCCTGGACGGCCCGCCCGTCGTCATCGCGCCCGGCCGTCAGGTTCGCCCAGACGTCATAGAGGTTGAACACGACGGGATTGAAGGGCTTCCCCGTCTTGTAGTCACCGGCAACCACGTCGTTGATGCCGAAATAGGATGCCTGGCGCGTCGCGACCTGCGGTCCGCCGTTCGCGCCATGCGCGCCCAGATAGTGGGCGTTCGAATCGAACACCTGCGCGGTAAAAAGACCCATCTCGAACTGCACGATCGAGTCGCGCTGGTCCTGCGTCAGCGGTTGTGCGGCCTTGGCATGCCCCACGGTCGCGCTGTTCGACTGGTCGGCCAGGTCGAAATGAAGCGTCGCGAAACACCGGGTCGATCCAAAAACGCAGTTGGTCGAGGTCGCGTCCGGAAACGTCTCGCGCCCGTCCCACATCACCGTGCTCAGGAACTTGAGGTTGGTGGTTGGCAGCGGCCGGCGAAAGAGGGAGAGCTCGGCGGCGCTCGCGAAACCGTAGGGATCGTCTACGTCCATCAGTTCAAACTCGGCGCTGTCCGGGATACCAATTCCGACACGGATCAGGCCTTTGGTGAGCAGCATGCTGTAGGCCGCCTTTCGGGCTGCGACGGTGGAGACGTCCGCGTTGGGAGAATTCGAGCCGTCATTCAGCCGAAAGATCGGATCCGTTCCTTTCGTGGAATCGAAGCGAGCCTGGATGTGCGACGGAATGACCGTCCAGCCGTCGCTCGCCTGATGACAGGTGCCGCAACTGCGTCCATTGGTTCCCAACGACTGGAAGAACGGATTGTTTCGGTCGAGGGGCCCTGCCGTGTTGAACGTCGCGGCGAGGCCGGTTGGGTTCGTGAACACCATCAGCGGTCCATGATCCTGATCCTGATCCTCGGCATTGGCGATCGGCGTCGCGAGAAGTGTTGCCATCAGCATCGAGATGAGGAGAACGGGATGTAGGCGCTTCATTGGAAACCTCCTTGCATCGACACGGAATGGAGTGAACTGGCGAGAGGTCACCCGCGAGTTGTGAGCGCTTGCCTTGGCTTAGAGCCTAGGAAATGCGGCCGGGTTCGGGGAGCCTTACCCGTCAGAACGGTATCGGGACCCAAAACCGGCCAGACCATCAGGAATATTCGCGAACGGTTGACCACCGCCCCAAGACTGCCCAGTATTGCCAATGCAGGTTCGTAAGGATTGCCATTCACCTTTGGCCGGCGTTCGGATTGCGGCGCCGGTGGCCGGATTCAGGGAATCCGATGCGAGAGATTGCGCAGCTGCTGGAAGGTGTCCGCCAAGGAGATCGGCAGGCAATCGATGAGCTGTTCGCGATGCTCTATGGCGAGTTCCACAAGATCGCCCATGCGCGCCTGCGCAAGATCGCGCCGCTGACGCTCGTCGAAACCACAGTGCTGGTAAACGAGTCTTACCTACGCCTGGTTCGAACCGGAAAACTCGCGGTCAACGACCGCGTGCATTTCCTCGCTTACGCAGCGCGCGTGATGCGGTCGATCATCGTCGACCTGGTGCGCGAACGCATGGCAGAGCGCCGCGGCAGCGGGCAAGCGGAAATCACTCTGAACACGGCGATTGGCGACGCGGAGTCCTTCCCCGAGGCCGAGATTCTCGCGGTAAGCGAAGCACTCGAATTGCTCGCCAAAGTCGAGCCGCAGCTGGCGCAGGTCGTCGAGCTTCGCTATTTCGCGGGCCTCACCGAAGTGGAGATTGCGGCGGCGCTTGGCTCAAGCGAGCGGACCGTCCGCCGGCAATGGAACAAGGCACGGGCTCTGCTGGGCGCATTGTTACGGGATGATTGATTGCGCCGCTGGCCGGTTTCTCCTGCGGAATCCGTTTAGATGGTGACGGGGACGGTTAATCACCAATTCCGGGCACGCGATGGTTCTCACTGAAGCTCAGCTACGGGAATTGTCTCAACTGGTAGACATGTTGCAGGGGCTGCCGGAGGCGGCGCGCGCCCAATGGCTGGCTAATCTTGGTCCCGAGCAGTCGGCGTATCGGCCGACATTGCAGCGCCTGTTTGGCGCGGAGGAGAGCCCCGAGACTCGAGACTTTCTATCCACGCTCCCGAAGCTCGACGAAGTGGCCGTGCCGGATCTTGGCGGTCTGACGGCAGGTTCCGCGATCGGGCCTTACCGCTTGCTGCGAGAGCTGGGTCGCGGTGGCATGGGTACGGTCTGGCTTGCTGAGAGGAGCGATGGCGCGCTCAATCGCGCCGTGGCGCTGAAGCTGCCGCACACCGCGCTGTCGCAAGGGCAAATGGCGGAACGATTCGCGCGTGAGCGCAATATCCTCGCCGGGCTCGCCCACCCGAACATTGCCAGGCTTTACGACGCCGGCATCACGGCGCAGGGACAGCCCTATCTCGCATTGGAGTACGTGGAAGGCGAGCCGCTGCTTGCATGGTGCGACGCCCATCAACTGGCGGTGCACCAGCGCATCGAACTCTTCCTCCAGGCGCTCGCCGCGGTGCAGTACGCGCACGGGCAACTGATCATCCACCGTGACCTGAAACCGTCCAACATCCTGGTGACTGTCCAGGGCGAGGTGAGGCTGCTCGACTTCGGTATCGCCAAGCTGCTGACCGCCGGCGAGGCAAGGGAGACCGAGTTGACCCAGGCGGGTGGACGGGCGCTTACCCCCGAATACGCGTCACCGGAACAGATTACGGGCCAGCCTATGGGCACCGCGAGCGACGTCTATGCGTTGGGTGTGCTGTTCTACCAGTTGTTGACGGGCGTACTGCCGTATCGTCCGAAACGCGGATCGCGCGCGGCGCTGGAAGACGCAATTCTGGGTGCGGAGCCGCCCAAGCCAAGCCAGTCCGGAATTGACGCGGCGAGAGCAACGGCCCGCGGCACGACCGCGAAGAGGCTCGCCCGCCAGCTCGACGGCGATCTGGACACGATCGTGCTCAAGGCGCTCAAGAAAGCGCCCACGGACCGCTACCCGACGGCGCAGGCACTGGCCGAGGACATCCGCCGCTACCTTTCCGGCGAAGCGGTGCTGGCGAGGCCCGATTCCGCGCTGTACCGCACGCGCAAATTCGTGGTGCGTCACTGGCTATCGGTGTCGGCGGCTGCCGGCGTAACGCTGGCCCTGGCGGCCGGCGGCACGGTGGCGCTCTGGGAGGCGAACGTGGCACGCCAGCAGGCTCGGGTGGCGGAGCACGAAGCCCTTCACGCGCAGACGGTGCAGCGCTTCCTGCTCGAGATCTTCAGGGCCAACAGCGACAGTCAGGACGACCCGATGAAGGCGCGCGCCACCACCGCGCGCGAACTGCTGGATATCGGTGCCAGCCGCGCGGCCAATGAATTGAAGAACGTACCCGATGCGCAGAACGAGGTATTGGGCACGCTGGCGGATATGTATGCCCAGATGAAGCTCTACGAACCGGCGATCGAACTGCGCCGCCAGCAGGTCGAGGCGGCAAAGCGCGCGTTCGGTGGCAGCGATCCACGCGTGGCCGAAGCGCTGCTGACGCTGGCCTCCGACATCGGCGGCAGCAGTCAGCGCGGGGAACTCGAGCAGCTGCTC
>Ga0207701_10000917_pt1 | contig 31332 bp, 33 predicted proteins | sample KBSSwiSSwithPhiX_FD_184294 | JGI IMG/M metagenome (GOLD analysis project Ga0207701, IMG submission 184294) | Switchgrass rhizosphere bulk soil microbial communities from Kellogg Biological Station, Michigan, USA, with PhiX - S5 (SPAdes) (version 2) | ecosystem: Environmental > Terrestrial >... | reverse complement strand
GGGCTGCGACATTGCTGACGATCGGCGATGTCATCTCCAAGGCTGTCATCTGGGGGCTGTGGTAGTTTCGGAAGCAAAAATCCGCCGGGATTTTGTCCCCGGCGGATTGTTTTTGTACTGCGCTCTCACTTATTTCAGCGCAGCGGCACCCGCCTGTGAAACGGCGTCGTCTTGTGCGCCAGTGCCGCCGCTTACACCGATTGCACCGACGATCTTGCCGCCGGCCACGATCGGATTGCCGCCGCGCGAGCCGATGAATCCAGCACCGAGCGTCGGGAGATAGGCGAAGTACTGGCCCTTGGCGATCAGGCGCTCGAACACCACTGTCGGACGACGGTAGACTGCTGCCGCCTTTGCCTTGCTTTGCGAGATTTCGACGGACGCATACTGGCAGTCATCCATTTTCTCGAAATAGACAAGGTCGCCCGAGGGACTGACAACGGCAATGCACATCGGCCATCCACGCTTGGTTGCTTCGGCCAGCGCGGCCTCGGCGACCTTCTTGGCATCGGCAAGCTTTATGGTTTCGCCATAAGGCGTGTAATTGTATTTGTCCGGCACGGTTTCATTTGGATTGTTCGGGTCGGCCGGCACTTGCGCAAAAGCACCTGAGTTCATCAGCAGCGCGGCGCCGAGAGCGCCCGCCAACATAGTCAAACGACGCATCTTACTCCCTCCCAATTGATTAGTTTTCAGTCGATCCTGCGGGACCCTTGCCCTGCAAAGGATGCTGCAGGACTATCCGCTAAAGCAGCTTATCGAACCGTCGAGCTTTCGCCTATATGGTCGGGTGACGACAACGGTCGTGGCTCCGAAGTGGAATAAGAAGCACGGTACGGGGTTATTGCGCACCAATGATCGAAACCTCTTTTGAAACCGCACTGGCGTCGCGCGCTGCAGCGATGCTGGATGCCTGCACGCGGTGCGGAAAGTGCGTCGAGGTTTGTCCGATGGCGCAGCCGGCAGGTGTTGGTGACGCCGCGCCGGAAAGCGTGATTGCAGGGGTACTTGATATCGTTCGGACAGGCGAGGGACCCGAGGCTTCAAAAGCATGGGCTAAAGGTTGCGCGCTGACAGGCGACTGCATCACGGCATGCGACGAAGCCGTCAATCCGCGCTTCCTGCTGGCGATGGCGCGCGTCGCCCTTGCCAAGCATTCCTCCGAGCTGCGCAATCGGCGCAAGCAAGGTGTCGAAAACTTCCGGCTGGTTGCCGATGGCGTGAACGTTCTCGCACGCATGCAACTGAGCGAGAACGAGCTTGCACGGCTTGGCCAGCACGTGAACGAGCGCCTCGAAAACGGCTCGACCGCGAAACCGGGCGAGCGCCCGGACTTTGTGTTCTACACCGGCTGCAATGTGCTCAAGACCCCGCATATGGCGCTGACGGCGCTCGACATCATGGATGCTCTCGGCGTGACCTATCGCGTCATGGGCGGCCCAACGCATTGTTGCGGGGTCATTCAGTTGCGCGCGGGCGACACAGATGTCTCAGGGCGCGTCGCCACGAGTTCGCTCGACAAACTCGCCGAAGGGAAAGCGGGCGTCATATCATGGTGTGCGAGCTGCCATGTTCAATTCACCGAAACGACAATCCCGACCGTCGAAAAGGTGAGGGGATCGCGTCCGTTCGAAATGACGCCTTTCATGTTGTTTCTGAAGACCCGATTCGAAGACCTTCGCCCGATGCTGAAAAATCCGGTTCGAATGCGGATCGCGCTGCATAAGCATCCCGGCGTCAAAGGCGTGGTCGAATCCGGAACCGAGCTACTGCGGATGGTGCCCGGAATCGAGATCGTCGATCTGCATCAGCCGGCAGTCGGACTGATGAGCAATGCGTTGAATGCGTTACCGGAGTACAAGCGCGGCCTTCAACTCGCCGAGCTTGAGGCCACTGCCGCCGCCGGCGTCGATGCGCTGGTTGCGATCTATCATGTCGACCATCGCGAACTCTGCGCGCACGAGCGCGACTGGCCGTTCCGCATCATCAACATCCTCGACATCGTCGGGGCCAGCATGGGCCTGCATCACGACGATCACTTCAAGCGGCTGAAGATCATGCAGGATGCCGATGCGATCGTCGCCGACTGTAAGGACATGATCGCGTGCTACGGCATTGAGCCTGCTTTCGCGCGCGAAGTTGTCATTAAGGCCATGCTGAAAGAGCAGCCGTTGCCGTTGCGCGGAACGCGCAGTTGACGGATCAAGCCCTGCGTCCTATATGCCCCGGCCATGACGATGTTTTTAGCAAAGAGAGAGCCGCGCCGCCGCCGTGCCCCCCAGGCACGGGCGTAGAGCTATCGTCACCCGTGCCGCCGGATCTGAAGCCGCGGCACGTTTCCCCAAGACAAAGCGCGCTGTTGGCCTTCTTCCGGTAGTTCTTTAAGACTTCTGGATAAGGATCGATTCATGGCCGCAAAAGCGAAGATCGGTGTACTTGGGGCCTCGGGTTATACGGGAGGCGAGTTGGTGCGCGTGCTGTTGCGCCATCCGCGCGCCGAGATCGTGCTGCTGACCGCCGAGCGCAGCGCCGGCAAGGCTATGCGTGACGTGTTTCCGCAGTTCTCTCCCTTTACGCTGCCGCAGCTTGTCGCGATCGATGGCATCGACTGGCGAGGCGCCGCACTGGACGTTGCGTTTTGTGCTTTGCCGCACGCGACGACGCAGAAGGTCATCAAGGATCTGATGGCGAAGTCGCCATCGACCAAAGTTGTCGACCTGTCGGCAGACTTTCGCCTGTCGGATACCGTGGCCTATGCGAAATGGTACGGCCACGATCATCACGCGCCGGATCTGCAGAAGGAGGCTGTCTACGGATTGACCGAAATTCACCGTCGCGAGATCAGGCAAGCGCGGCTGGTTGCCAATCCGGGCTGCTACACGACCTGTGCGCAGCTGCCGCTTATCCCGCTCATCAAGAACAAGGCGATTGAGCTCGACGAAATTGTCGTCGATGCAAAGTCCGGCATGACGGGAGCAGGGCGCGCCGCCAAGGAGGCTATGCTCTTTTCCGAAGTTTCGGAGGGCTTTCACGCTTACGGCGTTGGTCATCACCGGCACATGGCCGAACTCGACCAGGAGTTCTCGCTCGCCGCTGGGCGTGAAGTGGTCGTCACGTTCACGCCCCATCTGGTGCCAATGAACCGGGGTATCTTGTCGACGATCTATATCCGCGGGCGGCGGGGCCGAACCGCCGAGGACCTTCATGCGATACTTTTAAAGTTCTACATGAGGGAGCCATTTGTGCATGTTTTGCCCTTCGGGGAAACGCCACAGACGCGGCATGTGCGGGGCTCGAATATGACCTTCATCGGCGTGGCCAAAGACCGCGTCCCCGGGCGTGCAATCGTCGTGTCCGCGCTCGACAATCTGGTTAAGGGCGCCTCCGGGCAGGCGATCCAGAACATGAATTTGATCATGGGCTGGCCGGAAACGATGGGATTGGAGCAAGTCGCGTTGTTTCCCTGATTTCACTGGTACAATCGCCGTATCTTCGCGGGAGACCTACGGCCGATGTTCGAGGTTCAGAACCAGCCGCCGCCGCTTGAGCCGTACAATCTGTTCGCGAGCGACGCCGTATTGCGTGAGGCGGTGCGCCGGGAAGGTGCCAGCTGGGCCGAAAGTGAGCTGACCGAACTTGGCGCCAGGCTCGGCAAACCCGAGACCGTGCAACTCGGCTTTGATGCCAACAGGTTTCCCCCGCAACTTCGTACGCTCGACCGCTACGGCTATCGGCTTGATGAAGTCGAGTTTCACCCGGCCTGGCACCGATTGCTCGAAATCGCTCTTGAGGCCGGTCTTCACTCGAGTCCCTGGGCAAACCCAAAGCCGGGCGCACACGTGGCACGTGCCGCCGGGACATACATGCTGGGGCAGATCGAAAGCGGAGCGTACTGCCCACTCGCGATGACCTATGGCTCGGTCCCGACCTTGCGGCATGCGCCGCAAATCGCTGACGAATGGCTGCCGCGGATCTACTCGCGCGAATACGATCGTCGCTTTCGGCCGGCGCGCTTGAAGACCTCGGCTCTTGTCGGCATGGGCATGACCGAGAACCAGGGTGGCTCGGACCTGCGCACCAATACGACACGCGCACAGCCGTCCGCCGACGGCAGTTTCCGCCTCTATGGCCACAAGTGGTTCATGTCGGCGCCGATGTGCGATGCGTTTCTTGTGCTGGGCCAAGCGCCGAACGGCTTGAGCTGCTTTTTGATGCCGCGATGGACCCCGGACGGCGAGCGTAACGCAATCCTCATACTTCGGCTTAAGGACAAACTCGGCAATCGCTCGAATGCGTCGAGCGAGGTCGAGTTTCATGGCGCCTACGCACAGCTCGTCGGGGACGAGGGGCGCGGCATTCCGACCATCATAGAAATGGGTAACTACACGCGACTCGATTGCTGCATAGGGTCGTCCGCGCTTATGCGGCAGGCGGTTGCCCAGGCGATCCACCACGCGCGACACCGCATCGTGTTCCAGAAAAAGCTCGTCGACCAGCCCCTTATGACGAACGTGCTTGCCGATCTCGCGCTTGAGTCGGAGGCGGCCACGGTGCTGACCATGTGGCTCGCGCGTGCCTATGACCAAAGCAGCGACACCGCACAGGTGATCCGGCGCATCGTCACGCCCGCGGCCAAATTCTGGATCTGCAAGCGGACGCCGTTCCTGACCTACGAGGCCATGGAGGTGCTTGGTGGCTCCGGCTACATCGAGGAATCCATCATGCCGCGCATCTATCGTGAGGCACCCGTTAATTCGATCTGGGAAGGTTCCGGCAACGTCATGTGTCTCGATGTGCTGCGGGCACTGGAGCGGACACCGAATGCGTCGGAAGTTTTGCGCCGCGAGCTGGATGGGGCCAAGGATTCCCGGATAAAGGCGTTCGCCGAGCGGATTGAGAAGCGGTTCGCCTCCCGCGATCACACCGACGAGTCACAGGCGCGTGCGCTGATCTGCGACATCGTGCTTGGCCTTCAGGGGTCGTTGCTGGTCAGGCACGCGCCGTCCAATGTATCGGACGCATTTTGCGCGTCGCGGCTCGATGGCGAGGGGGCGCCGGTCTTCGGGCTGCTGCCGCGCGGCCTGGATACGCGCGGCATCGCCGAACGTGCCGGTCCGGCAAACTAAAGTTTTCCAAACACCGCGAATACGAGCGCGAGCTGCGCAAGAAAGCCGACGGAGAATGCGAGCGTGCGGAGAACCGGCACGCCCATCGTGTAGAGGATGACGTGCGCCAGCCTCGCCCAGAAATAGACCGCGCAGGCAATGACGGTGTACTCGGTCGAGTAGCCTTGTGCGTCAAGAATGAGCACCAGCGGCGCGAAAATGATGAGGTTCTCGACGGCATTGGTGTGCGCAAAATAGAGCCGCTGCGCCCAGGCGGATTGCGGCTTGTCGTTCCGCGAGGGATTGGCCAAGCAGCCCATCAGGCCACGCACCATGGCGCGATCGATGATGTAAGGCACCCACAACAGCCCGGTCAGGATGATCGTCAGCGTCAGCCACATCAGTTCCTTCGTCATCGGCGCTCCCCATTTCGTACACGAAAGATCATGAGCATAGGGGATGCACCCGCCATTGTCGCGGCTGTCGCAATCAAGAAGCTGTTAGTGACCTTGCGACGACATAACATCCGACCGTGATCACGATGCCCGAAAAAATGCGAGTCAGCGCGGTCTTGTGGCCGGAGAGGTATGTTGCAAGCCGGATGCCGAGCAAACCACCGAGCGCGCCGCCAAGTACGAAGATAAATGCAAGGCGCCAGTCGACCAGACCGGACCACGCGTAACTCGCTGCGGTCGTCAGGCCGAAAGCGGTGACGGAAACGAGCGACGAGCCGATTGCATTGATCAATGGCATTGCGGTGGCCCCGATCAATCCGGGCACGATCAGAAAGCCGCCGCCAATGCCGAAAAAGCCCGACATCGCGCCAATCACGAGGCCAAAACCAATCAGCATCGGAAGCAATCGCGGCACGCTTTCTCGCGTGAGTTTGACATCTGGATTGCCGGCGGTCTTGCGCGGCTTCAGCATCATTATGCCAATGACGATCATCAGGGCGCCGAACAAGGCCAAAAGGCGCTCCCCATCGACCATTTTACCAAGCTGCGCACCACCGGCTGCGCCGATCATGCCCGCAATTGCGAATGTGATTGCGCATGGCCATTTCACCGTCCGCGCGCGTGCATGACCGGCGAGATTGGTAGCTGCGCTGAGGGCGACGGCAATCGCGCTTGTGCCGATCGCGATATGCGGTGAGGGCACACCGACGACATAGACCAGCAGCGGTACGGCCAAAATCGAACCGCCACCGCCCACCAGGCCGAGGACAAAACCGACCATGCTTCCTGAGGCTATGGCTAGCAGGTCATGCAGCATTTTAAGCCGCGCGCACGGTGCGGCGGTTCCATGGCATCAGCGCCAGCAGGTGCGCCATTCCACAGAAGCCGCTGATGCCGGCAAACATCAATCCTGCGCCGACAAAGGCCGAAAGTGCATAAAAGCCAGGCGCCACGAATGTACCGAGCAATATGCCCATCAATACCAACGAACCTGCAGCAATCTGCACCTGCCGTATGATGTCGATCGGTTGGCTGCGATCGAGCGCAACGGGCAGGCCGGCTTTCTTCCATGCGTTAAGGCCGCCATCGAGAATGTATGCCTCGCAGGTTGCCGCCGCGGCGGAAAGACGTGCGGCGTGCCCGCGCGTGCGCGCGCCCGACCGGCAATGAAATACGAGTACTTCGTCGCCGGCGCGCGCCGGACTTTCGGTGTCCACCCGGCTTAATGCATGATGCCGCGCACCGGGGATGCGCTCACGCGCATGTTCGTCGGCCTCGCGGATGTCGATGAGGACCGCACCTCTGCGCACGAGTTCGGCGGCGCGCTCCGGAGAAATTGTTTGCAGGTCAGTCACGATCGTTCTCCTTCTTGCTTTGGTTGGCCCTTCAGGGGCAGTAGATATTCTTGAGCAACGCGAGGAGTCGCGCCGCGTTAGGATTGGCGATGCGATAGAACACCGTCTGTGCTTCTCGCCGGGTGACGACCAAGCCATCTTCACGCATCTTGGCGAGATGCTGGGACAGCGCTGACTGGCTCAAATCGACCGCTTCCGCGAGATCGCCGACCGACATTTCTCCCGCGACAACCAGACGGCATAGGATCAGCAGCCGATTTTCGTTGGCGAGCAACTTGAGCAGGCCGGCGGCTTCACCTGCCTTGCGCTCAAGTTCAGCAATGCCAATATCGGCCGAAGTTTTTGTTCGGCGGACGGTTTGTACAGGCACGGCGATTACTCCATAAATTAGCTATTGCTAAATTAGGTAATGCTAATATATATGTCAAGGGCCAGGCTGAACGAAAGAGGAGTGCGTCATGACCGCCACTGCAAAACCTGAAGTTCGGGGATTTTTCGATGAGCCGACCAATACCGTCAGCTATCTCATCTGGGACCCCGCAACAAAATCGGGCGCGGTGATCGATCCCGTTCTTAATTTCGATCATCGCAGCGGGGAGGCAACCGTGGAATCGGCGGACGCCATCCTTGCGGAGGCAAAAAAGCTCGGCGTTAAAATCGAACGGATCCTGGAAACCCACGCCCATGCCGATCATTTGTCGGGCGCGCCTTATATAAAGTTGAAAACCGGTGCTACGGTTGCGATCGGAGAGCATATCAAGGACGTACAGAGGATCTTTCGGCCAATTTTTAATGCGCTCGATGTATCCGGCGACGGGTCGGAATTCGATCATCTATTCAAGGATGGTGAGCACTTCAAAGTCGGCACGATCGACGGCGAGGTGATCTATACGCCGGGTCACACGCCGGCCTGCGTGTCGTACAAGATCGGTGACGCCGTGTTCGTCGGCGATACGATGTTCATGCCCGATTACGGCACGGCGCGTGCCGATTTCCCCGGCGGCAACGCGCGCGATCTCTATCGGTCGATCCGGAGAATTCTGTCTTTACCGAAAGAAACGCGGCTTTTCATGTGTCACGACTACAAGGCGCCCGGCCGCGACCAATATGCCTGGGAAACGACGGTAGGCGAGGAAAAGGCGCGCAATGTTCACGTGCACGAGGGCGTCACGGAGGATGAATTCGTCAAGATGCGCGAAACGCGTGACGCCACGCTCTCGACGCCTTTGCTTTTGCTGCCGTCGATTCAGGTGAACATTCGTGCCGGCAAATTTCCGCCAGCTGAAGCCAATGGCGTGCGCTATCTCAAGGTGCCTGTGAAAATCGCGTCGTAGCTCAGAGCTACGTCCAGCTCTTTACCTTGACGTAAGATCCCGGCGCATCTTCGATCGGCTTGAACTTGCCGCCGCCAATGTTGCGAGCGGTTACGGTTTCCGCGTCCTGCCCCTTGAGCCACTCGAACCAGTCAGGCCACCAGGAGCCTGGGTGCTCGGTGGCCGATTTCACCCAGGTTTCGAGGCTTTCGCCGTTCGGCTTGTCGCCTGTCCAGTACTGGTATTTTGGTTTGCTGGGCGGATTGACGACGCCAGCAATGTGGCCGGAGCCGGCAAGCACGTATTTGACCGGGCCTCCGAAAAATTGCGAGCCATACAGAACGGATTTCGCCGGCGCGATGTGATCTTCGCGTGTGGCCAGATTGTAGACCGGCACTTTCACGTTGTGCAGGTCAATCCGGGTGTCCGCAATTTCCATTTCTCCCTTTGTGAGTTTGTTGTCGAGATAGCAGTTGCGCAAATAGAAGGAATGATTGGCTGCGGGCATGCGGGTCGCGTCGGAATTCCAGTAGAGAATGTCAAAAGGCAATGGCTTCTTGCCGCGCATATAATTGTTGATGATATAGGGCCAGATCAGATCGTTTGAGCGCAGCATATTGAAGGTGTTGGCCATACGAGAGGCCTCCAGGTAGCCTTGCTCCTTCATATGCGTCTCAAGTTGTCTGATGCGCTCTTCGTCGACGAACACCATGAGGTCGCCCGCGTGGATGAAATCGACCTGCGCAGTAAACAATGTCGCCGATTTGACGCGGTTCTGCTTTTTTGCTGCAAGATAGGCGAGGGTGATCGCGAGCAGGGTCCCGCCGACACAATAGCCGATGGCATGAACCCGCTTCTCTCCGGTGATCGCTTCAACCGTGTCGATGGCGGCAATCACGCCCTCGCGCATGTATTCTTCGAAATTTTTCGATGCGAGCCCGGCGTCGGGATTGACCCATGAAATCACAAACACTGTGATGCCCTGATCGACGCACCATTTGATGAAGGATTTTTCGGGCGTAAGATCCAGGATATAGAACTTATTAATCCACGGCGGAATGATCAGGAGCGGCAGCTTCAGCACATTCTTGGTCGTTGCTTCGTATTGGATGAGCTGCATCAATTCATTCTGGAACACCACTTTGCCTGGCGTCGTGGCGAGATTTTTGCCGACGTCGAACATGGAAGGATCGGACTGGCGGATTTTGAGAACTCCGTGACCAGCCTTGATGTCTTCCGAAAGCATGTGCATTCCGCGCACGAGATTTTCGGCGTTCGAAGAGAGTGTCTCGCGCAGCAATTCCGGATTGGTCAGCACGAAGTTCGATGGTGAAATCGCATTGGCAATTTGCTTGACGTAAAACTCCGCCTTCCTTCGCGTATGCTCGTCGACTCCTGCCGCGTCCTTGACCAGCTTGTCGGCCCACTGCGAGGTAAGGAGATAGGCTTGTTTCAGAAAGTCGAAGAATTGGTTTTGCGACCATTCCGGGTCGCTGAAGCGTTTGTCTCTCGGGTCGGGCGTGACGACGGGCTCCGGTTGCTCGCCGGCCATGCGCTTGACCGCGCCGGCCCAGAGATCGAGGTAGGCGCGGCCGAGGCTGGTCTGCAGCTCTATCGCGCGCTGAGGATCGGACAACCAATATTCGGCAACGCGGCCAACTGTTTTGACCGCATCGGTCAGACCCTCAGCAACGTCGCTCTGTATTTTTCCCTCTTCGCGCGGTTTCAGATAGGCCGCGAGCGCCTTGCCGCCTTCCTCGACCAAGCGCGCAAGATTGCGCGAGAGCGCCTCGATATCGACGTCGCCGACCTTGGCGGGATCTGTGGTGGACTTATCCATCCCTTCCGTTCCCCTCTGCCAAGACAGTTGGCCCGCACCGCGTTCCATCGCAAGGCGCGTTTGCGCGCATGGTTTCGCGAGCCTTCAGCCGAGCGGTTAGCAACGGGTGACCTTGCTGCGGCCATATTAGCCCGTTAACGGCACGGTGATATAATTCCTTGAGTCTACATCGATTTCGCCGCTCGTGCGGTGCGTTGGCGGAGCAAGGTGTGTCGGTCCAACTTTTCATATGGGCAGCGTTAAGCCTCGCCGCGGTGCTGGCGGGATGCGCACCCGGGCCGATCATTGACCGTTTGCCGGGTGAACTGGGTTTGCCTGCGGGCGCTCCGGCACGTCCGGAAACCCCCTACGAATACCCGGCCGTGCACGATATGCCGCCCAATCGCGCCTCGTCTCCCATGACTGAGGAAGAACAGGTCAGGCTTGAAAAGGAATTGATTAACGTCCGCGATCGCCAGGAGGGTCGTCCGGCGGCAACCAAAAAGGCCGCTCCCACAGCGAAAAAACCGCCCAAAGGCGCGCAAAATGGCCAAACCGATGGCGCCAAGCCGAACCCGTGATAAAAGCCAGCCGGGGTTATATGCGGCGGCTGGCGAGGGCAGCCGTCCTTTGAGGTTTTGAGCCGATGGAAGACTTCTACCGCATTCGCCGTTTGCCGCCCTACGTTTTCGAAGAGGTGAACAAGGCCAAGGCGAAGGCCCGCAACGCGGGAGCGGACATCATCGATCTCGGCATGGGCAATCCGGATTTGCCGGCGCCCGCGCACGTGATCGAGAAGCTCAAGGAGACACTCGGCAAGCCGCGCACAGACCGCTACTCGGCCTCGCGCGGAATTCCCGGATTGCGTCGTGCGCAGGCTGCCTACTACGACCGCCGCTTCGGCGTGAAGCTCAATCCCGAGACGCAGATCATCACCACGCTCGGCTCCAAGGAAGGTTTCGCTAACGTCGCGCAGGCAATCACCGCCCCGGGCGATGTCGTGCTGGTGCCGAACCCGAGCTACCCTATCCATGCTTTCGGTTTCCTGATGGCGGGTGGTGCAATTCGCTCGGTTCCCTCAGAGCCGACGCCGAACTTTTTTCACACGATCGAGCGCGCGATCGTGCATTCCATTCCAAAGCCGACTGCGGTCATTGTCTGCTATCCGGCAAATCCAACCGCGTATGTAGCTACGCTCGATTTCTACAAGGACCTCATCGCGTTTGCGAAGAAACACGACATTCTGGTGCTGTCGGATCTCGCCTACGCGGAGGTCTACTTCGACAACAATCCGCCGCCGTCATTGTTGCAGGTACCGGGGGCCAATGACATTGCGGTCGAGTTTACTTCGATGTCGAAGACGTTTTCGATGCCGGGCTGGCGCATCGGCTTTGCCGTCGGCAACGAGCGTGTGATTGCGGCGCTGAGCCGCGTGAAATCGTATCTGGACTACGGAGCGTTTACTCCTGTGCAGGTGGCGGCAACCGCCGCGCTCAACGGTCCGGATGACTGCGTCAAGGAAATGCGCGCGACCTACCAGCGCCGGCGCGACGTTCTGGTGGAAAGCTTCGGACGCGCTGGTTGGCATGTTCCGTCGCCGCGCGCGTCGATGTTCGCGTGGGCTCCGATACCGGAGCCTTTCAAGACGCTCGGAAGCGTGGAGTTTTCCAAACTGCTGGTCGAAAAAGCCGATATCGCGGTGTCGCCCGGCATCGGCTTCGGAGAATACGGCGAAGGCTACGTCCGCATTGCGCTTGTCGAAAACGAACAGCGGATTCGGCAGGCCGCTCGTAACGTCCGCCGCTTTCTCGAGAACGCGCCCGAACAACTGCACAATGTCGTTCCGCTCGCGACGCGGCGCTAGCAACGGACGCGCACGTTCATGGCACCACCGCTGAAAGTGGGCGTCGCCGGGTTGGGCACGGTCGGCGCCGCGCTGCTTGCCCAAATCGCGCACCAGCGCGAGGCGCTGGCGACGCGTTGTGGGCGCCCCATCGACGTTGTGGCCGTCTGCGCGCGATCGCGTACCAAGGACCGCGGCGTCGATCTCAAGAAAATGAGATGGGTTGTCGAGCCTTCTTCGCTCGCGCGCGACCCAGACATCGACGTTTTTGTCGAGCTGATCGGCGGTGCGGGGGAGCCCGCCAAGGGCGCGGTTGAGACGGCTTTGGCGTCCGGAAAATCGGTTGTGACGGCCAATAAGGCACTACTCGCGCGGCACGGCGTCAAGCTCGCAGGGCTCGCCGAGCGTAATCACATCGCGCTCAACTTTGAAGCCGCGGTCGGCGGGGCCATTCCGATTGTCAAAACACTGCGCGAAGGTATGGCAGGCAATTCGTTTGAGCGCATCTATGGCATCCTGAACGGCACATGCAACTACATCCTTACGCGGATGGAACAGGACAGGATGTCATTCGCGGACTGCCTTAAGGACGCACAGCGCCTCGGTTATGCCGAGGCCGACCCAAGTTTCGATATTGAGGGTCATGACACAGCGCAAAAGCTTGCCATTCTTGCAAGCCTTGCGTTCGGCACCAAGGTCGATCAGAGCGCGATATACGTGGAAGGCATTTCTTCGATAACGCCGGCCGATCTTTCGGCAGCTGACGAGCTCGGCTATCGCGTGAAATTATTGGGCGTTGCTGTGAGGACGCCAAAGGGCATCGAGCAGCGCGTGCACCCCACGATGGTGCGCAAAGATTCTGCAATTGCGCAGGTGATGGGCGTGACCAATGCCGTCACGATCGATGCGGTCGACATCAATCCCCTGACCCTGGTCGGACCTGGGGCAGGCGGGGCGGCGACCGCGTCGGCGGTTCTTTCCGACATCGGCGACATCGCGCGTGGCGTACGCACCGCGCCTTTCGGGCGGCCGACGGGGCGCCTTACCGCCGTACGGAAAGCGCCGATGCAGCGGCATGAAGGCGGCTATTACATTCGACTTGTCGCGCGCGACAAGCCGGGAACCGCGGCGACCATCGCCACGCGGCTCGCAGAACAGGAAATTTCGCTGGAATCGATTGTGCAGCGCCACGATCCGGCGCATTTAGGGCGTGACACCAAAGCGGGTTCTGTCCCCGTTATCCTCATTACATATGCAACGAGCGAGGATGCCGTCCGCAAAGCACTTGCGGCGGTGGGCCGCGATAGGGTGATCTCAGGCCGTCCGCAGGTCATTAGGATTGAAAAGAACTGAACGCGCCCAAGTGTTTGTGAGGGGAACGTCAAATGCCGAGTATTACCGTCCAGCCGGAATTGCTGCTGGAACGCATTCTCAGCCTCGAAATTGTGCGCGTGACGGAGCGTGCGGCCGTCTCTTCGGCGCGCTTGCGCGGGCACGGCAAGGAAAAGGCCTCCGACCAGGCGGCCGTCGATGCCATGCGACGTGAGCTTAACAAACTACCCATCGACGGCACCGTGGTCATCGGAGAGGGTGAGATGGACGAGGCTCCGATGCTTTTCATCGGAGAAAGAGTCGGTACCAAAGCCGGGCCGAAGGTCGACATAGCGGTCGATCCACTTGAAGGCACGACGCTTTGCGCCAAAAACATGCCCGGCGCCATCGCGACATTGGCAATGGCGGACGCCGGCACACTGTTGCATGCGCCCGACTGTTACATGGACAAGATTGCGATCGGTCCAGGCTATCCCAAGGGGACGATCGACCTTGACGCGCCGCCGACGGAAAACATTCTTTCACTTGCAAAAGCCAAAGGTGTGAAGCCCTCGGAAATTACGGCGATCCTGCTCGACCGCCCACGTCACGCCGATATCATTGCCGCTGTGCGAAAGACGGGCGCCGCGGTCAGCCTGATCAGCGACGGTGACGTCGCCGGCGTAATTCACTGCGCCGACCCGAAGACCGGCATCGATATCTATCTCGGCATCGGCGGTGCACCAGAAGGCGTGCTCGCCGCTTCAGCTCTGCGCTGCACCGGCGGACAGATGCAAACTCGGTTGATTATCGACACCGAGGAGCTGCGCGAGCGCACGTTGAAGATGGGCATCAAGGATCCGAAGAAAAAATACCACATCGAAGACATGGTGAGGGGCGACTGCCTCTTCGCGGCGACCGGTGTCACGTCCGGGCCGATGCTCAGTGGTGTCAAATTCGGCAAGGATGTGATCGAAACAGAAACCGTGGTGATGCGTTCCGTCACGGGTACGGTACGACGGGTCCTGGCCGAACACCGTCAGTTCGGAAAATTTCATCTCGATTGATTAGACGGGCAGCTCCCGGTTATCCGTGTCCCGCCATGCGGGGGGAATATTTCAAGCACCTCTTGTCACGTTATTCGCGGCGAGCCTCTAATTAATAGCAGTCGCACCGGAGGCTTTCCCATGCGTCATGTTCATCTTGTCGGCAGTGTGCCGCTTAAGAATGCCCGCGAGGTCTTCGAAACGGTGTGCGCGGCACTTGGGCCAAAGCTCAAACGCGTTCCCGATGGCGAAACCGGCGAGCGGTCCGACTGGATCACCTGGCTGGAGCCGGTTTTCGCCGGAAATCCGGCACTGGAAAAATCCGACGAGTTGTTTCGCATTCATGCAACCGGTACGGCACGCTTCCGGTACAGACTCAAGCCCGGCAAAAGTGTGAATGATGTTCACTTTGGCAATCTGTTTTACGCCGATGTCGCCAAGCGGTCTTACGCCGATTTCGCTGCGCTCAAGCGGGAGGGGAAAATCGCGCCGGATCTGAAATTCCAGATTGATCTGGTGCCGGCGCATTCTGTGATCTGGCTGTTCTTGCAGGACGACTTACATCAGCCGCTTGATCCGGTCTTTAACGCCGCACTTAAACGCGAGATCGACAAAATTGCCGAGACGCTGCCGCACGACCAGATCGCGATTCAATTCGATGTGGCATCCGCAGTTTTCGCGCGACTCCAGCGCGGTGAGCCAAACGCCTACGGCAATAACCGCGCGCAGATGCTCGCGCGTTTCTCGCGTATTTTGACCGATCTGGCCGAACATGTGCCTGCCGATATCCAACTGCTGTTTCATTTTTGCTATGGCGACTCTAATCACAAGCATGTGGTCGAACCGGTCGACATGCGCGACATGGTCGACGTCGCCAATCGCCTATCTACGGACATCGGACGTCCTATCCAACTCGTCCACATGCCGGTGCCACGCGATCGCAGCGATGATGCCTACTTCGCGCCGCTTTCGGAGTTGCGGCTCAAGCGGGGAACCGAACTGAGCCTTGGGCTAGTTCATTTCACGGACGGGGTGGCGGGTACACGCAAACGACTTTCGACGGCCGAACGGCATGTGAAGGACTTTTCAATTGCCACCGAGTGCGGGTTTGGCCGCCGTGATCCAAAAACGATACCGGAATTGCTGCGCATTCATGCCGAAATAGCCGGTTGATCTGGGCTGGTGCCACAGGTTGGCCTTCGCCACTATATGGGGCTTCCGACAAGCGATTCTTCGCGGGCTCCCTTCCGCCCGTAACACGACCGACGCGCAATGGCTTTGCCTGCTGCACAACTGAAGGAAAGCGACCGGAATTTCCTGGGCGTCGAACGGTCGCTGACCGGGCGGGCCTGGCGCGATCGGCTCGACGCGCGGGGGTCGGCGCTCGCTCTGGCCATTGCGCAGCGTCACGGGCTCGACGAATTGCTTGCCCGTGTTTTGGCCGGACGGAATGTCGAGGTCGATAACGTTGAGGCCTTTCTCGACCCTACCATCAAACGCCTCTTGCCCGATCCTTACACCGTCACGGGCATGCAGGCCGCGTCCGCTCGCATTGCCAACGCGGTGATCGGCGGTGAAAACGCGGCCATTTTCGGAGACTATGACGTTGATGGTGCGACCGCCGCGGCCTTGCTTTGCCGTTATTTGCGGCTCTGTGGTCTGGATCCAATTGTCCACATCCCCGACCGCATCTTTGAAGGCTATGGGCCGAACGTGGACGCGATCCGTTCGTTCGCGGAGCGCGGTGCAAGGCTGCTGATTACGGTCGATTGCGGTGTGACAAGCCTCGAACCTCTCGCGGAAGCACAAAAGCTCGGTCTCGACGTTATCGTAATCGATCACCACCAGGCCGACGAGAGGCTTCCCGATGCGGTTGCGATCGTCGATCCGAACCGGGCTGACGATTTGTCCGGCCTTGGCCATCTCGCCGCGGTGGGGCTGGTGTTCATCACCCTTGTCGCGGTCACGCGCGAATTGCGCAAGCGCAATTTCTGGAGCGGCAGTCGTCCAGAACCCGATCTGCTTTCATTGCTTCATTTGGTAGCGTTGGGGACGGTTGCCGACGTTGTCCCATTGCATGGCCTCAATCGAGCCTTTGTCGCCAAGGGGCTCATCGCCCTCAGGCGTCGCGAGCATGTCGGAACGACCGCGCTCATGGATGCAGCCCGCCTCGCAGGGCCGCCCGAACCCTGGCACTTGGGATTTCTGCTTGGTCCGCGCATCAATGCGGGCGGACGCATCGGCCGAGCCGATCTCGGCGTGCGACTGCTGTTGGAAGAAGACCCCGTTGAAGCGGCGCGTATCGCTGCCGAGCTCGACCGGCTCAATCGCGAGCGTCAGCAAATCGAGCAGACGACCTTGGCGCAAGCCGAGGCTGAGGCACTTATCGCGCTAGGTCTCGAAGACAAAGGCGCAGTTGTCGTGACGGCTGCAGAAGGTTGGCACCCGGGCGTTGTCGGATTGGTGGCCGCACGCTTGAAGGAGCGCTACGGCCGTCCGGCATTCGCGATTGCGCTCGAACCGGGGGGCATCGGGACGGGCTCGGGCCGGTCAATCCCCGGGGTTGATATTGGCCGCACGGTGCGTCGCGCGGTTCAGGAGGGATTGCTCCTCAAAGGCGGGGGTCATGCCATGGCCGCCGGCGTTACGCTGAAAAAAGACGCGCTCGGAGCTTTTCGTGCCTTCCTCGATGATGCACTTGCTGCATCAGTGGGTGTTGCGCGGCGTGATAGCGCGTTGTCGATTGACGGTGCGGTTTCGGCCGGTGGCTTCAATTTTTCACTTGCCGATATGCTGTCGAAAGCCGGTCCCTACGGCGCCGGTAACCCGGAACCACTGCTTGTGCTTCCGGCTCACACAATCACTTATGCAGATCCTGTTGGCGAGAGCCATGTGCGGGCGCGATTCCGGTCCGGCGATGGAAAATTCGTCAATGCCATCGCATTTCGGGCCATGGGCCAGCCGCTTGGGCGAGCTTTGCTCGACAATCGCGGCCGCGTATTGCATGCGGCTGGTCACATCGCCGTTGATCGCTGGCAGGGGGAAGAGCGCGTGCAATTGCGGCTTGTCGACGTCGCGCCTGGCTGAGCACAAGGGGCCGGATTCCGCCCGATTAGAATCTAATGCCGCGGAAAAATTCGACATAAATTTCCGCGGCTGCGAACTTGCAAATAACCATTTTCCGAATTCGGCATTTCTTCAAAGCCGCGATGATCTACAGTTGTCGCTGCTAATCACTCATTCACACTAGCTACGTCGCGGCTTCACCCGTCATGGCTGAGCATTCGGATATCGGCCGACAGCGTAACAAGCGAAGACGCCGACGAAGATATCTGCGGGGACGACTAAGGCGGACGGGGATTGTTGCAACCCGGATCAGCACGGGAGGCCCGCATGCAATCTCGCTACGCTATCATCGCAGCTGTTCTTGTCGTCTTCCTGGCGGCGCAAGTATTCGGTTTATTCGGACCGAAGGCCGGCCCAGGCGCCTTGCTCAGCAGTGACGGTCTGAACATCAGAGAAATGATGATCGCCCCTGCCGTGAAAGACCTTCCGCTTCAGGTCGTCGAGAATCCGACATGACCGTTTCAATAAAAAGGCCTGACCAAGGACAGACGCCGGCTGACACCGGCGCGGGAATAGCGGTCGCGTCGGTGTGGCTCGTCCTGTACTTAGCGATTCTCGTGGCGGTGCTGGTCGATCACTATCCCGGCGCCGTAGTTGACGTCGCCTCGGCTGCGCGCTGACGAACCTGATCTGATCAGGCGTCGAAAATCACGCACAAAGCTGCGTGGTTGTCATTTATTGAGAGCAAATTGCGGCCGGGGTAACCTCTCCGGCGAGGGCGATTCGTGCGCCCGAGTTCGCGTTGGCGTGCTCGCGCACCATCGAAGCGATGCCTTTGCAAATAGGGGGGCGCCCTTGGCACTGAATTTCAGATCACTCTTGCCGGCTAATCCGGTCGCTCAACAAGAAATCAACAATACCGGCGCGTTGTCCGAGCAGTTGGTTACGATCGGCGCCGCCTCACTGGCGTTGCTTGTCGTCGCGGCAATCGCCGTCCTGATGGGGATGGCTTGAATCGCCTTTCGAGCTGATTGCGCCTGGACGGTTCCGATACCTGCATGCTCTTGCGCGATACCCCGATATCGAAACGAGGGTAGGGGTCGTCGCGTGTTCGGCGCTATGCTAGTGGACAAGGCATCCTGAGGAGAGCCATGCCGCAGACGATCACGACAGGTTACAAGGCCTTGTGCGAGGCCGCTGAACGAGAAATCGAAACCTTGCCGGTCGAGGAGGCGATCAAGCTGGCGGGGGGCGGCGATGCGGTGCTCGTCGATATTCGTGACATCCGTGAACTGCAGCGAGAGGGCAAGGTGCCGGGCGCTTTCCACTGTCCGCGCGGGATGTTGGAATTCTGGATCGATCCGCAGAGCCCGTATCACAAACCGATATTTGCGGACGACAAGAAGTTCGTATTCTTCTGCGCTGGTGGACTACGGTCTGCGCTTGCCGCGCAGACGGCACAACACATGGGATTAAAGCCCGTCGCCCACATCAAGGGCGGATTCGGCGCATGGAAAAAGGCCGGCGGTCCGGTGGACACGACCGAGCCTGGCTCTGTGCAGGCCAAAAAGTAGCAACCATTCACCGGCCTGTTCAGGCCGATCAGAAAATTTCGCTTGTTGTGTTTTCAGGCTTGCCGCAGTTTCTGCGCGGGTGGAGATCGGGTTATGTCGCTGACATTGATTATCGGTAACAAGAACTATTCGTCATGGTCGTTTCGGCCCTGGATTGCCATGAAAGTGGCGGGGATAGCTTTCGAAGAAAAGGTCGTTCCTCTTTATGAGCCGGGTAGCCGCGAACAGATCTTGCAATACTCGCCGGCCGGCAAGGTTCCTGTTCTCGTGGATGGTGACCAGAGGATTTGGGAATCTCTCGCTATCCTTGAATATCTCGCCGAGAAATTTCCCAAGCAAAAGCTTTGGCCTGACGATCCGCGTGCGCGGGCACATGCCCGGATTGTGGCGACCGAAATGCATGCTGGCTTTCAGCCCCTGCGCAAAAGTTGCCCGATGAATCTTTGGTTGCCGGTGAAGTCGCGGCCTCAGTCGGAAGAGGTGATGGCCAACGTGCGGCGTATAGAATTCCTGTGGGCGGATTGCCGCGCGCGGTTTGGGCAGGGCGGACCGTTCCTGTTTGGCTATTTTGGGGCGGCAGACGCCATGTATGCGCCCGTGGTGGCGCGATTGCATTCGTACGGCCTGACCGTCGGCGACGCGACGCGCAACTATATGGATGCGGTGATGGCTCTGCCGGCCTGGGCTGAGTGGCGGACAGCCGCGCTTAAGGAGAGTTGGATTTTAAAGGACGACGAACCGGAGTGGCCCCTGGTGCGCGGGGTTCCTGTCGCGTAATAGCGGATGCGCAGTGTTGCCGCAGTTTGCGGCGCGGACAGTTGGGCTGATAGCCGCGACGATACTGTTGTCGTTGCCGGGTATGTCGCGCTCCAACGCCGGGAGGAGAGGGGATAGAGTCAAGCCGACGGGGATTTGTCGTCTGCTTTCAGATGTCGGATCAGTTCATCGATGAAAGCGCGCTGACCAGGCAGTATCTTTCGCCGAGCTTTCGTCACGTTGAAATAGGCGACACGGTCGATTTCGGGAAAATTTTGTGTCTTCCCCGATCGCGGCGGCCATTCCATTTCGAAATGGTTGCTGGAAAACCTGCTTAGATCAAAATCAGCCTCCATTGCGAAGGCGTGGACCATTTTCCCGCTCTTTTGACGTAGCGGCGTGAGCGCCGTGAAGGGTCCTGTGGGCGTAAGGCCGGTTTCCTCGTTGAATTCGCGCTTTGCGCAAGCGAGCAGGTCACCGGATTCGACGTTGCCCTTCGGGATCGACCAGGCGCCTTCATCTTTGTTGCGCCAATAGGGCCCGCCGGGATGTGCAAGCAACAATTCAAGCGTCGGCTTTCGTCGGAAAGCCAGAACGCCGGCGCTGACCTCCGACCGACGCGTCACGATCTTTACCAGGGCCGCTCGACAGAATTGGTCACGTGGTCACGGTCCGGCGAAGTAAAGCACAAACCGACGCAGAGGTAGGGCAGCTCCGGATGCGGATTGTGCCCACGATGAAATTTGGCGATCGGCTCGGAATAACATTCGCCAGCTTTCGCCTTCACCAGAACGCCCTCCTGGAAATGAGCTTCGAACAATCCTTGCAACGCTACGAAAAATGCCGCGCCGTTGTGGCAATGCCAGTTGGTGTATCCGCCGGGCACGATTTCGGCATTGTAGATCTGTACTTTTACCTGCGGGTCGCGCGGCAGCGACGCATAGAGGGAATCGAAAAGAAGGTTGCGATGGAAACCATGTCCAGGCGGCACAATGCCGTCGAGCTTGAGCTTCAGATCCTTGTAGTTGTCGGCCCTGGCGTGCATCTCATCGCCCCACGATTAAAGAAGGAGAGCGAGCCTAGTACGCCAGCGGGCTTGAAGTGAAGCGTTGCGCGCGCAAGCACACGCCCCGCGCCGGTGGTGTCCGGCACGGGGGTGTGTCACGCACTTGTAACGCTACGCTACAGACCTACTGCTTTGAGCCGGTCGTGCTCTTCTTGGGATTTGGCGAGCAGTTCAGGTTCTGGGGCTTGGCGTCCTTTTCGCAGGCCGCCAGGCTCGCATATTTGCAATTAAGGGGGCCGCCCGGGGACGTGGCAATGCAGAACGCGGCATTTCCCGTTGTCTGCGGCTGCATGCCGCCGCTCGAAGAGCCGGTTTGTCCCATTGTGCCTTGTGCCTGGGCAATTGAAATGCCCGCGACAAGCGTCACAACGGCGGTCAATGTAGTCAGGGTTTTCATCATTTGCCTCCTGGGGAGCTAGTGCCGACACCAGATAGCGGCACTTCGGAACAACGGAGCCACAACGATCACGTTCCCCGGAACCTGGCCTCGAATGCTAAAAAAGTTTGGCGCTTGCGTACGACGGGCGGCCGGGAACTTTCCCGGCCGCCGCCGTGATCTTCTAAAATTTGGGGGACTCGAAACTACGCCTCGAGGACCGCCACAATTTCGTGTGTCCGCGGGTTGATGACGACGATCTGATCGCCGACCAAGATGTACTCAAATCCGCGCCACGCCGGATAGACTTCGACCACTTCTACGGGGAGCGGATAAAGGTGCACGCTTGTCGGAACACGCGTGCCGACGCTGACCGATATGCTCAACTTGGTCGGCTCGACTTTATGCTGCTTGATAACTGAAGTGATCTTCGTGCGCTGCTCGGTCGAGAGCTTCGCCGAGCCCGCAGCAGCGCCCTGGCCGGTCGTCGTTGAGCGGCTCTGCTCTGTCGTGCTCTGATTGGACTTCGACGCCGCGCCGTTCTGCTCGGAATTGGAGCGGATGTCCGACTTGCCGCTTGGAGCACTGGACTTATCCTTATCCATCGCGCCTGGCTTGTCAGTGGCCTGAGACTTCGGGGACTGTCCGGTCGTCTCGTGCCCCTTGCTGGTTGGCTTGCTGTCGGGCGCGGCCTGGCTGGTTGTCTGCGGCGACTTTTGCTCGCCCGCCTTTATCGAAGGCGCGACCTTTTCAGCCGGTGCACTTTGCTGTGCGGCGGGAGCGCGTTCCGGCGGTTCCTTGCCCATTCCTTGTGCCGAGGCGGCGACGCCGCCTAGCAGCAACGCCATCGCTACGGTCGATAACAGTTTCGTTTTCCTCACGGGATGCCTCCTCTGGATGCCCCTCGAAATTCCCGACGATGTCGGGACCTCGCAGGAAAAAACGTTTTGTTCGACTGGCCGGTTCCGAAACTTACGGATTTGCAATGAAAGCGCCCTGCCATTGCGTTCCGGGTTCCACCAAGGCACCTTTCTTGCTGGGTCAGGGAGGAAGTCTTGGCGATTCTTTCTTCGTCGGCTGACAAAAGCACCGCAGAATATCGGGCCAATACCGAACGCATGCGTTCGCTCGTCAGCGAGCTGCACTCGCGCCGGGCCGAGGCGGCCTTAGGCGGCTCCGAGCGTTCACGGGAGCGCCACGTGGCCCGCGGGAAGCTGTTGCCACGCGACCGTGTCATGAATTTGATTGATTACGGGTCGCCTTTCCTGGAGCTGTCGCCGCTTGCTGCCAACGAGATGTATGACGAGGCGATCCACGGCGCGGGGCTGATCACGGGCATAGGACGCGTCGAAGGCCGTGAGTGTGTCATCGTCTGCAACGATTCCACCATCAAGGGTGGCACCTACTTTCCGATGACCGTAAAGAAGCACTTGCGGGCGCAGGAAATTGCGCGCGAGAACCGTTTGCCCTGCCTCTATCTTGTCGACAGCGGTGGGGCCAATCTGCCGCATCAAACCGAAGTCTTTCCGGACCGTGAGCATTTCGGTCGTATTTTTTACAATCAGGCGACTCTGTCATCGCTTGGTATTCCGCAAATCGCGATTGTGATGGGGTCATGCACGGCGGGTGGCGCTTACGTGCCGGCGATGTCAGATGAGACAATCATTGTCAGGAATCAGGGGACAATCTTTCTCGGCGGTCCGCCGCTTGTGAAGGCAGCGACCGGTGAGGTCGTCAGCGCGGAGGAGCTTGGCGGTGCCGACGTCCATGCCCGCAAGTCCGGGGTCGCAGACCACTACGCGCAGGACGATCATCATGCGCTGAGCATAGCGCGCCGCATCGTCGCAAATTTGAATACCAAGAAAAGCGTCGACATAGCTCTCGTAAACTCCCGCGAGCCTGTCCTCGACATCGCAGAACTTGACGGCATCGTGCCGATCGATCTCAAGAAACAGTATGACGTACGGGAAGTTATCGGACGTATTGTTGATGCGTCCGAGTTTGACGAGTTCAAGGCGCTGTATGGCACTACGCTCATAACCGGATTCGCACATATCCACGGAATGCCCGTCGGAATCCTGGGCAACAATGGAATCCTGTTTTCGGAAAGTGCAGTAAAGGCAGCGCATTTCATCGAGCTCTGCTGCCAGCGGCGAATTCCCTTGCTGTTCTTGCAAAATATCGTGGGATTCATGGTCGGGCGCGACTACGAGGCGGGCGGGATTGCCAAAGACGGCGCGAAAATGGTCACCGCGGTTGCCTGCGCGCAGGTTCCGAAGATCACGGTCATCATCGGCGGCTCATATGGCGCGGGTAACTACGGGATGTGTGGGCGTGCCTACGGCCCGCGCTTCCTGTTTACCTGGCCGAACGCACGCATATCGGTCATGGGCGGTGAACAGGCGGCCAGTGTTCTGGCAACGGTCCGGCGTGAAAATATCGAGACCGGCGGCGGCAAATGGTCAGAGGTTGAGGAGGAGGAATTCAAGCAACCGCTGCGTGACCAGTTCGAACACGAAGGTAACCCTTATTACGCGACGGCTCGGCTTTGGGATGACGGAATTATCGCCCCATCGGAGACGCGTCGGGTGTTGGCTCTTGCGTTTTCCGCAGCGCTCAACGCGCCGGTACAGCCAACGAAATTCGGCGTGTTCAGAATGTAGCTACTGCGCTTGTGCAACAAGAAATTTAAATTAGACAAATTCCAATCTTGCACCTCCAGACTTGAAATCACCGACACGAGCTGACACTGATAGCGCCACGCCACGTGGCGCGTATAAACATTGAAAGAGTTTGCGTCGTGCACCGTTTAGTCGTCATTTTGCTCGTGATCGCCGGAATGTCGACGCCGCTTGTGACCAGCGCGCAACAGACGAAAGAAACGGCGAGCGGCGCGGCCAAGAATGTGCCGAAGACCTATGTGCCCGGTCTCGAGCAATTCATGAATGTCATTTTGATGGAGCACAACAAACTTTGGTTTGCCGCGAAAGCACGCAATTGGCGGCTCGCCGAGTATCAGCTCGGTGAAATCAAGGAAGTCATGGGTGACGTGCAGGATCTCGTGCCGACATTTAAGAATCTGCCGTTGGCCGATATGCTCGACGCCGTGATCACCAAAGAAATCTCAGCCTTGGAAAAATCGATTGAGGCCAAAGACTACAAAACGTTTGTCAGCGGATACGACAAGCTCACGCAGGCGTGCAATGCCTGCCACCAGGGCACGGAGAACGAATTTATAGTCATTCAGCGCCCGGCGCGGCCCGCTTTCACCAACCAGGTCTATGACAAGCGTCGATGACGTGCATCGATTTTGCGTTGCGGCATAGCGGTATATCGCCGGTCGTGCTAGATGCACCACGATGACAAGCCCTGAGGATCTCAAACAACTCGCTCCTACCGGGACATTGCGTGGCGGCGTCGTTACGGCACCCGCTGCATCCGCCTTTTTTGCGATCAGGGACGGCGGAGGAGAGGTCAAGGGCGTTACCGTCGATCTGATCCGCGGGTTTGCAGCGGCGCTAAAATTGCCGCTGGCTCTTCAAGTTTACGACAATTCCGGCCAGGTCACCGAAGCGGTCGCTAAAGGTGACTGTGATCTTGCTTTCATGCCGCAGGACGCCGAGCGTGCGAAGCGCGTCGATTTTGGCCCAGCATATTATTTCATCGAAAGCACATACTTGGTGCCGGCTGGCTCGAGCATAAAAAGCATCGAAGAGGTCAATCGGCCCGGTCGCCGGATCGTTGCAATTTCGAACACGACGACGGCTCGCAGTGCCCGCCGTACTGCCCCGAATGCCAGCGTCGAAGAGGTGCCAAGTGTCGACAAGATGACTGAAATGGCGCGGCAGGGGCAGGGCGATGCTTTTGCATTGTCGCATGATTCATTCGCCGGGCTGCTGCCGAAACTTCCAGGCGCGCGCGTTCTTTCCGGTAACTTCCAGCAAACCGGGATTTCAGTCGCCGTGCCGAAGGGGCGGCCGGTCGCGCTGCAGATCGCGAGCGAATTGCTAGAGGTGGCGAAAACGTCGGGCCTCGTGCGCCGCGCGCTCGACGCGGCTGGATTTCCGGAAGCCGTGGTCGCGCCGTCGGTGTGACGGCCTTATGGCACCATCAGCACGTTGCCCAGGCTTCCGCGTTCGACGGCTTCATGCGCGGCAGCGATATCTTCGAGCTTGTACGTCGGCTGCGCCACCCGGTTGAGCAACGCGCCTTGCTTTAGCGCGCTGTCGATGGTTGCAATGGCCCGTTCACGCTCAGTTGCGTCAAGCTCGTAAACCAGGAAAAACTGCAATCGGATCGAGTTGACCAGGCAGAAAGCCGCCGGAATGGTCGCCTCCGGCCCCGTGCCATAGACGATGACGCTGCCCTTCGGCCGCAGGACTGCCGGCAGCAGTTTGGCATTGGCGGTTAAGTCCATATCGATCACGGCGTCGACGCCACGCTTTCCGGTGAGTTCCATGACACGATCACCGACGTTGTCACGCTTGTAATTTATGGTGTGGTCTGCACCGGCCTCTTGTGCGGCTTTGGCTTTCTCAGGAGAGGATATCGTTGTGAGGCAGACCGCGCCTTTGGCCTTTGCAAACTGAAGAACGTACTGGCTGACGGCGCCGGCTCCGCCGGAAACCAGCACCGTTGTGCCTTTGCCGACGTCTGCGAGGGCAATTGCATGCGCGGCAGTCATTGCGGGGATGCCGAGGCATGCGCCCGCATCAAAGCTAATCTTTTCGGGCAGCGCGACCGCCTGGGTCGCAGGGAGCACGATAAATTCGGCGCCTGTGCCAAAAGGGCGCTTCCACTGGCCGTTCCATACCCAGACCCTTTCGCCGACCCGCGTCTTCGAAACTCCTTCACCAACTTCGTCGATTACGCCGGCACCGTCGCTATGAGGTATGACCCGTGGGTAGGCGATTTTTCGCGTGGAGCCCTGCCTTGACTTTACGTCTGATGGATTGACCCCTGACACGGCGAGTTTGACGCGAACTTCGCCGGGTCCCGGGCGTGGCGTTTCTACATCGCCGACCTTGAGGACGTCACGAGCCGTGCCATTGCGTTCGTAGTAAGCCGCTTTCATGAGCCGCCCCCTTTGTCATCACGATAGCACGCTGTTCCGGATAAGATATCGCCACCGGAAACCTCGCGGGGCCTCGCACGTTATCTTTGTTGGGCAAATTCAATGGGGAGAGTGGGCCGCATCGAACGGCTCCAAGCCACGAGGTTCGTCATGACTTATCGCGTCTACAGCGGGCCAAAAGGGTCCGCAGATGTATCACCGCTGGAAAAATCGCAATCGCTGTTCAAGGAGCTGCATACGCTGGATGAGGCGCTCTCTTGGGCGCGGCACTTGGAGCATACTGGCAGGACGCCACTGCTGATCGAAGGTGACGACGGGACACGAATGAACCGCCGGGCAATCGTCGACGCCGTGCGAGTTGGAATGCGTGAGGGCGTTGATGGGTCGGCGAGCACCTAGCTCTGTCGCCCTAGCTTGCGATCCGATTCCATTCCGCCCGCGCCCGCTCGGTGAAATGGTTCCACTTCGTACTGACCACATCCCAGTTCACCATTGGGCGCTGTGCGCTGGCTGACGAAGTGGCCGCACCTGGAACCGTGCGGGAATCGTACAGATAGGCACCGCCAACGGTCAGGACGGCGCCAAGAATGATCCCGATGAGGACGCGCATGAAATTTCTCTTCGTGCCCCACCCAAAACGCGGTGGCCAATTGCCGGTTCCATGCCTAGCCGGGCCGATTTTGACCGCAAACCGGACTATTTTGGGTCATGCGCCGTTAACCGTGCATAGTCACCAAGCGTGTTCTAACTTATTGAAAATACTAACGTTATTTGGGAAAAAACTTTGCCCGCAAACAAAATTTGCTGCTATATTGAAGTTATGAGCAGAAATTCAGCAAAAACCGCCGGACGGTCTACCAAGACCGCCCGACGTGCCGCCAAGAAGAGTACGAAAAGCGTACGCTCTGCGGCAAAAAAGGCGTCGAAATCCGCTCGGTCGCCGGTTGGCAAAATCAACCGGATCACGCGAGTGCAGGGCGCTGCAACAAAGATGATCCGGACGCAGAGCCCGCCGGTGCAGCCGGTGGCCGCGCACGAGATTCCTGTCCGCACGCACAAGTATCAGGTTGGCGAGATTGTCTATTACACCTCGCCGACGTTTGGCCGAGCGGCGGCGACGGGCAGCTACACGGTGGTGAAGCTGTTGCCGTCGGAGGGTGACGACTATCAATACCGGATCAAGAGTTCCGGTGAGGCTTTCGAACGCGTCGCCAAAGAAAGCCAGCTCGACCGCGCCTGATCGCGGTGTCGCGATTTTGCCTCGGCGCCAGCTTACAGTTCTCCTGGGTGCGCGAATTTCGCCCTTCGGAAGTGCGTTAATGCCAATAAACGCCGCAGGCGAAATTACAACACCCGCGACAGCTGATGCTGTTGCGGATGCCGACATCACACCTGATCAATCGGCGGCGTGTAGTGCCTGCACCAGAGGACTAAACGTAAGATTTAGAACGTCATAAACAGCCTAAACAAGTCAATGAAGGGGAGGAATTCATGCGCGCGCCTTTTCGTCTGGCCGCATTCTTATTGCCCGTTTTTCTGACGTGGCCAGCGTCTGCACAAAACTATCCGAACCATCCGGTCAAACTGATCGTGCCGTTTGGCGCGGGCGGGCCCGCAGACGTCTATGCAAGAGTGCTAGCGCAGCATCTCTCCGAGGAAACCAAACAATCGTTCGTGGTTGAGGACCGCCCGGGCGCCGGCTCGATTATCGGTACCGACGCTGTCGCAAAGTCGGCACCTGACGGTTACACGCTGCTGGTGATGTCCAATACGCATACGACCAATGAATCCTTGCTACCGAATAAGCCGTTTCAGCTGATGCGGGACTTCGTTCCGGTCGCGACGATAAACTATTCGGACCTGCTCATGGTTGTGCATCCTTCAGTGCCGGCGAAAAGCGTGAAGGAATTCATCGATCTTGCGAAAAAAGAACCCGGCAAGCTGAACTACGCATCGTCCGGTCCCGGCACCCCTTACCATATGGCGGGCGAGCTGTTTAAGGCGATGAGCCAAACCGACATTGTTCACGTTCCGCACAAAGCGTCCGGCGACGCGCGAAACAGCGCGGTATCCGGCACGGTGCAGATGATGTTCGACGCGGTTACGACGATGACGGCGCTTGCCAAGGGCGGGCAAGTTCGCGCGCTCGCTACGACTGGCCTAAAGCGCTCCGAACTGACGCCGGATTTGCCGACAGTTGCCGAAACCGTTCCCGGATATGAAGCAACGATCTGGATCGGCATTATGGCCCCGAAGGGCACGCCGAAGGAGGTCGTTACCTTCCTCAACAGCCACATCAACAAAGTGATCAACAAGCCGGAGGTAAGGGAAGTTTGGCTTAAGCAGGGGGCCGTTCCCCTTGTTAAAACCCCCGAGGAATTCGATGCCTACCTTCGGAAAGACATCGAGAAATGGGCCAATGTGGTAAAAGTCTCGGGAGCGAAGATCCAATAACGCTTCCGCCAACAGGCAGCTGACCGGACACCAATGTCAACGATCAACAGCACGTTTGTGGACGGGATGTTTTCGACGCCGCTAGTGCTGCCGGCCCCCGTGGCAGGCGCATTGGCGGCGTTGTTTTTCGTGATGGTTATTCTGGCGGTCCGGCGCGTATCCCAAGGACATGCATCCCGCATTGTGGCGCCTGTGCTTGCGATCGCGGTCGCGGGGGTGGCTGTCTTCGGCATCCTCGACCGGCTGATGCGAAGCGAACGCGCTGCCGAAGACCGGGCGCTGCTTGAACGAAACAGCCAGCTTAGCCTGAGCGCCACTGCACCTGGATCCGCACTTTCGTGCCTCGACGGCCTGGCCGGCGAGGAAATTGAAAATGCCTGTGAAAAATCAGTATTCGCGGATCCGCAGAGCGCTGCGCGAGCGGTGGGCTATATCAGCGCGCGTCTGTCGCTGCTGGCGGATGCTGCCGCAACGGCCGGACGCGGCGGTTCCGACGTGCTGGCGGCGTTGGCTCCGACACGTCGTGCAATCGAACTCGATCGCTTCGGGATAGCCGCGCATGTGCTGGCCGTCCGTGACGGCTGCACGGTCGAGAAGTGTGCCGCATTTGCCATGCTTCACGACGCGTCCACGCTCAAAGCCAATTTCAAGGTCCACGCTTTCGATGCCTATGTTGCCCGGTACGCGGCCGCATGGGGGAAGGGCGAAGCTGCGCCTGAAAATGTACCGCAGGCCTCCGCACCCGGAACGGCGCCGGTCGCTTCGGCTCCGGAGCCGCTGTCCCCATCGCATCCTCTCGACAGCCGCTACGACTTTCCATCTTCGGCATCGATCCCGCCCGTCAGCATCATGAATGTCGAGCCGCCACCCCCCAAGGAGCCGGCGAGCCCCCAGGGCGCTCACGCGGCGACGGAGAAAACAGGCACCACTGCGCCTGTGCCACCGAAGCGGCCGCAGAGCCAGGCGGTGTCCCCGCCCGCGCACTAGTAACGGGGCCAACCGGCGCGGCCTCATGTTTAAATCAGTCCTGATTGCCAATCGCGGCGAAATTGCCTGTCGCATCGCCCGGACCGCGCGGCGGATGGGGATACGCACGATCGCGGTCTATTCCGAAATGGATGCAACTTCGCTCCACGTTCGGCAGTGCGACGAAGCATATGCAATCGGGCCGGCGCCGGCAGCCGAAAGCTACCTAGTGATCAATAAGCTGATCGCAGCAGCCAAGCAGGCGCAGGCTGAGTGCATCCATCCCGGCTATGGTTTTCTGTCCGAAAACGCCGACTTCGCCGAGGCCTGTCTAGACGCGGGCATAGTGTTTGTCGGCCCGCCTGCATCAGCCATACGGGCCATGGGTCTCAAACATCATGCCAAAACGCTGATGGAAAAAGCGGGCGTGCCCGTCGTACCCGGTTATCACGGTGAACTGCAGGAGCCGAAGTTCCTCAAACAGAAGGCCTATGAAATCGGATATCCCGTCATCGTCAAACCCCTCGCGGGCGGTGGCGGCAAAGGCATGCGCCGTGTGGAGCGCCATGCCGATTTCGATGCCGCGCTGGAAGGGGCGCAGCGGGAAGCCAAAAGCTCGTTCGGCGACGCGCGCGTGCTGGTCGAAAAATACGTTGCGAGCCCACGTCACATCGAGGTCCAGATCTTTGCGGACCGTCATGGCAACGCCATTCATCTCGGTGAACGCGATTGTTCGCTGCAACGGCGCCATCAGAAGGTCATGGAGGAGTCGCCGGCGCCTGGAATGACCCCAGAACTGCGGGCGCGCATGGGCACAGCAGCAGTCGCGGCAGCAAAAGCGACGGGCTACGTCGGCGCGGGAACCGTGGAATTCATTGCCGATGCTACCAACGGCCTCAAAGCAGGCAGTTTCTGGTTCATGGAGATGAACACGCGGCTTCAGGTGGAGCATCCCGTCACAGAGGCGGTGACCGGGCTGGATCTGGTGGAATGGCAGTTTCGGATAGCGGCTGGCGAAAAATTGCCTTTGATGCAGGAACAGATCGCCTCCAAGGGGCACGCGGTTGAGGCGCGACTCTATGCCGAGGACCCGGAGCGCGGTTTCCTGCCGTCGACGGGCCGGCTCGTCGACCTGCAATTTCCAGAAATCGACGGGCTACGTATCGATACGGGGGTGGAGCGTGGCAGCGAAGTGACACCTTTCTACGATCCGATGGTCGCGAAATTGATCAGTCGCGGGCAAACAAGGGATGAAGCCTTCGACCGGCTGGCTGTGGCGCTCGAGCGGACAATCGTGGCGGGTCCGCGCAGCAATATTGGATTCCTCGTGGCGCTTTGCCGCGCGGCGCCGGTTCGCAAAGGCGATTTCGATACAGGCTTCATAGACGGGAATCTTGTGGAGTTAGGTGCAGTACCCCACGGGCTTGATCGCGGCGCAGCCGCGTTCGGGGCCCAGTGGCTGCTGGCGCAGGATCACCTCCCAGCATCGGACCCGCCGGAGGACATAACCGAGGAAACGCAATCGCCCTGGGATGTCGCTGACGCATTTCAAATGTCCGGCACGCGGCGGCTGACATTGCCCATAGTCGCGAATGGTGAGGCGGCCGTCGCTGAGGTTGTGTACACCGCCAAAGGGCCTGAGCTGTCCGTGGAGGGGGTCGCACCCGCGTCGGATGCATTAGCGATCGCCGGCTCGGATGCTGTTTTCGTGCTGCGCCACGGTCGGCAGACCAAAGTGAGCCTGCGTGACCCT